>ERZ827522.1957-NODE-1957-length-15466-cov-10.342028_pt1 | contig 15466 bp, 7 predicted proteins | sample MGYA00519580_ERZ827522 | MGnify/ENA primary metagenome ERZ827522 (study PRJEB31778, sample SAMEA3449340) | human gut metagenome | biome: human gut; feature: human-associated habitat; material: faeces | place: United Kingdom | collected 2010/2012 ... | reverse complement strand
CCGCAGCCGCCGGAGCGGTGCTTAAGCCGTCAGGCGGGAATTGTGCGGTATTGCCTTAGGTTTGCGGCAAGGAACCACCCCTCAGGCCGCTTCGCGTCCAGCTCCCCTCCAGGGGAGCCACCGCAATCATAAGGTAAGATACTGGCTCCCCTTAGAGGGGAGCTCCGGCGAAAGCCGGTGAGGGGTGGTTCCTCGCGCAGAGCCTGATAAATGAGATTTGTGACTGGGCTCATCCGGCGGCCAATGGGCTGGCCGCCCTACCGTACAGTTACCAACAAAAGGCCTGTAATTTATACGCTCCTCCGAGGCGTCGGTGACGCCGCCCCCTACGGCATAGCAAGGTATATTGCAATTTTTAAATTGTGTATTGTTCCCAGTATTTCGGCAGGGTGGGGTCCCCCGCCCTACTGGCCTGGCAAATATTTCATTGAACCTATGCCCACAAATACAAAAATGCCGCAGCAGACTGTTACATCTGCTGCGGCATTTTTATTTAGAGGTTAATGGGCTGGTTACAGCTCATTGTTCGGCTGTGGGATTACTGCAGAACGCCGGTGTTCTTATCAAAGTGATAAGTACGGCCGTCGATGACTGCATCGCCCTTAGCCATGGTGCCATAGATCGGGTCGAAATAGTAACGCTTGTCAGCGCTCCAGCCCTTGATCATGTGGCCCTGTGCATCGTAACGGACCCACTTGCCGGTACCATCGGCGCGGTCAGCCCACTGGCCAGCTTCGGATTCCTGATAGACATCCTTGCTGGTGGCTTTCTTGCCCTGGTCAACGGCATCCAGCCAGTACCAAGCGTCGGAAGCCGGGTCATAGATTTCCTTGCCGCGGCCATCCAGGCCCTGGCGAACGCCCTTTTCGTACCAGAAGTCAGCGCCTTTGATGGTCAGCCACTGGCCGTCCAGAGCGATACCGGTGTACTCGTCAAATGCGCAAGGTACACCGTCAATATCGCCTGCGCCCTTAGCCATAGCGCCGGTGATCAGGTCAAAGTAGTAGGTGCCCTTATCGGTCGTCTGCCAGCCCTTGACCATGTGGCCGTTCTCATCGTAACGGACCCACTTGCCGGTGCCATCGGGCCTATCAGCCCACTGGCCGGCGGCGGATTCCTGGTAAACGTCCTTGTTGACGGTCATTGCGCCGCCCTGGACAGCATCCAGCCAGTACCAAGCGTCGGAATTGGGATCATAGATCTCTTTGCCGCGGCCGGTGGTACCCTGCTTCACGCCCTTTTCGTACCAGTACTTCTTGCCGTTTTCTTCAACCCAGCCGTTCTTCTCGCCGTACTTGGCGGTGTAGTCCTTGCCGTTGAAGTTGACAGCAGCGGTGGTAACGCCGCTGGTCTGCTTTACAGTTGCATCCACGAACTGTGCACTTGCGCAGTTCTTATCGGTGCAGGTAAAGACAGCCATTGCGGTAATGGTGGTCTTTTCAGCAGCGCCGTGAGCGGTGCGCGTTTCGGGTTCAGTAGACGGTGCCTCTCCAAAGGTTGCTTCAATCTTCACATGGTTTGCAGGCATAGTGAAGGTATACTCGCAACCGTTCTTCAACTCACTCGTAACATCTTTGTTCTCACTGCCATCATCATACATCACCTTGGTCAATTCGTAGGTGGTACCATTCGGCGTGATGGTAGCTGTAACACTTGTACCTGCCGCGAAGCGGGTCTTACCATCAGTAAATGTGATAGTGCCTTCGCCTTCGCCCAGCATCTTAACTTCAATGCCATACTCAACGGTCGTAAACTTTACGCTGACATTTACATCGCCGTCCGGCATTTTGAAAGTATAGGTATTTTCATCTACCTTTGTGGTGGAGACATCAACTTTGCCAGATGTAACCGTTACACCTGCCAGCTCAGTCAGCAAAGTATCTGTATCTATCGGGTTGATCTTCAGTGTAACAGTATCACCAGACTTTAGACCCTCAAGCTTTTCAGTTTCCTGTTCATTGACCGTAACTTTGCCGTCGCCGTCCTTGGTAACAGTTACTGTGTAAGTCTCGGTCGCAATTTTCTCAAACGCAGCGCTAACGGTAACATCAGCGGCAGGCATCGTGAAGGTGTAGGTGTTTTCCTTACCGTCTACTGCCTTAAAGTCGTTAATTTCTTTCTTCGTTCCGCCATCCGTATAAGTAGCTTTCAGGCTGCCGTCCGTGTACTTAAAGTTGGTATTCGGGGTAACGGTAACAGTAACAACATCCTTCGCAGCTGCGGTTTTCGGCTCTACGCCCACAGTGCCGTTTTCAACAGTACCCGCCACAGTAACGTTATACTTCTTAACCTCTTCAAACGCTGCGCTGACAGTTGCATCGCCAGCGGGCATTGCAAAGGTGTAAGTGTTGGCCTTTTCTGTGTCAGGAGTTGCTTTCAGGGTCTGATTGTCGCCGTAAGTAACCACCACACCGTCAGCCGTCAGGGTATAGCCATCCTTCGGGGTAGCCACAACGGTAACGCTGGTGCCCTCAGCAACCTTATCCAGGTCAGCTTCGGGGCTGGTGATCTTCAACGTATCCTTGTTAGCATCAGCCACCTTGACCGCATAGGTCTTAGCAGCTTTGGTAACACTGATGGCCACATCGCCGTCCGGCATGGTGAAGGTGTAAACCGTCTTCGCCTTTTCGGTGGTAGCCTGGGCTGCGGCTTCGTCCTGCGCTGCTTCCTGAACTTCAGTCAGGATAACATCGGTACCGTCGCTCTTTCTCTTTGCGGTAACGGTAACGATATCGGTATCGGTGCCAGTCTTTTCTACGGTCAGGGTAACGGTATCGTCTGCAAGGTAGTTGTTGTTGATGGTGCCCAGGGTCAGGGTAACGCCTTCAATCTTGTCCGGCAGGGTTACAGTGTGAGGTACGCTCTCGGTTGCGGTATGGCAATCAGAGCACAGGTACACATTGTTGCCAACGGACTTGGTTTCCAGCTCGTCCAGAGCCCAGGTATGGCCCTTGGGCAGTGCGCCGTCAGCGTACTTCTTTTCACCCTTGGTCAGGCCGTACTTGTTGGTGCGGGCCTGGGTGTAAGCGGGGGTATCACACCATGCTTCAACGGAAACATCGGTGGTTGCGCCGCTGCTCAGGTCGCTGACCATGTCGGACATCGGCATGGTTTCAACCAGGTTAGCGCACCACATGAACTCTTCGTTCTTGTTCTTCTCGTCAGAGCTGCCCATGTTCTGGTTGTAACTCGGGTTGTAGTTCCAGGACTCGGTCTTGTAGCTCTTACGGTTTGCATAAGAAGTGCCGGAGGCATCGGTCTTGACTTCTGCCTTGCCGTCCACCAGTTCCTTATAGGTGTTGGACAGGTTGGTGCCGACAGAAACGACCAGCTGATCCTTGGTGGTGTTGATGCCGGTGATCACAGTCTGGCCCTGCTGGGTGGTGGTAGCAAAGCTGTAGCTGTCACGCAGGGTCAGGCCAGCCAGAGGATGGTTCTTGAAGGTGCCCAGATACTTCACACTGCTGGTATCATTGGCGCTATCCATGATAACCATGCTCATGCCGGGAAAGTGGGTATCGGGAACCATGTTGCCGTCCTTATCCTTGGTCAGCTTAATGCCGCCATAGACGGTGTTGTATTCCTTCACTTCTTCCACTGCGCCGGTGGTCGGGTCCATACGGTAGATGGCGTTGTTGACGTTGAAGTACAGCTTGCCATCATACAGTGCGGTAGAGTGTACCAGTGCGGGGTAGATCCGCTTTGCAGCAGCGTCTGCCAGGCACTCGGTGTTCAGGTTGTTTTCAACCTTGGTATGCTTATCTTTTGCACTGGTATCGATCTTATAGATGGTGCCAGCTTCGGCCAGGACCTTGGCATTGCTGTCGTCATCATTGAAGTTGCTGCTGGTTTCCTTCAGATCGTTGTAGTACATCAGGATGATATCAAACGGGTCATCCGTCTTGGTAAAGCTGCTCATGCTGAAGCCGCCGGGTCTGCTGCTGGAATCCTCTTTGCGGATATAGTAGTTCGCATTACGCGGACGTGCTTCCAGAGTATCGGGGCCCTGGTTCTGCATCTTCTTCATGAACTGCTGCATCTGGGAGTTGTTACCAGAGCTGCCGGAACCAGAGCTGCCGCTGTTGCCGTTCTCGGACTGCTGGCGGCGCATGTTGTTATACAGGTTCTGGTTGGTCGTGGTATCAACGTAATAGAAGTAATTATTGTCGAAGTAGATGGGGCTGCAGATAGAGGTGAACCAGGTATCCTCGTAGCAGGTATCGGTGTAACGGGTCTCGTTCTTGTTATCCGCCTTGGTGTAAGAGTAATGCGGCTTGCCGTTGTTCAACACAACATTGCCGGCATCATCCACATCGGGATTCTTGTTCTTGGTGTAGGTGTAGCCATCGTACAGCGAGTCAATGTAATCATAGTACTTGCTGTAACGGCCTTCCAGACCGGAGGGAGAAACCAGGAAGTTGACATGGCGCATGTCGCCTGCGTTCTCAACGCGGGTCTGGGCCATGCACTCGGTGTTCACGTCATCATAGCAGACGTCAACATAGTACCAGTTCTTGTTGGGGTCGCCGGTGGTCATCGTAGCAGAGTTGCTGTCGCCCTGCAGCTTGTTGACCTTGACTGCGTTGAAGTAGTGGACGTTGTTGAACATGCCGCCGCCGAACGCATTACCGGCAACACTGGTATCAGAAGTATCGCAGTAATACAGGATCTGGGCAAAGTCAACAACAGCGTTATCGCCTACTTCATCGGGGGTCTTCCAGCTGCCGTCATCATTCTTATAGATGCTCTTGTTGTCAGGCAAATTCTGGACCATGTAGTTAAATGCAGCTGCATAGCCCAGGCAGATGCAGCCATACTCAACGCCCTTAGCGCCGATCTCGCCGCCCAGCAGGGCACCGAAAGCAGTCGTCTGGATGGGGTCGTTGTTGCCGCCGCCGGTGATATCGCCCATGGAGCCCATATCGAATTCTGCAACCTGGGAGATCCAGTCGTGCAGGATCAGCAGCTTGGTGACATAGTCAGCGTCACCCAGCTTGGCAACCTGTGCCAAGCCTGCATCACGGATGGCTTTCAGAGCTTCGCCATAGTTCATGACGTAAGACATGAACGCCTGCGGCAGCATGTTCAGCATGAATGCCATGGTGGTCGGCGGGACATCATCGTTCGGATCAATGCTGCACAATATCTTGATTGCGCCCATGGTGCCGGTGATGCTGCCATCCTCGCCCTGCTTCTGAACGCCCTTGGAGGTCCAGAACGGGGCAACCACGCCGAAGTACTCTGCTTCGTCCTGGTTGAACTGCGACAGCTGGAAGTAGTAGTAGTTCATCTGCGCAGTCGAGACATCGTAAGTATTGGTGACCTGGTTGCCCTGGTCGTCCACATACACGGCAGTCTTCTGGCTGTCGTACAGCAGCAGGCTGTTCTTGCCCTTGTTGTCGCCGCTCTGATAGGTGAAGTTCACCTTGCTTGCGTCAACCGGGTTGTTCTGCATATCGTACCAGTTGCCGTCCTTCATTGCGGACACCAGGGTAACGCCGGTGCCGCCGGAGGTGGTATCCAGGGTCGGGGTGCCGCCCACGTTGATGTAGACGGAATTGTCATTCTGGTCTACCACAACGCTGACCGGCATGGTCATTACCGGCTGGGTTTTGATTTCTTCGCCACAGACAGCGCACTTGAAGGTGACGCTGGTGCATTCCCAGTCAATGGTAACGGGAGCGCCGGCAGAAATTTTGCCGGTTTCGCTGTCATAGAACAGCTGGGCGTTGCTGTAGTCAGCGGCCAGCTCGCCCTCGACCTTCTTCATTTCCCAGTTGAAGGTAGCAACAAAGTTGCCATCTGCATCCTTGGACACGACATGGCTCTGGCAGGGCAGGGCGGCAATGTCGTCGGTGCGGGTGGTGGGTTCCTTGTATTCCTTCTTAACCGGGCTCTTGTCAGCGGGCACGCTGGCAGAGTAAACGGTCTTGCCGGCAACGCCGGGCTTTGCCTCGGTGGTATCCTTGGTTACGGTGCCTTCTACCTTCTGGTAGGCATCGTCCTTTTCACAGGTATACACAGCGGTGTAAGCCCAGCCGTCATCGGTCTTGGTCCAGTAACCATCGGGGGTTTCCTTCCAGGTATGGGTGTGGCCATCCTCCGGGTTGGTGTCATTCCAGTACCATTTCGGCTCGCCATAGGTATGGCCGTCTGCAGCGGCGCTGGCCGCAAAGGTATCGGAGTTTTCAGCAACGTAAGCCTGTGCGTAGCTGTCAGCCTGCTGCGCAATCACTTCATCATCGCTGTTGGTCATGGACTCCATCGCAGAGGTCATGCCGGAGCTGCCGGTAAAGGTAACAGCGGTCACAACGCCTGCGGCGTTCGTCTCATAGCCCAGGTCGGTAACGGCGCTGGACAGATGATACGTTTTGATGGTGGCAGCCATCACCGATGCCATCTCGTCCTTGTTCAGGCCATAGGCTTCGGTGTTGATCTTGCCGGCTGCGGCGTTGGCGTACATGGCATCGGCCAATGCATTTTCCAACGCTGCAAGGCTCATGCCCGCCTTGCTCTGTGCAGTCGCTTCCAGCTTGGCATCGTCCTGCTCCAGTTCATGCACTTCGCCCTGGGCAGCCAGCGTTTGGGCTGTCTGCTTGATCAGGTCTGCGGTGCTGGTGAACTTGGGCAGGGACTGCACAGCGCTGGCCGCGCTTGCTGCGCTAGCTGCAACAGACTGCGCTACCGAAGAATCAATCTTGGTAGTTTCGGCTGCTGCGGGAAGCGCCACGCTTTGGGCAACCATGGCTGCTGCCAGCACGGATGCACCAAAACGCTGAAGGTTTTTCTTCATAGTTTTATCCTCCCTTAAGTGTTACTACTTTCCCCATTTGTGTGAAAAGTGGTACGGCAGATGTGCGGCACTTTGCAGGTGTTGATTGCAAAACGCCTGGTTGTGCTCCCCTCGGTCTGGCGATCCCTTGCCGGGCTGCGGCCTGCTTTTGGGGCTTTTGGCCCCGGCACAGCGGCTGACAAAACGTTGTACCGGCTGCATGCCTTGATCCCGCAAATGATAACCTTTCCGACACATCTAGGTATATACATTATATCACAGTTGCCAGAATTTGCATAGTTAATTAGAGCGGTTTCTATGTAAATTTTTGTCCTTGAATCAACTGAAACCTGTTTTTCGCACATTATTTGCGTTGCGGTGCGGTGACTCTTTGGCGGTATTTATTAACATTTTTGAATGGTTTATTCCTGATTTTATCAAATGATTAAACATTTACCCCGATAATGTTCTTTGCAATCTCTTAATACAATGACCCGGTATTGTAATCGCGCATTTTTTGTCATTTCGGTTTGGCTTGTTGTTGAGAGATTTGGCAGAGATTGGAGGAAACTTGAAGGGAAAATTGGAGGTTGAGAATTGCCCATTATAAATTGTACTGTAGAGAGCGTTCCTGACCGTTCCGAAAACTTAGGAATAGATCAACCCTTGCCCCTTAACCGCGACCTGAAATGCACCTTCCCAAGGTAGGGCGGTGTGAGTGCCCCCTTCTGCTCCACTTTTTCAAAGTTCCGAATGGTGTCCTCTCCCCTATCTACAATTCCTGATGTTTTCATGATGCCTTCCTTGGTCTTCCACACCCGGCCTTTGCCCCCTCCCCGTCCCATAAGTCGTACACAACAAAAAGGCCCCTGCCTTAACAGCAGGAGCCTTGAAAGCTATATCACAAGCCGAAAATTACTTCTCGATCTTGGAAACAACGCCGGAACCAACAGTGTGGCCGCCTTCGCGGATAGCGAAACGCATGCCTTCTTCCATGGCAACCGGGGTGATCAGCTCAACGTGCATATCAACGTTGTCGCCGGGCATGCACATCTCAGTGCCTTCGGGCAGGGTGATGATGCCGGTAACGTCGGTGGTACGGAAGTAGAACTGAGGACGATAGTTGTTGAAGAACGGGGTATGACGGCCGCCTTCTTCCTTCTTCAGGACGTAAACATGGCCATCGAAAGTGGTGTGGGGATGAACAGAGCCGGGAACAGCCAGAACCTGGCCACGCTCGATCTGGTCACGGTCAATACCACGCAGCAGAGCGCCGATGTTGTCGCCAGCCTGAGCGAACTCGAGGCTCTTGCGGAACATTTCCAGACCAGTGATGGTGGTGGTCAGCTTCTCTTCCTTCAGACCAACGATTTCCATCTGATCGCCGACATGAGCAGTACCACGCTCAACACGACCGGTAGCAACGGTGCCACGGCCGGAGATGGTCATAACGTCCTCAACGGGCATCAGGAACGGCTTATCAGCAGCACGGTCCGGGGTCGGGATGTAGCTGTCAACAGCGTCCATCAGCTCCCAAATGCACTTGTATTCCGGAGCATCGGGATCCTTGGAAGTGCTCTCCAGAGCCTTCAGAGCGGAACCACGGATAATCGGGGTGTTGTCGCCGTCGAAATCCTGGCTGTCCAGCAGTTCGCGAACTTCCATTTCGACCAGGTCGAGCAGCTCTTCGTCATCAACCATATCGCACTTGTTCAGGAACACAACGATCTTGGGCACGCCAACCTGACGAGCCAGCAGGATGTGCTCACGGGTCTGCGGCATCGGGCCATCGGTTGCAGCAACAACCAGGATAGCGCCGTCCATCTGAGCAGCACCGGTGATCATGTTCTTGATGTAGTCAGCATGGCCCGGGCAGTCAACGTGGGCATAGTGACGCTTCGCGGTGTGGTACTCAACGTGAGCGGTGTTGATCGTGATACCACGAGCCTTCTCTTCAGGAGCCTTATCGATGCTGGAGTAATCCATGAAATCGGCGTCGCCCTTCAGAGCCAGAACCTTGGTGATAGCGGCAGTCAGAGTGGTCTTGCCGTGGTCAACGTGACCGATGGTACCGATGTTGACATGCTCCAAAGAGCGGTCAAATTTTTCCTTTTCAGCCATTGGAAGTATCCTCCTTTAATTCAAACAGATAAAATAGCCTGTTGTAAGGCTATCATACTAGATTTTTCAAGAAAAATCAAGTATTTTGCGCGAATTTGTGCAGAATCAGCCCTTATTGCGCTCGGTCATGATCTTATCTGCAACACTCTTGGGAACCTGCTGGTAATCAGCCGGCTCCATGGAGTACTGGCCACGGCCCTGGGTCTTGGAACGCAGGTCAGTAGCGTAACCGAACATCTCGGACAGAGGAACCATAGCGGTGACACTGGCAGTGCCATCGGTGGATTCCTGGTTCTGGATCGCGCCGCGGCGGCTGTTCAAGTCGCCAATGACGTTGCCCATATACTCGTCAGGAACAACAACGTCAACCTTCATGATGGGCTCCATAATGACGGGATCAGCCTTCTTCATAGCATCCTTGAATGCCATGGAGCCGGCGATGGAGAACGCCATTTCAGAGGAGTCAACTTCATGATAGGAGCCGTCCCACAGAGTGACCTTGACATCCACGACGGGATAGCCAGCCAGAATGCCGGACTTCATCGCGCCCTGGATACCGTTGTCAACAGCGGGGATGTATTCCTTCGGGATAGCGCCGCCAACAATACCGTTGACAAACTCATAACCCTTACCCGGGTTGGGCTCAATCTTGATCTTAACGTGACCATACTGGCCCTTACCACCGGACTGACGTGCGTACTTGGTTTCCTGGTTAGCATCCTTGCGGATGGTTTCACGGTAGGCAACCTGAGGTGCGCCAACGTTAGCTTCGACCTTAAATTCGCGGAGCAGACGGTCCACGATGATTTCCAGGTGGAGCTCGCCCATGCCGGCGATAATGGTCTGACCGGTTTCTTCATCGGTCCAGGTACGGAAAGTCGGGTCCTCTTCAGCCAGCTTAGACAGGGCAATACCCATCTTCTCGCTGCCAGCCTTGGTCTTGGGCTCGATGGCAACGCGGATAACCGGCTCGGGGAAGTTCATGGACTCGAGGATGATGGGATGCTTCTCATCGCACAGGGTATCACCAGTGGTGGTGTTCTTCAGACCAACAGCAGCGGCGATATCGCCAGCGTAGCAGATGTCGATATCCTTACGGTTGTTTGCATGCATCTGCAGGATACGGCCGATACGCTCGTCCTGATCCTTAACAGAGTTGTAAACAGTGGTGCCAGCCTCAACGGTACCAGAGTACACGCGGAAGAAGCACAGCTTACCGACATACGGGTCAGTCATAATCTTGAATGCCAGTGCAGAGAACGGCTGATCATCGGAAGAAGTGCGATCTTCTTCCTCGCCAGTCTCCGGGTTGGTGCCCTTGATGGCCGCAACGTCGGTCGGAGCGGGCATATAATCAACGATTGCATCCAACAGTTTCTGAACGCCACGGTTCTTGTAAGAAGAGCCGCAGACAACAGGAACGATCTCGTTGGAAATAGTAGCCTTACGCAGAGCAGCCTTGATTTCTCCCTTGGTCAGCTCTTCGCCTTCCAGGTACTTCATCATCAGCTCTTCGTCGGTCTCAGCAACAGCTTCGATCAGCTTGTCATGATATTCCTGAGCCTGTTCTTTCAGGTCTTCAGGAATTTCCTCAACGCGCACATCATTGCCCATATCATCATAGTAGATATCGGCTTTCATGTCGATCAGATCGATGATGCCGCGGAAAGTGTCTTCCTGGCCGACAGGCAGCTGGATAGGCACACCGTTGGCATGCAGACGATCATGCATCATCTGTACGCAGCGGAAGAAGTCAGCACCCATGGTATCCATCTTGTTGACGTAAACCATGCGGGGAACCTTGTACTCGTCAGCCTGGCGCCAAACGGTTTCAGACTGAGGCTCAACGCCACCCTTTGCGGCCAGAACGGTAACAGAACCGTCCAGAACACGCAGAGAACGCTGAACTTCAACAGTAAAGTCAACGTGGCCCGGGGTGTCGATGATGTTGATACGATGACGGTTCTTTTTGAACAGAGCCGGATCGTGCTGGGTCTCGGTGTGGCTCCAGTAGCAGGTGGTTGCAGCGGAAGTGATGGTAATACCACGTTCCTGTTCCTGCTCCATCCAGTCCATCGTAGCAGCGCCGTCATGAACTTCGCCGATCTTATGGTTAATACCGGTGTAGTACAGAATGCGCTCGGTGGTGGTGGTCTTGCCTGCGTCGATGTGGGCCATGATACCGATATTTCGGGTCATTTGCAGGGATACGTCTCTCGGCGTTGCCATGGCTTAAACCTCCTCAGTAAGCAGATCAATAACGGTAATGCGCGAAAGCCTTGTTGGCTTCTGCCATCTTGTGGGTATCTTCGCGCTTCTTGACAGCGCCGCCAACGTTGTTGGTAGCGTCAATGATCTCGGCGGCCAGGCGAGCGGACATGGTCTTTTCACCACGGCTGCGGCTGTACAGAGTCAGCCAGCGCAGGCCGAGGGTCTCGCGGCGGGCGGGGCTGACCTCCAGGGGAACCTGGTAGGTGGAGCCGCCGACACGGCGGGCCTTAACTTCGAGGCTGGGCATGATGTTTTCCATGGCCTTCTCGAACATTTCGAGAGGATCGTTGCCGGTCTTCTCTTTGACAGTCTCAAAAGCTTCGTAAACGATCTTCTGAGCGACGCCCTTCTTGCCATCCAGCATGATGCTGTTGACCAGACGGGTGACGAGCTTGGAATTGTAAATAGGATCAGCCAGAACTTCGCGCTTTGCGATTTTACCTCTTCTGGGCATCTTTCTTCCCTCCTTCACATTAATGATATCATCGGTACTCGAAAGTTAAAGAAAACTCCCGTTATGCCACAAAAGGGTCAGCTGACCATTTTATGGCGAAAAGATGTTTCCTTACTTCTTGGCACCGGCCTTGGGACGCTTTGCGCCGTATTTGCTGCGAGCCTGGTTACGGTTTGCAACACCCTGAGTATCCAGAGTACCACGGATGATGTGGTAACGGACACCGGGCAGGTCCTTAACACGACCGCCACGGATCAGGACAACGCTGTGCTCCTGCAGGTTATGGCCGATACCAGGAATGTAGGAGGTGACCTCGATACCATTCGTCAGGCGGACACGGGCAACTTTACGCAGAGCAGAGTTAGGCTTCTTGGGGGTCATGGTACGCACGGCAGTGCAGACACCACGCTTCTGCGGGCTGTTGAGGTTGGTGTACTCCTTTTTCTGGGAGTTGTAGCTCTTCAGAAGGGCAGGCGCGGTGCTCTTTTTGACCAGAACCTCACGGCCTTTGCGCACGAGCTGGTTAAAAGTAGGCATTTCTTTTCTCCTTTCTTCACTTATTCACGCGCTTTTTGCGGGTCGTCCGACCAGATGGCCGCACTACACCCCGCATCTCACGCAATGATTATATTACAGCATCCCGGCCGGAATGTCAAGAGTATTGCCAAAAAAATCTTGAAAAAATCGTGCAATACGGAGAATTTTTCATTTCTGAAGCAAAATGTGCAAATCTTGCGCCAGTTTGGGCGGCAGCGTTGCATTTTGGTAAGTCCGCGCATAGAATGAAGCGGACCGTCTCTCCCCCGCCGCCGCGCGGCCGGCCGCCGTCTGTGTGCGTTTTGTCTATTTACCGGAGACAAATATACATCTTGCACAAAAACAGACCGCCAGATTCATGGACTTGACGAGTCGATTTCTGTTGCATTGTGTCCCCCGTTTTGCTATAATGAAGATACAGACAAAACCGGAACAGTTCCGGCCATGCAAGTTCTGACGCTACATTTTTGAGGAGGTCTTGACAATGAAGAAACTGCTTGCTATCCTGATTTCCCTGTGCATGGTATCCGCCTTCGCTGTACCTGTTTTTGCAGATGCCAACAGCGATTATATCGCCGCCGTCAAGGCCTACCAGGCTCAGATCGCCGCGAAGGAAGCTGCCTACACTGCAGCGGTGGATGCTTATTCCAAGAATGCAAAGGCCAAGGCAGATGCCGACAGCGCCGCAATTCTGAAGGCCGCCAAGGCTGCCCAGGCGAAGGCCGATGCAGACTGTCTGGCCGTCATCGCCGCGGGCAAGGCTGCCCAGTCCCAGGCTGACGCGCGCGTCGCCGCGGTAATTGCTGCAGGCAAGGCCACGCAGGCCAAGGCCGATGCACGCGAGGCCGCCTATGCGAAGGCCGTGAAGGCGTATCAGGATCAGATTGCCGCACGTGAGGCCGCCTACATCAAGGCCGTGCTGGGCAAGTAATTCTACCTTATTATAATAGGAGCGGAGCGCCGGGAAAGGCGCTCCGCTTTTTTGCTATAGGACACACAGGGCCCGGGCACGTCTGGGCCGGTAGTGTATGGCAAACGAGTGTCTGCCGGAATGCTGCGGGCGCATATAGAATGCGCCCCTACGGATTCTGCAGATGTAGGGGCGGATTCCATATCCGCCCGCGGGGCGTCAGGAACGCCGTCACCTACAGCAATGTTACTGCAGCTTTGCCAGCGTGGCCTCGGCATCGTCGAGGATGCGCTCGAACTTCTCGAGGGCAGCGTCCACGGGGGCCGGGGTGGCCAGGTCAACACCGGCGTGGCGCAGCTCGTCCAGCGGGTAAGCACTGCCGCCCATGGAGAGGAACTCCTTGTAGCGCTTGACGGCGGGCTCGCCCTCTTTCAGGATGCCCTCGGACAGGGCGACAGCGGTGGAGTAGCCGGTGGCATACTTGTAAACGTAGAACGGGCGGTAGAAGTGCGGGATGCGCGCCCACTCATACTGGATCTCGTCGTCGATGACCATATCGTTGCCGAAATAGTCGGTGACAAGGCGCTTGTACAGAGCGTTCAGGGCGGCGGCGTTCAGGGCTTCGCCGCGCTCGACCATGGCGTGGGCCTCGCGCTCGAACTCGGCAAACATCGTCTGGCGGTAGACCGTGCCCTTGAAGTTTTCCAGATACTGGTTCAGCAGATAGAGACGGGTCTGGGGGTCGTTCTCGTTGGCAAGCAGCTGCTCAATGAGCAGATTCTCGTTGACGGTGGACGCGACCTCGGCGACAAACAGCGTGTAGTCCGCGTACTGCGGCGGCTGATGCTGGCGGGAGCGCCAGCTGTGGATCGTGTGGCCCATCTCATGTGCCAGCGTCGAGACACTGTCCAGCGTGCCGCTGAAGTTCAGCAGGATATAGGGGTTGGAGTCATAGCAGCCGCCGGAGTATGCACCGCCGCGCTTGCCGCGGTTGGGGTAAACGTCGATCCAGCGCTCGGCATAGGCCTTGCGGACGGTTGCCTGGTAGTCCTCGCCCAAGGGCGCAACGGCCTTCAGGACCATCTCCTGTGCGGTCTCGTAGCTGTAGGATTTTTTCAGATCGCCGACCAGCGGAGCGTAGACGTCATAGAAGTGCAGCGCGTCAACGCCCAGCATCTTTTTGCGCAGGCGGACATAGCGGTGCATGGCGGGAATATGCTTGCGGACCGTGGCGACGAGGTTGTCGTAGACCTCGGCGGGCACATTCTCCCCCGCCATGGCCATCGCGCGGGAGGACGGGTAATTGCGGGCGGCGGCCTCGGCGGTGGCAGCCTTGATGGCACCGGCGTAGGACGCAGCGAAGGTGTTGATGTGCTCGCGGTAGCTCTTGTAGTAGCTGTGGAAGGCGTTCTCTCGCAGGGTGCGGTCCGTGCTCATCTCCAGCGGCACAAAGTTGGAGCCGGTGACCTCGACGGTCTCGCCGCTGCCGTCCTTGACGGCATCAAACAGCAGGTCGGCATCCTCCAGATTGTGGTAGATCTCGGACGGCGCAGACATGACCTCGCCGAAGCTGGCCAGCAGCTTTTCTTCAGCCTTGGTCAGGGTGTGGGGCGTGCCGCGCAGCAGATCCTCGAGGTTGAATTTGTAGTCTGCGACGGCGGGATCGTTGACGATGGCGGTCAGCGTCTCCTCGGGCAAGGACAGGATCTCCGGCTGGGCAAAGGACAGCGCGGCGGCCATCTTGACGTACTTGCTGCCGATGCGGGCGTACATGCTCTGGGCCCTGTCGTCGCGGGTGTCCTCGTCATGGCGCTGGGAGGCGTAGCAGTAGAGGCGTTCGACCTTGCGGCCCACCTCGGTGGAAGCGTCGAGGTATGCGCCAATCGTGACGGCATCGGTCAGCTTACCGGCGAAGGCCACCAGGCTTTCAATGTCCGCGTCGAGGCTGTCCAGCGCGGTCTCCCACGCGGCGTCGCTCTCGAACATCGGGGTCAGGTCCCACTGAAATTGCGGGTCCAGTTCACTGCGTTCTTTTAGAATTTCGGGCATAGTTTTCTCCTTATTATAAAATATTTTGCTATGCTGAGGATGCAGGGGCGGACATTGGCCTCCTGTGCCAGTTCGCGGCAGTGGAAGCTTCCACGGGCGGATATGGAATCCGCCTCTACAGGTTACAAAAGAGCGTTTTCCCACTCGACCGGCTTAAAACCGGGCAGGACAAAATCGTCGCCCACCAGCAGCGGGCGCTTGACGAGCATACCGTCCGACGCCAGCAGGGCGATCTGCTCGTCCTCGGTCATGGTCGGCAGCTTGTCCTTCAGGCCCAGATTTTTGTAGACTAGGCCGCTCGTGTTGAAGAACCGCTTGAGGGGCAGGCCGCTGCGGGCGACCCATTCGCGCA
>ERZ827522.1946-NODE-1946-length-15536-cov-3.976229_pt1 | contig 15536 bp, 10 predicted proteins | sample MGYA00519580_ERZ827522 | MGnify/ENA primary metagenome ERZ827522 (study PRJEB31778, sample SAMEA3449340) | human gut metagenome | biome: human gut; feature: human-associated habitat; material: faeces | place: United Kingdom | collected 2010/2012 ... | reverse complement strand
ATTTATGTATCGGAAATTTTCCGCTCAGTAGGAATGAAAACAGCTGTATTGACTCCGTTTGAGTGTGGATCTATAACAAAATTATATTCCAAAGATCGTGCCAGCAAGTATTTTGCTCATGATATGGTAGTATTTTTTGCAGGGGGAACAGGACATCCTTATTTCTCTACCGATACAGCAACTGTATTACGGGCTGTGGAGATTGAGGCAGAGGGTATCTATCTGGCAAAAGCTATCGATGGGGTATATGACAGCGATCCAAAGACAAATCCAAATGCAAAGAAATATGACGAAGTTTCTATCGAGGAGGTTATCGATAAGAAACTTGCAGTTGTCGATTTGACAGCTTCAGTTATGTGCATGGAAAACAAAATTCCAATGTATGTGTTTGGTCTGAATGAAGAAAATAGTATTGTAAAGGCCATGAGTGGAGAATTTAATGGCACAAAGGTAACAGTTTAGGAGGCTAAATCCTCTCCTCACTCGGAGTTCGGATTTTTGCTTCGCAAAAACAAGGAGGCTAAATCCTCTGCTCCTGCATGGGCAGTCGCATTTTGCTTCGCAAAACAAGGAGGATTAATATGGACGAGAGATTAGTTCAGTTCGATGAGAAAATGCAGAAAACAATGAACAATTTATCAGAGGAATTTGGAAGTATCCGTGCCGGACGTGCCAATCCACATGTTCTTGATAAATTGAGAGTTGATTATTACGGAACACCAACACCTATCCAGCAGGTGGCAAACGTAAATGTTCCGGAACCTAGAATGATTCAGATTCAGCCATGGGAAGCTTCTATGGTAAAAGAGATTGAGAAAGTGATCATGACATCTGATCTTGGAATCAATCCTACCAATGATGGAAAGACAATCCGTCTTTTATTCCCGGAACTGACAGAGGAAAGACGTAAAGATCTTGCAAAAGACGTAAAGAAGAAAGGTGAGAGTGCAAAAGTAGCCATTCGTAATATTCGTCGTGATGCAAATGATTCCTTCAAGAAACTTGCAAAAGAGGATGTTTCAGAAGATGAAATCAAAGCATTGGAAGAAAATGCTCAGAAGATGACAGATAAATATATTGCAGCTGTCGATGAAGCAGTAGAAGTTAAAACAAAAGAAATTTTAACTGTATAAATAAATTGACAGAATAAAAGAAAGAGTGGGGGCATGAGAAAATCGTGTCCTCATTTTCGTAACTTATAAAAGAACAATATTTTGCAATGACAGCGGAACAAAAAAAATTACAAGGTTTTGTGCCGTTTGACTGGAACAGAAAGGATATACAATTAGCATGAAGATTCCACAACATGTAGCAATTATATTAGATGGAAATGGAAGATGGGCAAAAAGCAAAGGAATGCCAAGAAATTACGGACATACGGTCGGGGCTAAGAATGTGGAGACAGTCTGTCAGGCAGCCCATGATATGGGAATTAAATATCTGACCTTATATGCTTTTTCTACCGAGAACTGGAACCGGCCGGATAACGAAGTAAATGCATTGATGAAATTACTGGAATCTTATCTGAAAAACTGTATTAAAACTGCGGATAAGAATAATATGCGTGTCCGGGTGATCGGAGATACCACAAAACTCAGTGAGAAGTTTCAAAATCAGATCAAAGAATTGGAGTCTGCATCTGCACACAATGATGGTTTGAATCTGCAGATTGCGATCAATTATGGAAGCCGGGATGAGATGCTCCGGGGCATGCGGAAAATGTATGCAGATCTCCGTGACGGCAAATTGCAGGAAAACGAGATTGATGAGACACATTTTGAAGCTTATCTGGATACGAAAGATATTCCGGATCCGGATCTGTTGATCCGCACCAGTGGGGAACAGCGCTTATCGAATTATCTCTTATGGCAGCTGGCTTACAGTGAATTTTATTTTACGGAAGTTCCATGGCCGGACTTCCATAAAGAAGAATTAGAAAAGGCAGTTGAAGCATATAATAAACGTGACCGCAGGTTTGGCGCACTCTCAGAGGAGGATGGAGAAATATAATGTTTAAGACAAGATTATTAAGTGGAATCGTGTTAGTGATCGCAGCACTGGTTCTGATCATTACAGGCGGAGATGTTCTGCTGATCTCAACACTGATTATTTCCTATATTGGTATGTTTGAATTATATCGCATTTTTCACATTGAAAAAGAGGCGGTTGGAATCATTGGTTATCTGGCAGCGACCGTGTATTATTGTAATCTGAAATTTGCATTTTTGCCGGATACAATGGTGTTTGTATTAGGTGTTTTGATTCTTATGATGTTCGCATATGTATTTACATATCCGAAGTATAAGACGGAACAGGTACTTGCAGCATTTTTTGGCGTGTTCTATGTTGCTGTGATGCTGTCGTATGTGTATCAGACGCGTATGATCGAGGCAGGTGCCTACATTGTATGGCTTGTTTTTCTGTGTTCCTGGGGATGCGACACCTGTGCATACTGTGTAGGAATGTTGATTGGAAAACATAAAATGTCACCGAAATTAAGCCCTAAGAAATCAGTGGAGGGCGCTGTCGGCGGCGTCGCAGGCGCAGCGCTTCTTACGGTTATTTATGGTATGATCTTTAAAAATGCCATGCAGATCGATCAGACACATGTCTGGATCATGGCAGGAATCAGTGCGGTTGGAGCGTTGATCTCTATGGTTGGGGATCTGACTGCATCTGCCATCAAGCGGAATTACGAGATCAAAGATTACGGAAAACTGATTCCGGGACACGGTGGCATTTTAGACCGTTTTGACAGTGTGATCTTTACTGCACCGATCATTTATTTCCTTGCAGTGAACTTTATTAAATTATAAGATAAGGAAATTATAAAACATGAAAAAAATTGCAATTTTAGGTTCTACCGGTTCTATCGGTACACAGACACTCGATATTGTAAGAGAGCAGGGGGATATTCAGGTAGTTGCAATGGCTGCCGGAAGTAATATCAGTTTGTTAGAAGCGCAGATGAGAGAGTTCAAGCCATCACTTGTCAGTGTATGGGATGAAAAAAAGGCATCAGAACTTCGTACGAATACAAAAGACCTCGGCATAAAAATCGTGTCCGGCATGGAAGGACTTCTTGAAGTATCGGTGATCCCGGAGAGTGAGATTTTAGTGACCGCAATTGTTGGTATGCTTGGAATCAGACCAACGATTGCTGCAATTAAAGCAGGAAAGAAAATTGCTTTGGCAAACAAGGAAACACTTGTCACTGCCGGACATATTATTATTCCGCTTGCAAAGGAATACAAGGTGCCGATTCTTCCGGTGGACAGCGAACACAGTGCGATTTTCCAGTCGTTGCAGGGTGCCGGAGATAATAAGATCAGCAGGATTTTACTGACAGCTTCCGGTGGACCGTTCCGTGGAAGAAAAGCAGATGAACTTAAGAATATTCAGGTGGAAGATGCCCTGAAACATCCAAACTGGAGCATGGGAAGAAAAATCACGATTGATTCTTCCACATTGGTAAATAAAGGACTGGAAGTGATGGAAGCAAAATGGCTCTTTGATGTGACTTTAGATCAGATTCAGGTTGTAGTACATCCGCAGAGTGTCATTCATTCTGCTGTAGAGTATCAGGATGGAGCAGTGATCGCACAGCTTGGCACGCCGGATATGAGACTTCCAATCCAGTATGCACTTTATTATCCGGAGCACCGGAATCTTTCGGGCAGGAGACTGGATCTGTTTGAAATTGCAGATCTTACCTTCGAGAAGCCGGATACCGATACATTTCGCGGGCTTGCACTTGCATATCAGGCAATGGAAAAGGGCGGAAATATTCCGACTGTGTACAATGCTGCCAATGAGAAAGCGGTCAGTCTGTTTTTAGACCGGAAGATTTCTTATCCGGAGATCACAGAGTTGATCGAGGCATGTATGGAAAATGCAGAGTTTATCGATCATCCGGATGTGGATGAAATTTTGGGGACAGAAGCAGCTGCTTATGAGTTTATTGAAAAAAAGATGAGTGCAAAATAAAACGCATTTAAAAATGCAACAAGACATCAGGAAAGGTTTTTTACATGAAAATTATTATCGCATTACTGATATTCAGCATTATTATCCTGTTTCATGAACTGGGACATTTTTTGCTTGCAAAGGCAAATGGAATCCGTGTCAATGAATTTTCACTTGGATTAGGACCTACACTTTTCGGAATCCAGAAAGGTGAGACAAAATACTCCATCAAACTGCTTCCATTTGGAGGAGCCTGCATGATGGAGGGAGAGGATTCGGAAAGCCAGGATAACAAAGCGTTTAACAACAAATCTGTCTGGGCAAGGATCAGCGTTGTAGCTGCGGGACCAATTTTTAATTTTATCATGGCCTTTATCTTCTCTTTTATTCTTGTCTGCTGCACCGGATATGATCTTCCGGTACTCTCAGATGTGAGTGAGGGTTATGCCGCAGAGGAAGCGGGACTTCAGGCAGGTGATACGATTGTAAAAATGGGAAATAAACATATTCATTTTTACCGTGAGGTGAGTGCATATTCCATGTACCATGCCGGAGAACCGGTGAAAGTAACTTATGAGCGGGATGGAGAACGTTACACAACGGAACTCACTCCAAAATATGATGAGACCACCGGAAGATATTTATATGGATTTATTGGAATGGCAGCCAGAGAGAAGACAACAAACAATGTATTCACGCTGGCAAAATACAGTGCTTACGAGGTGGAGTACTGGATCTATACGACACTTGGAAGCTTAAAGATGCTCTTTACCGGAGGCGTTACCGTCAATGATATGAGTGGTCCGGTAGGAATTGTCAGTGCAATCGGAGACAGCTATGAGCAGAGTGTTTCCTACGGCTACTTCTATGCATTCCTGCAAATGCTGTATATCAGTATCCTGCTTTCTGCGAACCTTGGTGTCATGAACCTTCTGCCACTCCCGGCACTCGACGGTGGAAGACTTGTATTTTTGCTGGTAGAGGCGATCCGTGGCAAAAAAGTTGACCCGGAAAAAGAGGGCATGGTACATTTTGCCGGTATCATGATATTGTTTGCACTCATGATACTGATCATGTTTAACGACATTCGTAAGTTGTTTATATAGATTAGAAAAAGTTTCGCAATTATCCAGTAAGAATTTATACGAAAGGGAGAAGAACTATGACAAAAACAGTGAAGATCGGCAACCGCATCATTGGCGGCGGCAACCCGATTTTGATCCAGTCTATGACCAATACAAAAACCGAGAATGTGGAGGCAACTGCCGCACAGATCAATCAGCTTACAGCTGCCGGATGTGATATCATCCGCTGTGCAGTGCCTACGATGGATGCAGCGAAGGCATTAAAGGAGATAAAAAAACAGGTGCAGATTCCGGTCGTTGCAGACATTCATTTTGACTATCGTCTTGCAATTGCAGCAATGGAGAATGGAGCAGACAAGATCCGCATCAATCCGGGAAATATCGGAAGCACAGAGCGTGTGAAGGCTGTGGTGGATGTCGCAAAAGAGCGCAACATTCCAATCCGTGTAGGGGTAAACAGTGGTTCCTTAGAAAAAAATCTGGTGGAGAAATACCATGGAGTGACGGCTGAGGGACTGGTAGAAAGTGCTTTGGATAAAGTAAAACTGATTGAAGATATGGGATATGATAATCTTGTCATCAGTATCAAATCTTCGGATGTTATGATGTGTGTGAAAGCACATGAACTGATCGCAAGCCAGACCGATCATCCGCTGCATGTCGGAATCACGGAGGCTGGTACGATTATCAGCGGTAATATCAAGTCTGCCATCGGACTTGGATTGATCTTACATCAGGGAATCGGTGACACGATCCGGGTTTCCCTGACAGGAGATCCATTAGAGGAGATCAAATCTGCCAAATTGATTTTAAAAACGCTTGGACTTCGCAAAGGCGGTGTGGAAGTAGTATCCTGTCCTACCTGTGGACGAACACAGATCAATCTGATCCAGCTGGCCAATCAGGTAGAAAATATGGTTGCTGACATTCCTCTTGACATTAAAGTTGCCGTTATGGGATGTGTTGTAAATGGTCCGGGAGAGGCAAAAGAAGCAGATATCGGAATTGCCGGAGGAATCGGCGAGGGACTTATAATCAAACATGGCGAGGTATTCAAAAAAGTGCCGGAGTCAGAACTTTTAGAGGCACTCCGCTATGAACTGTTACATTGGAATGAATAATTATGGCAAAACTATTTTTTGATGTCTTTCCGACACTGGATGTGTCCGGGGATATGAAGAAAATTTTATCTGAGATGGAAGTTACCAAGGTAGGGATGAATCATGAGAGAGATCATATCCGTGTCTATCTTTTGGGCAGTCATCTCATACATAAAAATAACATTACGCAGTTAGAAAAATCCATTGAGGAGCAGATATTTAAGGGAAAACGGATGAATGTCCGTATTATCGAAAAGTATCAGCTCTCCGAGCAGTATACCGCCCGCACGCTGATGGATATGTATAAGGACAGTATTTTAGAAGAGTTAAAAGCCTACAGTCTGATGGAATACAATCTGCTGCGTGCTTCCAAAATGGAATTTACGGATGACAGTCATCTGCATCTTGTACTGGAAAATACGATCATTGCACAGACACGCTCCCATGAAATTGTGGAATTTTTAGAGAAAATCGTGTGTGAGCGCTGTGGCATGAACCTGATTGTTGACCTTGACTTTGAGGAGCCAAAGGAGAGCAAATACAAGAAAAACAGTGATCTTCAGATTCAGTTTGAAATCAAAAACATATTAAAAAATATCAATTTGAAGGATGAGGACGGAGAGACAGTTGCAGTTGCTTCAGATGCCAATGAAAAAAGTGCAGTTTCCGGTCAGACTACAACATCTGGAGACAGTGGTTCTACAGGTGGTGGAAACGCCGTAAAACCTGCAAAAAACGATGCAAAATCTGCAAATGGTGCAGGAAATACTGCAAAAAAACCATACGACGGACCGCGGAAAGAGTTTAAAAAACGTTATGATGGTGGTGGCTTTGGCGGAGGTAAAAAATCCGATAATCCGGATGTAATTTACGGTCGTGATATTGAGGATGGAGAAACCATCCCATTGGAGAAAATCGTGGGTGAGATGGGTGAAGTTACCATCCGCTGTCAGGTCATGACGGTTGAGACGAGGGAGATCCGTAACGAAAAGACAATCATTATCATGTCGGTCACAGATTTTACGGATTCCATTGTCCTGAAAATATTTACAAGAAATGAAGACAGGGATGAGCTTCTTGGCAATCTGAAAAAAGGGGCATTCTTAAAAATCAAAGGTGTCACGACAATCGATAAGTTTGACAGTGAATTAACAATCGGTTCGATCGTTGGAATTAAGAAGATTGCAGACTTTACGACCACCCGTATGGACACCAGTCCGGAGAAGCGTGTGGAATTGCACTGTCATACAAAGATGAGTGATATGGATGGTGTGTCCGAGTGTAAAGACATCGTAAAGCGTGCCATGAAATGGGGACATAAGGCGATTGCGATCACCGACCACGGCGATGTACAGGCATTCCCGGATGCAAACCATGCACTGAGTCCGGATGACGATTTTAAGGTTATCTACGGTGTGGAAGCGTATCTGGTGGACGACTTGAAGGATATTATCACAGATTCGAAAGGACAGAGCCTCGATGAAACCTTTGTGGTGTTCGACTTGGAGACGACCGGTTTCAGCCCAGATAAGAATAAGATTATTGAGATCGGTGCAGTGAAAGTAGTCGGTGGTGTCATTACAGACCGCTTTTCGACATTTGTAAACCCGGAAGTGCCAATTCCATTCCGAATCGAGGAATTGACCTCAATTAAGGATGATATGGTCATTGATGCACCGAAGATTGAGGAGATTCTGCCGGAATTTATGAAGTTCTGCGAGGGTGCGATCATGGTTGCCCACAATGCGGAATTTGATATGAGTTTTATTAAGAAAAACTGCAAGGATCAGGGGATAGAGAGAGAGTTTACGATCATAGATACAGTGGCTCTTGCCAGAATTCTGCTGCCGAACCTGAATCGTTTTAAACTCGATACCGTTGCAAAGGCATTGAATGTCTCACTGGAAAACCATCATCGTGCAGTTGACGATGCTGCTTGTACAGCAGAAATTTTTGTGAAATTTATTGAGATGTTAAAAGAACGCGGTATGGAAAATCTCGATGATGTGAACCATATGGTTTCCACCTCCCCGGAAACGGTCATGAAAATGCCGACCTACCATGCAATTATTCTGGCGACAAATGACATCGGACGTATCAATCTGTATCGTCTGGTTTCACTTTCACACCTCACGTATTATAATAAGAGACCACGTGTGCCAAAAAGTGAATTTGTCAAATACAGAGAGGGACTTCTTTTAGGCTCTGCCTGTGAAGCTGGAGAATTATACCGTGCGATTGTGGGCGGAAGACCGCAGGAAGAGATCATAAGACTTGTAAAGTTCTATGATTATCTGGAGATACAGCCGCTTGGAAACAATGAGTTCATGTTGCGCAGTGACAAGGAGCCGGTGAATACGATGGAAGAGCTGCAGGATATCAACCGCAGGATCTGCAGACTGGGGGAGGAATTTAACAAACTTGTCGTGGCAACCTGTGACGTACATTTTCTGGATCCGGAAGATGAAATCTACCGCCGTATTATTATGGCCGGAAAGGGATTTAAGGATGCTGACGAGCAGGCACCGTTATATCTTCGAACAACCGAAGAAATGCTAAAGGAATTCGAATATCTTGGAAGTGCCAAGGCAGAAGAGGTCGTCATTACAAATCCAAACAAGATTGCGGATATGTGTGAGAAGATTGCACCGGTAAGACCGGATAAGTGTCCGCCGTTTATCGAGAATTCGGATCAGATGCTCCGTGATATCTGCTATAACAAGGCGCACAGCATGTATGGTGAAGAACTGCCTCCGATCGTAAAGGAGCGGCTTGACCGAGAATTAAATTCGATTATTTCCAATGGATATGCGGTAATGTATATTATCGCACAGAAGCTTGTATGGAAGTCGAACGAGGATGGTTACCTTGTAGGTTCCCGTGGTTCGGTTGGTTCCTCTTTTGCAGCGACCATGTCCGGTATCACGGAGGTAAATCCATTGCAGGCGCATTATCGTTGCGAATATTGCAAATACAGCGATTTTGATTCACCGGAAGTCAAGGCATTTTCCGGAAGAAGTGGTTGTGATATGCCGGATAAGATTTGTCCGGTGTGTGGCAAAAAGCTGGTAAAAGATGGATTTGATATTCCATTTGAGACCTTCCTTGGATTCAAGGGAAATAAAGAGCCGGATATCGACTTAAACTTTTCCGGTGAGTATCAGAGTAAAGCCCATGCTTACTGTGAGGTTATTTTCGGTTACGGACAGACATTCCGTGCCGGAACGATTGGTACACTTGCGGATAAGACTGCATTTGGATATATCAAAAATTATTATGAAGAGCGTGGAATTCACAAGAGAAACTGTGAGATTGACCGTATTGTACAGGGATGTGTCGGCGTCCGGAGAACGACCGGACAGCATCCGGGAGGTATCGTTGTTCTTCCGGTGGGCGAGGAGATTAATACGTTTACTCCGGTACAGCATCCGGCAAACGATATGACGACTGCAACGGTTACGACTCATTTTGATTACCATTCCATCGACCATAACTTATTAAAACTGGACATTCTCGGACACGATGATCCGACCATGATCCGTATGTTACAGGACTTGACAGGACTTGATCCACAGACGATCCCTTTGGACGATCAGACAGTCATGTCGCTGTTTATGAATACCTCTGCATTGGGAGTAGAACCGGAAGACATCAACGGTATTCCCCTGGGATGTTTAGGAATCCCGGAGTTTGGAACAGATTTTGCGATGCAGATGGTTATTGATGCGAAACCGACCGAATTTTCGGATCTGATCCGAATTTCAGGACTTTCGCATGGTACGGATGTGTGGTTGGGAAATGCACAGACTTTAATTGAGCAGGGGATTGCAACGATTTCTACTGCAATCTGTACCCGTGATGATATTATGATTTATCTGATCAGTATGGGACTTGACAGTGAGCAGTCCTTTACCATTATGGAGTCTGTTCGAAAAGGTAAGGGATTAAAGGAAGAATGGAAGGAAGAGATGCGGGCACATAATGTACCGGAATGGTATATTGATTCGTGTTTAAAGATCAAGTATATGTTCCCGAAAGCACATGCGGCTGCCTACGTTATGATGGCGTGGCGTATTGCATACTGTAAAGTTTTTTATCCACTCGCCTATTATGCAGCATATTTTTCCATTCGTGCGACCGGTTTCAACTATGAGATCATGTGTCAGGGAAAAGAGCGTCTGGAATATTTTTATAAGGATTACACAAGAAGAAAAGACTCTCTTTCCAAAAAAGAGCAGGATGTCTACCGTGATATGCGGATCGTGCAGGAGATGTATGCGAGAGGTTTTGATTTTACGCCAATTGATATTTACCGTGCATTGCCGGACCGTTTCCAGATCATCGACGGAAAGCTTATGCCGGCGTTAAATACCATTGAAGGTATGGGTGACAATGCTGCAATTGCGGTTGCGGAGGCAGCAAAAGACGGAAAATTCTTATCCAAAGATGATTTCCGCCAGAGAACCAAGGTGACGAAATCTACCATTGATCTTATGGCAGATCTTGGACTGCTGGGCGATATGCCGGAGTCCAATCAGTTGTCGTTATTTGATTTTGCATAAATATTTGTTTTGCGGGATAAAGAAACGCCAGGAAAAAATGAAGTTTCCTGACGTTTCTTTTTTTGTAAAAAATTGCATTGTAACAACGCCTGCTTACGGATTGAAAATCTGTACATTGCCCGGGGCAGCAACAGATGTATAATAAGGGGTTTTGGTCGTAAAATCTTTAAAATAGACATAAGTGGAAGTTACATTAATGGCAGTGTAGTTGCCTTCTTTTAATTCCTGATAATTGCTTCCATCTGTATTAATACAACAGATGGCCGGATTTGTCTTATCATTTTTCTGAAAAAAGATTTTATCGCCTGTGACATTATAGCAGTCGACACGGCAGTCCGTGACCAGCGTTTTTTCACCATTTGTCAGATCGACTTTGGCAATGCGGTAATCGTTTTCACAGTCCATAAAATAAAGATTGTTTCCGTCTTTCACCGGCATCCAGCAGTTCCCCTCATAGATGACTTTTGCGTGGTCATTGGAAGTGTCCATCTCATAGATATTATGATTGTCTGTCAGTCCGTTATAATAAATATATTGTCCATCGGTACTTGCGGTAAAGTAGGACTGTTTTTCTACCTGCTCTTTTTCCTTGCCATCAATTTTGACTTTGTACAGCGTGGTTGCATCAGTGGTATCATAATGCAGATAGTACAGATAATTTCCAACCAGGGAAGCATACATACACGGATCATCATCTAAAATTTCAGGTTTTCCTTTTCCGTCAATGTCCAGCCGGCATAAGCTGTTGGTATTGACCGGGAGGAAGGAAAACGAATCAGCGCTTTTTCCCTTAAGTTTACAGTAATAAATGTAGTGGTCATCCACGTTGATGTAGCTGACACTCTGATCCTCTAACTTTTTGATGTTTGTGCCGTCCGGGTTCATGGAGTACAGACAGTAGTTGTCGGCAGGGTTGGCAAAGTAGACAATACCATCTTTTTCACAGAAATATCCTTCGTTATACAGATTTCCCGCAGTGTTGCCGTTGACATAACCGTCATTATACCGAATGCGGTTTATGTACCGGTAGAGGAAAACACACCCGGCAGCAAGAAGGATCACCAACACAAAAAGCAGCCATTTCCAAATTTTTTTCATAAGTAAATCACCTCTTTGATTTATAATCTTTATCTATAAAAAGTATAGCATTTCTGTATACCATGACGCAAGTGTTCTCTTGCAAGCAAACTGTGAATGTAATATATTATAAATAATAAATGGAAAGGCTTGGATTTATTATGAGAGATTTATTGGAACTAAGAGATGAGATTGATCAGATCGACAGTCAGATCGTGGATCTGTATGAACGCAGAATGGCAATTTCAGAGGAAGTTGCTGAATATAAAATTGCTGTAGGAAAGAAAGTATTTGACAAGCAGCGTGAGGTTTCCAAGTTGGAAACATTGAGCAGAAAAGGAACTACGCCATTTTTAAAACATGGTATCCGTGAACTGTTCGAGCAGATCATGTCCATGAGCCGGAAGCGTCAGTATCAGCTTCTGACAGAACATGGCCAGACGGAAAAACCCGATTTTAAAGAAGTAGATCATCTGAATTACAAAAATGCTAAAATCGTATTTCAGGGAACAGAAGGCGCCTATTCCCAGCTTGCGCTGAATGAGTATTTCGGGGAGAATGCAGACAGTTATCATGTGGATACGTGGCGGGATGCGATGGAAGCCATCCAAAACGGGGAGGCCGATTACGCTGTATTCCCAATTGAGAATTCATCCGCCGGAATCGTTTCCGAGAACTATGATCTTATGGTGGAATACAATAATTATATCGTGGGAGAGCAGATCATCCGTATCGACCATGCTCTTTTAGGTCTGCCGGAAGCAGACATGGACGATATCACCGACATTTATTCCCACCCTCAGGCGCTGATGCAGTGCTCAAAATACCTTGAGAGCCACAGAGACTGGGAAAAGCACAGTCTGAAAAATACGGCGATGTCCGCCCAGAAGATCAAAGAGGATGGGAAAAAGAACAAGGCAGCGATCGCAAGCACCCTGACTGCGGATATTTATGGTCTGAAAGTGCTCGACGAGGCGATCCAGAACAATAAAAATAATTACACAAAGTTTATCATTGTGGCGAACAAGAAGATTTTTGAATTGAGAGCCAATAAGATCAGTATCTCTTTTGAAGTTCCGCATGAGAGCGGTTCGCTGTACCATAAGCTGTCCCATTTTATCTACAACGGAATCAACATGAACAAGATCGAGTCCAGACCGGTGCAGGGAAAAGCGTGGGAGTACCGCTTCTTTGTTGACATTGAGGGAAACCTCAATGATGCAGCCGTACAGAATGCGCTGCGGGGGCTGACAGAGGAGACCATCCGATTGAAAATACTTGGCAATTATGTGAGTGCAGAAGGGAATGAATAAACTGATGAAAAGTCCAAAGAATTTGATCTTATATAAAGATTTTGAAAATGGAAAATTATTTTATAACATGACCTGGATCATGGAGAATTATGAAAATGAATATTATAATAAAGAGGATGTGGAGTCTCTATTGTATGAGAGTTTGAACCAGTTAATGGAACTGGCAGTGAGTCATGGCTTTGTGGGAAATCTGTGGCACAGTTTTCTGGCATTTATTCTTGTAAATAATGAGAATGCTTACAGCAAAGCCTGTGAGATCCGCGGCGAAGTGGAGGGCTCTGTCAATCAGATCGTATTGCATGACTTTGAGATCATCAAATCGCTGTTTGATTTTGATTTTGGAAAACTTGCCTCTTATTTTGAGATGGACTGCATGGATGTCATCACCGATTATCAGAGCATGACAGGGAGCGGAAAGATTTTTAATAAGAGGATCAAGGAGCGCATCAATGAGTTGAAGTTAAAGCTGGAAGCTTCCACAGATGTGTCCGGATTTAAAGATGCAGTGACGGCTTTTTATAAAGATTTTGGCGTTGGTAAACTCGGACTTCACAAGGCATTCCGCATACAGCACAGGGAAAAGGAAGAGGTGGAGATCGTGCCGATCACAAATATTGCCCATGTGAAATTAGACGATCTGGTCGGCTATGAGCTTGCAAAACAGAAACTCATCGACAATACGGAAGCATTTGTCAACGGAAAGCAGGCAAATAACTGCCTGTTATATGGGGATGCCGGAACCGGAAAATCCACCAGTATCAAAGCCATTGCAAACCAGTACTATGACAGAGGCTTACGTCTGATCGAAGTGTACAAGCACCAGTTCTGTGATCTGAATGATGTCATCGCACAGATCAAAAACCGCAATTACAAGTTCATTATTTACATGGACGATCTCTCTTTTGAAGAGTTTGAGATCGAATATAAATATCTGAAGGCAGTGATCGAGGGCGGTCTTGAGAAAAAACCGGACAACGTACTGATCTATGCAACCTCCAACAGACGGCATCTGATCCGGGAGACCTTTAAGGACAAACAGGACAGGGATGAAGAGCTGCATGTCAACGATACCGTGCAGGAGAAGCTTTCCCTCGTGTCGCGCTTCGGCGTCAGCATTTATTTCGGCTCTCCGGACAAAAAGCAGTTCCAGCAGATCGTTCAGACACTGGCAGACCGTTATGGTGTAGCGATGAGCGAAGACGAGCTTTTGTTAAAGGCGAACCAGTGGGAGCTGTCCCACGGCGGACTTTCCGGACGGACGGCGCAGCAGTTTATCGATTATCTGTTAGGACAGTAAGCGTGCATTCTGTTGTATACGGCAGGAAAAGCGGCAGAAAGGATTATTCTGGCATATGAAAACGTTTGCGGCAATCAACGTGGGCTCTTATGAGCAGTCCCTGAAAATTTATACTATCACCAAAAACAGCGGCATCCGGGAGGTGGATTGGATTCGGAACCGTCTGGATCTTGGCGGTACCTTTGCGACCGGAAAGCTGAGCCATGAGGTGATGGACGAACTGTGCGCGGTACTGCGCAATTTTGTTTCGATTATGGAAGGCTATCGGGTGGATGACTACCGCGCCTGTGCGACGAGCGCCATCCGGGAAACAAAAAATACGGCGATCGTTCTGGATCAGATCATGCAGCGTACCGGAGTCAAGCTGGATGTGCTGAGCAACTCGGAACAGCGTTTCCTCGATTATAAATCGATCGCCAGCCGCGGCGGCTTCGAAAAAATCATCGAAAAAGGAACCCTTGTTCTGGATATCGGCGGCGGCAGCATTCAGATGTCACTGTTTGATAAGGATAAGCTTTCCGCGACGCAGAACATGCGCCTTGGCGTTTTGCGGCTGCAGGAAAAAATGAGCCGCTTAAATGTGCGCCCCTCTGAGAACGGTCCGCTTCTGGAGGAACTTCTGGAAGCACAGCTTTCTGTCTTCCGCAAGATGTATTTAAAGGATCGCGTGATCGAAAATATCATCGTAGTGGATGACTATATTTCCGCGCTGATTTTGGGAAAGCTCGGCAAAGTAGCCGGAAGCGGATATCTGGACCGGGATTCGATGGCATCTTATATGAATTATCTGCAGGATCATACGGATATGGAAATCGTGCGCTATTTTGATACACCGGAAGAAAATGTACCTTTGCTTCGAATTTCATCCGCAATTGTCCGTCAGGTCGCGCTGATGACGGATGCAAAGATGATTTGGGCGCCGGGCGTGTCGCTATGCGACGGCATGGTATACGAATATGCGGAAGAATATAAACTTCTGGCACAGGTGCATGATTTCGAACAGGATATCGTGACCTGTGCGCGCGGCATCAGCAAGCGTTATATGGGCAGCAAGCGCCGTGCGGAGACGCTGGAGCAGATCGCACTGACGATTTTTGACAGCATGAAGCGCGTGCATGGCATGGGCAGACGGGAAC
>ERZ827522.1937-NODE-1937-length-15613-cov-2.785834_pt1 | contig 15613 bp, 17 predicted proteins | sample MGYA00519580_ERZ827522 | MGnify/ENA primary metagenome ERZ827522 (study PRJEB31778, sample SAMEA3449340) | human gut metagenome | biome: human gut; feature: human-associated habitat; material: faeces | place: United Kingdom | collected 2010/2012 ... | reverse complement strand
TTCTCGGCCGGCTTCGTGGCCGAGTTCCAAAATGCCAACCTGCGCAAGATCGAGCCGCCGGCCCGGTTCGTGCTCGACGAGCTGAGCAACATCGAGACGTGGGGCGGCCTGCGCAACGCGATCACGCAGGGCGGCGGCAACGGCTATCAGTTGCTCGTGGTCGAGCAGTCGCGCGACATGATGGCGCGCGACTACGACCGGGAGACCGAGCAGACCGTTTGGAACAACTGCAACCGGATCATGCTGGGCGGCGTGACCGACCGGGACAGCCTCGAATGGTGGGGCATGCAGATCGGCCGGCATGAGGTCACCCGTTTCGAGTCCACGTGGAATCCGGGACAGGGCCCGCTTGGAGGGGTCACGGAACGCCGCGGCGCGGAGGAGACGGTGCTGCCGTGGGAGTTGAGCCGTCTGCCGCGCGGGTGGATGGTCGTCCAGCCCGTGCGCGAGGCGCCGGCCCTGGTCCGCGCCCCGCATTTCATGGAACGCGGATGGTGGCATGACGCGGAAGGAGACAGGTGATGGACGACACCCGTGACGAGGTGGACGAGATCCTGGCCGGCATGACGGGAGGCCGGACCGGTACGGCCGGCGGCGTCTCATCCCCCGTGCCGCCGGCCGCGGACTGGGCCCAGGGGCTCGACGCCGCGTCGGCGTCGGCCGCGCGGCTGACCGTGCTCCTGTCGGACGTGTACAGGGCGCATCAGGGCAAGGACCCGTCGGCCAGCCTGGCCGCGCAGATCGAGCAGACCGTGCGCAACCTGACCGGCAAAGAAATATCAGAAGGAATACAAGGAACTGGTGGAGAAGATTCAGGACTTCGATTACGAGGTGAAGGATGAAAAGGTGGACGGCGATGCCGCAACGCTCCTGGGAGACGATGGGCATGGCCCGGCCGATCGACTGGACCGGCGCGCCCTCGCGCACGGAGATCGACCTGATGACGATGCACGCGATCCGCTACGGCGAATGGCTGTGCCGCACGTTCCCCACATGGGAGCAGACGCTGCCCGCCTGCTGGATCGAGCACGACGACGTGGTGGCCGAGGTGTTCGCCCTGAAATGCCATGCGGACCTGGCCGCGGCCTCCCCCAACGGCGGCATGTACATGCCGGCCCTCATGCAGGACATCCACCAGGCCCTCGCCCGGGTCAAGGAATACCTGACGGCGGCCGGCACGGGAGAATCCTCCCACGCGCATCACATGGACGGCGAACAGCATGCCTCGCGCCGACGCGCCCGGGAGGTCGAATACGAGTCGTGGTATCGCCGGCGCGGCGGATGGAAGACGGAACCGGCGTTCACCGGCCGTTGGCGGGGCGGCGAGGATTTCGTCTCCTCCACGCTCCTTGCCTACGGGACGCCTCCCTCGCCCGCCTCGCATGACGATCCCTCCGCCGACGTGCTCATGGCCACGCTGGCGGGCTGCGAGGAGCGGCTGGACGGCTACCGGCGTTCCCGCGACGGCATCCGCCGCATGCCCGACGGGCCGGAACGCGACCGCCTGTCACGCCAGCTCGCCGCGGACACCGGCGGTGATCTGCGGGAACTGTCCGACCGGTGGCGTGACTGGAGGTCCATGGAGCTCGCGGCCCGCGACCGGCTCGACCAGGCCATCGCCTCCATCGAACGCAGGCTCGATGACCGGAAGGCACCCCTGTCCCATGAGGAGGCCGAGGAGGCGCGCGCACTGGCGTCACGGGGACGCGCCCTGCTCGACGAGGCCGGGGACCCGCGTTGGAACCCCGACTCGTACCGGCCCCGGGACCCGGACGAGGAGCTGAAGCTCGCGAAACGGCTCGAAGGCATCGCCCGTGAACGGGATCTCGATTCCCTGGAACAGCTCGACCGGCTCACGGCCACGATACGCGCGACGATCGGCCCGAGGGGAGGCATGCGCCCATGACCATGCCGGACCTGTTCGAACAACTCGACTCCCCTGCCGAGAACGGCGACGATTGGATCCGCCGCCTGCTCTCGGAACCGGACGAGACTCCCTCCCCCACGCCGGCCGCCGGCGACGACGGCACCGATACCGGCCATGAGCCCGATCTTCCCCAAGAGGAGGAAAGGATTGTCCCGCCGCAGGCCTCAGGACCGGGGGCCGGTGGCGATGTGACGGCTCCCCCGCCTTCCGGCGCGCATGCGATCCCCCTGCCGGCATCCGACGACACGTCGCCATCCGATGACCTGGATGACATGCACCAGGACGCGATCCCGGGATTCGGCACCGATATGGATGCCGATGAGCCCGCCCGTTCGGTCCATGCCGGCCGGATCGTACTGACGGTGCTCGCCGTGATCGCCGCCGGCGCCGTCACCGCGTCCGCCCGCCACGGCGCGGAACAGGCGCAGGCCGTGCTGCGGGAGACCAATACGATTGCGACTCGGTTCGCCAAAGCCCACAAGGCGTCCGACCTCGCCGATGCGAAGGCATGGAGCCGTCTGGACGCGCGGATTTCGAACAACGCGAGGATACTCGACGAGCCCGCCGCCCGGCTGTCCATCAGGGATGCTGGATCGTTGAAGGACCGCGCGGGCAAGGCCAATAAGGACACGAACACGCTGGTGTCGGCGGCGAGGAGGGCCCTCGCCATCAAACAGGAGGCCGACGCGCGCGAATCGCTCGCGAAGGCGGTCGGCGAGGCCACCAAGCTCCGGGACGGCGCGAAGCGCGACGACGACACCGGCACGGCCATCGACGATCTGACGACGATCCTCGAACGGGCCGCCGAGCCCGGCAAGGACGTCACCGTCAAGGAGCTCGAGGATCTGGTCTCCCGGGTCGAGCAGGCGAGGAAGACCCTCGAACAGGCCATCGCCACGCAGGCGGAGCATGCGAAGGCCAAGCGCGCAGCCGAGGAGAAAGCGGCACGGGAACGCCAGGAGAGGGAACGGCAGTCCGAACAGCAGACCGTCCCCGACCCGACGCCGCCACAGCAGCAACAGCAATGGATACCCCAATACCAGTCGGGACAGTCGGGACAGTCGGGACAGTCGGGACAGTCGGGACAGTCGGGGCAATCGGGCGGAACCGGCTCCCAGCCCGGCAACGGCTGGAGCGTGCCGGCCCCCAGCGACGGCAACGGCCTGCCCGGCAACGATCCGGGACTATAGCCCATCATCCATTCGAAAGGAGCACCATCATGACGGACGAGACACCACGCAAAGGCGAGCACAGGGAACGTCAGGGCCTTCTCGGCCGAGCAAGGGACCGGTTCGAGCGGATGGAGCCGAAACGGCAGGCGCTGCTGCTCGCCGTCGCGGCCGCGATCGCATTGGCGGCCACGATCGCGCTCAACCCGTTCCAGTCCACGACATCCGATCAACCAGAACCTCAATCCGCCCAACAGGCGACGGACGGCGGCAAGGATACGAAAAACCAGTCCCGGACGGACCCGTCTTCGGAACCATCGGGATTCACCGGTTCCACGGAGGACATCGCCAACAAGGTCCGGTCGATCCTCAACTCCCCGGACGGCGGCAACATCGACACGTTCGGCCAGACGCTCATCCGCCACGGCGACAAGGACCTGGGCAACGCGACCGACCTGTTCGACGCGATCGGCCGGCAGGAGAAGGAATCCACTGTCCGTGCATTGGCCGACGAATGGTATGCCGAGGCGTTGCCGAAGGCCGCCGGATACCGGCTCGACGATCTCAAATCCAGTCTGCCCCAAGCGGAACATGCCGTGGACAGGCTCCCCGACCCCACGCCGGACGACTGCACGGGCCTGGCCAAGGCCGCGAAACAGGCGCGAGCGTTGGTCGACGCCGGATCCGACGACTACGACAAGCTCACCTCCGCGCAGCAGACCCTCACCAAATCGATCAGCGCATGCACCGCCAACATGACCGTCGACCAGATCGACCGCCTGTTCCCGCAGGACGGACCATCGGTCACCATACCCGACACCGGAAAGGAAGCACAATGACAGCGGACACCACGCGGCGGGAGCACAGCGGTTCCGGCATCCGTCTCGGCATCGGCTCCTGCCCCGGCATAGCGAAGATCCTGCCGGCCGGCATCCGAGGCATCACATTGCCCGACGGCACACGCGTGCGCATGCTGCGCTGCGTGACCCGGGAAAACGGCGCCGACATCCCCGTCGCCCTGATCCCCGCCACCGGGGCGGTCCACAACCGCATGCTCGAGGCCGCCGGCGGCCAGATCGTCGAGTTCGCCGGCAGGCCACGTCTCTACCGGCCCGAGAAGGGCGGCCCCATCCTCGCGTTCACCGTCACCGACCTGCGCATCCGCGACACCGATGAGGCCCGCATGTTGCGTGCCGGCCGGACTCACGGCTGAGACCGCCACTCTGCTTCGAGCCGGCGCGGGAACGTCATAAGAACACGCTCACGAACTCGGTCGGCGTGATGATGGAAGGGCTGCCTATCCTCACGCCGGCCGAGTCCATGGTCACGTCCCGACGCCAACTCAATCGTCCTTACCGCGTTGGCGGAACGGAATATGATGGCGGACAGCATCACATTGGTGTCCATCATCACCCTCGTTGATCAGTTCCACCTCGCCGCACGTTCCGCCCGAATGCTCCCGATGAGGTCGTCGAGCGCACCCATCCGGCAGCATCTGCAATCCGCGATCCAACAGACTCAAGAAAACCGTCCATTGTTCCGTCTGTTCCCGTTGGAGATGGACACGACAGCATATCGAATCATGCATCATTCCAGACCTTGACGCCGCCCCGGTGAATCTCATTGCGCCTTACCACCATCAGCCTCATACCGGAGAATCACCCCATGTCAACGGCATGCCGTCAGTTATTGTCCAATGGATTTCAAACGCCGCGCTCGGGCTCAGGATTCCCCCGACTCTCCCGTTTCCTTTTTCCCTGATCAGTTTTTCGAGTCTAGGTCCGGCCCACACTCAGGCAGACTGCCGGCTCCCGGGAAACCCATCCGAGACGAACACGGCCACTCGTTTCCGTCTCATCGTCAGTTCCAGACCGAATCTCCTTCTCCATGGAGCCCTCTCCGGTTCCGGTCGCGTGCGGTTCTGTAAAATGCCTGCCTATGGCGAAGACGGTGATAAGGGTCATGTTCGATGATGCGACGGCTGCGGAAGGGTTTCTCGAGCGTTGCCGCGGCGAGGGACTGGACGCCGTGGTCGAGGACGCGCGGCCGATCGGCACGGTGAAGCGCAATGGGCCCGGTCTGGCGTCATGGCTGAAAGCCCATCCGGGCTGGCATGTGGTGGCGGAGTCGGCGAACCGACGTGCGGCGTGGGCCGCGGCCTGGAAGATACGGCATGGGGAGCGTCGCGGCTTCGAGGACGGGTTGTGGGACGCCCAGGCGCAGAACCGTGATGGCAGGTGGGTGGTGATTGCCCGCCGCGCCTCGAAACGCCGCAGTATCCCCGGCGAGGGCATGGACCCGTTGTTCTAGAACGATGTCGGGCCGCTTGTCGTGGACTGCCAGTGGAGATTCCCCGTTTCCACCTGTTCCATGGGTGATGGCCACGGAAGCATGCCGGTCCCTATTCCCGTTTCGGCACCCATGACCACCGTTTTGTGGTTGCTGTCATCGCCGGCGGACTCCGCCAGTGAGCGGACTTCGCGGATACGGGCGGAAAGCATGGTCGCGATGGCCGTGATTCGCGTTTCAGGTACGAGTCCCGTGACTGACAGGCGGTGTCCCACCTGTTCCTCCCACCCATCGAGCTTGCCAAGGTCATATCTGGTCCAGTCGGATATGAGGCGCAGCTGTCGGCGGGCTGTCGGCGTCTTATAAGTCGCGTAGAACGGTTTGGCCTTGTAGTCGCGGTTGTCTATGGCGAGCTCTCCGCACCACAGAGAGGCTCCGGTGTCGAACAACGGCGCGGGCCGGACCCGCAGTGTCTCCACGTCGCGGATGAGACCGAAGTTATTGTAATGGCGGTCGATGTTTCGCATGAGGTAGTCCACGAGTAGCCAATCGTCGGTCGCATGCACCACCGCCGCCCCTTCGCAGCCGAACAGTTGCGCCGCCCTGATCCACTGGTCCCTGGCGCTCAGGCGATTATCCCTCTTCACCGATTCGAGAATCTGCCATGCGGATACGAGTTCCTCGGTGTCCGTCAGCATTTCGGGACAGGTGGATACTGGCCTGTTGTCGTATTCGCCGAGATTATATCTGACTGCTGGTATGCCGAGCCTGGAGCAAAGGTCCGATGCGATGAGTTCGTTGACCGGTTCCTGTCCGGTACGTCCGGCTTTGATCAGTATCCTGGTGCCGTCGCCCGCAATGGTCCATCGTTTCGGAAGGTCGCCGCCGGTGGATGCGTCGGGTGCGTTGAGGCTGAACCTGTGGGAGGAGGAACGGGCAGTCAGGAGGGTTCGTCCAAGTTCCTCGTCAAACGGGTTGGTGAAGAAGTTCACGGTATCCCATTCGAGGTCGGATGATTCGGGCTTGACCCAATACTGGTCGGAAAGGCTGAGTCCATGCGAGCGGTTGAGGAGTTCCACCGCCGATCTTATTCCCATCGAGTCAAGTATGCCGCGTATCCCATCCCGAGTGGGTGGGATGGCCCTTCTTCTCCACCAAGCATCGATGCTTTTCGCGTAGATCGCGGGTTTGCCGTGGGAGATGAGCTCGAGAGGCAACCTTGAACAATCCAGTATACGGCCGCTGCCGACGGCCTTTCCCGATGAAGGATCGTAGTCGAAGGCCAGCACCGGATGTCGGCGACACATGATTATCCGTCGTTCCACGTCCGTTTCCCTCCTTGCTCCGGTGTCAGTCACTCCATCGTATCCCGTTTCCCCATCGTCACCATCGTAGTATGCGTGCCGCCGTGTCCAGGCTCCGGAAGAGGGGCTGGTGGCCGGCGAGGTTTCGCAGGAGCGTTTCGAGCTCGGGGATGGTCAGGTATCGGCTCGCGATGGTCCAGACGGTCGCGACGGCGATGAGGGTGAGTATGGCGGTGACGGTGATCCACAGGATCTGCCTGATGAGTCCGCCGCCGGTGGTGGCGCGGCCGGTGACGCCGGCGAGCACCGTGAGCGTGACGGCGAGGACGATCAGGGTGCCGGTGTCCCATGAGTCCAGGGTCCGGGTCATTGCGTCGGCCCATCGGGCGAGTTGTTCGATGATGGTTCCTGCCGTGTCTTCCATTGCGGGTTCCTTTCCTCCATGGCTGCGGGGTTCGGCGTCTCCACGCGGGGCGTCGGGTTTTCCGGCCGATTACGGTTGGCCTTCCGGGTTTTGCCGGGGTTGACGACGCCGCTTCCTTGTCCGGTGATGCGTGCGTCGAGGTTGCACCAGTGCTGTTCCTGCCGGCCGGACCGGCCCGGCGGCCTTTGCCCGATGGGCTGGTCGGGGTCGTCGATGTGCCACATGTCCCGGTAGATGGCCACGTCGCGCAGCAGGTTGTGGTCGCCGTGTTTCCGCGCCGTTTCCATGACGGTCCCCGACCAGGGCTGTTCGCCCGTGGCGGCCTGTCGGGCGAGGGCGTCGGCCCGTTGGGTGATGAGGAGTTCGTTCTGGCGCACCAGGTCGAGGGCGGCGGTGTTTCTGGATGCCTTGATGGGCGGGATGATGCCGGCGGTCCAGTCGTCGCGCACCGCGCCGTTGAGCCGGTCGAGCAGGCCGCTGCTGAGCCGGCCGGCCATGACGGCGGCGGGGTCCTGCCGGTTTCCGTGCTCGTCCTTGGGGCTGATGTCGCGGCTGACGATGGCCATGGCCCGCTTGGGGTCGGTCATCCAGGCGCGGGACCATAGCGCGCGCAGCCATTCCCAGTTCGGGGACCTCGTGATCATGCTCACGATGCCCGGGTTGTGGCATTGGCGGAGTTTGGCCTCGAGGTGGGGGCCGGCGATGAGGCCGGCGGCGTAGTCGTGTTCGCGCAGGAGTCGTGTCAGGCTGTATCTCTCCTCGTGTTCGTCGATGCGGGTTTCGGTGGCGGTGCGCGTGTCGGGGCGCGTCAGGAGCGTGGAGAGCATGCGTTGGCGGGCGATGGCTTCGGGGTCGGTGTCCGATCCGGACAGCATGGCTTCCGTCTGCCGGGTCTTCTCGTCCTTGCACGCGTAGAGGAGGTGGTTCTCCTCGCGGCCTCGTGTGGCGGCCACGTATTGCAGGTTGCATGGGACGCGCGCGTCGGAGGGGAACATGGCGGCGCACCGGTCGACGGTCATGCCCTGGCTTTTGTGGATGGTGGTCGCGTATCCGGCCTCGCAGTTCGTTTTCGCCCAGTCCCGGGGTATGGTCCATTGCCTTCCGTCCGCGTCGCGGCATGCGATCGCGTCCGTGTCGATGCGGGTGACGGTGAACGCCATGCCGTTCTCGATGCGGTGTCCGTCGGGGCCACGTACCTGGTGGTCGTTGGCGCGGGACACGATCCGGTCCCCGGCTCCTATCTTCAGGCCGTCGGACAGCGTGGCGAGGCGGGACGGGTCCCCGTCGGACAGGCCGAGCACGCGCCGTTCGAGGATGGTGCGCTGGTTCATGGCGCGCACCTGTTCGTTGGTGCCGGCGACGAGGAGCGTGGTCTTGCCCGTCTTCTGCCATTGCAGGGTCATCCGGTACGCCTCCTCCTCGCATTCCCGGTCCTCGCCCCAGTGGAGACGGTGGTGGGCCGCGTATTCGGCGACGAGCCGGCGGCATGCCTCGACGCTGTCCGGTTTCGCGCGGTCGCCGCCGGCGCGCAGGCGCAGCGTGGCGTCGCCCTCGCCTGCCCATCTGGCCCGTCCGCCGTCGGGGTCGTTCGCCCAGAGCCCGGGGTCGCTGCGGAAACGCCACAGGCTGGTGAGGGTCGCGCACCGGTGTTCCCGTTCGGCCCAGGCGAGCAGGCCGCCCGGGGCGGCGGGCGCGTCGAGCTGCATGGGGTCGCCGGTCAGCGCGAGCCTGGCTCCGGCCCGTTCGCACAGTTCGGCGATGGCGTCCAGTTCCGGGGTGCCGACCATGCCCGCCTCGTCTACGATGACGAGCTGTCCGGGGTGGATGAGGCCGGCCTGTTCCCGGGCGTCGGATTCGCTGATGGCGCGGCGTATCCGGTCGCGTTCGGCGGGGGTGCGCGCCGCGGCGAGCCGGCACCGGTATTCGCGTCGCAGGTCGTCGGTCTGCGCCCGGTGACGTTCGGACACGTTGTCGAGGAGCTTGGCGATGGTGATCGCGTTGGTGCCGATGCTGTCGGCGAGCTCGTCCCTGGCCCGGACGGACAGGGTCAGGCCGAGCACGGATCCCCTCCCGTGCCGGGTCTCCCATGCTCGGGCGACGGCGCGCATGGTGGTCGTCTTTCCGGTGCCGGCGGGGCCGATGAGCGCGCTGGCCGCGTGCGGGTTCTCGAGCAGGTATGCGGCGGCCTTCGCCTGGTCGTCGCTCAGCCGGTTTCCGCCGGCCCGCATGGACTGGATGAGCCGGGTGCCCTCCCCGGGTCCCCAGGCGAGCGGGTCGGCCCGGCCGAACGTGGCCATGACGCGTTTTTCCATGTCGAGGATCGTCTGGCTGGTGTATCGGTCGAGTGTGGGGTCGTCGAACGTGCTGCGTCCGGCGCGGCTGACGAGCGCGGGGTCGTCGCCGGCCTGTCCTGCACGGTAGCGGGTCGGGGTTATTTTCACGCAGCGGCGGATGGCGAGTTCGGCGACCTGGTTGGCGGTGTCGGCGCGGGCCGTGGGGTCGAGCCGGATGTCGGCGAGGAGGCGTTCGGCTTCGGCCCGGATGTTGCTGAGCGTCCATGTGGCGCGGGTGCGTTCGGTGTGTGCCATGGCAGCGTCGGCGAGCCGTTCGAGTTCCGTCCGGCCGGGTGTCTGGTGGTCGGCGAGCTGTCCGGCGAGGCGGATGCCCGCGGCCCGGGAGGCGGTCTGTCCCAGTTCTATGGTCCTGTCCCGGTGCGAGTCGACCGCCTGCCACATGGCGTCGATGCTGGTGCCGGGGGCTTCGGCCCGCAGTTTGCCGTGCCATCGTCGGGTCAGTTCTGCCAGTCCGGGTCGGGCGTCGGTCTTGGGCTTGCGGGTTTCCAGCCAGACCTGTTTGTGGAGTTCGGCGCGTCGTTTCCATCCGATCGTATGGCCGGTGCGGCGTTCCTCCTCGTCGATGATGGCGGCGAGCCGGGTTTCGATCTCCCTGTCGCGTCCGCTGAACGCGTCGATGAGCTCCTCGGGCACTCCCTGGACCTCGCCGGCCACGGCCCTGGTGCCGCGTCCGCGGGCGCGGGCCGGTTCGTGCCAGGCCCAGCCGAGTCGTTGGGTGAGCAGGTCCTTGACGAGGTTGGCGTTGTATTCGCTCAGTTCGACGGTGGCCCCGTAGACGGCGCGGCCGTCGAGCGCGGTCCATTGGCCGTCCGTGGTGCGGCGCACCCGGTTGGAGATGACCAGGTGCGTGTGCGGGTGGGGGTCGCCGTCCCTGGAGTCCCAGTGGTCGAAGGCGAAGCCGGCGACCCCGTCGCAGGCCGTGCTGGCGACGCCGCCGGCCCCGGCCCGGGTGGCCGCGTATTCGGCTTCGAAGTAGCCGATGGTCATGTCGGCCGCCTGGTGGAGGCATTCGTCGATGGCGCGGCGCGTGTCCTGGTCGGCGAACGCCCAGAGGATGCTCACGCTTTTGGGCACGGTCTGGGTCAGGTCGTATCCGGCGATGGGCGGTTGCCCGTCGTTGTCGGCCCGTATGCCGGCCTGGTCGAGGCTGCGGCCGGTTTCGGGGTTTCGGCGTTCGTTGATGAGCATGCGCACGGTCTCGGCGCCGGCCTGCCGTCCGGTCTCGCCGCCGAGCAGCCGGCTGGCCGATCCGATCCATCGGCCGGGCGGGTTGCCTTCGGCGTTGTAGTAGGCGGCTGGGTCGGGGCCTGTGAGCGGTCCGGGCGTGGCCTCGTCGGGTATGGCGCCGTCGGCCTGGAGCGCCTCGCGCGTGCGGTCGAGGTGGTAGTCGGCGCTGCTGAGTTTGGTCATGCTGATGGCCATGCGTGGTCCTCTCCTTTTCCTGCGGCGCCGCGGGCCGGTCCGTGGCGGCGCAGGAGTCGTTCCGCGTCCCCGTCCTCGCCGGTCCGGTCGCATGCGTCGATGATGCGGCCGATCTGGCCGTCGGGTCCCGCCTGCGTGACGGACCGGGGGTCGTGGGTGGCGGCGAGCGTGAGCATGCGCATGAGCAGGATGTGGGTGCGGGCGCGCGTCTCGATGCCATGTCGCCGTATGGTTTCGGTGTCCAGTTCGATGGCGTGCGCCCTCGTCAGCAGGTCGTCGGCGTTCATTCTGAGCCTTTCGATGGTTCCGGCGTTGGCGGCGGAGCGCAGCGTGCGCCGATCGCGCGCCGTCTTGTAGTCATGTGCCTTGCGGCATGCGTCGCCGCAGTATTCGCCTCGCGTGCCGGTATCGAGCCGTGCGCCGCATTCGTGGCATGATCGCCGTGGGCGGGCACTTGTCCCGGTGCGGGCGAGCCGGTTCCACCTGTTGCGGCACCGGTCGGAGCAGAAGTCGGGCACGGGTCCCTGGGCGGGCTTGTACACGGGTTCGCCGCACATGCGGCAGTGGCCGGCCGGCACCCGTCCCGGTTCCGCCTTGCGCGCCTGGCGCCGGCATCGGGCCGAGCAGTACCCGTCCGCCCATACCAGGGTCTCGGGGTGCGGGCACCGGGCCCATTTGCATCGGCCGGGTCTGGGCCATTCGCTTGTGGCCCCTGCGGTCCCTGGGCGGTCGCTCATGGCCTGGCCCCTTCGTCGAGGGACCACCATCCGTGGTCCGCGCCGTTGCGTCCTCGATGGTCCTCGGCCCATATGCCCTCGATGATCCGGTCCATGCCGACGGCCCGCGGGCCCGCGCCGTCGTCGTGGTCCAGGTCGGCGCGCCATTCGTCGTCCACCCCGGGCCCGGGTTCGGGCCACATGCCCTCGAGCGTGTGGTCTTCGCCCGTGTCGGTCATGGCCGGGTCCATGGTCCATGGGCGTGGACCCCTCCAGCCGGTCAGGCCCGCGATCCGGTCCATGCCCTTGCGTCCGATGGACCGGGCCAGGTCCACGGTCCACCGGTCCTCGTATGCCATGAGCGTTTCCGGTTCGAGCCGCATGAGCGCCGCCATGCATCTGACCGACCAGTAGCACAGTTCGACCGTCCCGTGGTCGGCTGGGCCGACGGCCTCGTTGCGCCATGCCACCCGCCGGCGCAGTTCGGCGGCCGCCTCGGCGACGTCGTTCCTGGATGCCATCAGGAGCGACTCCTGCGACATGCGGCGTCCGCGTTCCCGTTCCTTCCTCAGCTCCTCCCGGCGCCGGTTCCGGCATGCCCGGTGGATCGACAGCGGCTTCCCGCGGCGCGGGTCCCGCTCCTCCACCGCGAGCCCGCACACCGGGCATGCGGGCGGCTCCTGGATCATGTTCCCATCGTTCATGGCGCCCCCACCCGGCCCGCGTCTCCCGTCCCGTCGATAACGCCGAACCCCGATATCGGACGCCCGGACGGCAAACACCATCAAAAACGTTGCAGTTCCGCCGATAGGCGGCCGCCGCGAGGCGGTGGGTGCAAGAAGTCCATCTCCTTCGGAGATTGCATCGGGATGTGCTTTTTCTTGGGTTTTCTGATGGCGTCGTACCTTGTGGCTGGCTGTGTGGGTTCTTGGTTCTGTCTTCGTTGTTTCTGGTTTCTGTGTCGTGCTTTTTCGTCTGTCTGGGTGCTGGTTTTCATGTCGGGTTTTATTTCGCGTATGTGTCTGTTGTGCCGCTGTTTGTTCGGGGCCGGCTGCCGCACGGAGGCCGGGCATGGCGCCCCCGGCGGGTGCCGGCTCCTGCCGAACGGGGAGACGTCCACGGTCGGGAGCCTGCTCGTCGACTGTCGGGGATGCGGCACCGGTCCCGGGCGCGCCGCGCGATGCGCATGGCTCCGCTCCATGTGCGTTTGGGGAGACCGGCCCGATGGCGGTGGGCTCTCGGGCCATGGACCGCATGAACCGGGTCCACCCGCCGACCTGCCCATATGGTCCTTGGACCGTGGCCCGGTGGACAGGGACGCCATCGTCCGGCCCGGTCCATGGACCAGGGGTGGTCCGCGTGGCCGTCCCCGCATGGGCTTTCGCGTGGACCACGTATTTGGTTGGTCCGCCGAATGGACCGTGGTCCGTCAGGGTGGTCCGCGATGCCGGCCCTCACATGGGCTTTCGCGTGGGCCGCATGATTGGTCCGGCATGTGGACCATTGGTCCATTCGCATGATGTGGTCCGGAAGCGCGCAGGGCATGCTGATGGCCCACACGCATCGACGTGGCCCATTCGGCCTCCTGGTCCTTGGTCCACGGTCCTGGATGCCGGCCATGGCCCACACGGCGTGGGCATGATCGTGGACCGGGCCGGATTGGATTGGATGGGTCCACGGTCGATGCCGCCCTCCGTGCCCGATCGGCCCGTCCGGCCGACGGCAAAGGGGGCGGAGCCGTCATCGGACTCCGTCCCCTTTATCGTGTGCGACTATGCCAGGTCCTTTTTTATTCTTCTTGCCGCTTTCTTGTAGACGGTGTTGTCGTCACGAACGGAAACGACGACGACCATCATTCGAACTCCGGAACATAGCCGTCATCGACGGGCTTGTAGTCCTTGCCGAACACGTCGTCCATGCCGAGTCTTGTCCCGTCGTCCCTCTTCATTCGTTCCTCGGCTTCGAGGTACAGGGCGAAGTCCTCTTCGGCCTCGGTGAGTCGGCGGTAATCGTCCGGGCTGATGACGATGGCGGCCGGCTTGTTGTTTCGCATGACCACGATGGGGTTGTTGTCCCCCACCCTGCTGAGCGTCTTGCTGACCCCTCCGTGGCTGAGTTCGGACACGGAAACGAGGTTGTCCAATGTGATGTTTCCCGCCATTCGCCCTGCTCCGATCGGTTCAATAAATAGCTATTATTGTGATGATAATCGTATTCACGTTTTGCTGGTCGGTCAGGGGAGGACAGGGCCCGTCCGGCCCCGCCATCCCATGCCGGTCACTTGGTCGGCGCCCAGGGGTCGATTCCGGTCTGGGGCTTCGGTGTCTGGTATCCGTCGGCGGGGAAGTGTCCGGTGTTGCGTACGTAGTTGACGAGGTCGGAGTGTGCGATGTCCGCCCAGGGGTCGTTTGCGGTGTTGTCGAGGGTCTTGGTGTTCATCTTCGTTTTCCTTCCCGGTTGGTGACGACCGCTCTTTGCCGCGGTGCGCGTCGGGGCGTCAATGGGACGCGCGGGGCCCCGCAGGGGTCGCGTGGACCGTTGACGTCCCGGCGTGCGCCGTGGCATGGTGCGCCAAGGAACCGATCGGGAGGGAAAACGAAGATGGACGCCGGGACCCGGGCCACGTCGTCGTCCCGGCTTGGTTGGATGGATGCCGTCTCCATCCCGGTTCGTGGATGGCGTTGTCGTTGACGGCATATGGATGCGGAAGGGCTGGATGATGGGGACGGCTGATGTCGATCGCTTCTCGTACCGGTTTCGTCGGTCCTTCGAGGATGGCGGGCACGTCGACGCCCGTGTCGAACTGTCCGGATCGAGATGGCTGTATGTTTCCACGTCCACGGCTTTGGCCGGCATCCGTCGCCTCGTTGCCGGGGTTCTGGCGGACATGGATTCGGTGTTCGGCCGTCTTTGATGGACGTCACCCGTTCCTGTCTGAAACGCGAAGGCGGGGCCTCCGGCTTATGGATGGCCCCGCCCGTTTTGCTTCGCTGCGGTTTTCCGATCACTCGTCGTCGGGTATGGTGTCATGGTCGTAGATGCCGACCATGCGGATGGTGCGTTTCGCCTCGCGCTTGAAGTAGACCACGAGCACGTCGTCATCGAAGGTGTGGAACTCGAAGTGGTTTCCGTCCCCGAACGGGCTGCGCTCGAGCGGGTGGTCGTGCCATCCGCTCTCCTCCACGCGCCCCTTGGCCGCCAGTTCGCAGATCGCCTCCCTTATGGATCGGATGATGGACGCGAACTGTTCGTGGGTGTATTTCTCCTTGAGGGGCAGCGCGGTCCGCCAGAAATGCGGCGAGGCCTTGACGCTCCAGTTCACTGCCCCACCTCCTGTGCGGTGAGGCCGAGTTCCCCGAGCACGTCGTCGGGGATGGTTCGTGCGTCGGTGGCGTCGTCGGCGACCAGCCCGTACTCCTGGGCCTCGGCGAGCAGCATGTCGCGGCGTACGTCCTCGCCGAGTTCGCGTGCGGCCGGGGAGGAGAAGACTCCGTCGAACGGGGTGCGGTTCTCGTGGGCGACCTGGGTGACCATCATCTTCATGGCGGCGGGCGTGGTGATGCCGTTGCGCGCGAAGGCGGCGTCGGCACGCGCTTTGACGTCGTCGGGGACGTTGATCTGGATCAATGCCATGGTAAGCCTCCTTCTCCTTATGTGTTTTCCATATAATATCATAATCTGCTTGGTGTTGATTCGGGAATGATACCGATACCGTTCGTCCATGTCTCGGCCCATGCCGTTTATTTGAATCGTTCCTGGATGGGCCGCAGCGCCCCGGTGGCGGCGAGCAGGAGCGCGGCCTGCGCCCGGGCACCGAAAATCTGCCCTACGCCATGGGTCTTGCCGCAGCCGCCACCCGTCTTGCCAAGACCATGAAGAGCCGTGACACCGCTATGAAGGCCCTGAACCAGCGTCTGCGGGACGGCCTGAAAGCTTTCCCGGAGGTGGAGCTCAACAGCCCGGAAAACGCGGTGCCCGAGGTGCTGAACTTCAGCGAGATGTGCATCA
>ERZ827522.1928-NODE-1928-length-15669-cov-2.775586_pt1 | contig 15669 bp, 10 predicted proteins | sample MGYA00519580_ERZ827522 | MGnify/ENA primary metagenome ERZ827522 (study PRJEB31778, sample SAMEA3449340) | human gut metagenome | biome: human gut; feature: human-associated habitat; material: faeces | place: United Kingdom | collected 2010/2012 ... | reverse complement strand
AAATCCATGATCGGGCATTTACTTGGTGCGGCTGGTGCAGTAGAGGCAATTGTATGTGTGAAAACCTTGCAGGAGGGCTTTATTCATCAGACTGTCGGTACGAAGGAGACGGATGCAGAATGTGACCTCGATTATACCATTGGTGCACCGAAGCAGAAAAAACTGGATTATGCAATGAGCAATTCCCTTGGCTTTGGCGGACACAATGCCACTATTTTAATGAAACGCTATGAGGAAGGAAACAGGGAGTAACAGATATGGAATTGGAACAGATCGCAGAGCTGATCGACCGGGTATCGGCATCAGAGCTTGACAGTTTTTGCCTGGAACAAAACGGTATGCGTTTAAGCCTAAAAAAGAAGCAGCCTCGTAAGCAAACAGATCCAGAAACACAAAGCACTTTGGTGCAGCTGCAAAAACAGTCGGAAAGTCCACAAGAACAGTCAAAACAGATGTCACCGGTGGAGCTTACAGGAACAGAGCCCACAAAAACAGAGCATACAAAAACGGTAGTCTCCCCGCTGGTTGGTATTTTTTATGCAGCGCCAGCAGAGGATGCCGAACCCTTTGTACAGGAAGGCGACGGGATAGAAAAGGGTCAGACCCTTGGAATTGTGGAAGCCATGAAGCTGATGAATGAGCTGGAAAGTGATTACTGCGGGACCGTGAAGCAGATTCTTGTATCAAACGGGGAGATGGTAGAATACGGGCAGCCGCTTTTTATTGTGGAAGAACAGAACTAAAACGGATATGGAGAACCCTATGAAGCAGTTGAATATTATGCAGATCCAGGAACTGATTCCGCACAGACATCCCTTTTTGCTGATTGACGGAATTGAGGATTATGAGCCGGGAGAATATGCAGTTGGCTATAAATGTGTTACATACCGGGAAGATTTTTTTGCCGGACATTTTCCGGAGGAGCCTGTAATGCCGGGAGTGCTGATCCTGGAGGCATTGGCGCAGACAGGAGCAGGCGCGATTTTATCGCTTCCGGAAAACAAAGGGAAAATTGCATATTTTGGTGCAGTGGATAAATGCCGCTTTAAAGGAAAAGTGATTCCGGGTGACAGACTTTGCCTGGAAACACGCATTATCCGAAAAAAAGGACCGATGGGAATCGGAGAGGCAACTGCCAGTGTAGGCGGAAAGATTGTTGCAAGGGCAGAGCTGACATTTATGATAGGAGCTTGATAACAGACATGATCAGAAAGGTACTTGTTGCAAACAGAGGTGAAATTGCGGTTCGGATCATCCGGGCGTGTCGGGAGATGGAAATTGAGACGGTTGCTGTGTACTCCGAAGCAGACCGGGATGCATTGCATGCAAAGCTGGCAGATGAGGCTGTCTGCATCGGACCTGCGCGTCCGACAGACAGCTATCTGGCAATGGAACAGATTCTGAGCGCCGCTGTTGTAACAGGGGCGGATGCGATTCATCCGGGATTTGGATTTCTGTCAGAGAACAGCCGGTTTGCAGAGCTGTGTGAAAAATGTGGGATTATTTTTATCGGTCCTCCTGCAGAGGTGATCGCACGAATGGGGAATAAGCAGGAAGCCAGAAATACGATGCAGAAAGCAGGAATCCCGATTATTCCGGGCAGCAGGGAGGCTGTTTATGAGGAAGAAGATGGACTGGAGCAGGCAAAAGCGATCGGATATCCTGTCATGATCAAGGCTGCCCTTGGAGGCGGCGGAAAGGGTATGCGTGTGGCACAAAGCCCGGAGGAGTTCAGAAAAAATTTCCGGATAGCACAGACAGAAGCAAAACAATCCTTTGGAGATGGAGCAATGTATTTGGAGCATTTTCTGACCGGACCAAAGCATGTGGAGGTACAGATTCTGGCAGATCGTGCAGGAAATACGATCTATCTGGGAGAACGGGACTGTTCTATGCAGCGACGGCATCAGAAGGTGCTGGAGGAAGCACCCTGTGCAAGCCTTTCCCAAAGTCAGCGTCAAAAAATGGGGGAATGTGCTGTGGACGCGGCAAAGGCAGCTGGATATGTGAACGCAGGTACGATAGAGTTTTTACTGGAGCCGGATGGAAAATTTTATTTTATGGAAATGAATACCAGAATTCAGGTAGAGCATCCGGTTACGGAATGGGTTACGGGTGTGGACCTGATCAAGGAGCAGATTCGAATTGCGGATGGACAGCTGCTTTTACTGCAGCAGCAAGATGTGTCTGTAAATGGTCATTCCATAGAAGTCAGAATAAACGCTCAAAATCCGGACGCAGGATTTGCACCATGCCCGGGAACGGTTACGGGGCTGCATTTGCCGGGAGGAAAGGGTGTCCGTGTTGACTCTGCCATTTACAGTGGTTATACGATTCCGCCGTTTTATGATGCAATGATCGCAAAGATCAGTGTATGGGCGAAAAGCCGCCGGGAGGCAATTGAAAAGCTTCACAGTGCCCTGGGAGAAGTGATCATAGAGGGCGTAGATACAAATGTAGATTTTTTGTATGAGCTTCTGGAGAATGAAGAGTTCCGGCAGGGAAAAACGGACATTGAATTTCTGGAACGCAGGAATGGAGAAAGCAAGTGAATCTGGATCATGTTTTTAAAAAAACAAAAACGGCTTTGAAAAAAAGAGAAAGCACTACAACTGTTCCGGATGGCTTATTATGCCGCTGCAGCAGATGTAAAAAACCGATTCTCGTACAGGAAGTGCGGGATGCATATTATATTTGTCCAAAGTGCGGAGGTTATTTTAAAGTACGTGCTTATGAGAGAATCCGCAGAGTGGCAGATGAGGGAACCTTTCAGGAATCAGACAGAGAGCTGGTCGGAGAAAATCCGCTGGGGTTTGAGGGATATGAAGAAAAGCTGGCAGCGGAAAGGCTGAAGACCAGAATGAAGGAAGCCATCGTTACAGGAACAGGCTCCATAGATGGTATACCGGCAGCGATTGGCGTAATGGACAGCCGTTTCATGATGGCAAGCATGGGATGGGCTGTCGGGGAAAAGTTGACTCGTCTGATCGAGAAAGCAACGACGGAAAACTTACCGTTAATTCTGTTTACCTGCTCCGGTGGTGCACGTATGCAGGAAGGAATTCATTCTTTAATGCAGATGGCAAAGGTATCCGCTGCAATGGCAAAGCACCACGCGGCAGGACTTTTGTCTGTTTGTGTATTGACAGATCCGACCACTGGCGGTGTGACAGCGAGCTTTGCGATGGAAGGAGATGTGATACTGGCAGAGCCCAATGCGCTGATTGGGTTTGCCGGACCTCGGGTAATTGAACAGACGATCGGACAACGTTTGCCCAAGGGCTTTCAACGCTCAGAATTTTTAATGGAGCACGGATTCGTAGATCGGATCACAGAACGTTCTGAGTTAAAAAAGGTACTGGCGGATCTCTGCAGAATGCACGACCGGGAAGGCTGTAAAAAGGCGCTTTGTCAGCTGGTGGATACAGAAATGCCGGAAGATGCAAAAAGGAATCCGGCAGCCTGTCTGGTCCTGGAGCAAAAAGAATCGGAATCGGCATGGGAGCATGTGCTTGCTGCACGACGGGCGGACAGACCTGTGGGCAGTGATTATATTCGGGCACTTTTTTCTGAATTTTATGAATTTCATGGGGACAGGAGGTTTGGAGATGATCCGGCGCTGATTGGAGGAATTGGGCTGTTTGAAGGAGTTCCGGTTACTGTGATCGCCCAGGAAAAGGGAACCTCCGCCAAAGATCGGGTAAAGCATAATTTTGGAATGTGTCAGCCGGAAGGATATCGGAAGGCTCTTCGTTTGATGAAGGAAGCGGAGAAATTTCATCGGCCGGTGATTTGTTTCGTAGATACCCCCGGAGCTTTTTGCGGGATTGGAGCTGAGGAGCGCGGTCAGGGATCCGCAATTGCGGAAAATCTCCTGGAGATAAGCAGGCTGAAAACGCCGGTGGTATCCATCTTTATCGGGGAAGGGGGAAGCGGCGGAGCGCTGGCCCTCGCCTGTGGAGATGAAGTGTGGATGATGGAGAATGCGGTGTATTCTGTTTTATCACCGGAAGGTTTTGCAAGTATACTCTGGAAAGATAAAAAGTGTGCGCCCGAGGCTGCAGATAAAATGAAGCTGACTGCAGAGGATGTTGTAAGTGCACAGGCAGCAGAACGGAGGATCAAAGAACCGGAAAAGCTGACCACACAGAATATGGGATCAGTGTTGGAACAGCTTCGGGAAGAATTAAGAAGGTTTTTAAAACAATATGCTGTGCTGGAGCCTGAAAAACTTTGTGACAGACGGTATGAAAGATTCCGGAAGCTTTGAACCCGGCATCCTCTTTAGAAGAAATTAGTACGAAGGAGAACTACCATGAAAAGCCAGGTATGGATTGGAAAAAAAAGATTGAAAAAACCGCTGATTCAGGGAGGAATGGGAATTGGAGTCAGCCTGTCCGGACTGGCGGGGGCAGTGGCGAAGGAAGGGGGAGTTGGAACCATTTCGGCCGCGCAGATCGGCTTTTTACAGCCTGAATTTGAACAAAACCCGGTTTTAGCAAATCTGAAGGCAATGGAGGAAGAACTGCAAAAGGCGAGAAAGATTGCACCGGATGGCATCCTCGGGTTTAATATCATGGTGGCAATGAATCATTATGAGACCTATGTAAGAAAGGCCGTTGAGACCGGCGCAGATTTTATTGTGTCCGGCGCCGGGTTGCCGCTGGAGCTTCCGGCAATGGTTTCGGATACCGACATTGCAATTGCACCGATCGTCTCCGGTGCCCGTGCGACGGCACTGATCTTGAAATACTGGGAGAAAAAATATCATCGATATCCGGATTTTATAGTGATCGAAGGTCCGGAGGCTGGCGGACATCTTGGATTTTCCAGAAAACAGCTGGAAGAGAAAATGGATTATGATATGGAAATCTCTGAAATACTGAAACTGGTACGAGCCTATGAAAAGAAGGCGGAAAGGAAAATACCCGTTGCAGTCGGCGGCGGGATCTGTGATAAGGCGCGGGCAGAGCATGAGTTTATGCTTGGAGCGGATCTGATTCAGGTTGCAAGCAGGTTTATTACAACCAAAGAATGCGACGCAGACAGTGCATATAAAGATGCGTATTTGAAGGCACAAAAAGAGGATATTGTACTGGTGTCAAGTCCGGTTGGAATGCCGGGGCGCGCAATCAGAAATCCTTTTCTGGAACATGTAGAGAAGGGGGAGGTCCAAAGACCGCAAAAATGCTTTGGCTGTCTAAAGCACTGTAATCCGGCGGAAATACCCTATTGTATTACAGAAGCGTTGATCCATGCCGTAAAGGGAGATACAGAAAATGGCTTGCTTTTTTGCGGAGCGCAGGGTTTTTTGGCAAATCAGATAGAGACAGTACAGGATGTTATGGAAGATTTACTGGGAGGATTGTAAATAAACCGAAAGCTGTGCTATGATGCTACAATGCAGGGCAAAGGAGAAGGATATGGCGGAATTATTTGGGAAAAAATATACAAACAGAACCCGTTTTACGCGGATGTGCATCGGAGAAGCCGTTTTTTCCCTGATGGATAAAAAATCATATGAAGAGATCCGGGTATCCGATATTGTAAAACGTGCCGGTGTTTCCCGAATGACGTTTTATCATTATTATGAACAAAAAGAAGATGCGCTTGCAGATTACTTTCATGAGATTGTAAACGGGTATGTCTGGGAACGCAGCGAGATCCTAAAAAAAGGCGGAAAATTTCATGATCCAGGGAGTATAGAACATGCACTGAAGTATTTTGATCAGTATGCAGCCTTTATCCTGAAGCTTGTAGATGCGCATTTGTATCATATCATATTGGAAGCTATGAACTCTTTTATGATGGAACGGATTCAACCGGTTTATAAGATCCAGCCCTACGAGCTGTATTTTTATGGCGGTGCGTTGATGAATGTGTTTGTTATGTGGGAAAAAAACGGAAAACAGGAAACTCCGGAGGCCATTGCAAAAACGCTGGCGTCCGGAGCTGTTTTTACCGCAGATACGTTTCCAGCTTCGTGTGACGGTAATAGGTAAACAGACAGATACTGCACAACACCCAGCCCAGCGGATAGCCGAGCGCAACGGCGATGACAGAGTCTGTAAATTGTGTGATCGTGTAAAGATAAATCTGTCGGAACACGATAAAGCAGCTCATCATGATGACCATGGGGGCTTTCGTATTGCCGATACCGCGCAGCGTACCTGCGTGTACCTGATTGATGCAAAGGGCGAGGTAAAACGGCATTTCCAGACGGATGAAAAGTGTGCCGTAGTCTAAAACCTCCGGCGTGCGGTTGAACATGGAGACGAGAGGACGGGCAAAAATCAAGACAGGAATCGTAATGAGGATCGCGACGGCAAAGCAGAGCAGTGTGCCGACCTTAGTGCTTTGCCGGACACGGTCTATTTTGCGTGCACCAAGGTTCTGACCGACAAAGGTGGTCACGCCAAGGGAAAGACTCTGGATCGGAAGTACGCAGAATTTGTCAATTTTTCCATAGGAAGACCAGCCTGCCATAGCAGCAGAACCAAAACGATTGATGTATGCCTGTACAAAAACATTGGAAAAGGAAGTGACTGCCATCTGAATTGCGGCGGGAAGTCCGAGAAAGAAAATCTTTTTCGTCATGTTCGGATCCAGACGGACCTTACTCCAAATGATGCGGTAACAGGCTTTTTCGCGGGTCAGGACAAAGAGTGTCAGGAGGGCAGAAATTCCCTGGGAAAGGATCGTTGCCCAGGCAGCACCCGCGATACCGAACCGCAAAACTGCGACGAATAAAAGATCCAGCAGCGTGTTCAAAACCGCACAGAAAATCAGAAAATAGAGCGGACGTCTGGAATCTCCGACCGCGCGAAGAATGCCGGCACCCATGTTATAGAACAAAAGTCCGGTGACACCGATAAAGTAAATGCGAAGATAGGTTGCAGCCTCAGGAAAGACATCATCCGGAGTGCCCATGAGGCGCAGCAGGGATGGAACAAGCAAAAGGGCGAGCACCGTGCAGAGAATGCTCATGCAAAGTGTCAGCGCGATGGTTGTCTGGACGGCGATGGAAACCTTTTCTTCTTTTTTGCCGCCGTAATATTGGGAAATGATGACGCCTGCACCGGTTGACATGCCGGAAAAAAAACCAATAAAGGTATTGATAACGCTATCCGTGGAGCCGACTGCGGCGAGTGCTTCTTTTCCAACGAAATTACCGACGACGATGCTGTCTACCGTATTGTAAAGCTGCTGAAACAGGTTGCCGGCCATCAGCGGAAGTGCAAATAATAAAAGGCACCGCCAGATCGGTCCCTCTGTCATCAGAACTGCTTTTTGCTTGTGTTGTCTCTTTTCCATAACTTCTGTCTCTCCCCTAAAATAATGTCAGTACCTTAATCTTAATCGAAAAAGTTCAGGTACACAATTGGCAGAGTGGATATAATTTTTTGGACAGATTGGGGAAATTGACGGGAAAATTTACTTGTAAAGAATAAGGAGTGATTTTATAATATAGAATGAAATTTCTTGTTGAAAAGCAGAGGTCAAGGAGTGAATCGAATGGAAGAAAAAAAGGAAAAAGGGAATTTTTGGCTGACAGTAGCAACCTTTATTGTCAACAAAAGAAAAGCTTTTCTGGTATTGTTTGCCATTGCGTGTATTTACTGTGCAGCATGCATGAATAAAGTATCGGTAAATCAGGATATTACAAAATATCTGCCGGCAGACAGTGAGACGAGAATTGGTCTGACCCTGATGGATGAACAGTTTATGACATATGGCAGTGCCAGGATCATGGTGTCGAATATTACCTGGCAGGACGCAGATGCGCTGGTGGAAAAGCTGGAGGCGGTAGAGGGTGTGAAGGAAGTTGCCTTTGATGATTCTGCGGATCATTACAATGGAACGAACGCCCTGTTTGATGTGACCTTTGACGGCGCAGAAGACGATGAGATCAGCAAGGATGCCAAGCAGGCGGTAAAGGAGCTGCTTTCGGATTATGATACCTATATATCTACCTCAGTCGGCTCTGAAGAAGAACAGACAGAATCCCTGAATAATGACATGAATCTGATTCTGGTTCTTGCAGTTGTGATTATTGTAGTAGTACTGCTGATTTCCACGAAGGCATATATGGAAATCCCGGTACTGTTGATTACGTTTGGTGTGGCTGCACTCCTGAATAAGGGAACAAACTACCTGATGGGAACGATTTCCAGCGTAACGGATTCGATTTCTGTCGTTCTGCAGCTGGCGCTGGCAATTGACTATGCGATTATTTTCTGTGATCGTTTTATGGAAGAGCATGAGACGATGGATGCGGAATCTGCGATCAAGGTTGCGCTGTCAAAGGCAATACCGGAGATCAGTTCTTCTTCCCTGACGACCATCTCCGGCATGGTGGCGATGATGTTCATGCATTTTCGTCTGGGCTATGACATGGGTATCGTACTGGTAAAGGCAATTATTTTCAGTTTGATCTCCGTATTCTTCCTGATGCCTGCGATTCTGATGATCTTTGCAAAGGGAATTGACAACACGCATCACAAGAGCTTTGTTCCGAATATTTCGTTTGCAGGTAAATGGGCGAACCTGACAAGATTTATCGTTCCGCCTGTATTTGTGATACTGCTTTGCTTTGCAGCATGGATGGCAAATAACTGCAGTTATCTGTATGATGTCAATTCCGTTCCGGCCGCAAGGGAAAGTGAGACGAGAATTGCCAGGCATAAAATTGAGGACGAGTTTGGCGTTTCGAATCAGATTGCAATTCTGGTGCCGAAGGGCGATTATGAATCCGAGAAAAAGGTTCTGAAGGAATTTGAAACGCTCGATTATGTCAACACCGTGACAGGGCTTGCAAACGTTTCGATCAACGATGATTATGCCCTGACGGATAAAATCGCGCCTCGTGCATTTTCTGAATTGACAGATCTGGATATTGAGATCGTACGGGTTTTGTATATGGCATATGCCTATGAACAGGGACAGAACGGTCCGATTTTTACAGGCATCGACGAGTACAAAGTGCCGATTATAGATATGTTTTTATTCCTGTATGATCAGTATGAGGAAGGCTACGTCACATTGGATGCGGATATGGATGAAAAGCTGACGGACCTTTATAATACGCTGCATGATGCACAGCTGCAGCTGCAGGGAGAGGATTATTCCAGACTGGTTCTGACTGTCAGTGTGCCGACGGAAGGGGACGAAGCGTATACGGCAATGGATGACATCCGCAATATTTGCGCGAAGTATTATAATAAATCAGACGTGATACTGGTTGGTGACTGCACAAGCAATCATGACCTGATGTCTTCGTTTGCAACAGATAATATTATTATCAGTGTACTGACAGCGTTGTTTGTTATGATTATTCTGCTGTTTACATTCCAGTCCGCCGGACTCCCGATTTTGCTGGTATTGACCATTCAGGGAAGTATCTGGATCAATTTCTCTGTGCCTACGCTGACAGGAGGAAGTGTATTTTTCATTGCGTACCTGATTGTATCCGCAATCCAGATGGGTGCGACGATCGACTATGCGATCGTTATATCCAGTCGTTATATGGTATTGAAAAAACAGATGCCGATTCATGAGGCAATTATTGAAACAATCAATCAGGCATTTCCGACAATCTTTACCTCTGGTACGATTCTGACCGGAGCAGGTTTTCTGATCGGACAGATCGCATCGGATGCGACAGTTGCTTCAATCGGTATTGCACTGGGAAGAGGAACCTTGATTTCCATTATACTGGTACTGTTTGTCCTGCCGCAGATTCTGCTGCTGGGCGATATCATTATCGAAAAGACTGCTTTGACAATTAATCTGCCCCAGGCGACCAGAAGAGATGTTTCCGGACGGATGATTGTAAATGGCCGTGTCAAGGGTTATATACAGGGTGAAATCGACGCGGAGATCAAGGGAAGCTTTAGCGGTTCCATGCAGGCTTCTTTTGAATCCAGACTGCCGATTGGCGGAAAAGAGACAGAGCTTGTAATGGAACAGGAAGGATTGACACAGCCGGATGATGCAGCAAAACCGGACACAGCAGCACAGCCGGACGACGTGTCACAACCGAACACAGCAGCACAGCCGGGCGAACAGGATGCGAAAAAGGAGGACAGCGATGAAGAACAGAACGAACAGCTGTAAAAAATGGCTGGCGGTGTTATTGAGCGTTTCCATGCTGCCAACAGCGATTTTACAGAACGGTTCTATGGCGTATGCGGAGGAAAAGAAGCAGGAAGAGGCAGTTACCGCAGAAGAAGCGCTGGAAGACCGGGAAGCCGATATCGTCGTAGAAGAGATTTCGATTTCCAATAAAGAAGAGTTTTTAAAATATGTTCAGAAGTGCCAGGACGATTATTACAGCTATGGCAGGATTTTCAACTTACAGAACGATATCGACCTGTCCGGCAGCTCGTTTGATGGCATTCCGTATTTTGCGGGAACCTTCAACGGAAACGGGCATACGGTAAGCGGACTGAAGATTTCCAGGGAGGGCTCTGATTACGGATTCTTCCGTTATGTCGGCAAAACCGGCAGGGTAAAGGATTTGAACGTTTCCGGCAGTGTGAAGGTGACTGGCAGCGCAGAAAATGTCGGTGGAGTCGTCGGAACGAACTACGGCATTTTGGAAAACTGCAGTTTTGAAGGAATTGTGACCGGCAACACAAACGTCGGCGGCATTGTCGGGGAAAACAGGGCGGACGGCATCGTGCTGACCTGTTATAATAAAGGCACGATTGTCGGCACGAATGAGGTCGGCGGTATCTGCGGCATGAACCGCGGTATCCTTCAGAACTGCGAAAATGAAGGAAAAATCAACGACGAGGACTTAAAGACAACGCTGGATTTAAACGGCATCGATATCGGAACGCTGAATCTGACGCAGAACGTCGTGACAAGAAATGACGCAGGCGGCATTGCCGGAAGATCGTCCGGCACGGTGGCAGGCTGCACCAACAAAGGTGAAATCGGCTATGCACATATCGGCTACAATGTCGGCGGTGTGATCGGGCGCCAGAGCGGTACGGTTATCAACTGTAAAAATATGGGTCATGTCATGGGGCGCAAGGACGTTGGCGGTATTATCGGTCAGGCGGAGCCTTACCGGGAGTCGGAATATCTTTCCGATCATCTGGAAAAGGTGAGGGACGATTTTTCAGAGATCAATCACCTGATGGGGCAGATGTCCGATGCGATGCGCAGCGTATCCTCTGACACCAGAGGCTATGTCCAGACGCTGCAGCAGCAGTATGAGGATACGATGGGCAATCTGGACAGCGAGATCAATTCCATGAAGAGCACCGTTACCGGCAATAATGCAGCGATGACGGCCTATATGGATAGCTTGAGCAGCGCACTGAATAATCTGGGCGAGATCGGAAACGATACAATTTCGAGAATGATGGAGAGCATCCGACAAAATACGGAGAATGCTGCCAATAATATCAATGGAAAGTTAAACGACATGAAGGATATATTGACAGAAAGTTCCTCCGAGAGCAGCAGCGCGTCGGAAAGTGATGGGGAAAGCGCGTCGGAAAGCAGCAGCCCGGAAGAAAGCTCTTCTCAGGAGAGCAGTTCTTTGCAGGAAAGCCCTGCAGAGAGCGAACAGCCTTCTTCCAGTGAAAACGGCGACACCCAAAACCAGTCGTCCAACAACGAAGAAGCTGCGGCAATCCCTGCAGACGACGCGGCAGAATATCTGGCAGCAGGGGACGATGAGGCAGGCGATTATGCGTGGTTTGCCAGGGACAGTGTATCCAGGGAATCTTCGGAAGAAAGCAGCTCCGGATGGGAATTGCCTTCGGAATGGCCGAGTGAACTGCCCTCCACACTTCCTTCTGAACTGCCATCGGAATCTATTTCTATCCCGAGTCAGAGTGAAGTAGAGAGCAAGGCGGACGCAATTACGGATATCCTCAAAAAAGATCCGATTAAAGTAAACCATGACGAAAAGATCGACGATAACCTAAATCAGATGAAGGGAGAGATTACGTCCGCATCTGACAATATCAAAAACCTGCAGAGTACGCTTACAGGTACGGGAGATTCCCTGACGAACACGATGAGCAATATTTCCGGGGAGCTGACCGATCAGAGCAAAGCGTCTGGCGATACGATCGACAGCATGACTGACAGTGTCGATGGAGGAATCCAGTCGATTACCAGTGATCTGGACAGGATTTTAAATACGTCCTCCAGAATTACCGATATCATCAGCGACGATGTCAACGTTCTGCTCGGAAACGGCAGTGCGATTGACGATGTTTCTGGGAAAGCACTTACAGAGCGGACGCTCGGTGTCGTTTCGGGCTGCAACAATCACGGAAAAATTGAGGGCGACATCAATGCAGGCGGTATCGCCGGAATTATGAATACGGAGTATGATGTGGATCCCGAGGTTGATATGGATCTGACAGAGCTGACCGATGTGGAGGTGCGTTCCACTACAAACGACGTGTTGATTCACTGTATCAACTACGGAACGGTAGCGGGCAAAAAGAGAAACAGCGGAGGTATTGCCGGAAGCGAAGAGCTGGGGTTGATCCATACATGCGAAAACTACGGAACGGTTCAGCTGGAATCCGGCAACGGTCTCGGTGGTATCGCAGGATATTCTGCAAGCCGGGTCAATCAGAGCTACGCCCTGTGTAATTTAAAGGGCGATAACAAAATCGGCGGCATTACCGGGGAAGGATATGATATCAGCAACTGCCTTGCGATGGTGACAATTTCCGGCAATCGCACCGAAAAGATCGGCAGCATTGCGGGTTGTATCAATGAAGACGGTACATTGGAAAACAATTATTTCGTCTCTGATCTGTGGGGTGGTGTCGATCAGATCAATTATATTGGAAAGGCGCAGCGCTGTACCTACGAAGAACTGATGCAAATGGAAACAATTCCGGCTGGCTTTACGCAGGTGACAGTGACCTTTGAACAGGATGACGAGGTGCTTGCGACGCTGCAGATTCCCTACGACGGTACGGTGATGGAAGAAGAAGTTCCGGATATTGAGCCGGATGAGGACTGCTACATCAGCTGGGACAGAAAATTCCCGCTGACCCATGTGACTGCTAACGTAACAGTGACGGCAGAGAGCAAACGTTTTACCAAGAGCCTTGCGTGGTTTTCAGCAACAAACCAGTTAAAACCGGATTTTCTGGTTGAAGGCGATTTCTATGACACGAGTGTGTTGTCTGCGGAAAGCGTGCAGGCGGATAGGATTTCGGATGGTGATCTTGCCTATGCCTATATCTGGAATATCGACAACATGCCGGAGCAAAAGGAAGAATATGTCCTGCATCTTCGGATCCCGGACGGTGCAGACAGCGCTGCGGTAAGGATTCAGACGGAAAATAAATGGGAAAAAGCGGATACAGAAGAAGACGGCAGCTATGTGACTGTATCGGTTCCTTACGGAACAGCGTTTGCGGTCTACAGCGTGCAGGATAACAGCGTGCCGATCTGGCTGATCCTTGCGCTCGCCATCGCAGCCGTTTTGGCGGCAGTCCTTATCATAAAGGCGATAAGGCGCGGCAAAAAGCGGGTGAAAAAACGGCGGGAAAAACGTAAGAAAAAGAAACAGCAACAGACGGATTCCCAGTAATACCTTGCGGATATTTTATTTTTGGACTTGTAAGAGACGAAAAGATTTACTATAATAAGACAGGTTTGCAAAAATAAGATACCCAAAGGAGCGGGAAAAATGAGAGAGTATGTTGTTACCTGCTGTTCGACAGCAGATATGAGCCGAACCTTCATGGAAACAAATGAAGTTCCCTTTGCCATGTTCCATTATCAGCTGGATGGAAAAGAATATGCAGATGACCTGTACTCGTCCATCTCGCCGGAAGTATTTTATAAAATGATCGGAGACGGCGCGCAGCCTGTGACCTCTCAGGTGAATGCAGAGGCATACTGCGCGTTGTTTGAGCCTGTTTTAAAGAGCGGAAAAGATGTGCTTCATCTGACGCTTTCCAGTGGAATTTCTGGATCCATCAACTCGGCGAATGTTGCAAAGACCCAGATGGAAGAAAAATATCCGGACCGCAGGGTGATGGTTGTGGATTCCCTTGCGGCTTCTTCTGGTTACGGTATGCTGGTGGAACAGACACTGGAAAATCAGCGTGCCGGAATGTCTCTGGAGGAAAATGCAGCATGGATCGTGGCGCATCGCAATACCCTGCATCACTGGTTTTTCTCAACAGATTTAACCAGCTATATCCGTGGCGGAAGAGTTTCCAAAACCGCAGGATTTTTCGGAAAGATGCTCAATATCTGTCCGCTGCTGAATGTGAATTCCGAGGGCAGGTTGATTCCGCGCAGCAAATACCGTGGGAAAAAACAGGTGATTCGCGAGATCGTTAAGCGGATGGAAGAGCATGCGCAGAACGGACGGGAATATTCCGGAAAGTGTTATATCAGTCAGTCAGCCTGCATGGGAGATGCAAAAGCGGTTGCACAACTGGTTGAGGAAACGTTTCCTAAACTGGACGGAAAAGTACAGATCAACAATAGCGGAACTGTAATTGGCTCCCATACCGGTCCGGGTACAGTGGCTCTGTATTTCTGGGGCGATGAAAGAACGTTGTAAGAAACAACGAAGGAGGAAGAAACGTGAAAGCATATGGTGTGAACGAATTGAGAAGGATGTTCCTTGAGTTTTTCGAAAGTAAGGGACATCTGGCGATGAAGAGCTTTTCTCTGGTGCCGCATAACGACAACAGTCTGCTTTTGATCAACTCCGGCATGGCGCCGTTAAAGCCTTATTTTACAGGACAGGAGATTCCGCCCAGAAGACGTGTGACTACCTGTCAGAAATGTATCCGTACCGGTGATATCGAAAATATCGGTAAAACCGCACGTCACGGTCCCTTTTTTGAAATGCTCGGAAACTTTTCTTTCGGCGACTATTTCAAGCATGAAGCGATTGCATGGAGCTGGGAGTTTTTAACACAGGTCGTTGGACTGGATCCCGACAGACTTTATCCGTCTGTTTATGAAAATGACGACGAAGCTTTTGCAATCTGGCAGAACGAGATCGGCATTGCACCGGAACGGATTTTCCGCTTTGGTAAGGAAGACAACTTTTGGGAGCATGGCTCAGGTCCATGCGGTCCCTGCTCTGAGATTTATTATGATCGCGGCGAAAAATACGGCTGCGGCAAGCCTGGATGTACCGTTGGCTGCGACTGCGACAGATATATGGAAGTATGGAATAACGTATTCTCCCAGTTTGATAATGACGGCCACGGCAACTACAGCGAATTAAAACAGAAAAACATTGATACCGGTATGGGTCTGGAACGTCTGGCAGTGGTTGTTCAGGACGTGGATTCCATTTTTGACGTAGATACCATCCGTGCGCTGCGCGACCGTGTCTGTGAGCTGTCAGGCAAGGAGTATCACAAAGAGCACGCATGGGACGTTTCCATCCGTATCATCACTGACCATATCCGTTCCGCAACGTTTATGATTTCCGACGGTATTCTGCCTTCCAATGAAGGACGCGGCTACGTTCTGCGCAGAATTATCCGTCGTGCGGCACGTCACGGAAGACTGCTCGGCATCGACGGTAAATTCCTTGCAAATCTGAGCACAACAGTAATCGAAGGCAGTAAGGACGGATATCCGGAGCTGGAAGAAAAGAAAGATTTTATTTTAAATGTCCTGACACAGGAAGAAGACAAATTC
>ERZ827522.1927-NODE-1927-length-15670-cov-2.799552_pt1 | contig 15670 bp, 12 predicted proteins | sample MGYA00519580_ERZ827522 | MGnify/ENA primary metagenome ERZ827522 (study PRJEB31778, sample SAMEA3449340) | human gut metagenome | biome: human gut; feature: human-associated habitat; material: faeces | place: United Kingdom | collected 2010/2012 ... | reverse complement strand
TTTTTTGCGCATGTCGAGTTTGTGTCAAGTGCGCGCAGACACAAATCTCGCGATTGAAAATTTTTATTTTTCAATCTTTACTCCTTTTACTGCCATCGTGATTCGTCCCTGATTTTCATACGGAATTCTACATGAAACGATCTTTTTGAAATGCGCCAGAACATCCCGATCCGGGAAACAGCGGTCTTTTGTCAGAAATCAAAAGTGCCTGTCATTTTAGTGAATTTTATTACACATCGGAGACACAAGTCAAACGTCTCCTTCTGTTTCGCTCATTGTACCACACTCAAAACAGAATAGGAAGATTTTTTCCTTGATTCACTCAAATAAATCAGATATGATGATATACAGAGAGCTACGAATGGCGCGTATGCCCCGACATCATCATTCCTTATTAAATAAAAAAGAAAGCAGGCAAATCAAATGACAAATCAGGAAAAAGCGCTGGAACTGCATGCGAAGCTGCAGGGAAAGCTTGAAACCGTTTCCAAAACACCCGTCCGCACCCGTGAAGACCTTGCACTTGTCTATACTCCCGGCGTTGCGGAGCCTTGTAAGGTCATTGCAAAAGACCCGGCTGCCGCTTACACCTATACGATGAAATCAAACACTGTAGCTGTTGTTTCCGACGGTTCCGCCGTACTGGGACTCGGCAATATCGGTCCGAAGGCCGCTATGCCCGTTATGGAAGGCAAGGCTGTCTTATTTAAAGAATTCGGCGGTGTCAACGCAGTTCCCATCTGCCTGGATACTCAGGACACGGAAGAGATCATCAAAGCTGTTACCTGGCTTGCTCCCGCTTTTGGCGGCATCAATCTGGAAGATATCAGTGCACCCCGCTGCTTCGAAATCGAAGAGCGCTTAAAAGAGACTCTGGATATCCCTGTTTTCCACGATGACCAGCACGGAACTGCTATTGTTGTACTCGCCGGCATCATCAATGCCCTAAAGGTAGTCGGTAAGAAAAAGGAAGACTGCCGCGTTGTTGTAAACGGCGCAGGAAGTGCAGGAGTTGCCATCACCCGCCTGCTGATAACCTACGGCTTTTCCAATATCATTATGTGCGATAAATCCGGCATTCTCTGCGATGGCGCAGAGGGCTTAAACTGGATGCAGGAAAAGATGGTAAAACGCACCAATCTGGCTCACGAAACCGGTTCCCTTGCAGATGCTTTAAAGGGTGCTGATATTTTCGTCGGCGTTTCCGCTCCAGGTATTGTGACGGAAGAGATGGTGGCTTCCATGAATTCCGATGCTATCCTGTTTGCAATGGCTAACCCCGTTCCTGAGATCATGCCTGATCTCGCAAAAAAAGCAGGGGCACGCGTTGTCGGCACCGGACGCAGCGATTTCCCGAACCAGGTAAACAACGTTGTCGCATTCCCCGGCATCTTCCGCGGTGCTCTGGAAGGACATGCAAAACAGATCACCGATAAAATGAAGCTGGCTGCCGCTAATGCCATCGCAGCCCTCGTTTCTGACGAAGAATTAAACGAAAACAATATCATGCCAGAGGCATTCGATCCCAGAGTTGCGGACGTTGTTGCAGATGCAGTCAAGAAAAACATCCGCTGATCTCTGGCACCAGAAGCCCTACTATTCGCTGGACGCCTGGTGTAAAAATACATACGGACGGAAGCTTTACAAGGCTGCACTGGATATCGGCTGTACCTGTCCCAACCGGGATGGCACCCTCGATACAAGAGGCTGCATTTTCTGCTCTGCAGGCGGAAGCGGCGATTTTGCCGCTTCCCGGCAGCTTTCTGTAACAGATCAGTTAAATCAGGCCAAGGCACTTCTGTCCTCCAAATGGACACCGGAACCCGGCAAGCCGTCTCTGATCGCCTATTTTCAGGCATATACCAACACTTATGGTGATCCGGACAGACTGCTTTCCTGTTATGAAGAAGCACTTTTCTCTCCGGAGGTCGCAGGAATTTCCATTGCGACGCGCCCGGATTGCCTTTCCGATATCATTCTGGAGGGACTTGACCGCCTCCAGTTACTGTATCCTGACCGGTTTATCTGGATCGAGCTTGGTCTACAGTCCATTCATGACCACACTGCAGCAAGGATCCGCCGGGGATATCCGACCTCCGTATTTTATGATGCTACAGCAAAGCTCCATGCCAGAGCGCTTCCCTTTATCGTTCACCTGATCCTCGGACTCCCCGGGGAAACCCGGCTTGACCTGCTGGAAAGCATCCGTGCCGTCAATCAGGTGCATCCCTTTGGTGTCAAGCTGCAGCTTCTCCATATTTTAAAGGGAACAGATCTTGCCCTGCTTTATGAAGCCGGAAAGCTTCCTGTACTGACACAGGAAGAATATCTCGATCTGCTGACAAGCTGTATCGCTGCACTTTCTCCGGATATCTGCCTCCACCGGGTCACCGGAGACGGTCCCCGCAAGCTTCTGATCGCGCCCCAGTGGAGTCTTTCGAAACGAAACGTCTTAAACGGGCTGCATGCCCTTATGAAACAACGAAATCTCAGACAAGGGGATAATTATGAACCAGGAACCTCTTACACTCTATAAACTGATCGTTCTTTATCTGCTCAACAAGGTATCCTTCCCACTCACAATGGCGCAGGTCAGCGATCTCATTCTGGAAAAAGAATATACCAGCTATCTGACACTGCAGCAGGTTATCAATGAGCTGGCGCAGGCCGGGCTGATCACTGCCAAAACACTGGTCAACCGCACCCATCTGCAGATCACGGAGGAGGGCCGCAATACCCTTTCCTATTTTGAGAACCGCATCAGTGACGCAATCAAGACAGACATCGGCGAATATCTTAAAAAAAATGAACTGGAAATGCGCAACGAATCTTCGATCCAGAGCAACTATTATAAGGCTGTCAACGGGGAATTCGAAACAGAGCTGACTGCAGTGGATAAGGACGTCAACCTGGTGACCATCCGCCTTACGGTTCCTACAGAAGAGCTCGCAATTTCCATTTGCGAAAACTGGCAAAAAAATAACAGGGAGATTTATCAGTATCTGACAACCGCCCTGTTTTAAAGTATGTTATTGCAGCATCTCCCGGATCACACTGCCATCTGTTTTTCCGAGGTCTATCTCCAAAAGTGCTGCCAATGTCGCGCCCTCATCCCAGAGCGCGATATTTTTTTCTACCCTGGCACCAGCTCTTACACTGCATCCCGACATTGCAAAAAAGGTCTGATAGTCTGCCTCACCCGGCAGATACCCGTGGGTCCCCTTCATGCCATGTGCGCAGTCTTTTTCTGCTGCCGTCAGCTGTTCCCATTCGTCCAGAAAAAACCATCCTTCCTTTGCTTCCAGCATCAGAAAGCAGTTTTCGTCTGCGCCCATATTTGCTGCCTCTTCCCGGGTCAGAATCCTTTCGATTCCAAAATCCTCCCGTCCTTTCAGCGTCTCCAGCACTTTTCTTGTACGCTTTTGCACTTCTGCATTGTTTTCTACAGACGGATGCAGATAGATATAGCAGCTTCCGTCACAGTTTTTGGCATAGGCCTTCCAGCTTTTGATCCTGCCGTTGCGGACCGTCAGCAAGCCGGCTTTCCACAGTGCATGATTGACAAAGGCAACCTTGTCCACATCCTTCTGATAATGATCCCCCAGAAGCACGACCGTCGTGCTCTCCATCTCTCCGGTTTCCTCCAGTGCCCTTACAATCTCGCCCAGACGCTTATCGTGGCGCTTAAGAGCTTCTTTTGCCTCCTTACTCTCCACGCCATAGAGATGTCTGTTCGCATCCACATCCGTCAGATGCAGCAAAAACAGCTGCGGATTGTATTTGTAGATCGTATCCAGCGCGCATGCCTGAATAAAATTGTCCAGTTGGGGCTGTGCGATCCCGTTTCGCAACTGTCCGAAGCGTTTGTTCAGATCCAGCTGATAAAACAACGGACCGTTCGTCGCATTCATCAGGATCTGATTTTGCCATTTGCGTGTCACCATAATCTCCGGCACATAGTAGTCCATCCTGCTGCCTGCCGCAACAGGCCACAAAAGCCCGGCCGTCGTCATTCCCTTTTTCTTCGCTTCGTCATAAAGCGTCGTGCTGCGGATCCATTTGCGATGATAAAGCCAGTCCGGATCCTTCCGGTTGGGCTGGATTTTTGTGTTGTTCACAATCCCGTGATTTTTTGGCATCCGCCCTGTCACAATGGATGTATGGGCCGGATATGTCAGGGACGGACACACACTGTTTACATGGCTGCACAGCGCCGCCTGTTCAAAAAAACGCTGAAAATTCGGCAGGGTCTGTAAATATCCCAGGTCCTTTGCTCCGACCGCATCAAAGGACACGATCATGACCCGCTTTGGTATCTGTTTCATTGCTCTTCTCCATCCTGCGGCTTTTGCTCTGTCTTAGCCGCTTCCCTGCGTATCCGCTGCATGTGCTCTTTGATTTTTACTTCATATCCCATCCCACCTGGCTGATAAAACTCTCTTCCGGACAGCTCATAAGGTAAATACTGCTGTCTGACATAGTGGTTTGGATAATCGTGTGCATATTTATAATCTTTTCCGTGTCCCAATTTTGCTGCTCCTTTATAATGGGCATCCTGCAAATGCACCGGAATCGCCAGATTTCCGGTTTCTTCCACCGTCTTCATTGCAGACGCAATGGCGTTGACCGCTGCGTTGCTTTTCGGCGCGCATGCAATGTAGGCCGCCGCCTGTGCCAGAATAATCTGCGCCTCCGGCATGCCCACCCGCTCTGCTGCTAGGGATGCAGAAACCGCTACCTGCAGCGCTGTCGGATCTGCATTGCCAACATCCTCCGACGCACAGATCATCATCCTGCGGGCGATAAATGTCACGCTTTCCCCAGCATACAGCATCCGCGCCAGATAATAAACCGCCGCATCCGGATCAGAGCCCCGCATACTCTTGATAAATGCCGAAATCGTATCGTAATGATTATCGCCTGTTTTGTCGTATTTTACTGCACGTTTTTGAATACATTCCTGGGCAACCTCCAGGGTCAGATGGATTTTTCCATCCTCTGAGCGCTGTGTCGTCATTACGCCAAGCTCTACTGCATTCAATGCCGCACGTGCATCTCCGCCTGCAATATCCGCCAGAAACTCCAGCGCATCCGGCTCTATCTGTGCCTGATAGGCACCCATTCCTCTCTGATCATAGACTGCCCGTCGGATCAGTTCTTCGATATCTTCCTTTGAAAGCGGCTTGAGCTCAAAAATAACCGAACGGGACAGCAGCGCTCCGTTTACCTCAAAATACGGATTTTCCGTCGTCGCACCGATCAGGATCAGGGTTCCATCCTCCACAAAGGGAAGCAGATAGTCCTGCTGACTCTTGTTGAACCGATGGATCTCATCAATGAACAGGATCGTCTTTTTTCCAAACATTCCACGGTTGTCCTTTGCCTTTGCGACAACCTCTTCCATATCCTTTTTGCCTGCCACAGTCGCATTGATCTGCATAAACTCCGCGCTGGTCGTATTCGCGATCACCCTCGCAAGAGTCGTTTTGCCCGTTCCGGGCGGTCCGTAAAAAATGATGGAGGAAAGCTTGTCCGCCTGAATCGCACGGTACAAAAGCTTGTCCTTTCCGATAATGTGCTGCTGCCCGACTACCTCATCCAGCGTCCGGGGCCGCAGCCTTGCCGCCAGCGGCGCTTCCTTTTCCTGATTGGTCTGTCTCATATAATCGAAAAGATCCATGTCCCCTTACTGCACCTCCACTTTCATGTTCGGCCACACCTTCTCAATCCGCTCGTCAGGGTAATTGATGTCAAAGAATGTGTCGATCACGCTCTTCTTTTCCGCCCGCACGGTTCCTGTGGTGTTTTCCGTGCCCGCGGCAGTCCCTGCGTCCGCGACGCTTTCCTCCTTCGCGGCGTTTTCTACGCCTGCGGCAGTCCCTGCGTCCGCACTGCTCTCCTGCACTGCCGCGCTATCCTGCCGTTCCACATAGCGTACCATGGCGCCTGCTGAAATCACCGCATCGCAGCTCATCAGCACGATAACTGCCCAGGTCGCAATTTTTGCTCCAAGGGGCGGCAGCTTTTCGATCCATCCACTGATCGTCGGATAACAAATTTTTACCCAAACAACGGATAACAGTCCCCAGAAAATGCAATACAGCAGGTTGGTTCTCCCGCCGATATTAAATGGCATGTCACTGTAATCCCAGAATGTGGTCCCGAGAAAAATCTCTGTAAATACGCTGCACAGATATTCATATACGCCGCCCAGCACACTGCCCGCCAGGAAAATATAACGATCCTCTTTTCCGGCAAGCCGCTGCAATACAACTGTCAGAATGACCGCACCGAAGCCCCAGACAATACTGAAGGTGCCGTAAATTACGCTGGACCGGCTCATCCATACGCCTCCCGTCACCCTGCAGAACAGCGTTTCGATCAAATCTCCGAGAAATGCACAGATCATAAATACCCAGATCAGCTTATCCACACAGACGCCTCTTGCAAAGACATATCGTTCTGCCCGATCTGCCTCCTCCAGAGCTTCCATCTCCGGGTATGCACGGTTTAACCGCTTCCAAACTGCATGATAGATCTTGCCTCCGAGCTTTTGCTTGACTTCCTTTTGTTCCTGCAGAAGTCTCCCCTGGGTTTCCTTCAGCTCTGTCAGGCTCCTGCTTTTCCTGACTGCAATCAGAATCGACACCAGGTCGGCAGCCATCAGCCCAAAGCCGACTATGTCTATGATCCGCAGCACAATTGTCGGAATCATCGAAAACAGGATAAAGACCGGAGGATGCAAAAGCAGCACCGCCGTCATCACAACTGCTGCCTTGATCAGCGAAAGGAGCACACTCTTTTTCTTCCCGCCAAACAGTGTCACATCCTCGTAATTCCACAAATGCTTTTTCCAGATTTTGGCTGCGATCCCTCCGGAAAAATATTCCACAACGGACACGACCATCCAAGTGGTCAGAAACTGCAGCAGCCATTTTGTCCCCTGCTCCGGCAGCAAAAGGATCAGAATATCCATCATTATGCCGTATTCCGGACAAAGGGGCAGACTGAAAAATCCGCGGTTGCAAAATCTTCTTTCTTTTACTGCAAAAAAGGCAACCTCCAGTGCCCATCCGATAAAGCTGTACAGCAGCAGATAAATTGCCAGCTCTGTGTAGGTATATTGCATTCTTTCCACTCATTTCTGCGCACGCTTTTTTCGCATGTCGAGTTTGTGTCAAGTGCGCGCAGACACAAATCTCGTGATTGAAACATTTTTTTCAATCTGTGTAACTGTTCAGTACCCTCACAGTTACCAATCTGTTTTCTTTCGTTCTAAACCTGACCATGGATTACGAAGTAGGATTGTTGGAGTGCGCAGCACGGAACAATCCGCAGGCATCAAGGTCGGTGCAAAAGCTTCCACATTTGATTATAACAACTATTTTCCCTGCTGTACATGTTGGATTTTATCCAACTGTTGGATTTTATCCAACTGCGGATTTCATCCAACTGCGGATTTCATCCAACTGTGGATTTCATCCAACTGTGGATTTCAAGATACCAGCATTATTTCTTCGACTGTCACAAAGACATAGCCTTGGCTTTGCAGCTCATCCACAATAAAAAGTGCCGCCTCAATACTGGAAGCATATTCATCATGCAGCAGGATAATCGCATTTTCCCGCGCTTTGGACAAGATTCGCTTTTCAACATTGGTGCTGCTTTGACTGCACCAGTCCAGGGGATCGATCGTCCACAGCACCGGGAACATATTCAGCTCCTGTTCGAAGCCTTTGTCCCAGCTTCCATAGGGCGGACGGACAAAAATGGGGTCCGCTCCCGTTATCTCCTTCAATACCTCATTCGTGGAAATCAGCTCCTGTCGAAAGGCTTCCCGGTTATTGCTTGTCAGCTGAATATGACTATAGGTGTGGTTGCCGATCAGATGTCCCTCCTTCTGCATACGCAAAATCAGCTCCGGATATTTTTCTGCATTCTCCCCTGTAACAAAAAAACTGGCTTTTGCGCCCCGCTCTGCCAGGCCGTCCAAAAGTATTTTCGTATAGACCGGATGCGGGCCGTCATCAAAGGTAAGGGCGATCTTTTTGGGCTCTACTGCATCGGATACGACGCCAGAAGTCTGTATTGCCGCCTTTTCCTTCCCGTTTTTTTCCTTCCCTGTCAGCTGTCCTCCCGCAACAGTTCCAAAAAGCAGCAATCCAACCAGAAAAAGTCCCAGTTGAATTGCTGCCCTTTCATTTCGTTTCTCTTTTTTATGTTCCAGATGTTCCATGGAAAACCGCCTTTTCCGGTTCCTTCTTTTTAATCTATGCAGCAGAAGCCCTCTATCATTCGGAAAGGACGGCGCAGCAGCGCCAAAACCTTATCTGTCTGCAGAAGAGCTGCCGGATTTTGACGGTTCTCGTCCCCGGACTCAGCTCTGAAATTCCAGCTGCCGAAAGCTGTGCCTGAAATAGAGCACCTCCGCCACAGATGTAATCGCCCAGGAGAAAAAGTAGAGGGAGTACAGCGCCGGAATCGTATGAATCCATACAAAAATGGTATACACCCAGATCACCCGGAACACACAGGAGCCTAAAATAACGATGAGCATCGGCACAATGCTCTTTCCGATTCCTCGGGAAGCTGCGATGCTGCAGTCCATAAACGCACTGATCATATAAGAAAATCCCATGATCTTCACACGCTGCATTCCGGCATCGATTACAGCAGGCTCCGTCGCAAACAGCGACAGAAACTGTCGTCCGAAAATCAGCAGAAGTCCGCCAAAGATCGCACCTGCCGCAAAGGAATAGGTCAGCCCGACGAGATAGCTCTTTTTCATCCGTTCCCGGTTGCCAGCGCCCCAGTTCTGTCCGATAAAGCTGGAACAGCCGGTATAAAACGCTGCCATAATATTAAAAATCAGCGTGTCCGCATTTGCTGCAGCTGCATTTCCGGACACCATCACCGCATCAAAGGAATTGACGCCAGACTGCACAAAAAGGTTCGCGATAGCAAAGATGGCATTCTGGATCCCGGTGGGTATGCCAAGCACCAGAATCGCTTTTCCGCAGGCCGGATCCAGTCTGAGCTTCGAAGGGTGCAGCCCACAGTCGTCCGTCCGTCGCAGCAGATGAATCACGATCAGAAGTGCAGATAAATACTGTCCGATCACACTGGCGATGGCCACGCCTTCTGCTGCCATATGGCACACGATAACAAAAAACAGATTTAGAATAACGTTTACAATTCCTGCAATGGACAGATATACCAGCGGACGCTTCGTATCTCCGGTGGCGCTCAGAATACCGTTGCCGCAGTTATACAGTGCCATACCCGGCATGCCCAGTGCATAAATTTTCAGATACAAAACAGCACTGTCCATCAGCTCTTCTTTGGTATGCAGAATTCCAAGCAGTCCCTCTGCAAAGAAAAAACAGGCTGCACCCACAAGCAGACCGACGATCAGACAGATCACAAAGGCGGAATGCACGGTTTTGATCACGGATTCCCTGCGCCTTGCACCCAGCTCATGCGCCATCCGCACATTAACACCGCAGCCCATTCCGATCAGGAAGCCGGTAAACAGCGTGACCAGAAGCGTTGTCGAACCAACTGCACCCAGTGCCCGGTAATCCGAAAATCGCCCTACCACCGCTACGTCACTCATATTAAACAGCACTTCCAGCACCTGGGAAAATACCAGCGGGCAGCTCAGGAAAAACAGGTTCTTCCAGATCGAACCTGTTGTCATTTCTATTGCTTTTGTTTTCTTTTCTCTCTCCATTCCCCTGTAAAAGCCTTTCTATCCACAGAATCTGCATCAATATGCGCTTTTTCAGGTCGTTTTTCGACCCGTATCTATCACAATACTCGCAGGAGTTGATTTTGTAAAGAGAAAAAGCACCCGGCAGGAGAAACCTCTTCCCGCCGAGTGCTTCTACAGTCTGCAGCTTTAAACACTATGCTGCTTTTTCTTTGCGACCAGCTCGCCGTTTTCCACTGCGATCAGGATCGTGTCACCCATCTGTACCTGATCTGCCAGGATCAGCTTTGCAGACAGCGTTTCCACATATTTCTGGATATAACGCTTCAACGGACGCGCGCCATAAATCGGATCATATGCGTTGTCTACAATGAACTGCTCCGCATCCGGGCTGAGTTCGATCGAAAGCTGCTTATCTTCCAGACGATGATTCAAGTCTGCGACAATCAGATTGATAATACCGCTGATGTTATCCTTCGTCAGAGGCTTGAACAGGATAATCTCATCCAGACGGTTCAGAAACTCCGGACGGAAGTGACCGCGCAGATCCTTCGTTACCAGCTCTTCTGCTTCCGGCTTAATCGTGCCGTCCGCATCGATGCCATCCAGCAGATAGTTCGCGCCGATATTCGAGGTCATGATCAGAATCGTGTTCTTAAAGTCCACGGTCCTGCCCTGGGAATCCGTAATCCGGCCGTCATCCAGCACCTGCAGCAAAACATTGAAGACATCCGGATGTGCCTTTTCAATTTCATCGAACAGGACAACTGAGTAGGGCTTTCTGCGGACTGCTTCTGTCAGCTGACCGCCTTCTTCATAGCCAACGTATCCGGGAGGCGCTCCGATCAGACGGGACACAGAGTATTTCTCCATGTACTCACTCATATCGATCCGGACCATGTTGTTCTCGTCATCAAACAGGGACGCCGCAAGCGCTTTTGCAAGCTCCGTCTTACCGACACCGGTAGGTCCAAGGAACAGGAACGAACCGATGGGCTTGGTCGGATCCTTGATACCTGCTTTGGAACGGATAATGGCATCCGTCACCTTCGTTACCGCTTCATCCTGACCGATGACTCTCTTATGCAATTCGTCATCCAGATGCAGCGTCTTATTCCGCTCACTTTCTGTCAGCTTTGCAACCGGAATACCTGTCCACCGGGAAATAATCCGGGCGATTTCTTCATCGGTTACCGCTTCGTGAACCAGGGAAAGGTCTTCCTTCTTTACTTTTTCTTCTTCCTGCTCCAGCTGTTTTTTCAGATCCGGCAGTTTGCCATAGGAAAGCTCTGCAGCTTTCTCCAGGTCGCCTTCGCGCTGTGCAATCTGAATTTCATTGTTGACCGCTTCGATCTCTTCTCTTAACTTGGAAAGGTTCTCTACGCTCTTCTTCTCGTTATCCCACTGCGCCTTGCGGTTGTTGTACTCGGACTTTAACTCCGCAAGCTCCTTCTGAAGTGCTTCCAGACGCTCCTTGCTCAGGGTGTCGTCTTCTTTTTTCAGCGCAGCCTCCTCAATTTCCATCTGCATGACCTTACGGCGCAGCTCGTCCAGCTCCGCAGGCATGGAGTCCATCTCGGTCTTGATCAGTGCGCACGCTTCATCCACCAGGTCGATCGCTTTATCCGGCAAAAACCGGTCAGAAATATAACGGTTGGACAAAACGGCGGCACTTACCAATGCATTATCCAGAATCTTTACGCCGTGATACACCTCATAACGATCCTTTAAGCCACGCAGAATGGAAATGGTATCCTCAACGGTAGGCTCATCCACCTGCACCGGCTGGAAACGACGTTCCAGAGCAGCATCCTTTTCAATATATTTGCGGTATTCATCCAGTGTCGTTGCACCGATACAATGCAGCTCGCCTCTCGCCAACATAGGCTTCAACATGTTGCCGGCATCCAGTGCACCGTCTGTTTTGCCCGCACCGACGATGGTATGCAGTTCATCAATAAACAGAATAATCTGTCCTTCGCTCTTCTTCACATCCTCCAGTACTGCCTTCAGACGCTCTTCAAATTCGCCCCGATACTTGGCACCTGCTACCAGTGCACCCATATCCAGTGCGAAGATCTTTTTATCCTTCAGCCCCTGGGGTACGTCGCCCCGCACGATTCTCTGTGCCAGTCCTTCGACAACGGCGGTCTTGCCGACGCCGGGTTCACCGATCAGAACCGGGTTGTTCTTCGTTTTTCTGGAAAGAATCCGAACCACGTTACGGATTTCATTATCCCTGCCGATGACCGGATCGAGCTTCTGGGCTCTCGCCTTTTCTACCAGATCCTGTCCGTACTTCTCCAATGTATCATAAGTAGCCTCCGGATTGTCCGAAACGACTCTCTGATTGCCGCGCACCGTGGACAATGCCTGTAAAAAACGCTCCCGCGTGATGCCGTACTCGGTAAAGATCTGCTTGATCTCCTTATTCGGATACTGCAGCATGGACAAAAACAGATGCTCTACAGAAACATATTCATCTCCCATCTGTTTTGCTTCATCCTCGGCATGGATCAGCACCTGATTTAAGTCCTTGCCGATATAAACCTGACCGCCCTGCACCTTTACGCGCTTTGCCAGCGCCTGTTTGCTGCGGTCCACAAAATGCTCCTTCTGGATTTCCATCTTCTCGATCAGCTTTAAGATCAGGCTGTCATCTAACTTTAACAGACTCACCAGGAGATGTTCCTGGTCGATCTGCTGATTTCCATATTCATAAGCCAGCTTCTCGCAGTTCTGGACTGCTTCCACTGATTTCTGTGTAAATTTGCTGATATTCATGATCGCAAGCCTCCCTTCAATTCTGAAGTACTTGTTGTGTTTGTTGTCAGTAATACCGCCCAGCGAAATTTTCATCCGCCGGGCGGCTTAATCTCTTAGATACGTGGCAGCTGCGCATGCGTTTCTGTATCGTTACCGCTCGGGGCTGTCAGATCACCCTTCGATGGAAATGTGCTTCGGACCTTCAACCTTCTTCTCTTCCTCTTTCGGAATTGATACGCTCAGGATACCGTTTTCGAATTTTGCCTTAATCTCCTCTTCCCGGATCTCCTCGCCCAGATAGAAGGTTCTGCTCAGAGCACCTGCATAACGTTCCTTGCGGATGTATTTGCCTTTCTTATCTTCCTCGTCCTTATCAAGACCTTTCTCGGCACTGACGGTCAGATAACCATCCTTCAGTTCAATCTGGATCTCATCTTTCTTAAATCCCGGAAGATCAATATCAATCTCGTATGCATTTTCGGTCTCTTTTACATCTGTCTTCATTAAATTCTTTTCATGATGTCCAAATAATGGATTGCTTCTTGTAAATAAGTCTGGGAATACATCAAAATCATCATCGAATAAATCTGGTAAATACTTTTTCATAAACAACGCCTCCAATTTTACTAAGCGGTGCTTTTTCAAAGCATCTCTTGTGAGATCTTATTTGATCTTACACTGTTATATATAGTCTTCTTTTTTAGCAGAGTCAAGAGGAAAGTGCTAATTTTTTTAAAAATTTGTATACTATTTCTAATAATTCAGAGTCAAAAAATCTTCCAACTGAAAAGCCAGGCTTTCACCCGGTTCATTTCATTCACAATATTTTTTCTACACGATACAAATCTAAACGTCTACTCTTCAATAAAGGTAATTCTTCTCTTACCTGTGTTTCATAATCAAGATCAATTTCTTTCAAAAGAATACCTTCTTTTTCATCCAGCATACCTTCAACAGCTCCCCAAGGATTTGTCACAATCGAATGTCCCCATGAAGTATAACCTGTTGATGCATCACGCATTGGTGCACATCCAACCATATACACTTGATTATCTAACGCACGTGTTCGAAAAGAAGTCTCCCAATGGGCAGGTCCTGTTGTCATATTAAATGCTGCAGGCACAAAGATTACTTTTGCACCATCATTCGCCATCAAACGAGACATTTCCGGAAAACGAATATCAAAGCAGATCATGACACCCATTGTTCCAAATTCAGTTTCAAATACAGTATCACTGTTTCCTGCCGTTAACGTATCTGATTCTCTAAAACTCTGCCCGTCTTTGACATCAATATCAAACAAATGTGGTTTCCGATGTTTTCCAATTTGTCTTCCCTGACGATCAAATACATAAGATGTGTTATAGATTTTTCCCTGTTGATTTCTTTCCGGCATAGATCCGCCAATCAGGTAAATGCCATATTTCTTTGCATATGAAGAAAGCTGCTTCCATACAGGTCCACCTTCTTCTTCCGCATATAATGGAAAATTAGCTGTCTGATATGGACAACAAAACATCTCGGGCAAAACTACAAAATCCAGATTTTCATCTTTTAATTGTTCAAGATAAGAGCCAACTGCCTTCACATTCTCCATCTTGTCATGTACTGTTGGCATCTGTAATGCTGCTACTTTGATTTTTGTCATTTTATTGCAGTTTTCCACGGCAGGCAATTGTGAGTTCTTTTTCCACGTCGCCCTTTTCATCAATGAGATACATTCTGTCATAGAGATTCACAACTGGACAAATATGTACTGGAACAATACGTACCTTATCACCAACTTTTACAGAATCATGGAATTTCTTGTTGTAGATAATTGCGTGTTCATCATACATGAGATCAATATGTGTACCAGGATAATCAATCAGATTTCCTAAACCTTCTACAGCACAAATACCTTCACTTCTACTCTGCATTGTTAAACCTTTTGCCCCAACATCAAGAATGACACGTTCCTCTGTTGGTTTACTCATGACCGTTGCCAAAACAAATGCATTACAATTCCAAGTATGATTCATTGCATTATCCTGAGATGCATCCATAAATGGATATGTGCCAGAACGGATTTCTGTAATACCTTCTAGAATATCAGAATCATTTGCTAAAGAAGGCGTAGATCCAATCCCAACAATAGAAATATCAAATCCATTCTCTCTACACATCTTTGCAAATTTCAATGTACGTTCTTGTGCAATAACAGATTTCCTACGTGCTGTTTCAATATCTTTTGCACTATAGCTATCGCCATCATGAGAGAAGACACCTCTTAAATGAATATGTGGGCAATTCTTCAAATAGTCTAATAATTTCTGACATTCTTCCTCTTCCACAATACCAGAACGACGCTCACCTACTTCAATTTCAATTACGCATTGCACAGGCTTTGATGCCTTTTCAAATGATTTTTCTATAAGTTCTGCCTGTGCGATAGAATCCAAGCCAAACTTGATATCAATTCCCTTTTCAGCAAGCTTCTGAATTCTCTGATACTTCTTTTCACCAACAATTTCATTGGCAATCAAAATATCTTTTAACCCAGCTTCTGCCATCACTTCTGCTTCGCCAACTTTTGCAACCGCAATTCCTTTACATCCAAATTCCTGCTGCTTAAGCGCCAATTCTGGTGTCTTATGTGTTTTTGTATGTGGTCGAATGTTCACATGATGACGATCTGCGTAGTCTTGCATTCGACGCATATTTTCTTCCATACCCTTACGATCAACTACCAATGCAGGTGTATCTAATTCCATATAATTATTCATAAACAATTCTCCTTTTAGTCCATCGCTACAACAGCTTCAATTTCACAAAGACATCCATTGTAAAGATTGTTTGCGGGAACAACAATACGAGATGGCTTGTGCTCACCAAAATACGCTGCGTATTCTTCATTTAGATCGCCCCAATATTTTACATCAGGTAAATAGACGCGACACTGAATCACTCTATCTTTGGAAGCGCCCGCAGCCTGAATCACATAATCAAGATTCTTTAAAGCCTGTCTTGCTTCTTGTTTAATACCACCTTCTGGTACTTTTCCAGTTTCATGGTCAATGGATAACTGTCCAGAAATATAAAGGACGCCATTATAAATCATTCCTGGTGTGTAATGTCCTCCATCTCTTACAGAATATTTTGTTTCTACTTTTTTGATTTCATTCATTTTGTTGCTCTCCATATACTTTTTTC
>ERZ827522.1919-NODE-1919-length-15752-cov-24.325986_pt1 | contig 15752 bp, 13 predicted proteins | sample MGYA00519580_ERZ827522 | MGnify/ENA primary metagenome ERZ827522 (study PRJEB31778, sample SAMEA3449340) | human gut metagenome | biome: human gut; feature: human-associated habitat; material: faeces | place: United Kingdom | collected 2010/2012 ... | reverse complement strand
CACCCATGATGACACGCATCATATCGAGGGTCAGATGCCCCTCCTGACTGTATTTCTTGAGCCGCTGGGCTTGAGAAAGAGAAGGGGTAGCCTGTTCGCTGTCCACCGCGTCCAACAGGTCTACCTGTTCCTCCTTTTTGAGAAAGGACAGCTCATAGGCGGGATTTAAGGCAATTTTCTTTTCATCCACCATGTCCAGCAGTTCGGGAATCAGCTCTGTCAGACGGATATAGCGAAAAATCTGGTTTTTACTCTGACCTACTTGCTCTGCCAAAATCTCACTGGACTTCTTGCCCTCTAACTTGTTCCCAACTTGGGAACAAGTTAAATCAACTCGCTCTCCCTGATGTTTCATAGCATCCAGTTTCATTTTATAAGCAAATGCTCTTTCACTGGGGAGGAGACTTTCTCGTTGCAGATTGCTGTCAACCATAATAATTGTGGCTGCATCATCGTCCAGATCACGGACAATTACCGGCATGGTCTCTTTTTCTGCCAGTTCACTTGCTCTGTGCCGTCTGTGTCCGGCCACCAGTTCATAACCGCCCTCCGGGTCCGGTCGAGCAATCGCCGGAACCAGAACGCCATACTGCTTGATACTGTCAGCGGTCTCCATCATGGCTTCGTCATCCTTGACTTTAAATGGGTGGTTCTTAAAGGGATGCAGTTCAGACAGCGGAATTTCCTGAATCTTTTCCAGCTTTGCATCCTGGCGGCCTTCTTCGGTGGAGAACAGATCATCTACCGAGGCCAGCTCTATTTTTTTCGCGCTGCTTTTCAAGTTTCAACACCTCCTTCGTCAGATTTTTGTAGCCCTCTGCCACCTTGCCGCCGGGATCGTGGGCAAAAATGCTTTTTCCCTCGGCGCTGATTTCCTTAGCCCGAACAGAATGGGGGATCTCTGTGCCGAATACTTTGATCTTGCTGCCATAGGTCTCCCGCAGGAGAGCGGAGATCTCTTTGGCAAAGTTGGTTCGGCTGTCCACCATTGTCAGCAGGATACCGTCTATCTGAAGCTTTGGGTTGATCTGCCGCTTTACCTTGTTTACCGTGGAGAGCAGCTGTTCCAGCCCTTTTGCGGGCAGATACTCCGCCTGAACGGGAATTATGATCCTGTTTGCAGCGGCCAGCGCATTGACTGTGAGCATCCCAAGGGAGGGCTGGCAGTCGATGAGGATATGGGAGTATTGCCCCTTCAGCGTGTCCAGATATTGCCGCAAGATAGTCTCACGGCTCATGGCATTTACCAGGGATACTTCCATACCGGATAACTGGATGTCCGCAGGCATCAGGTCAACGCCTTCTGCATGATGCAGAATACCTTCTCCGGGGCGTATAGGCTGATCCATCAGAATTTTGCCCATTGCATCCGACAGTGTAAATGGCAGCTTGTCTGGTTGCGGATTTCCCAAGCTGATTGTCAGGCTTCCTTGCGGGTCCCCGTCGATCAGAAGCACTTTCTTTCCGGCCTGTGCCAGACCTATTCCCAAGTTCGCACAGGTTGTTGTTTTGCCAACACCGCCTTTCTGGTTGGCGATGGCGATGATTTGCGTGTTCAAATAAACCTCCTCCTTCTACAAAAAATATCCCTATTCCGAAAAATAGGGATGAAAAAAGCCGCTTACTCAAATAAATGAATAAACGGCTATGTAAGAAATATTCGATTGTAAGTAAAGTTTTATATCACTGCAAAATAACGAAGTGCATCTTTGATTGCTTCTACCTTTTCTGGTGTCGGATGCTTCCTCGGCTGTTTCAATTCCTCTACTGCGTTAGGAGCATCATACATCGGCAATCCCAAATTTCGCTTTACCTCTGCGATATATGCGGTATGTACCTTGAAGCCGTATTTCGCTTCTATGTACTCCTTAATCATTTTGTAGGTCACTTTTTCTTTGGGCTTGTACGCTTCGGCTCTTTTAGCAATACTATCTACCGGAATCTTGCCCTCGCCCTCTCCAAACTCCACATCAATGTGGATATAACTGTCGGCTTTTTTGTGGGACAAAAGAACTACCGTCTCCACATGGCGAGTGCGGGGAAAGAGGTCCACGGCCACGGCACGGCGGGCGAGGTAGCCCATCTCGGCAAAGCGCTTCACATCCCGGCCCAGCGTGCCGGGGTCGCAGGAGACATACACCACCCGCCGGGGAGCCATGGCGGCGATGGAGGCGATGACCTCCGGGGCCAGTCCCTTCCGGGGCGGGTCCACGCAGATGACATCCGGCCGCAGCTGCCGCAGGGCCAACTCCGCCGCCACGTCGGCGGCGTCCCCCCCCAGAAACTCCACGTTCTCCACGCCGTTGCGCCGGGCGCTGGCCCGTGCGTCCCGGATGGCCTCCGGCACGATCTCGCCGCCGATGACATGGCGGGCCTGACGGGCCAGCACCTGCGTGATGGTGCCTGCGCCGCAGTACAGATCCACCGCCAGCTCCGTACCGGTGAGACCGGCGAACTCCAGCGCCTTGCCGTACAGCACCTCCGCCTGGGGGTGGTTCACCTGATAAAACGACGGCACCGACAGCCGGACCGTCCGACCGCACAGCACGTCCGTCAGGGCGTCCTCCCCCCAAAGAGTGCGGTAGCGATCCCCCAGAATGGCGTTGCCGGGGCGGGTATTGACCCCCAGCACCACGCCCACGGTCTGTGGTGCCGCCTGACGCAGCAGAGCCACCAGTTCCGTCTCGTAGGGGAGGCTTTCGCCGTTCACCAGCAGGCACACAAGGCTCTCGCCTTTACAGTTGCTCCGCACATACAGGTGCCGCACCAGCCCCCGGCCGGTGGTCTCGTCGTATCCCGGCACATGATACTGCGCCAGATACTGCCGCAGGGCCGCCGCCAGTGCATCCGCCTGCGGCTTCTGGAGGAGGCAGTGCTCCACCTCCACCACCTGATGGCTGCGAGCCCGATAAAAGCCCACCCTGCCGTCGGCGGACACCGGGTACTGGCTCTTATTGCGGTAGCGCAGGGGCTGTGCGGCGCCCAAGATTTCCTCCACGGTCACGTCGCTGCCGCCCAATCGGGTCAGGGCATCCTGAACCCGCTGGCGCTTGGCCCACAGCTCCTCGGCGTAGTCCAGATGGCGGAAGTCGCAGCCGCCGCAGCGGCCATAGTAGGGACAGTCCGGCTCCTGCCGGTGGGGGGAGGTGCTATGGCGCAGGACCGGCTTGCCGAAGGCCACGTTTTTCAGCACCTTCATCACCAGAATGTCGCAGTCCTCGCCCCGGACGGCGTCGTGGACGAACACCACCTGCCCGTCGATGCGGGCCACGCCCAGCCCCTCGCTGGAGTAGCCCTCGATGGTACTGCGGTATATATGATTTTTCTCCAATGCGGGCATAGCGGCCCTCCTTTGATATGGGGATTTTCTTCTTATTTCCGACGGGTGACTTGGCGACTCCTTGCGAGATTGACTACCCGGAGCATTACGGATTCCCACGGCCAGCTTGTGAACCGGCCGTGGGAATCATGCATTCAGAGAAGAATACCGTGGTGCAGGGGCCATGCGGCTCAGCAGAGGCCCGTCAGCGGGGCGGTCAGATCCCAGCGGCGGCCATCCGGCAGCACCAGCACCACCGGCTCGCCGGAGAGCGTCTGCGGCATGGCGATCAGGAGGGACATCTGGCGGTACCAGCGGTTGGTGGTAAGGCCGAAGGCTTACCACTCCTCCCCGTCGGGAAAGCGCAGGGTGCTGCCCAACGGGCGCACCGGCCCCAGCTGGCCCAAGCACCATGACAAGCTCTCCATCTGCATGGACGCCGCCTCCTATCCGGCCATCGGCGGGCCGTTAAAACTCGAACTTCTCGATCAGCTTACGCAGCGACTCGGCAAAGGACGCCAGCGTCTTGTTGTCCCGGCCCTTGCTGCGGCGAATGAGGCCCAGCAGGGCATCGCCCAGCTGCACCAGCCGCTGATAGGCCGCCGTGGTGCGGGGTGCGCCCTCGAAAGCGGGCTTCTTCCGCTCCGGCAGGTAGCCTGCCTCCAGCTGGCGGCAGGTCAGCAGGTCATAGGACTCCGTATACTGGGGGGCGTGGGCGGCAAAGCCCAACTGTGTCACCGTCTGAGCAAACACCGGCGCCACCTCCCGGTCGCCGTGGACCACGAAAACGTGCTGGGGCTTGGGTTCCTTGAACTGGCTGATCCAATTCACCAGATGGTCGTGGTCGGCGTGGGAGCTGAGGCCCTGGAAATTCACCACCTTGGCCCGGACGGCTACCTCCTCACCGAACAGCTTCACACTGGGAGCGCCGTCCAGCAGGGTACGGCCCAGCGTACCGGGAGACTGGAAGCCCACGAACACGATGCTGCTCTCCGGCCGCCACAGGTTATACTTCAGGTGGTGCCGGATGCGGCCTGCGTCGCACATACCGGAGGCGGACAGGATCACCTTGGGGGTGCGGTCCATATTCAGCAGCTTGGACTCCTCCACCGTCTCCGTCAAGTGCAGGCCGGGGAAGTTGAACATATGGGTGCCGTCCTGCACCAGCGCCAGCGCCTCCTCGTCCAGATATCCCCGCAGGTCGCCGCAGAAGATGGTGGTGGCCCGCTTGGCCAGAGGACTGTCCACATACACCGGGAAGTCCTTCACGGACTTCACCAGATTCTTATCCTTGATCTCCCGGATAAAGTACAGCAGCTCCTGGGTGCGGCCCACGGCGAAGGCGGGGATCACCACGTTGCCGCCCCGGCCCAGTGTCTCGTCGATGATCTGGGCCAGCTCGTCGGTATAGCTCCACACCTCCGTGTGGTTGCGGTCGCCGTAGGTGCTCTCCATCACCACATAGTCTGCCCCGGTGAAGAACTGGGGGTTCCGGATGATGGGCTGATCCACGTTGCCGATATCGCCGGAAAAGACGATGGTCCTCGTCTCGCCGCCCTCGGTGAGGGTCAGGCGGATGCTGGCAGAGCCCAGCAGGTGGCCGGCGTCGATGAACACGGCGTCTACACCGTCGCAGATGTGGATCTGTTGGCCGTACTCGCAGGTATCCATGAATTCCCGCACCCGCATGGCATCCTCCACCGTGTATAGCGGCTCCTCCATGGGGCGGCCCGCCCGCTGGTTCTTACGGTTTTTATACTCGGCGTCGCTCTCCTGAATATGGGCGGAGTCCTGCAACATGATATCCAGCAGATCCGCCGTCAGGCGAGTGGTGAGGATACGGCCCTGAAAGCCCTGCTTGATCAGCATGGGGATACGGCCGGAGTGGTCGATATGGGCGTGCGTCACCAGCACATAGTCGATCTGGCCCGGGTGGAAAGGCAGGCTGGCGTTATCGATCTCGTCCCGGCCCTGCTGCAGGCCGCAGTCAATGAGGATGTGCTTGCCGCCCACCTCCAGACAATGGCAGCTGCCGGTGACACATTGATCTGCTCCGTAAAAGCTCAGTTTCATGGCGTTGTTCCTTTCTTGTCCTTTCTTGCGGGCCGAAGCCCGGTTTTGTGTCTCCTCCGACGGGTCGTTCTATCTTGCTCTATTTTGTCTGTGTTTTATCCGGTTCACGGCGGCCCATGAGGTTCTGTCCCACCGTCCGGATGCCGTGTCCGGCGGACCGCAGGCCCTGCCCCGCCGCCTTCATCAGCTCATCCTTCACGTCGATGGCCAGCCGCCCGAACACCTCCGTCAGGATCTGCTTCTTTCTCTCGTCGGCTCCGGCATACTCCTTCCACAGGGCCGCCCAGCCGGAGAGCCCGCCCTTGCGCAGATCCTCGAAGGTCTTGGCACGGCCACCCATGGAGAGGATGCTGTACAGGGCGTCGCAGAAGGCTTCCCGATCCTCCTGAGACACGGAGTCCAGCCACTCCCGCAGCACGTCGTCGGACATCTGCCCCAGCTGGGAGCGCTGGCCCAGATGCACAAACCGGTTCCCCATCACCTGCCACGACAGTGCCTCATGCTGCATGGCGGCGTGGCTGGTGCTGTCAATGACGTCGTAGTCCTCGGCGTGAACCAGCAGCACCCCCACGATGGAGGATTCCGGGATATAAGTGTGGAGCCGATCCTCCACCCGCCGGTAGGCGGGGGTATCCAGCAGGTCGGCGTGGAAGCCCGGCCCGTCGTTGTTATAGGCCGCCAGCAGGCGCTTGCCCTGAAGCTTCTCCGGCAGATGGACCGCCGCCCACGCCGCCAGATTCCCGCCCTTGGAGTGGCCACCGATGCGGTAGGGACGGTGCTTGCAGGCCCGGATCACCTCCTGAGCGTACTCCGTGGCACGGGCCTGTGCCGGCACCGTCTCCAGATAGCTCATGTTGAAGTTCTCCTTCCAGCCCACCAGACTGGTATCCGTCCCCCGATAGGCGATGAACACGCTGCCGTCCGGCAGCAGGAAGGACACGGCGGCAAACTGCATCTGCTTCGCCTCGTCATTGCGGCTCTCAAAGGCGAACAACCGGGTATCCCGGAACCGCTCCGTCTCCGCCGCCGCCCGCATCACCGGGATATAGTCCAGCGACGACAAGCCCAGCTGTTCATCCGCCGCCGTCAGCCGGGCGCATACGTCCCCGATGGGCATGGCGTCCTTGGGGTTCTTGCTCCACAGGCGGTCGATCTTCCGAAGGTTGATGTAGGCGATGATGCACAGCACCAGATTGTCCACCTCATTGAAGGGGTCCTGCTGCAACGTCAGATCTCCTCTCCACTGGAGATAGTCGAAAACTGTATATTCGTTCTTTCCGGCCATAGCTTCCCTCCTGCCCGTATAATGGTACAGGATAAAGTATACCACACTCCCACTCCCGGCGCAAGCAGAAGGATGACGTGTCTTTTTCCGGCGGCGGGAGTATAATGCGTCGTATCATATATGTTTCTGTGAGGAAGCTATGTATCGTGATATGACCCGTGGCAGCATCACACGGGGGCTGCTGCTGTTTGCCCTGCCCATGGCAGCGGGGGACCCGTGTGGCGCTGGCCTATGCGCTGGCGGGGCCGGTGGGCGTCAACGGAATCTGGGCCGCTATCCCTATCGGCTGGTTTCCGGCGGACGCCGTGGGATACGGCTACTACTTCCTCCGGCGCAGAGCGCTGCTCCCTGGGGAGAGAGAGACGGCTGATTCGAGGAATCAAAAAGAGCGGTGCGTCACCTATGGAACTGCACCCCATTTGTTGGACAGTATGGTATACTGTCCAACAAATGGGGTGTGTTTATATGCCAAAGGGAATACCACAGAATCAAATTAAAACTAAACGGCCTGAGCCCTGTGCAGTACAGGATTCAGACCGTTGGGGCCGCTTAATTTGATTTTTGTCTAACTTTTGGGGTTCATTTCAAAATTGACGGTGAGCCTTATTTTATGCCAGATTTTTAACGATAATTCGCTATAAAATCCTTATGCTCTCGGGTTTTTAATAGCAGCTTGAGCGGGTGCCAAAATTACAGAGCGTTCGGAGTAACGATGATACGTTATTTGTGAATTTCCAATGTGTTTTACCCCATCTCCGCAATGATCTTCTCCAAATTTTCTTCCTGCAAATAGAATTCCGGCAGTTTTGCCTTGTCATACCGCATATAGGGAACATCCTTCGTTCGCTGTTCCAGCAAGTTGGTAAAGAACCGCTCCCAGCTGAAGAATTCGCTGCTCTCGATGAAATCTGCCGGATGTTCCAGGATTTCAAGAATGTCCGGCTGTCCGAGCAAATCTGCTTTCAGGAGCAGCCATTCCAGCGATTCCGGCAGGTACAAGCTGAACTTTGCGTTGTCCTCCTGCATCAGGCGATAAATGTCGTTCATCTGCGGGCCAAACGCCGCACCATCCGCAATTACCAGAACCTTCTCGGATTTCATTGGGAAGATCTTTTGTTTGATATTATCTTTTCCTGCCGCAGAGATACAGACAATGCCGTATTTCTCACCGATTTTTGTAAACAGCTGATACCCGGAATTTGCATCCTCTGTCAGCAGCTTTTCAACACCTTCCAGCTGCACATTGCTGGCTGTCAGCGAATCATAGACCGGGTACGCCTTGTTATAGGTTCGTTTGAAGCGGCTGGTGGTCTTTTTCAGTTCCAGAATAGCGTTTACGCTGTACGGCAGGGTGCTCAAATCTTCTCTTGTGACCAGCACGTAGTAGTTGTCCGAATGCTGAATCGCACGGGCAAAGTCAAGGCTTGAAACAAAGGTACTGCCTTCATCCACAAACACGATGCTGTCATGGGTTGCATTCAGCTGCAATTCCCAGTTGACACCCGACAGCACCCGGCACGGTTTATCACAGCTCACTGTTACGCCGCTCTGTCTGCCGTAGGTTTCGTATGCTTGCAGCATCTCCACCAGCGTTGTTTTTCCGGTGGCGCTGTCCCCTCGCAGAATCGTAATGTTCCGTTCCAGTTCGATTGTGAAAACGACCCGTCCGCTTCGGACTTCGATTTTATGTTTTCCCTTCATCCTATCGCCTCACACAAACTGAAATGCAATCGGCATCAGTTCTTCCATGCTGTGCACCACATCACCGGTGTTCAGGACTTTCACATCCACCGGGAATTTTTTCTTACCAAAATCCATCAGATGACGCAGGTTGATAGTCAAGTTCTTCTTTTTCGCCAGCTTCAGAATAAAAGGTGCACAGTTGTCGCCACAAGTCGAGGCATTGAATACCTTTTCCGGGTCGTTTGCCATCAGCAAAAGCGTTTTCGTGCCGCCAGACAGTTTTTCCGGCGAGATGACCCCCAGAACCGGGCTTTCCACCGCATGAGGGCCTTTGACATCGGACTTGTCAATTTTCTTGATGACCTCTTTGGCAAAGTCAGAAGTCAGCCATTCGTCCTCGTAGGTATAGTTAAAATAGACCGACGTATTGTAGACTGCCTCCGGCATATCTCCAAAGTAGATGTTCAGCATGGTATCACCTCGCAGATGTGAGTCACTTGTTATTATTGTACCTTCTTTCCACTCACAAAACAAGACACAAAATGCCCGCTGGCTCCTGATAAAGAAAGCCAGACCTGTCTGATCGGACGAAAACCATCCCAAATGTCGAAACTGGATTTATTGCAGTCTGTAATGATTTTTCCATTCAGCATAATGAATTTGAAGGGCAGAGATCGAAAATACGCTGCCTTTGATCAAATCGCCCTATAAGAAATTCCAAAAAGCAGTTTATTATCATCCTATTAGATTTCGATCTATGGATAACAGTGTCATAAATCACCAGATAGAATGCTATGCGTTTTTATAGTAGTTGTTCTTCCCGATCAATTTCTATTTGATTCATAACATCCTGATAAATCACAAAATGAGGTGTTTTTTATGACAATGGCAAAGAAGCTCCCACTTTTAGCACCTTCCATTCATACGTTTGAAGTGAATGGAACGTATACCGATTGCGAAGCGAAGCACACTGTATTTATGGCAATTCAAAAAATGGTATCCGCCGAAAAATACTATCGGGTTCCGTATCATGGCTCCTCGAAAAAAGGCTACTCTTATAAAAGAAAAGATGGCGGTTTGACCATCACATTGGCAGATTATCCAGATTTTAAGAAGCGATACATAACGTTATCTGGTGTGAACCTCGCTCGGATCGCAGGTGATCCATCTCGTTTAATCTTAACAGATTTATCGCCAGAAGGTTTGGCCATGCAAGAGCAGGCATTTCTGGATGAATTGGAGCAGCTTGGACTCCTTGAAATTGAGGATTCTGTTAAATGGAAAATGCACCGGTTGGATATTACACAAGTGCTGCTCCAGCGCTGCAACGCTTTCCAGCACAGCCTTTTGATCGGCATCATTCTGCCTTGTAAGCTGGGCAGTGTTTTCCGCAAGGCTCCCGCACAGGGCATTCTTGAGCGTTCCCAGATGGCTCGTCAGGCTGGTTTCCAGCGTTTCGCTCTGGGCGGTGAGTGTTTCCTGTATGCCAGCGTGGTACTCCGTCATCTGGGTGCTGCTGTTACCCACCGCTGTGAGCAGCTGCTGCTCCAACGCCGCAACTCTTTCCAGCACAGCCTTCTGATCGGCATCGCTCTGCTCCGTAAGCAGGGCAGTATTTTCCGCAAGGCTCCCGCACAGGGCATCCTGAAGCGTTTCCAAATGGCTCGTCAGGCTGTTTTCCAGCGTCTCGTTCTGGGCGGTGAGCTTGTTCTCAAGATCATTCTCAAGTTTCTCCCCAAGGTCATCCAATTTACTCTGCAAATTTGCCAATGGTTCTTTGGGATTTCCAAGCGCCCGAAGCACATCCTCCAACCTGCCATTTGTGCCATCAAGTTTGGTTTCAAGGTCATTCTTGAGCGTACCCATTTGTGTTGCTTCATCGGATTTGATCTGCGATTCAGCTTCCTTCAGCTCTTTGCCCAGCGGGTCGACCACATAATCATTGAACAGCTTTCTGATCTGCTCCACAGATCCCTGATCCAGCTCCATTTCAGGTTTTTCACGCACAGTTCCCATCCTGACATCCTCCCATCGTAGCCTTATAGTCCTCCTCCAGCAGTCCCAGCAGCAGGACAAGCTTTGTCTTTTCGGCAACACCCAGGGTCTGACGGATACGCCGCACGATCCCGGCATACTGCTCTGTGTACGCTTCTTTGGCTATCCGGCGGTAATCCTCCAGATTTTCTCTGTCCTGCCGGATCTCCTCAACAATGTGTTCCCGGGCTTTTTCCAGCACAGCCTTCTGCACCTCCAAGGTGCTTTTCCGGGTCTTTGAATCATCGGCTTTTTTCCTTTTTCCTGCCAGCAGCTGCTGGCTCTGGCGTTCCAGCTCCTCTTCCCTGCGGAGCTCCTCTTCAAGCTTGCCAAGCCATTTTGTTTCGTATTTCAGCAGCGCCTTTGCCACCTTTTCTACGATCTCGCCGTTCAGCTCCCGCACATCCTCAAGCCAGACCTTTTCTCTGTGGAACAGCGACTGTTTGGGGTAGTACTCCTGATAAAAGTCCTCGTGGATGTCCTGCTCCAGCTTCTGCCAAAGCGCGTTTTTATTGTAGGAGACCGACATCCCGGCATCCTTCAGTATCTTGACATATTGATCCAAATAGCCTTCATCCCCGGACACTTTCTCGCGCAGGTAATTAAGGAGCGTCGCAAACACCCTCCGGTCTGAGTCATTCTGCCTGAGCGCACTGACACGGTCCACAAGATAGTGGCAGCCGCCGGAGGTTCTGAACAGATGCTCATCCTCGATCAGCTTATCGATCTTCTCATTCAGCTCTGGTTTGCAACAGTTCTCGAACCTGCCTGCACAGCCCGTAAGCATATCCTTTGCCGCTTGCAGCCCTTTGATCTTCCACAGACGTTCCTCCCGTTCTGTCTGCTTATCTCCGGTGGTCTCTCTTTTTATAAAATCCTCGCTTTGCTTTATGATATCGTTTTCGACCTCGATCTCCTTTTTCTTTTTATCAAGCTGCCCGTCGTTTTCTGCCAGCCTGCTTTTCTCGGCGGTCTTCAGTTCCTCCTGTAATCGCTGGAGCGCTGTCTGAAACCGCTGTCCCTCCCGCTGTTGGATGCTTTGCCGCAGCTCCTGAAGGATACGGTCCCGGGTTTCGGTCATCTCCTTCCGGTCTTCTTCCTCCAGACTCTCGTACAGCTTTTGGAACGAGTCCGCCAGCTCTACGGGAAACACCTCCACCTTGCTGGTCCCGCCCAGATATTTTCCGGTTTCGGTTTTATACGTTTCCATTACAAAGTCATAGAAACTTTTTTCGCGTTGCTGACGCGGCTTTTTAAAGTAATCCTTGACTGTTCCCAGCGAGAACGCCTTGGTCGCTGCCACGATGTACTGTCCCGGTTTGTCCCGCCAGTACGGTTCCAGACCGTCCTGCACCTCCAGCGACTGGATGGTGTTTGCCGTACATACCACAAGGCACACCTGTGCAACCGGCAGATACCTGCGCATCAGCTTTTGCACATGAGCGGCCTCGCCCTCCGTTTTGCTGCCCACGCCGGGCAGGTCCATCACATATAGATTTTCTGCCGCAGTTTCCTCTGTAAAAAACTGCCGCGGGATATCAATATGCAGGACACTGCGCGCGGATTCTCTGTTTTTTACCACCCGGCTGCGCACCTCTATAAGCTTTGCCTCCAGCTCTTTTTCATCGCTGAAAAAGAGCTTTTCAGAGACCTTGTTCGGTTCATCCTCCACCGCAAGCGCATACTGCTCTGTATCGGAGCGGGCGTAGAGGATGGCAGTGGAGGTAGACGAGTTTCCTCGCGTGATTTCCTTGGTGCGCAAGGTCTGGCTGACTTTCTGGAAACAATCGTTGTCATCCCGTATCCCGATCAGCTTCAGGATCAGGCTGGTCTTGCCGATCTGGGAGGGGCCGTAAACAACGACCAGATAGCTTTCCTGCATCCCATCGTATTGCAAAAACGCGTTGTCCCGCGCCGTCAGCAAGCTAGCCTTTATCCGGTCAAATGCATCCTTCTGCCAAAGGCTTCTTTCCTTAAAAAGTTCCTCACATCGCATAAAACTCCTCTCTGGATCTGGCCGAGATCGTTTGCAACAGTTCCAAAGCAGCATCCACCTGTGCCTTGGCGTTATACGCTTTCATGGGCTTTTTCACATCGCCGTTCAGATCCTCGAGGTTATTTTGGATGGTGTCCCGCAGCCTTGCCATCTGCTTGTCGAAGCGCTTCAGTTCTTCCTCCTTCAGCGCCGTATAGATCGAGTCGATTGCGGTGTTCGCCCTTCTCAGATTCTCGCACTGCACCCCGGAAAGATCCCGCAGCGCTGCAATTGTGCCGCCGCTCACGACCAGCACCATGGCTGGAATCCCTATTACCGGATTTGAAACGCTAAAGGAGGCTGCGATCTGCGGGATCATGTTAATGGTCGCATCGCCCAGCAGATCCATGCCTGCCATGCTGCCCAGACCGATGGCGAATTTCCTCATAGAGGAGCTGTTCATTTTGGCGGGACGGCGGAACAGCTTATCTATACCGGTGCGCTTGGAGGCATCTGCCATATCCTTAACGCCTGCTGCCGTTGTTCCGAGATCCACAAAGAGCTTCCATGCCTCTTGTGCACCCTTCTGGATATGATCCATTTCCAGTTTACTTTCGCTGGGCGTGTAGCCCTTCACCTGTTTTCCTTCCGTACTGCACACCATTGCCAGATCATCGCTGCTCAGCACGCCATAATAATAGACGGCAATATCCACCAGCGCGCTCATCAGCCTTCTGGTGTTTTGGGTTTGGATCCCGTCCTTCGGGGGCTGCTGGCTGACCAGTGCACAGACATCATTCGTCAGCTGAAGGCTCTTTTCGCCCCCTGCCTTCAGAGCCTTTTTACTGTCCTTGTTCTCACTCTCAAGCAGCCACTGAAGGTCAGTTTTTTTCTGCGGAGTATCCAGCGCTTTCATCGTGGTCGCCAGTGCGCTCAGCATACACTGGTCCGGCAGATATTTCGGCTGATCCGATGCACCGTCCCACGCCTGTAACGAGCGCATCACATTCTCGCGTGCCGCCCGAACGTCTTTGATGCTGTTTCCTCTGGTGAAGATCATCGAGATAAGGCTTCGTCCCTTTTCCTTGTTGCTGTTCAGAATGTTCTCCATCTGCTGCTTGCTCTCGCCGGCACCCTTCGCAAACTCTTTTTCCAGCACCTCTTCATATTCTTTGCGCTTTTTTGCAAGTGCTCTGTCAAAATAATTCAGGATGGTGTTATCCTTGTAGTCTGCAACGGCTGCGCTGTCGTCGCTTTTCAGCACTTCCTTGATGGAATACAGAACATTCTTGATATGTTTTCGTGTCTTTCAGGTGTTTTATGGGGGGAGATATAAGGATATACTAAAACTTGTTTTGAAAATCTCTGACACAACCGGCACAGCTGACACAGCCTCCTACTTCTGCATTTTCGACCAGATTCCCACAACCACCGTGAGATCCTGCCATTCATTTTTGCGGATTCCCTGATTTCGGGATGCCTTAAAAGCCTTTGCCTCCTCAAAGGAAATCGAAAAGCGTGCCATCTCTACAAAGCCATCCATCGTATATGCTGCGGCGTTTCTCGCCCGTACCTCTGACATCTGAAAGTCGAGTACCCAGCGAAATTCTTCATTTGTCAAAGGCGTGATTTGCGCCACACAGCTGTTGATAAGCTCCCGATCAACATCGTTCTTTGATGCCAGCTGCCATTCATCCAGCTTCTGCGAGATCAGATTCATGTCCAGCGCTCCACTGCGTTCATCCTCCTGTTCTACGCTCTCATACTGGGATTGCAGCTCTGCGATCTGGTTGTCTAAGCCTTTGCGACGTTCCATAAGTTCCTGTTTGGTGATGATGCCGTCTGCACACAGGTCAATATACTTGTCCAGCCGCTCTCTCTGCTTAGCGATGCTCTTTTCCAGCATTGCCTTTCTGGAAATACGAACCGTCTTTTCCTCTGCCATGCAGCGGCTCAGGATTTTGTAGACCTCTTTGACTGTCTTTCCCTTGTCAAAGGTAAGATGTTCAAACACCTTTGCTGCCATCAAATCCAGCTTCCACTCACTGCTGGCCTTGATTTGGCAGCTGATGCTCAAATCAAGGCCATGTTCCTGCAAGTAGCTGATGCTCGGCCTGCGTGTACGGCGGTATACATATTTCCGTTGTTTTTCTGATTTTGTGGCAAAAAAAAATGGCGGTCAAACAATGACCGCCATTTTTCCTTGCAGATATTGTAATTTTATTGTTTCTTTAAATATTCGTGAAGTTCCTTTGCCTTCTTCAGAATGTCAGCAAGTTCAATATCTTCCGGCAGCGTTTCCTCAAGTACAATCTGCTTGTAATATTCCACAATATGTGCTGCTGAAAAATTCTCAAATGTCTGGACTTCTGGCAGCCACTTATAACCGTTCTTATCTACAAATAGCGGCTGTAAAGTATGGTGCTTGCTATCACCGGCATTGCCGAACGCAAAAACTTTTTATAGGTAATTTTCTGTAAGATGTGCTGTGCATAGTGCAAAGCACCGTTGACGGCATAATCTGTTGTTGCCTGCACAGTCATAGAAATAGTGCCGTCCGCTTCTTTTAAGCAGAGGTTCGCACGGTCTGCCTTATCTTCCATTACAAGGACAAAATCACCCACAACCGCCGTATATTCTGGAAATCCTGCCTTGCCTGCTTTTTGTTTGCGCTTTTTTCCGTAAAATGCAGGCAGGCTCATGGTCGGAATACCCGCCCTTCCGCCCGCTCTCCTACATACAAAAGCCGCCCCGGCTTCCTGTTACGGAAACCGGGGCGGTTCGTTTGCTTTATTTGTGCTTTTTCAAGCGCTCACGCAATCACTTGCGGGGGTTCTTGATCGCAGCCTGAGCGGCAGCCAGACGTGCGATGGGCACACGGAAGGGAGAGCAGCTGACGTAGTCCAGGCCGACGTTGTGGCAGAACTCCACGCTCGTGGGGTCGCCGCCGTGCTCGCCGCAGATGCCCAGGCCCAGATCGGGGCGGGTCTCACGGCCGTCATGTGCAGCCATCTTGACCAGCTTGCCGACGCCGATCTGATCCAGATGCTGGAACGGATCGCTCTCGTAGATCTTGTTCTCGTAGTATGCGCCCAGGAACTTGGCAGCGTCATCACGGCTGAAGCCGAAGGTCATCTGGGTCAGGTCGTTGGTGCCGAAGCTGAAGAACTCAGCCTCCTTGGCGATCTCGCCTGCGGTCAGGGCAGCGCGCGGGATCTCGATCATGGTACCGACCTGATACTTCATATCAACGCCAGCAGCAGCGATCAGCTCGTCAGCAACCTTGACCACAACGTCCTTGACGAACTTCAGCTCCTTGACCTCGCCAACCAGCGGGATCATGATGTGCGGGGTGATCATGTAGCCGGTCTCAGCGGAGACGT
>ERZ827522.1918-NODE-1918-length-15755-cov-6.510000_pt1 | contig 15755 bp, 16 predicted proteins | sample MGYA00519580_ERZ827522 | MGnify/ENA primary metagenome ERZ827522 (study PRJEB31778, sample SAMEA3449340) | human gut metagenome | biome: human gut; feature: human-associated habitat; material: faeces | place: United Kingdom | collected 2010/2012 ... | reverse complement strand
CGTCGCCCCAAATCATGCACTTGCCGCCCTCGCCGCCCAAATCCTTGAGGGGGGTAAGGTTTTTGGGGGTGAACATTTTGCCGTGGAAGATGGTGACCGGCTTGTCGGTAAGGTTGAGCCCCTCCACCTTGATAGACGGTGCGGTGTTCTTTTTCTCAAACTTGACCACCGGCGGTGCGATCTTGCGCTCCAGCTTTTCTTCCATCTGCTGCTGCTCGGCCGCAGTCACCGCGCTTTGCAGCGTCACCTTTGGGGTAACGCCGGTGTGCTCGGCAACGCGCTTGGCAAGCAGTTCTTCAAAGCCCATCTCCTGCAAAAACTTTGTACCGTGGCACACCCCCACCGTGATGTTCTGCCCGGTGATGGTAATGCTGCTCCTGTCCAGAAAGCCGTTGATGGGCACGCCGTCCCGCTTCATGTCCTCCAGCAGGGTGCGCAAAGCGTGCTCGTCCAGCATGGCATAGCCGAACAGGTTTTTGATCTTCAGTTCAAAGCCTTCATAGTCCGGCTGCAGGGAAGCCAGCAACCGGGCGCAGAGGTTCTGATCCAGCGGGGCAGCACTGCGCAGGGTAAACTCGACCTGCCGGTCCTGCCGCAGCATCCGGGCGTGCTCCACGATCACCTGCCCGAAACAGGCCGCGAAATCCGGGTCCGCCATAAACTGCGGCCACAGCTGGGAAACAAGTGGTTTCACAAATGGTACTCCTTTTTGGTGGGTTCTTTACAACACAAACTGCCGCACCCGTTTTTGCAGGTGTGGCAGTAGTGAAAAGAATGCTTACAATTTATAGATCTCGTCCATGAACTGATCCAGAATGTTATCGCCGGTCAGCTTTTTGATGGGCTGGCCGTGGATGAACAGCACAGCCTCGCCCTTGCCGCCTGCAATGCCGATATCGGCTTCGCGCGCCTCGCCGGGGCCATTGACAACGCAGCCCATCACGGCCACCTTGATGGACTTTTTGTAGCCCTGCAGCCGCTTTTCCACCTCGTTGGCGATCTCGGTACAGGGGTACTGGGTGCGTCCGCAGGTAGGACAGGTGATGACCTCCGGCCCGGTGACGGGGAAGCCCACGGCACGCAGGATGTTGAAGCCTGCTTCCACCTCTTTTTCCGGGTCGGCAGCCAGCGACACGCGGATGGTGTCGCCGATGCCCTCCAGCAGCATCCCGCCGATACCCATGCCGCTTTTCAGCAGGCCCATCTGATAGGTACCGGCCTCGGTGACGCCCACATGGAGCGGGTAGTCGGTGACGGCGCTGAGCTGACGGTAGGCTTCCATCATACGGGGTACGTTGGAGTTTTTGATGGAGATGACGATGTTATTGAAATCGAACTTTTCCAGCAGGCGCACATGGTACAAAGCGCTTTCCACCATGGCTTCCGGGGTGGGTGCGCCGTAACGCGCCAGAATGTGCTTTTCCAGACTGCCGCCGTTGACGCCGATGCGGATGGGGATGTTCTTCTGCTGGCAGGCATCCACTACTGCTTTTACCCGGTCGTCATCGCCGATGTTGCCCGGGTTGATGCGGATCTTATCCACACCCACATCTGCACAAGCCAGTGCAGCCTTGTAGTCAAAGTGGATATCCGCCACGATGGGGATATTCACCGCGTTTTTGACGGCCTCGATGCACTTTGCATCTGCCGGGCTGGGACAGGTCACCCGCAGGATCTGACAGCCTGCAGCTTCACAGCGCTTAGCCTGTGCCACATTGCCCTCGATGTCCTCCACCGGCACATTGAGCATGGTCTGCACCGCAATAGGATTGCTGCCGCCAATGGTCACATTGCCGATCTTCACTTCACGTTTTTTCTGCCGCATAAGGGTTCCCCTTTCTTATACTGTCCCGGTAATAAGCCGGAGAATATCGTTGTAGGTTGCAAAGATCATCAGCCCGAACAGCAGCCCGAAGGTTGCAAGGGTGAGCACGCTTTGCAGCTTTTCCGGCACAGCATGGCCGGTAACGCCTTCAATGACCAAAAATACCACCTTGCCGCCATCCAGCGCCGGGAATGGCAGCAGGTTGAGGATGCCAAGGTTGACGGTGATGAGCGCCAGCATCTCCAGCAGATCCTGCCAGCCGTAGCTGGCGGCCTGCCCGATGGCCGATACGATGCCCACCGGGCCGGAGAGGTTGTTGATGCTCTCCCGCCCGCGCACTAAGTCCACAAGGGAGGTGAACACGATGCGCCCATAGTACAGCACGCTGTTGCCTGCCTCCCGCAGCACATTGCCGGGGGTCTTTTCCAGCCCGTAGACGGAAAAGCCGATGCTCATGTGGGTCTCGCCCTTTTCGTCCTGCCATGTGTCAAACTGTACCCTCGGCAGCTGCACCTTTTGGCCGTTCCGCAGCACGGTGAAATCCGCACTGTAGGACTGGGTGCGCACCAGCTCATACAGGATATCATTGGCCACAAAGCAGCGGCGGCCGTTCACCGCCAGAACCTTGTCCCCTGCCTGCAGGCCGGTCTGCCCGCAGAGGGCACCGTCCTGAATGGCGTAGATGGTCTTGCTGGTAATGGGCTCATTCTGGGCGGCGATCAAAAACACCAGCACCACAAAGCCCAGCACGAAATTCATGACAGCACCGGCTACCATGACCAGTGCCCGCTGCCAAACCGGCGCTTCATTCAGGGGGATGCCGGTTGGCTGCACAGGTGCTTCCGTCTCCGGGGCGGGCTGCTCCTGCACAGTATGGACAGCTTCTGCCTGCTGGCTTTCGGGGCTTTCCTCTCCTTCCAGCGCTACAAAGCCGCCCACGGGCAGGGCGCGCAGGCTGTACTGGGTGCCCTTATGGTTCTTTTTCCAGAGCACCGGCCCCATGCCGATGGAAAACTCGTTGACCTGAATGCCGCAGAGCTTTGCCACAGTAAAATGCCCGAACTCGTGGATGGCGATCACCGCACTGAACACGAGCAGTGCGGCAAGAATGGTGATAATAAATGACATTCGTTCTCCTATAGCGCCCCGGAACTGTTACAAAACAGCGCCGGAACGTATATTGCTGATAAAGCGTTACAGGTGTGCCCGCACGAATGCGCGCGCCATGCGGTCGCACTCGTACACGTCTGCCAGCGTATAGTCGCCGCCAAAGCTGTCGCTGTCCACAACAGCTTCCACCAAGCGGCCGATATCCAAAAAGCCGATCTTGTCCTCAAGGAACAGCTTAACGGCTTCCTCGTTGGCACCGTTGGCGGCGCAGGGACCAAGACCGCCCTTGCGAATGGCCTTTTTGCAGGCGGCAAGGCAGCGGAAGGTCTCTTCATCGGCTACATCGAAGGTGAGCAGCTTCAGGGTGGTAAAGTCCAGTTCCGGCACTACGCCCGGCACACGCTTGGGGTAGGTCAGGGCGTACTGGATGGGGATGCGCATATCCGGTACGCCCAGCTGAGCAATGATCGAATTATCGCTGAACTGCACCGCAGAGTGGACGATGCTCTGGCGCTGCACCACGATCTGAATTTTTTCCGGCGGCAGACCGAAGAGCCATACAGCCTCGATCAGCTCCAGACCCTTGTTCATCAGGGTGGCGGAGTCGATGGTGATCTTCGCGCCCATGTTCCAGTTGGGGTGCTTGAGGGCGTCTGCCCGGGTCTTGCCGCGCAGCTGCTCGGTGGTCATGCCGAAGAAGGGGCCGCCGGAGGCTGTGAGCAGAATTTTGGTCAGGCTGGGGGCGCTCTCCTTATCCTGCAGGCACTGGAAGATGGCGGAGTGCTCGCTGTCCACAGGAAGCAGCTGTACACCGTGTTTTTCCACAGCCTGCGTGACCAGATGACCGCCGGTGACAAGGCTCTCCTTGTTGGCCAACGCCAAGTCGTGGCCGCTTTCGATGGCGCACAGGCTGGCACCAAGGCCGGCAATGCCCACCACGCTGTTCAGCACCACATCCGGGCCGTCCAGCGCTGCCAGTTCCTTCAGCCCCTCCGGGCCGGTGAGCAGCTTGGGCGCATTTGCCCGGCCAGCCAGTGCAGCGTCCAGCTTTGCGGCAGCGTCCGGGTCGGTCATGCAGACGTATTTGGGGTGGAACTCCTCGATCTGCTGCAAGATCTTTTCCACATGGCTGTGGGCAGAAAGGCCGTAGACCTCGTACCCTTGGGCGCGGATGACATCCAGACTCTGGGTACCGATGGAACCGGTAGAACCCAGCAAAGTAATTTTTTTAGACATGATAGATTCCTCCCTGTATCAGGCGTAGAACACGGCGGTGATGACCATGGTCACGAAAGGAGCAATGAACATCACACTGTCAAAGCGGTCCAGAATGCCGCCGTGACCCGGGAAGATGGTGCCGTAGTCCTTGATGCCGCACTGGCGCTTGACCACGCTGGCGAACAGGTCGCCGTAGATGCCCAGCACTGCAGCCACACAGGCCAGCAGCGCAATGATGACATACATGGATACACCAATATTGGAGCGGGTGAACTCTTCCATCCGGTCTGCTGCGATGGAGTAGATGACCGTGACCAGCACACCGAATACCATAGTACCCAGCACGCCGCCTACAGCGCCCTCCACCGTCTTTTTGGGGCTGACCACCGGGCAGAGCTTATGCTTGCCAAAGGCGCGGCCCGCGAAGTAGGCGCAGGTATCGCCGCCCCAGGCGAAGCAGAGGATGAGCAGGATGAAGAAGATGGCGTCGTAGCCATATTCCTCCACCGGCAGCATCTCCTTGAGCCGGATGAACGAATAGAAGCAGAAGATCACGATGCCCGAAAACATGGCGAGGCCGCTGGCTTTCTGGTAGCTGATGACGCCGTTGCGCACTACAAGGTAGATGGCATAGAACAGCACCACGAGGAAGGAAGCGGGCATCACCATCGCCCGGCAGACGCTGTAGCTCGACAGCATGATGAGCAGTGTGTAGGGTACCAGAACGGCCAGCAGCGGCCAGTCCTGCTTTTCAAAACCCAGCGCAGAGTAAATTTCATGCAGGGCGATGAGGGTGATGGCCGCGATGACCAGATTGAACACCAGCGTATCGAAGGTGAACAGGACGCCTGCCAGAACGATCAGGCCCACCACGGCTGTGATGATTCGTGTTTTCATAGTTTCATGTTCTCCTTTGTTTCGTCCGGGAGCCGCTCCCCTGCTCTGGCAGGGTCTGCAGCGTCAGCGCCTGAGGAAATACCGGACGCTCTCCGGGGGCCGCGCACGCCGCGCGGCATCTTGCGTATCGTTTGCTGCGCTCAAAGTCCGCCGAAGCGGCGGGAGCGCCGGTTGAACTCCATGATGGCGGCATCGAGGTCATCACGGGTGAAATCAGGCCACAGAACGTCCATCTCCACCAGCTCCGAGTAGGCTGCCTGCCAGAGCATGAAGTTGGAGAGCCGCTTTTCTCCGCTGGGGCGGAGGATGAAGTCGGGGTCTTTCTGGCCGGCGGTGTACATTTGGGCCGAAAGAGCCTCTTCCGTGATGTCCTCGGGCTTCATCTCGCCCGCAGCCACCTTGGCCGCAAGACTCTGGGCCGCCCGGACGATCTCAGGCCGTCCACCGTAGTTGACGGCGACGTTGACGGTCAGACCGGTCTTGGAAGCCGAGTCGGTCTCCAGCTCGTTCATCAGCTTTTGCAGCTTGGGGTCCAGCGCAGTGCGGTCGCCCATGAAGCAGATGCGGATGTTCCGGTTCTTGTAGTCGAAGCCCTTGATGAGGTACTCGCCGAACAGCCGCATGATAGCACCCACTTCTTCGGCGGGACGCTTCCAGTTTTCGGTCGAGAATGCGTAGAAATACACCGACTCCACACCCAGCTCATCGCAGTAGTTCGCAATGTCCTGAAAGACCTGTGCGCCCTTTTTGTGGCCGGCGGTGCGGGGCAGGCCGCGGCTCTTGGCCCAGCGGCCATTGCCGTCCATGATGATGCCGATGGACAGCCCCTTTGCAAAATCCTTTGGATGTTCCATGATCTTATTCCTCTATTTTCAGTCTGGCAAAAAGTGCCGCGCACCTTCTTTCAGCGCACGGCACCTCCCTGCTTGCTTGCAGTCAGAATCAGACGGACATGATCTCCTTCTGCTTTTCTTCCACAGCAGCGTCGATATTCTTCACGTACTTGTCGGTCAGCTTCTGGACGTCCTCTTCCATGGTCTTCTGGGTGTCCTCGGTCAGTTCGCCAGCCTTCTTCATGGCCTTGGCCTTGTCCATAGCGTCGCGGCGGACATTGCGGACTGCCACCTTTGCCTCCTCGCCCATCTTGGAGACTTCCTTGGCCAGCTGCTTGCGGCGCTCCTCGGTAGGAGCCGGGAAGTTCAGACGGATGGTCTGGCCGTCATCAATGGGGTTGATGCCCACATCGCTGGCCAGGATGGCCTTGCTGATGGCGCGCAGCAGAGTGCGGTCCCACGGGGTGATGGTCAGGGTGCGGGCCTCGCTGACAGCCACAGAAGCCACCTGCTGGATGGGCGTGGGCGAACCATAGTAATCCACGGTCACCTTGTCCAGAACGCCGGGGTTGGCACGGCCTGCGCGCACGGTCTTCAGCTCGCGCTCCAGATGCTCGACTGCGCTCTTCATCTTGTCTTCGAATGCCTTGGTGTTGCTGCTCATTGTCCTTGTCTCCTGTTTGTTATCAATTCTCACCAGCCGCGAAAAGGCGTCTGGCATATTCTATTGTCGGAAGCGGGGCAGTATGCTCAGCCCTCGTAGACCAGCGTACCCACGTTCTCACCCTGCACAGCGCGGGCGATGTTGTCGGGATCGGCCAGGTCGAACACGAGGATGGGGAGCTTGTTGTCCCGGCAGAGGGTGGCGGCAGTGCCGTCCATAACAGCCAGACGGTCTTCCAGCACCTTAGTAAAGGTAAGGGTCTCGTACTTCTTGGCATCGGGGTACTTATGGGGGTCCTTGTCATAGACGCCGTCCACCATCGTGGCCTTGAACATGATGTCTGCACTCACCTCAACGGCGCGCAGAGCAGTGGTCGTATCGGTGGAGAAGAAGGGGTTGCCCGTACCGCCGCCGAAGATGGCGATCTTGCCCTCTTCCATTGCGTGGAGAGCTTCCTTGCGGGTGAAGGCCGGGGCCACCTGCGGCATGGTGATGGAGGTGAACACCTCGGTCGGCACACCCAGCTGCTCCAGCTTGTCGGAGACAGCCAGGGCGTTCATCACCGTTGCCAGCATACCGATCTTATCGGCCAGCGTACGCTCCATCTTGCCGCTGGAACGGCCGCGCCAGAAGTTGCCGCCGCCCACAACGATGCCGATCTGAACGCCCAGCTCATGGGCCTTCTTTACGCCGCCGCAGATTGCGTCCATGGTCGGCTCGTCGAAGCCGGTCCCCTTTTCGCCGCCGAGGGCCTCACCGCTGATCTTCAGAAGGATACGCTGATATTTCAATGCCATAATAACATACACCACCTGTATCAGATTTGGCCGCGCTGTGCGCCGCCGATTTTATCTCTTATCTATTTTACAATAAAACTGCTCCAAAGTAAACAGGCAAACGCCAGCTCATCGGCAAAGGTTTCTTCTCCTTCTGCACTTTGGGCAAAAAAAGCTGGACATTTGCCGCGAATCATGCTATAATACTGCTTGCATCCCGGCAAAATAGAATATGCGGGCATCGTACATCGGCTAGTATATCAGCCTTCCAAGCTGAGGAGGTGGGTTCGATTCCCATTGCCCGCTCCACCAAAAACCGCCTAGATTCGTCAGAATCCAGGCGGTTTTCTTGCTTCATTACCTCATTTCTTTTCCATACCATATAATAATGCCCCCTTCGAAAAAATTTTGAAGGAGGCATTATTAGACTATACAGCTCTCACCACACTCTCTTTTTCATCCTTGCCATGAATGCATCCGCCTCGATGGCCTCAGGGGTGAAGCTGTTGTTCTTCCACCATGCGGCCAGTGCCGCACCGACGGTGAAGCCGGTGCAGATCATCTGCTCGAGCCGAGCGTTGTCGATGGGCAGCAAAGGCTTGCCCGCTGCGCTGAGCAGCTGATTTGTCAGGGCGAGGCCCAGCGCTGCGGTACGGGTGATGGTGCCGACGGAAACAGTGCGGTTGGTAATGATATGTGCGTTCATAGCTTAATTCCTTTCTCTTGTATGTTCGTTTGCTTCTAAATCGGCGATGCGGTGGTTTGCCACCTTCATCTGCTCTTCCAGCACGGGGACGCGCTGGGCGAAGTTGTTGTGCGCCCGCACCTCGCGGGTCAACTCCTCAAGCTTGGTGTCTGTGACAGCCTGACTGCGGCTGTTGGCGATGAGTACGCCGATGAGAGTCACGGCCCCGGTGATAAGCGCTGCGAGAACAGTCTCCATCGGTCTCACCCCTTCCATCTGGACTTATTCGTCCGGGTGTCGATATGTACCCAGCCGGTCTTGCGGGCGGGATGCTTTGCATCTTTCGGGTACCGCCCGATGCCGCCGCGCCCGGAAAGCAAGGTCTCAGCATAGGCGGCGACTGTCGCTACCGGCACACCTTCGACGTAGAAGTCTGCCGCCCGGCCCAGCAGGTGCTGGCTGCTCTTGCTGCCGCCCACGGCGGCATTGTGTTCGGCGGTGCGGTAGCCGCTGGTGATATGTACCGGTTTGCCGAAGTGCTCCCGGATGCACTGCAGCAGCACCACCAGCTCGTCGTCGATGAGGACGACGTCGCTGCCCTTGCAGGCGAACTCGCGGACACGGAAGCCGGGCGAGAGCTGCCGGGTGGAGTCGCGGGTCATGGAATATTCTCTGATTGCCAATTTCTTCATCCTTTCTTTCCGCTTTGTTGATTGACATTGTATCGCATATGTGCTACATTGTATTCAGAAGGAGCGTGATACTATGGCACAGACCACTGTCAGCATCCGTATGGATAATGATTTGAAAAACAATTTCGACCACATCTGCAATGAACTTGGGATGTCCATGTCCACTGCTGTCACCATGCTGGCCAAGAAGATGACCCGTGAACAGCGCCTGCCTTTCGAGCTTTCGGTGGACCCGTTCTACTCTGAGCAGAACCAGGCTCGTCTGCGTAAGTCCATCGCGGAGATGGAAGCGACCGGCGGCACCATCCACGAGGTCGATTTGGATGATTAAGGCGTGGACAGAGGAAGCATGGGAAGATTTTGAATACTGGACAACGCAGGACCGCAAGGTGCTCAAGCGCATCCTGCAGCTCCTGAAGGACATTGACCGAAACAGTTATGAAGGCATCGGCAAGCCCGAGCGCCTCAGCGGAGACTTGTCCAGCTATTGGAGCCGCCGTATCGACGATGCAAACCGTATCGTTTACCGAATTGATGGGAATGTAGTCAAAATCGTCCAGTGCGGTTCCCACTACAGAGATAAATAATTTCCATTTCCGGAGCAGCCACTCATTCGAGCGGCTGCTTTTTGTTTAGTACTTCTTCCCGCAGATCTCCTCGAAATCCGCCTTCGAGATAATGCCCTTGCGCACATACACCCGCAGCATCGCCTCAGAGATGCGGCCCTGCGTCCAGCGCTCGGTCAGTTTTTCCTTGTTGCTCATAACTTCGTTCTCCTTTCTCATTCCTCGGTGGTGTTGGTGGTATCATCCGGCAGACTCAGAGCTACCATGTCTTCCAGAGCGTCCGCAATGCGGGTCTGGTCGGAGACGCCGGCGTCTGCCATGGGCGGGTTATCCTCAAAGGCCTCGATGGCGGCCAGATAGTCCTCATCGGTGACGCAGGCACTGAAATCGCAGCCCGCCTTGCGGTAACGCTCCACCTCGTCGTCAAAGACCAGCGCGACGCTGCCGTTGATGATGCCGCCGCCCACGATCATCTTGGTGTAGCGGCCCCACTGGTAACGGTCCAGCCACTGCTCAGCGGTAAGCTTCTCGCCCACCGGGGTGATGACGTCAGATTTGTTGTCGTAAATTTTGTATCGTGCCATTTTGATTTCTCCTTTCATTACGCCGAATAGACATCGACGACATCCTGATATTTGTCTGCCGTGCTACTGATTTTTGAGATACCGCCTGCGAACAGCGCATAATCTCCAATTACAGCAGATGCAAGGCCATACCGCCCGACACTCAAGTCTGGCATAGTCGTCTTGGTTAACGCGGTGTTGTATGCATCCACCGTTGCCACATAGGCTGCATCGCTGTCGCCTTTATAGCCACCTGCAAACATTGCGTATTCGCCCACTGTGGCCGAGGCCAGGCCGTTCTTTGCGCTGCTCAATTCGACGGCAGTGCTTCGGGTCAGCGAGGCGTCGTACGATTCTACTGTGGAGAGGTATTTTCCCGTAGTGCTGTTGTATCCTCCTGCAAAAAGAAGATGATTCCCGATGGTTGCGGCGGAATGGACTGCTCTGGGGCAACTCAAGGGCGCGGCCTGACTGGACGTAAGAGACGAATCATATGCGCGCACTATCTCCAGAGCCCCAATGGTTTCAACAAGAGTCGAATCCGAGTTCATGCTGCTGCCGCCGCTAAACACTGCATAACCTCCGACTGTGCCTCCTGCACAGGCGTATACATTACTGGGCAGCGGAGTTGCAGTCGTCCGGGTGAGAGACGTGTTGTATGCATCTACGGCGGACTGCGACATTGTAAATAAGCCATTATTCCTTCTTCCGCCAGCAAAAAGCGCATAGGAACCTACAACTGCTGCGGCACTGTCACATCGGGCAATACTCAGCTCTGTAGCGGTCGTCCGGGTAAGAGATGCATCGTAGACATCCACCGTACCAAAGGACGTGTCTCCGCTTCGTCCACCGACGAATAGTGCGTGATTCCCCAGCGTTATCGCCGTCAATCCTTGCCTTGCCACGCTCAAAGAAGCTGCAGTTGTCCGGGTGAGAGATGCGTTGTATGCGTCCATTATGGCCTCGCCTTTTTTGGCGTCGCTATCATAACCGCCGCCTCCGAACAGGGCATATCCGCCAACTGTCGTTCCGGCAAGGAAGATTCTGTATTTACTCAGCGGTGTCGCAGTTCCAAATTTGTCAGCCTCCGCACTGTAGCACAGCCTCGCCTTGCCTCCGATACCGATGTACATCTTCTTGACCTTGCGGGCCTTACCGCCGATGCCAACGTAGGCTTTTTTCATCTTGCGGGCTTTGCTTCCGACGCCCACATAAACTGCTTTTGCCATATCCGGCCTCCTTTACACGTACACGATGAGCACCTTGTTGGTGGTCAATGCGCTTCCCGCCCCCGGGTCGGTGGTCTGGGCGGCAAAAGTCAGGCCGTTGACCGAGTTGGCCGTGCCGCCCGCAGAGCCGGAACCGGCGTAGTTGTGGGTGTGGGAACTGTTGGCTTTGCCGTTGAGTTTGGTGTTCATCTCGCTCTCGGTGTAGTACCGGTCGTCATGGGTATGGCTGGACGCCGCCTTGCCGTCCACGAGGCCTTTCAGCACCTTGCCCTGATTTGCGCTCAGACTCTGGTCGGTGGCCGTGCTGGTCAGGTTGTCCTGCACGCCGCGCCAGGTGTTGGTGTCCGTGAACTTTGCATCCGCAGGCACACTCTTGCCCAGCGTGCAGGTCATAGCGACCGGCACACCATCCTTGAAGTATACTCCCTGCGTAGCAGAACCCGCGTTCTTGTTCAGTTTGTTGGCTGAGTTTGCCGCACCGCCCGCGCTGGACGAACCAGCGTAGTTGTGGGTATGGCTGGCGGCAGCTTTACCCGCCAGCGCGTCGCCGGTGGCTTTGGCGTCGGCAGCTGCGCCGGAGACTTTGAGGGTGGTGTCCACCTTCGTTTCTTTGCCCGCCGGGCCTGTCTCGCCTTTCGGTCCCTGAGGGCCGGTCGCGCCTACAGGACCCTGTGGACCGGTGTCGCCTTTGTCGCCCTTCGGACCCTGCGGGCCAGTCTCGCCCTTTGGACCTTGTGGACCTGTTGCACCAGTGGGGCCTGTCGAGCCGATGTCGCCTTTTTCGCCTTTAGGCCCCTGAGGTCCGGTATTTCCCTGCGGACCTCTCGCGCCTGTATCACCCTTTTCGCCCTTGAAATCTCCCGCAGCGATGCCATCCTGAAGCTCTTTCAGTTTTTTCGCCGCCGCTGCAGCACTACCGGCCGCTGCGCTTTTTTCGCTTTCGGCCTGTTTCATCGACTTCCGGGCCTGTTCGGCACTTTTCCGGGCGTCTGCACCGACTTCTTCCACCCGGCCCACCAGCTGCTGCCACGCAGGCGTACCCAGCGGCGGCATAGTACCGTCTTCGGTGCCGGAATTTGCCGCCACGCGGTAACGCATATCGGCGCTGGTGATGGTCCGGGTGCCGTCGGAGCCTTCGAAGGTGATGCGGCCCTCGCCGGACACAGCCGTGACGAAGGCAGGCACCTCCACCACACCGTTCTCTACCAGCGATGTAGGCGGGTCACCCTCCGGCGTATGCCAGAACACCCGGAGCTTCATCCCCTTCCACTCGTCGGCGGCAGTCACCCTCAGCCGATAGACGCCGCAGTTCTTGTTGTAGCCAAACCGCAGCATATCCTCATAACCCGGTGCTTTTACCGCGCCGGACGACGCAAGAGAAAGCTTGTATTCTATCATTGAGACCTCCTTTTTCGGCAGTCATTTCCTGTGCGGAGGCTTCTGCCGATACCATCCGCACGCAGACAAAAACTTCGAGCCGTTTCCAGCACAGATGCCGGCCTCTGCGCCCATGAAACAACTTTATTTCGTTATCTTTGTCTTTTCTTGTGCCATATGGTAGCATTTTGCACATTCAAAGTCAACGATTCTCATGAAATAGTCGGAAACTTGTGCAAAAGCGCACAGAAAACTGTGTTTTCCTCTTTTGGACACAAAAAAAGAACCGACCCGAGCCGTGTGAGGATACACGAACTCGGGTCGGTTTTACATCATTTTATTTCAGAACGATGTTTTCGGAGCAGCTATGCCGCCGGGATGTTTGCCTCATCTGTCCCACTTGTCACAGAGAGCGTTGATCTGGTCGGCGAACTTGGCGAGGTCCTTGTTGGCACCGTCCTCGTTGTGCTCGATGACTCGCAGCAAACGCTTGCCGGCATTGAGCAGGCGCTGGAAGACGGTAGCTGCACGGGCTGCACCCTCGCTGACGTGGTGCTCGATGCGGATACGGGTGCCTTCCTTCAGGCAGACTGCGCCCTCGGCACCGATGGCCCACTGCTCACCATTATAAGGTGCGCAGGCGTTGAACCCCTGCTCCGTGAGGGTCTGGGCAAAGATGTTCTCCACCTCATCCTCGCCGTGGATGATGAACACCCGCTTGGGCTTCGGCTCAAAGGAGTTGACCCACTTCAGCAGGCCCTCCCTGTCGGCGTGGCCCGAAAGGCCGGTGAGCTGGCAGATCTCCGCCTGCACCTCGATGGATTCGCCGAAGAGCTTCACGTTGTCCGCACCTTCCAGCAGAGAGCGGCCCAGCGTGTTCACGGCCTGATAGCCCACAAAGAGGACGGTGCATTCCTTCCTCCAGAGGTTGTGCTTGAGGTGGTGGCGGATACGGCCCGCTTCGCACATGCCGCTGGCCGAGATGATGACCTTCGGCACGGGGTCGGTGTTGATGGCACGGGACTCATCGCTGGTGACGCTGACCTTCAGGCCCGGGAACTGGATGGGGTCGATGCCCTTTGCCAGCAGGGCGTTGGTCTCTTCATCAAAGCAGGAGGAGTCGGTGTCCTTGAAGATACGGGTGGCCTCGATGGCCAGCGGGCTGTCGATGTACACCGGGAAACAGCCGTGGCCGGTGACCAGATTCTTTTCCTTTATCTCGCGGATGAAGTAGAGCAGTTCCTGAGTGCGGCCCACTGCAAAGCTCGGGATGACCACATTGCCGCCGCGGTCGAAGGTGCGCTGCAGGATCTTCGCCAGCTCTGCCACATAGTCGGGCCGCGGGCCGTGGCTGCGGTCACCGTAGGTGGACTCCATAAAGACATAATCTGCGTCTTTCAGATACGTGGGGTCTTTGATGATAGGCTGGTCGTGGTTGCCGATGTCTCCGGAGAAAACCAGCTTTGTGGTCGCGCCGTTCTCCGTCACCCATATCTCGATGCTGGACGAGCCCAGCAGATGGCCCACATCCACAAAGCGGATGACGATGCCGGGCGCAAGCTCGATCTCTTTATTGTAATCATAGCCCCGGAACAGCGCGATGGCTGCCTCGGCGTCCTGAATGGTGTACATGGGCTCCACAGGCTCTGCGCCGGAGCGCTGGCCTTTGCGGTTCTTCCACTCGGCTTCGAATTCCTGGATGTGCGCCGAGTCGCGCAGCATGATGCTGCACAGTTCTGCCGTGGGCCTGGTGGCATAGATCCTGCCCCGGAAGCCGTTGCGCACCAGAAGAGGCAGAAGGCCCGTGTGGTCGATATGGGCATGGGTGGCCAGCACGCCGTCGATCTCGCCCGGCGCAACGGGGATGGGTTGGTTCTCATAGACATCCTTGCCCTGTTCCATACCACAGTCGATGAGGTAGCGCTGTCCCGCCGCTTCCAAGAGGGTACAGCTGCCGGTCACTTCGTGGTTGGCACCCAAAAACGTCAGTTTCATAGACACACCTCCAACGAGATTATCCAACTTTGGTACATTAAGTATATCACGTTTCGCGCTGTAATGCCGCCCAAATCGACAGCCGATTCTCGGGCAAAACGCCGAATCCATCAAAAAATTTTTATACAATCTTGACAAACCACCCCCGGATGATATAAACTTAAATCGTATGACGTAACTTCTACTGAGATTCAAAATAGAGAGGTTGTATTTTATGGTTCGTAACGATTTGCGCAATGTCGCTATCATCGCTCACGTTGACCACGGCAAGACCACGCTGGTGGACGCCCTGCTGCGCCAGAGCGGCGCTTTCCGCGACAATCAGGCTGTGGCAGAGCGTGTCATGGACAGCGGTGACATCGAGCGTGAGCGCGGCATCACCATTCTGGCCAAGAACTGCTCCTGCACCTACAAGGGCGTCAAGATCAATATCGTCGATACCCCGGGCCACGCCGACTTCGGCGGCGAGGTCGAGCGCGTGCTGAAGATGGTCAACGGCGTTCTGCTGCTGGTGGACGCTGCTGAGGGCTGCATGCCCCAGACCCGTTTCGTGCTGCAGAAGGCTCTGCAGCAGAATCTGAGCCTTGTTGTCGCCATTAACAAGATTGACCGTCCCGATGCCCGCATCAAGGAAGTCATCGACGAGGTCCTCTACCTGCTGATGGATCTGGGTGCTACCGACGAGCAGCTGGACTGCCCCATGCTGTTCTGCTGTGGCCGTGATGGCACTGCAAGCCTTGACCCCGATGTACCCGGCACTGACCTGGTCCCCCTGTTCGACACCCTGCTGAGCACCATCAAGCCGCCCGAGGGCGACCCCGAGGCTCCCTTCCAGATGCTGGTGTCCTCTGTGGACTACAATGAGTTCGTTGGCCGCATCGGCATCGGCCGCATCCAGAACGGCGTCGCCAAGGTGGGCGAGGAAGTGGTCGTGTGCGACTGGCACAACCCCGACCTCAAGATGCGTGGCCGTCTGACCAAGCTGTATGACTTCCAGGCCAATGGCCGTCAGCCCTGCGACAACATCACCGCAGGCGACATCGTGGCTTTCTCTGGTCTGCCCGACGTCACCATCGGCAACACCCTGTGCAGCCCCTCCAATATCGAGCCGCTGCCCTTCGTGAAGATCAACGACCCCACCGTCGAGATGACCTTCTCCGTCAACGACAGCCCGCTGGCCGGCCGTGAGGGCAAGTATGTCACCAGCCGCCAGATCCGTGACCGTCTGCAGAAAGAGCTGCTGAAGGACGTCGCTCTGAAGGTGGAGGATTCCGCCACCACCGATTCCTTCCGTGTCATGGGCCGTGGTGAGATGCACCTGTCCA
>ERZ827522.1906-NODE-1906-length-15884-cov-3.385179_pt1 | contig 15884 bp, 11 predicted proteins | sample MGYA00519580_ERZ827522 | MGnify/ENA primary metagenome ERZ827522 (study PRJEB31778, sample SAMEA3449340) | human gut metagenome | biome: human gut; feature: human-associated habitat; material: faeces | place: United Kingdom | collected 2010/2012 ... | reverse complement strand
ATGGCATAGATGCCCTCAACGCTGGTGCGGAAGGATTCGTCGGTGACGATTCGTCCACGCTCGCAGGCTACCTCAAAGCCGACGGCAAACAGTCCCTGCGTATTGGGGCGGCGGCCGATGGCGACCAGAATCTGCTGGGCACCGACCTGCTGGGCCTTTCCTTTTTCGGTAAAGCAGCAGACCAGCTGTCCGTCCTCCTGCTCGATCTTCTCGACCATCGCGCCGGTGTGGATCACAACCCCGCGCTTTTTGAGCAGCATATTGAGGCTCTGGGAGATCTCGCGGTCCATCGTCGGCAGGATGCGCTCCATCGCCTCCACGATGGTCACCTTGCAGCCCAGCGAAGCAAAGACGCTGGCAAACTCCATGCCGATGACACCGCCGCCGATGATGAGGATTTCCTTTGCAAGGCTGTCGGCCTTGGCAAACTGCGGGTCGTCCAGCAGTTCGTCGCTGGTGACGACGCCTGGCAGGTCGAGTCCTGGAATCGGCGGGCGGGCCGGAACCGAACCGGTCGCGATCAAAATATTTTCTGCATGAAGGATTTCTTCCCCTTGGCCTAATTGTACATCATTTTTGCCCAAAATGGAAGCGGATTTATTGAAAAAATCTATCTTATTTGCCTTGATAAGCTGTTCGATTCCACCGCGCAGCTTGGTGACGACCTCGTTTTTGCGCTGATGAATCTTTTCCCAATCAAAGGAAGTGTTTTCAGTGTGAAGTCCAAATAGCTCAAACTGGGATGCCTCCCGGTAGAGCTGTGCGGAGTGGAGCATCGCCTTGGTGGGGATGCAGCCGCGGTTTAAGCAGGTGCCGCCGATTTCGCGGCGCTCGATCAGGGCTGTGCGCAGCCCCAGCTGCGCGGCGCGGATGGCGGCCTCATACCCGCCGGGGCCCGCGCCGATGACGATCAGTTGATACTCGTTCATGATGTTTCCCTTCCTATTCTATCTTGTATCAGTTTATGCCTGCTGGTGGGTCAGGGACAAAATATCCTGCACCATCCTGTGCTGCAGCTCGCTCTCGCACAGCGGGAGGAGGTGCTGTTCCAGAACCTTGGGGTCAAAGCGAAGGCCGGTCAACTGCTGCGCTGTTTTTTCGATGAGCGGGCTGTCCAGCGCGTCGGAGTAGAGGACGGCGTCCTGGATGATGCCTTCATCGACCTGCAGCTGCAGCTGAATCTCGCCCCAGTCAAAGCGCTCCTGCCGCTCCCAGGTGAAGGGAATCTTGCGGCCAAAGCGCCATTCCCAGGAGGAGTAGCGGCTGTAGAGCGACATAGTCTTTTTGTGGTCGAGCTGATTTTCTTCGATCATGGCGACCGGCAGCCGGTAGGTGAGGGCGAGGGCCTCGATGAGCTTTTGGCGCATCACCTCCACCGTCAGCTGCGGCACAAAGTCGCACAGGTTGCACACCCGCGAGGAGACCGAGGCCACCCCTTTGGAGCGCAGCTTCTTTTCCGAAACGCTCAGGTAGCTGGAGACCTTCTCGGTGTCCACCCGCAGCATCAGGGTGCCATGGTGGTAGGAGTTGTTCCTTTTTTTGCAGAAGGCGTTGCCGGAAAACTTTTTGCCGTCGACCGTCACGTCGTTGCGGCCGCTTTTCTGGGCGTCGATTCCCAGCCCCCGCACCGCCTCCAGAATCACCGACATCTGGCGGGAAAGGTCGTAGTCGGCGGTGGGCACCAGGAAGGTGAAGTTCAGGTTGCCAAGGTCGTGGAAAACAGCGCCCCCGCCCGAGAGGCGGCGGGCCAGAAATCCGCCGTCCTCCTCGAGCTGCTGGCACCGGCATTCCTTCCAGGCGTTCTGGTTTTTGCCGATGACCACGGTGCGCTCATTCTGCCACAGGTAGAGGATGAGCTGGCCGGGCTTTACCGTATCCAGGAGGTATTCCTCGGTGGCCAGATTGAGATAAGGGTTCAAGGAAGTGCCGATCAGGCAGTGAAGCGATTGAATCATAGAATACCTCCGGAAAGACAGAATGGTTTAAAAGGTGTAGCGCAGTCTTGGATTGCGCGCCGCGCCCACCTCGTCCAGGCGGCGGACCGGAGTGTGCAGCGGCAGCTCGTGCATCTGTTCCGGGTGTTCCTGCGCCTGGATGTAGATGCTGCGGAACACCTCGATGGCGTGGTCGAGCGTCTCGCGCGTCTCGGTTTCGGTCGGCTCCACCATCAGTGCCTCCTCCACGATCAGCGGGAAGTACATTGTCGGCGGGTGGATGCCATTGTCCAACAGCGCCTTGGCGATATCCATCGCGGTGACGCCCTTTTCCTTCTTGAGATTTTCCAGTGTCATGACAAATTCGTGCATGCAGCCGGTGTCGAAGGCGATGTCGTAGAGGTCCTTGAGATGGCTCATCATGTAGTTGCAGTTGAGCACTGCGTTTTGGGAGGCCTCCGGCACGCCCTCCTTGCCCAGCGAGAGCAGCACCGGAATATCTTCCTCCGTCACCACATGACCCTTCTTAAACTTCGCATCTTTGATCACCCCCGGGATGATCTGCGTAATATCATGGCAAAGCACACAGCCCACTGCATCCTCGGTCTTGATCAGTTTCATACTTCTAAACACCTCTCTTTTCAATGCTTATAGGGAAATCTTCTCCAGATCACGCATCCACACTTGGGCACACGCATCGCTTGGCATTCTCCAGTCTCCTCTTGGTGAGAGTGCCACTGTTCCGATCTTCGGTCCGTCCGGCAGACAGGAGCGCTTAAACTGTTGGTTGAAAAATCGTCTGCAGAATGTTGTCAGCCATTTTAAAATTGTTTCTTTCTCATATACCCCTTCAAATGTCTGCACTGCAAGCCGATAGATCTTACCCGGCTCATATCCGAACCGCAGCATGAAATACAAATAAAAATCATGCAGCTCATATGGTCCCACCAGATCCTCAGTCTTTTGTGCGATATCCCCGTCTTTTGGAGGAAGAAGTTCCGGACTGACCGGCGTATCCAGTACATCATAAAGGACTTCCTGCAATTTGGGATCCGCAGTCACGTCTGCCGCATATTTAACAAGATGTCGCACCAGCGTCTTCGGTACAGAAGCATTCACTCCGTACATCGACATATGATCTCCATTGTAGGTTGCCCATCCAAGAGCCAGCTCGGAAAGATCTCCCGTTCCCACAAGAACTCCACCCTCCTTGTTTGCCGTATCCATCAGGATCTGGGTACGCTCACGTGCCTGACTGTTCTCATAAGTCACATCGTGGATGTCCGGATCATGTCCGATATCCCGGAAGTGTACATTTACCGCCTCTTTAATATTCACCTCAGTAAGTTTTGCACCAAGGCAGCGGCTTAACTTGCAGGCATTCTGATAGGTTCTGTCTGTGGTTCCAAAACACGGCATGGTCACACAGTGGATCTGATCTCTCGGCATTCCCATCCGGTCAAAAGCACGCGCCATTACAAGAAGCGCCAGTGTGGAATCCAGCCCGCCGGAAAGTCCTACCACCGCACTCCTGCTGTGGATATGTTCCATACGTTTCTTAAGTCCCATAGCCTGGATATTCAGGATCTCCTCACAGCGCTCATCACGTTCTTCCTTCACAGACGGAACGAACGGATACTGCGGATACTTTCTGGTAAGTCTGGTTTCTTCCTCTGCTACGGAAAAACCAACTCTTGTATGGCTACAGATGGAAACTGCCGGATATGTGGACATTCTTCTTCTCTCATCAGCCAGTCTCTGTACATCGATCTCACTGTAAATAATGCCGTTCTCAAAACGTCTGCTCTCTGCAAGCATGGAGCCATTTTCCGCGATCATATTCTGTCCGCCGAACACAAGATCCTGAGTGGACTCGCCCTCTCCTGCGCTTGCGTAAATATATCCGCAGATCAGCCGTGCGGACTGCCCGCTTACCAGAGTTCTCCGGTAGGAATCCTTCCCTACCATCTCATCGCTGGCAGAAAGATTGACGATAATATGGGCGCCGTTGATGGCATGACGGATACTTGGCGGTGCCGGAACCCAGAGATCCTCACAGAGCTCTGCCGCAACAGTGAATTCCGGGAATTCCTCACACTCAAAGATCAGGTCTGTTCCAAAAGGAATCTCATCCCAGAACTCATCTTCCTCATTTTTCACGCCCTTCAGGAAGTCCACAAATTCCACATCTTCTTCCTCTGCACCGGCAAACTGTCTCTGTTCATAAAACTCATTATAATTAGGAATATGGGTCTTCGGCACAAATCCCACGATACGGCCATGATTCAGGGCAGCTGCCACATTATAGAGCTTGCCTCTGTGACGCAGCGGAAGTCCCACAAAGATCAGGGCATCCGTCTCTTTTGTCTCGTCTGCAATATGCAGAAGTTCATCCCACGCACTGTCCAGAAGACATCTCTGGAGAAAAAGATCGTGGCAGGTATAGCCTGTGATACAGAATTCCGGAAATACCATCAGCTTGACATGCTCTTTTTCCATTTCATGAATGGCCTTCAGGATTTCCTCCCCGTTTGCCTTGCAGTCTGCAACGGTAACTCTCGGCGTTGCTGCTGCCACCTTGATAAAACCATGCTTCATTTTTTCTTCCTCCTGCGGCTTATCGCTTGCACTCTTTTATGATTCTCTTAAGATCTTCCACGCTGAATTTATAATTTTTATTGCAGAAATGGCAGTTCATCTCAATGTCCTTGCCTTCCTGGACCATCTCGTTGAGTTCTTTTCTTCCAATGCTGATCAGCGCTTTTTCCACACGTTCTCTGCAGCAGTTGCAGTGGAACTGTGTGGGCAGTGTATCATTGATCTCGATATCAAAACCTTCCAGTACTTTCTCAAGAAGGCTTTCCGGTGTATGGCCCTGCTCCAGAAGGCTGGTAACAGAATCGATCTTTGATACGTTTTCCTCAAGCTTTGCGATCACTTCTTCCTCTGCAAACGGCATCAGCTGCACAATAAAGCCGCCGGCCTGACGAACCGTATTATCCTTATTCATCAGCACACCCAGTCCTACTGCAGACGGAACCTGCTCACTGGTGGCAAAATAATAGGTAAGGTCTTCTGCAATCTCACTGGTCTGAAGTGCAACCTGACCCACATATGGCTCTTTCAAGCCCATATCCTTGATCACATCCATAAACCCTACACCGACAGCTCCCGCAACATCCAGTTTGCCTTTGCTGTTTGCCGGAATACATACATCCGGATTTCCTACATAACCTTTTACATTTCCGTGAGAATCCGCAGTTACCGTAATCCCCTGCAGCGGTCCGCCTGCGTGGATACGAAGTGTAAGAAGATCTTTTTCCCCTTTCATCATCGCTCCCATCATGGCACCACCGGTAAGGAGACGTCCCAGTGCCGCTGTTGCCACCGGGCTGGTATTATGATTCTGTCTCGCTGTCTCCACCATATCTGTTGTCACAGCCGCAAACGCACGGATCTGGCTGTTTGCCGCTGTTGCTCTTACAATATAATCACTCATATAAAAAAATTTCCTCCTTTATTTCTCTTCTGCCGAAATTCCTTTGCCATGTTCTCTTGCCACAAAGGTCAGTCTTCCGCTGTCCGGTTTCGGTGCATCCTTGGTGTATGCATCATAAACTGCCAGAGGGATAAGGCCTGCCTTTTCAAGCAATTCCCGGATTTTCTCCGGCTCATAGGCCTTCTGGTAATGGATTTCTTCATCTCTCTCATAAAGTCCGTCTTCTCTTGGAAGGAACAGAGTCAGATCATAAACGTTAATTCCTGTCTCTTCGTCAAATTCATTTTCCCAGATAAAACTGCCCTCTTCCCGATTCTCCGCAATAGTCGTATTTCCAAGTATTTCCCGGTATTTATACGGCGTATTCATATCAAATATAAAAATTCCATCCGGATCAAGATAATTATTCACAAGCTTAAATACAGTAAGAAGATCTTCTTCCTCTGTAATATAATTCATACAGTCACAGACGCTGACGATAGCCCGCACTGTTCCGTAAAGTTCAAACTCCCGCATATCCTGCTCCAGGTAAAGGATCTCATGGCCGGACTCTGCCCGTTTTTCCATGGCCTCTCCCAGCATTTCCTCGGAATTATCTACGCCGATCATATCATAACCGGACTCTGCCAGAAGTTCCGTCATCACTCCGGTCCCGCAGCCAAGTTCCAGCACGATCCCGTCTTCAATTCCGTATTCCTTAAGGCTTCCGATCAGATATTCCGCCCATTTTTCATATTCCACATTGTCCATGAAGATATCATAAACTCTGGCAAAATCGCTGTATGCTTCCATAAAAACCTCCAAATATTTTCCGGGCGTTCCATCGCCCGCAGCGTTCACATTATACCATGTCTTCCTGTATAAGTATACGCCTCTGACATAATATAGCACAAAAAATCCGGGACCGCAGCCCCATAAGCTGTGATCCCGGAACTCTTATTTAACCCAATATCCTTCTGGCTGATCCAGGCTTTACTGTACAGGCATATAGTATACATCTGCACCTTCACCATGCCAGTAGAAGCTTGTTCCATCCTCTTCATATACATCGCAGTCATTCTCAGAAGAGAAGGTGAAACGGTTTCCTTCGTTATCCATCCATGCACCGTTTCCGTCCGGAACGATAACACGTGGTTTACCATCGGAGTTTCTGTAGATGGTTCTTGTCTCATCTGTGTTGCCAAGCTGCTCATCTGTAAATCCGCCATTTACAATAGCACCGGAGGAGCTGCTGTCAGTGGATGCAGTTCCATCGGAAGAACCGTCAGATGTACTGCTTCCGTCTGTAGATGTTCCGTCAGATGCTGCACTTCCGTCTGTAGATGTGCTTCCGTCGGCAGCTGCAGTTCCATCTGCTGCTGTTCCGTTAGAAGAAGCTGCTGCATTACCATCTGCAGATGCACTTCCGTCAGAGGAAGCTGCTGCATTACCTTTACCGGCAGTCTTGGCTGCGGAACCATTTGCCGCACTCTTCAGAGTGGAATCACCAAGGATTGCAAAGCTGTCGACAGACTCCTGAACCTTTTTCAGAGCATCCTCTTTTTTAACAGATGCCACAAGGCTGTAATACTCGCTGTCATTTACAAAATATTTATTGATGGCATATACATAACCATCACTCTTGGTTGTATCCTTGTATTTTACAGTGTAGGAATAGATATTGATTCCATCTTTCTGGTCTGACTTATAATCCTGGATCTCAAAATCGGTTCCATTGACCATGTTCTCTGCCTGTGTCATGGAAACGGCCATATCCTGTGAATTCGGAATTACCGCAGACTCCAGATCTGCACCAGAACCGTGAAGGATCAGAATTTTACCCTGATCCGGAGACTCAAAGCTTAACATATCTGTCTCATCGGATTTATTAGCCCAGGTTGCATCCGGAAGCTTAATCGCTACGGATTTATCCTTGGATGTGTAGGTTGTGTTCTGTGCATCTGCCGCAACAGTCGGTGTAGCTGTCGCTTTCTTCGCAGGTGTAGGAGTAGGAGTAGACTCCACAACCACGCTGTCCTCTTTTCCACCTCCGAAACTACATGCAGTCATGACACCAGAGAGAGCAACAGTCATAGCTAAAAGTGCGATAAATTTTTTATTCTTCATAGTATCCTCCTCATAATCATCATCAGTCACAAAGTGTGTCCGGAATATTCGCTCCTGAACACACTCTTTGCTACATTTTACGATTTTATTACAACTTTGTCAATTGATTTCTCCCTGTACTTTATGAATATCCTGTAAACAAATATCCCATTCCGTACAGAATTTTTCCTATATTATAATCTCCCCAGATGTGCCTATCTTATTCTATTCTGCTTCTGATCCTGTATTTCCGATTTTACACTACCTCTGCGGAATTTCTGTTTTCTTTTAATCTGTCCCCTTTTTTTTTTCGATAATTGTGTCTTTATTCGTATACACTCATGTTGTAAAGTATATCCAACCAAAAACATATGAAAAGAGGACATCTATATAAAGATGTTTTCGGGAAAGGATTCATAACTATGGAAAAAGCAGTTCAGACATCTCAGGGAACCGATCAGGAACTTTCATCTGTTCAGTTTCTCACCATCACAGCCGTATTTGTTGCACTGACTTATATCTTCACAGCATTTATTAATGTCAAGCTTCCAATTGCAGCCAACGGCGGACTGATCCACCTTGGAAATGTACCGCTCTTCATCGGTGCCATTTTATTTGGAAAGAAAACCGGAGCCATCGCAGGCGGAATCGGAATGGGCTTGTTCGACCTTCTCTCCGGCTGGACCCTTTGGGCACCATTTACCCTTATCATCGTAGGCATCATGGGATTCACCGTAGGTAAAATCACAGAAGACCACAAACATCAGAACATGAAATGGTATGTGATCGCCATCGCAGCAGCCTGCGTGATCAAGGTTGTCGGTTATTATATCGCAGAAGTTATCATCTACGGAAACCCTCTGGCACCGGTATCTTCCATTCCCGGAAACCTGGTACAGATCGGTGTCGCAGCAGTTATCGTTCTCGTAGTGATCACTCCGTTAAACCTTGCTGCAAGAAAAACAGGATTAAAAAAATAGCCTATAGCAGTTCCATAAATTAATGCATCAATTTCTGAAACTGCTATAAGAAAAACAAGAGGTGAGTTTATGTATAAGATCATGACACCGGGACCTACACAGGTCGCAGAAAATGTCCGTCTGGCAAGAAGCCTGGAATGCACCAACCCGGATCTGGACGAAGATTTTGTCGAATTTTATAAAGAAACCTGTGAGAAGATCAGCGCTCTTCTCCACACCTCCAATGAAACCCTCATCTTAAGTGGTGAGGGTATTCTTGGTCTGGAGGCTGCCATCGCTTCCATGACTGAGCCTGGAGATAAGGTTCTCGTTCTCGACAATGGTATCTATGGAAAAGGCTTTGCCGATTTTGTTTCCATGTACGGAGGCAAACCGGAACTTTATACCCGAGATTACCGGAATACCCTCGATGTGAAGGAACTGGAAGATTTTCTTGCAGATAACCATGATTACAAATATGCAACCGTAGTTCACGGCGATACTCCAAGTGGTATGCTCAACGATGTCGCTGCCATCTGTCCCATTCTTAAAAAATATGGAATCCTTACCGTTGTAGATTCTGTCTCTGCTTCTTTCGGCGAACCACTGAACATTGATGCATGTCAGATTGATATCATGTGCGGCGGATCACAGAAGGTGGTATCTGCGCCTCCGGGACTGACTTTTGTTGTAGTCAGCAGCGATGCAAAGAAGGCAATGACTGAAAGAAAGACACCCATTGCTTCTTTCTACGCAAATCTCACAACCTTTGCACATTATTATGAAGAAAAATGGTTTCCATATACCATGCCGATCAGCGATATCTATGGCCTGCGGGCTGCTATTGACAACATTGCCGATGATCCCGGGATCCTTACACGCCATGCCAAAATCGCCGCAGCCTCCCGAAAGGCCATTACAGGAGCCGGACTTAAGCTGTATCTCCACAGCGGCTATTCCAACACTGTAACTGTTTTTGAAGTTCCGGAATGCACCACAGCCGCTGTGATCCTGGACGGAGTCAAAAAAGACTACAACATCATGCTTGCAGGTTCTTTCGATGTTCTCGCAGGCAAGGTCATCCGCATCGGCCACATGGGAAACAATGCAACTTTCTACAATGTACGCGACGTTTTCCACGCTCTGGACGGAACCTTACGGAAACTTGGTGTTCCGCTTACCGGATCTATGGAAGAAATCTTCTGTGAAAACATGAAATAGAACAACTCTATTATATCTTTTGATTCTTTATCAAAAAATCATCAAAAAATGCTGTAAAAGGAATTTTGTACCACGATTTCCTTTTACAGCGTTTTGTATTATTTTTTATTCTGTTATTTCATACATATACAATTCATGAAGCGCTCTGGTTGCCGCAATATATCTGGCTCTCTGCACGATAGGGCTTCGGTCTGCTCCCGGAAATACCGAAAATACCTGGTCAAATTCCAGGCCTTTTGCCATATAAAAGGTGGTAACCGTAAGACCTTTTTTGAAGTTTGTACTGTCTCTGTGAAGCAGGGACAGCCGCTCCTTTGTATCAAATCCTTCTGCTTCCAGTTTTTTCTGAAGGATATAGTATGCTTCTCTTGCCTCATCTGCAGTTCTCGTTATCACCGCTGCTGTCTCGTAAGAAAATTCTTCCTGGCCTTCCGCACCGGCTGTCTCCATATCTGCCATTTTCATTCTGTCTGCTTCAGCTTCCGTCACTGCCTGCTTCTCCAGTTTCAGTTCCTTCACCACGCGCTCCAATGCCTCGATAAGCCCCGGAAATTCTTTTTCCTCCACCGGTTTTCCATGACGCTCAAACAGTTCCACTTCCGTGATCCCGGCAAGCTGATTTGCATAAGAAGCGATCTCAATAGTGTTACGGTAGCTCTTGTTCATCACGATCCTGCGAATATCTTTTCCAAAGATCTTCGGAAGGAATGTGAGTACATCCTGCTGATCCCCGTCCATGGTCTGCTCCCGGTCTCCAAGGATCGTCATCTTACATTTAAAAAGCTTCTGGATGATCAGATACTGGATCCTGGAATAATCCTGCATCTCATCTACGATCAGGTGACGGACACCACTGTCCTCCTGCTGGGTTTCCAACCGGTATTTCAGATACAGAACCGGATACACATCCTCATAACGAAGCTTTCTTTTTTCGTACTGTACCTGTGGAAGCGCCGGAAATCCCTCCTGCCTCAGGAAACGATTGTATAACACATAAAGGTCTCTTGTCTCATACATCCGGTAAAAACGGCTCTTCACTGCCTCCCGCTCTTCCTCCGAAAGGTCAAATCCCTTCAGCGTTTCCACCTCATCAATGAAATACTCCGCCACTGCATCCATTCTGGAAAGCAGCGGGATATCCATAAATTTAAAGTAAAAGAGCTCGATGATCTCCTGTTCTTTTTTGACTACACCACGATGTTCCACATCCCGGAAATTCATAAGGCTGTCTTCCAGTTCTACCAGATACCCTTCCATGCGGTCCAGAAAATCCCGGGACTGTTTTTCCTTCAGAAGTTTCTCATCGCACGATCCTGCGATCTGTCGCTCGATCAGATCGTAGCGGTCTTCGCAGTCTGACACTGTATTTTTCAGTCTCTTATAGGCAAAAAGATCAAAGCTCATCTCCCGGATATTCTCTTCTCCAAGCTCCGGCAGAATATGGGAAATATAATCCGAGAACACTCCGTTGGGTGAAAGCACCAGCACAGAAGAAGATTTCAGATTTTTCCTGTCATGATAGAGAAGATAGGCGATCCTGTGCAGGGCGATGGATGTCTTGCCGCTTCCTGCAGCTCCCTGGATCACCATGATCCGGTCCGAAGTGTTTCGGATAATGGCATTCTGCTCTTTCTGAATGGTGCGGATAATGTTTTTCAGCTGTACATCTCCGTTACTTCCAAGCTCTGCCTTCAGGATCTCATCATCGATCTTCACATCACTTTCAAACTCATAGATCATTTTTCCACCACGGATCTTATACTGCCACTTAGCAGCAATGTCTCCATGGATTTCCCCCAGAGGTGCCTGATAGGATGCCGGCCCTTTGTCAAAATCATAGAACAGTCCGGACACCGGTGCTCTCCAGTCATAGATCAGTGGAAGGCCACCGTTTTCCTCCGCAAGGTTTGCAATTCCGATATAAAAGATCTCAGGCTCATCGTCGCCCTCATAACAGAAATCTACTCTTCCAAAAAATGGAGAATCCATCATTTTCCGGAACCTGCGGCGCAGCTCGATCTTCTCATTGCTTGCATTGATCTCATGGAGAAGTGCCTGCTGGTTATCAAAGTTCTCATAGCCGTACTGATCCATCTCTGTGTAGTTTTCCCAGTAGTACTCGTGCATCCCTTCGATTTCTTTCTGACCTGCTTCTATGGAATCATTCAGCTGAGTGATCCGGTGACGCAGAGTTTCTGTCACATGTGTAAGATATTCCCGTCCGTTTTTTACTGCTGCCATACGCCTTAATCCACCACTACCGCTGTTCCGCTTGCTGTAACCATCAGCATGCCATTGTCTGCGCCAAGCACCTCATAATCGATATCCACACCGATCACTGCGTTGGCTCCCATTGCTGCCGCACGCTGCTCCAGCTCTTTCAGTGCCTCTTCTCTGGCTTTCTGAAGCTCTTCCTCATATCCGGCACTTCTTCCGCCGAAAAAATTCCGAAGACCTGCGCCAAGGTCCTTGATAACATTCACTCCTGTGATCACTTCTCCGAATGCGATTCCTTTATATTCACGGATTGCTCTTCCCTCTACCGATGGTGTTGTTGTTATGATCATGGTAAATCCTCCCGTTTCTTTCATTTTTTATAGATACTCCGGAGCCTTTTTTGAAAGCCCTGTTTCAGAGTCCTTACTACAGAATTATACCTGAAAGCGGAACGGATGTATAGAGTAAAAAAGCGAAGCGGACGTTCGGAATCCGCTTCGCTCTTTTTTTATATAATAACACTTTGTCTTTCTATCAGCTTATGCCTGTGCCTCTTTTTTCTCGAACTGACTATTATAAAGATCTGCATAAAATCCTTTTCGTGCCAGCAGTTCTTCATGATTGCCCTGCTCGATAATATCTCCGTCTTTCATAACCAGGATCAGATCTGCATCTCTAATGGTGGAAAGCCTATGGGCAATGACAAAGCTGGTTCTGCCCTTCATCAGGTTATCCATGGCCTTCTGGATCTGCATCTCGGTTCTGGTATCTACGGAAGATGTGGCCTCATCCAAGATCAGGATCTTATTGTCCGCCAGGATCGCCCTTGCAATGGTGAGCAGCTGCTTCTGGCCCTGGGAAACGTTGCTGGTCTCCTCATCCAGAACCATCTGATAGCCGCCAGGCTGCTGCATGATAAAGTTGTGGATATGAGCCGCTTTTGCAGCTGCGATCACCTCTTCATCGGTTGCATCCAGTCTTCCGTACCGGATATTTTCCATAATGGTTCCGGAGAACAGCCAGGTATCCTGCAGTACCATTCCAAACATCTCACGGAGATTACTGCGGTTGAAATTACGGACATCATGACCGTCAACCTTGATACTTCCGCCGTTTACATCATAGAAACGCATCAGAAGTTTGACCATGGTTGTCTTTCCGGCACCGGTCGGTCCTACGATAGCGATCTTCTGACCGTCATGCACATCCGCGGAAAAATCATTTACAATGATCTTATCCGGGTTGTATCCGAATTTTACATGCTCAAACTGTACATTTCCTTCCAGTCCTTCAATGGAATCCGGATGCTCCGGCTGAAGTTCTTCCTCCGGTTCCTCCAGGAATTCAAATACTCGCTCGGAAGCTGCTGCAGAGGACTGCAGAAGGGTGGTAACCTGAGCGATCTGCTGGATCGGCTGTGTAAAGTTACGGATGTACTGGAAGAAAGACTGGATATCACCAACCTCGATCCTGCCTTTGATCACAAAAATACCACCTAAAAGCGCAACCATTACATATCCCAGGTTTCCCACAAACTGCATGATCGGCATCATCATTCCGGAAAAGAACTGAGATTTCCATGCAGACTCATACAGCTTCTGATTGTCTTTTTCAAATTCTTCTACTACATCATTCTCTTTGTTGAAAACCCGGACCACATTATGACCACCGAAGTTTTCTTCGATCTGACCGTTTACTTTACCCAGATAGCTCTGCTGATCCTGGAAGTATTTCTGGGAATGCTTCATTACCTTGTTGATGATAAGCATGGAAACCGGCAGGATCAAAAGTGCTGCCAGTGTCATCCATACATTGATAGACAGCATCATGATAAAGACACCGATCAGTGTTGTCACAGATGTGATCAGCTGTGTCATACTCTGGTTCAGGCTCATCTGCAGCGTATCCACATCATTGGTCACTCTGGAAAGGATCTCACCGTTGGTACGGCTCTCAAAATAATTCATAGGAAGACGGTTGATCTTCTTTGAAATATCTTTTCTCAGATTATATGTGACATCGTTGGAGATACCGGTCATTACAAATCCCTGTATAAAAGAAAACAGTGCACTTGCCAGATATAATCCAAGTGTCCACAGAAGGATCATTCCGATCTTCTCAAAATCAATTCCGCCGGTTCCGTTAACCTTGGCAACCAGTCCTTTATAAAGCTCTGTGGTTGCTTTTCCAAGGATCTTCGGACCTACGATATTAAATACCGTACCTGCTACCGCAAATACGAACATCAGCATAAAACGGAATTTGTAGCGTCCCATATAACGGAACAGTTTGGCCATTGCCCCTTTAAAGTCCTTGGCCTTTTCGGTGGGCTGCATTCCACGGCCTCCCATAGGCCCTTTTCGTCTTCTCTGCTCACTCATGCCAATTCCTCCTCTGAAAGCTGACTCATGGCAATCTGACGATATACCTCACAGTTCTTCATAAGCTCTTTATGTGTTCCGATTCCTGCCATACGGCCATCATCCAGTACAATGATCTTATCTGCATTGAGAATGGTACTGATACGCTGTGCAACGATGATCGTTGTTGTATCTTTTGTATGCTCCTTCAGTGCTTTACGTAATGTACTGTCTGTCTTGAAATCCAGTGCTGAGAAGCTGTCATCAAAGATAAAGATCTCCGGTTTCTTGGCAATGGCTCTCGCAATGGAAAGTCTCTGCTTCTGACCACCGGAAACATTGCTTCCGCCCTGGGCGATTGGTGACTCATAGCCCTCCGGCTTTGTAACGATAAATTCTTCTGCCTGTGCTACCTGGGCAGCTTCCTTTACTTCTTCCTCTGAAATATCCGTTTTTCCATAACGGATGTTGGAATCGATGGTTCCTGAGAACAGGATTCCCTTCTGCGGAACATATCCCAGTCTCTCACGTACATCCTTCTGCGTCATTTCACGGACATCCACACCGTCAATCTTAACAGCACCTTCTGTTGCATCATAAAATCTCGGGATCAGATTTACCAGAGTACTCTTTCCGCTTCCGGTACTTCCGATTACGGCAACGGTCTCACCTTTTTCTGCCTTAAAGGAAATGTCAGTCAGGACATTCTCTCCGGCTTCCGGATAAGCAAAGCTTACATGATCGAATTCTACGGTTCCTTTTGTCTGTGCCTCTGGTTTCACCGGATTCTCCGGATCATGGACACTGACCTCTGTTTTCAGGACCTCATCAATACGAAGTGCTGCAACATTGGCTCTTGGAAGCATAATGGACATGGCGGTGATCATCAAAAATGACATAATGATCTGCATTGCATACTGGATAAACGCCATAACATTTCCAACCTGCATGGTTCCGTTGTCAACTGCATGTGCGCCACTGTAGATGATAAGAACCGACACTCCGTTCATGATCAGCATCATGGTCGGCATCATAAAAGTCATACATCTGTTTACAAACAGGTTTGTTCTGGTAAGTGTGGCATTGGCCTCCTCAAAACGCTCTTCCTCATGTTTCTCACGACTGAACGCACGGATTACCGGGATACCGGTAAGGATCTCTCTGGTAACCAGATTCAGCTTGTCGATCAGAGTCTGCAGGATCGTAAATTTGGGCATTGCCACCTGGAACAGCACAAAGATCACAATCAGTATCAGACCAACTGCCACACCAAGGATCCATGTCATGGAAGAATCTGTGTTTAATACCTTGAGCACTCCACCAATACCAAGGATCGGCGCGTACAGAACAATGCGGAACATCATTGCCATAACCTGCTGTACCTGCTGCACATCATTGGTGCTTCGTGTGATCAGGGATGCTGTGGAGAATTTATGATATTCTCTGCTGGAGAAGCTCATAACCTTGCGGTAAATGCTGTTTCTCAGGTCATGACCAAGTCTGCCTGCCACTCTGGCCGAAATAAATGTGACGCTGATTGCTGCCAGCATGATCACCAGTGCCATGGCAAGCATTCTGATACCTGACATCAGGATGTAATGCATCTGAA
>ERZ827522.1899-NODE-1899-length-15933-cov-9.033380_pt1 | contig 15933 bp, 12 predicted proteins | sample MGYA00519580_ERZ827522 | MGnify/ENA primary metagenome ERZ827522 (study PRJEB31778, sample SAMEA3449340) | human gut metagenome | biome: human gut; feature: human-associated habitat; material: faeces | place: United Kingdom | collected 2010/2012 ... | reverse complement strand
CCAATGTGGGTCAAGTTTTTCGCCCAAAGTGCTGTGCTTTCGCACCCGATTTCGTCGGGAATTCCAATTTTTTCCGATTTTTTTGTGCAGAACATCAGGACCAAAAAGCGCTCAGTCACCTCCGGTGACAGCTCCCCTGATAGGGAGGCCAGGTTCACGCGCTTTCTTCGGTGTAATACTGTGCCTGGGCGTTCCACAGTTCGTAATACTTTCCATCCGGCTCCCCCAGCAGTTCCTCATGGGTGCCCTGCTGGACGACCTCGCCGTGGTCGAACACGGCGATCTCATCACAGAACTTGCAGGAGGACAGCCGGTGGCTGATATAAATTGCAGTCTTATCGCCCGCGATCTCGTTGAACTTTGCGTAGATCTCCGCTTCAGCCACCGGGTCCAGGGCGGCGGTAGGCTCATCCAACACGATGAAAGGTGCATCCTTGTACAGGGCCCGGGCAATGGCGATCTTCTGGGCCTCGCCGCCCGAGATGGTCACACCATCCTCGTCCAAATCTTTATAAAGGCAGGTGTCCAGCCCCTTGGGCATCCGGGCCAACCGGTCGGAAAAGCCCGCTTTTTGCAGGCAGTCGGCGGCACGGGCGGCATCATAATGCTGGGCCGTGGCAACATTCTGGCCCAGCGGCAGGGAGAACAGCTTGAAATCCTGGAACACCACCGAGAAGATATCCATATACTCATCGTAGCGGTACTTACGGATGTCGATGCCGTTGAGCAGGATGACACCCTCGGTGGGGTCGTATAGGCGGCAGAGCAGCTTGATGAAGGTGGTCTTGCCGCTGCCGTTCATGCCCACCACGGCCAGCCGCTCCCCCACCTTGAAGGTCATGCTCAGGTGGCGCAGGGCATATTGCTCGCTGCCGGGGTACCGGAACGAGACATCCAGGAACTCCACGGTATACTGGCGGTCGCTCCGCTTTTCGGTGGTCAGGCTGCCCTTGTACATCTTGTTGGGCAGGTCAAGATAGTCATAGAGCGTTTTCAGATAGGGGGCGTTGAATCTGCAGTCGCCCACGGCGGTGAACAGCCCGCCGATGCCCACAAAAAAGTTGGTGGCTGCACCCACATACTGGGTCACAGCGCCCAGACCAAAGGCCCCGCCGTAGGCCTTCAGGCATACAAAGAGGTAGGCAAGACCCATGAGCAGAGCCGAAGCGGCGTTGCCCGTGGCATTCAGGATGCCGAATTTCCCCTTGCGGGCCCGCTCAAAGGCAGGCATGGAGACGGCGGCGTGATCTTTCAAAAACTCGAACTGGTCGTACATCCGCACATCCAGCGCCTTTTTGTCGTCCCGACATACCCCCATGAGGAAGGCCCAGAGCCGGTTGCCCCAGCGGCCCTCCTCCTCGATATCCGGGCTGCTGATGCCCGCGCTGGAAGCGCACACCGGCGAGAGCCACGCCACGGCTAGGATCAGCACCAGCACTGCCGGAACACAGAGCGGGCTGTTGAAGACTGTCAGCGGGCCGGCGGGCACCCTGGCCGTGAACAGCCCCACCGACAGCACCGCGCCGCCCAGAATACGGAATACCGCCGCGGATACACTGTCCAGCAGCGCCACAGCGTTAGGATTGCCGCCGCTGCAGAAGCTTTCGCTCTGCTGGATGAAATTGTAGAGGTCGTAGACCTGCTGGCTGTCCTCGTCGGCATAATCCATGGACATCTGCTTTTCCATAAAGCAGTCATGGCCCAGCTGCCAGTTCAGCTGTTCCCGCTCCACGCTCTTCCAGTGGAGCAGGACCGACCGCACCAGCGTGAGCAGAGCGGTCACGCCCAGCACCCACGCCACATCCACGGCAAGGGCCTGCGGGTCCCGCGCGTCCGACAGCTCAGCCACCAGCCGGGCCGAGAACCAGACCACGGCATAGGGGCTGACGGCATCCGCCAGTGCCCACAGCACGGTGGACAGCACAAATCGGGGCGTATTTTTCCAGTAAAAGCGCCAGGCCCGCAGGGTCAGCCGGACGCTTTCCTTCAGGGTCATTTTTTCTTCGTTCATACAGCCTTGCCCTCCTTGTAATATTTGCTCTGCACCGCAAACAGCTTGGCATAGCCGCCGTTTTGGGCCATCAGCTGGTCGTGGGTTCCCTCCTCGAGCACACGGCCGTTTTCAAGGAAGAGAATGCGGTCACAGAAACGGGTGGAGGCCAGCCGGTGGCTGATGAACAGGCTGGTGCGGCCCCGGGTCATCTCGTTGTACTTCTGGTAGATATCATCCTCGGCGATGGGGTCAAGGGCGGCAGTGGGCTCATCCAGCACAAGAATAGGCGCGTCTTTATACAGGGCACGGGCCAGCATCAGGCGCTGGGTCTGGCCGCCGGAGAACTCCACGCCGTCCAGATAGACATCCCGGCCCACATGGGTCTTGATACCCGCCGGGAGGGATGTGATTTTTTCCGTCAGCCCTGCCTGGTCAAGACAGTACCGCACCTTTTCCTCGTCGATGCCGTCCATGGCCTGGGCCACATTCTCGGCCACCGTGCAGGAGAGCACGCTGAAATCCTGAAAGACCGCTTCAAACAGCTTGTAGTAATCCCGGCGGTTATACTGCCGGATATCCTGCCCGTTCAGCAGAACACGCCCCCCGGTGGGGTCAAGGAAGCCGCAGATCAGCTTGACCAGTGTCGTCTTGCCAGCGCCATTCAAGCCCACGATGGCCAGGTTCTCGCCGGGGTGCAGTGTCAGGCTCATGTGGGCGATGGTGTTTTTCTCCGCACCGGGGTAGCGGTAGCTCACATCCTCCAGCTGCAGCTCATAGGGCATATCCAGCCGCTTTTCCAGCGGGATGCCCTCCTCAAACCGGAAGGGTTCCGGCAGCTCGAGGAACTCCCGGATGGTGGAGATGTCCAGGCTCTGCTTGCGCAGGAGGGCAAACTGCTCCATCAGGCCTGTGACCCACTGGGCAAAGCCGGAGGCCGCACCGAAGTAGAGCAGGAATTCCGACACCGGCAGGCCCCTGGTCACGGTGAGCCAGAGCAGATAAGCATAGGCCGCACCGTTGCGCACCAGCAGCAGGGCCAGGTCGATGAGGTTGGCGGTCAGGTAGGCGCGCTCCCGCTTTTCGAGAAAGGCATAGTTGAGCCGCAAAGCAGAATCGTACAGGTCAGTGAGCCACTGCCGCAGGCCGAAGATGCGAATATCCTTGCCGAACTCGCGTCCCTCGGCGGTGTTGCGCAGGTAATGCAGGCTCCGGGTGATCTTTGCCCCCTCCTCCCGGTGGCGGTAGCCCCACTCGTTGATATTCCTGGTGGAAAAATAGCTCACCACAGCGGTCAGGGCCGTCAGGACACAGAGCCAGGGGTTCAGCCCGGACAGCAGAGCCAGATACACCCCGAAGCCGATGAGATTTGTCATGATATCCGTCCAACTTTTCCAAAAAGCCTCTCCGGAAGCACGGTTGTTCATACAGGCATCGTGGCCCTTCTGATACATCAGACGGAAGGCTTCATCCAGCAGGTTGGCATAGGCCGTGCGGGTGCGTTTGGTGTTGATGCGCTTCAGCAGCTCCAGCCGCACGCCGCACCGGCCAAACATGGTGAGGTGGTCGATGTAGTAGCACAGCGCGGTCAGGGCAAACAGCAGGATGGTGAACCCGCCGATGGCACCCAGCAGCTGGCCCAGCGGTGCGCCGCTTTCCAGTTTGCCCAGCACCGCCGGGCTGATGAGCATTTCGGCAGTGGTCTTGCCTGCCGTGCAGACGGCCAGCAGCACCACCAGCAGCGGCACGCTCCGTCGGGTGTCCCAGGCCACCGAGAGCATGTAGGCAGTGTTCTGCCAGACATTGTATTTGGGCTTTGGCTTTTTGGTTTTCTCGTTCTTTCCCATTTTGGAATCCCCTTTCACTTGTCTGGCAATGATCCTAACACAAAAAATCGCCCCCGACACATTCCGGGGACGAAACGCCTGATTTGGGGGATGAATTGCAGGAACCTCTCCGTCAATGCTTCGCATTGCCACCTCTCCTAGTAGGAGAGGCAAGCCAGTAGCAGCGTGAACTTGGCTCCCCAATCAGGGGAGCTGGCGCGGAGCGCCTGAGAGGTTTACACCTGTGGAATCAATATCTCCGTCGTGAATGCCCCATCCTCGCTGTTGCGGCTGAGGTAGCCATCCAGCTTTTCCACGATGGCATCAATGCGCACCAGCCCGAAGCCGTGGCCCTCGCCCTTGGTGGTGACAAAACGGCCCGCAAGCTTTTTCTGCTTTTTAGTTGCCGTGAAATTGGTGAAGGAGATATAGAGCTGTGTGCCCTTCATATCCATATATACCCGGATGAGCCGCTCCTCCTCGGGCAGCTCCGCACTGGCATCCATGGCGTTATCAAAAAGGTTGCCCAGGATGCAGCAGAGGTCAAGCTCACTCATTTTCAGTTTGACCGGGATATGGGCATCGATCTGCACCGGGATATTTCGGCTCTTGGCAAGGGAGATCTTGCTGTTGATGATGGCATCAGCCATGGCGTTGCCGGTTTTTACAGCCAGATCAACAGTGTTCAGGTCGGTATCCAATGCATCCAGGTAGGCTTTGATGCCGTCCAGATCCCCCTGTGCCGCCAGCACCTTCATGGTCTGGATGTGTCCCCGGTAATCGTGCCGCCATCCCCGCATCTGGCGGTACATGTTGTCCACCTCTTTGTAGTGGGTCTCGATGAGCTCCCGCTGGTAAGCGGCGATGCGTTTATCGAGGAGCTTTGAAAAGAATTTAAGTTTCATCATTAAGTCCTCTCAATGATTGCCCGGTTCAGGGGCTCATAGGCACCCCGGGGCAATGGGAGGGCGGTACCATCGGCCAGCACGACTTCCTTTTTGGTCACACGGCGGATCTGTTTCAGGTTCAAGATCATCCCCCGCCCCACCCGGAGGAAGCCTTCGTCCAGCTGGACCTCGAACTCACCAAGCGTCCGCTTGACGGTGTAATCCTGCCTGGCATGAACCGTGACGTAATTCTGGTGCACGTCCAGATACCGTACCTCATACAGCGGCAGGCGCACCAGCTCGCCGGAAAGCTCCAGGTTCAGGCACCGGGCGTTGCGGCGGTGCTTTTCCCAGGCACGGTCGAGAACAGCAAAGAGCTTTTCGCGGCTGACCGGCTTCACCAGGTAGTGGAGGGCGGCCACGTCATAGCCCTCGGCAATGTAATCGGAGTAGCCGGTGATGAACACGATCTGCACGGCTTCATTCTCCTGCCGCACCGTTTTGGCCAGCGTCACACCGTCCGTGCCCGGCATTTCCACGTCCAGAAGTAATAGGTCAAAGCTTTTGTCCTCTGCGTAGCGAAAAAGAAAGGCATCCGCCGAGGCAAAGCGCTCACTCTCCACCTCAATGCCACGCTCTGCGGCCCACTGGTGCAGAATGCTCCCCACAAATTCAGCATCGGTCGTGCTGTCATCACAGATCGCGGCACGGTATGACATAGCGGGCTCCCCTCTCTTTCCGTAAACTCTGGGTAGAAGTATGACACACTTTGTCCGCAATTGCAACAAAAAGAAGCGGCTGACACGACAGCCGCTTCTTTTTGTACGATTTCATTTTATGAATTATTTTCAGTTGTGCTGTTTCAGGGCGCAGACCGCAATGCTCAAAGCACTCCAAGCTGCCTGATACATCAGGACAGCGGCCACCGACAGGGTGCCGATGCTGCCCGCGTAGGTCAGCAGAACACCGATGACCACCGAGAACCAGACCGAGACCATCTGCACCGTGGTGGCGCTCGTCTCGGCGTTCTGGGCCTTTTCCGCCGCGCGCAGGCCGCCGATCAGGCTGGCAAAGCCCTTATCATGCAGCATACAGCAGCGGGCCGTCTCGTCCGGCTGGGCAGGGGTCAGCGCACTGCACTGCTCCTGATCCAGCAGGGTGATCATTCCCTCGGGCAGATGGTAAGCCTCGGTGATGTGGCGGGCCGTCAGGCTGGGGTCCTCACAGGTGACCAGCAGGCGGATGTTCTCCCGCTGCAGCACCTCCAGACCGCGGGCGGCGTTGCGGCCGCCCACATAATGGAGCACGAACATGGCGTGCAGGCTGCCAGAAACAGCCAGATACAGGATCTGCAGCGCGCCGTTTTGGGAGTGCTCATCCTCATACTCCTGCTCAGGCAGAGGCACGCCCTCCCGCTCCATGTACAGCCGGTTGCCGATGAGCACCCGGTTGTTATCGCACCAGGCGGCAAAGCCAAGGCCGTGGTGGACCTCCAAGTCCTTCACAGGGTACAGGATCTCGGTGCGGTCCTCGATGATCTGGCGGAACAGCCCCCGCAGGGTCTCGCAGCTGTGGTTGAGGATGCTGGCCGCATAGAGGATGGCACGGTCGATGCGGCCGCCCTTGAAGATGCGGATATCCTCCAGATTCACGCTGTCGGCGGTAAAGAGCTCGTCGGCATCCACCTGCACGGTGTCCACACCGCCCAGCTCCTCAATGGCAGCCCAGCCGGGCACCACGGCACCGGCGGCGGCTGCGGTCTTTTGCAGGCGCAGAGAAGCGATGCCCGCAACAAGGGTGGAGGACAGCGGTGCACCCATGCAGAGCATGGAGGTCAGGGCTGCGGCCATGCCGTTGGGCCCGCCGCCAAACAGCAGGAACACCAGCCCGCTGAGCACGGCGGCACCCAGCAGGATCAGGGCCGTCTTGCGGGCGCGGCGCTCACTGGCGCGCTCCCCGAAGCTCTGCTCCACCAGTGCCTCGTCCCACTGGACAGGGCGGCTGAGCAGCACCCAGGGGTCTTTCTGATCCAGGCTCCGGGCCAGCACCCGGATCAGGTCCTTATCCCGGACGCGGAATGCGCCCTGCAGCCCCTCGGGGGATCGGGCGGCGAGGTCGTAGCCGTTTCTGACGGCAGTCAGCAGGACACGGCTGCCCAGCAGGGCCAGGAACAGGCCCAGTGCGGCCACGCCGGAAAGCAGCGTCCAGCTGGAGTTCTGATAGCTCTGGGCGTTGAGCAGGGCGACCGCAGCCTGCACCAGCGCACCGCAGGCGGCCAGCGCCGGCATGGTGTCTGCACTGGGGCGGCCCTTGAGGCCCTGCAGGCCATCCCGCAGGACAGGCCAGCCCACAGCCAGCGCACCGGCCAGAAAGAGCAGGTTGGCGGCATAGAACGCCGCCGGGGCGATCACGGGGTCAAGGGAGGCCACAGGGGCCAGCAGCCCCTCGGCAACAAGGCCAAAGTGGAGCAGCACCACGGCAAGGATGCCCTCCAGCACACACCGCAGCGTCAGCTCCGCGCCCATCCGGCGGAGCTTTTCCCCCACCTGCTCGGGCGTTTCCGGCTCGGCTTTCTCTTCAAGCTTCTCCTCAGCCTCCGGCGCGGCAGGGGCCGCTTCCTCAGCAGGCTGGGCCGGGGTCTCCTCTGCCGGGGCGGCAGGCCGGGCGGGTGCTTCGTCCTCTTCCAGCCCCATCAGCGGCAGGCTCATGCTGTCGTCCTTGCTGGGGGCCTCGGTGCGGGTAGGGGCCTGCGGCTCGTTCTCGTCCGCGCCCTTGCCAAAGAACTGGAAAGCCGTTTCCGGTTCCGGCTCAACCTCTGGCGCGGCTTCCGGGGCAGACTTCGCCTGCTTTACCGACTGATCCTCGGCAAACACCATGGGGATAGCCGGGCCCTCAGGCACTGCGGGAACTTCCGGCTCCACGGCCAGCACCTCTTCGGGGGCATCCTGCATTTCCTCCACCGGGGCGGACTTGGGGGTGCCATAGAGCATGGCCTTGAGTTCGGCCATCTCTGCATCCTCCTGCTGCTCCTGCGGGGTCAGGGGTTCCCGGCGGCGGGGCGGCTCCGGCTTTTTCTCGGGCTGGGGTGCGGGCCGGGGTTCCGGCTTCGGCGCTGCGGGGGCTTCCGGCGCGGTGGGCAGAGCCACAGGCTCTGCTTCCTCCAGCTCTCCGGGCTCCAATGCCAGCTCCAGGCCGGCCTCGGCTTCTTCCTCATGGCCCAGCACGATCTCACCCGTGGGCGGCAGCTCATTCTGCACGGCCGGGGCGGCGGCAGGCTCCTCTTTGTCCTTTTCGCGGTGAAAGAGCTTGCCCAGCAGGCTGCCGGTGCTCTCCTTTTCCTCATCGCGGCGCTTCATCTCTTCGGGCACCTGTGCCACGCTGGTGCTGAAAAACGTGCGGAACTTCTCGTTCTGCGCATCGATCTCTTCCTGTGTCAGCTCTTTGCGCTTATCATCCTTTGGCATCCTAGTCCCTCCCTGTTCTGGTCACGGCGGTCTGGCCGCTGTTTCTTACTCTGCGGCGCGCTGGCTCTGGATCTCGTACAGGATGATGCCAGCTGCCACCGAGACATTGAAGCTGTCCACACCGGTACCCTGAGCAGCCATATCCAGCCGCACCACACCATCGCAGAGCTTTTTCACCAGCTGGGATACACCACTGCCCTCGCTGCCCAACACCAGTGCGATGGGGCCGGTCAGGTTGTTCTTGCGCAGGGGCACACCGTCCATATCGGCACAGTAGACGAACACCCCCTGATCCTTCAGGCGGCGGATGGTCTCGCCGATGTTGGCCACGCGGGCCACAGGCAGGCGCTCGGCCGCACCGGCGCTGGACTTGATAACGGTGGGGGTCACGGACGCGCCGCCCCGCTTGGGGATGACGATGCCGTGGGCTCCGCACAGCAGAGCAGAGCGCATCACCGCGCCCAGATTATGGGGGTCCTCGATGCCGTCACTCAGCACCAGGAAGGGGGGCTCCCCCTTCTCTCTGGCAACGTTCAGCAGGTCCTCTACGGTCACATATTCGATCTCGCTGGCAAAGGCAGCCACGCCCTGATGGCTCTCGGTGCCGGTCATCAGGCGCAGCTTGTTGGGGTGCACCCGCTTGACCGTGGCCCCGGCCTCCTTGGCCATGGCGGTATAGTAAGCTGCCACGGCGGGGGCCATGCCCTCCGCGATCAGCACGGTATCCACGCCGGAACCGCTCTTGAGCAGCTCGGTCACGGGGTTTTTGCCGTAGACCAGGCTCTCATTCTTGGGCTGCTCCTCCGTGCTGCTGCGGCGGGGGCGGCGCGGCATTTTCTGTTCGTCCATTGATGTGTTCTCCTTCCATTCTATGGCAAGGCGGGCCGTTTGAGCCGCGCCATGGTTTCGTTCTGTTTCAGTTTTACTATATTTTGACACTGATACATTCTAAAGTATAGCATACCCCGGCATTCTTCGCAATGTTTGCCGAAGGCAAAAGTTTTCCACATTCAGCAGGCTATACAACCGGTAATTCGGCTCAATTTTTTCCACATGTTGAAAACACGGTGGAAAATGTTCAAAAATCAAGTTTGTACGCCCACTTTCCGGGTGGAATTCCACAGTTTCCACCGAGTTTTTAACCGTCCGGGTTCGACACGCAAACTTTCCGCCGTACTTTTTGTAAAATTCAAGTCGGAATTATGACAATTTTTTGAAGGGAGATCCAGTGGTTTTTGCCAGAATCTCCAACATCAAAATGCCCAATGTGAATTTGTGTTGAAAACGCCGCGGGAACCGCCTTGATTTTATCCTGTAATTGGGGTATACTACCCTTAGGTTCGTTAAAGGATGCGCAATCTTGTATCCAAAACGGCTTTTTCACCCCAAAATGATTTTGCGGAGGTAATGAATAATGTTGGTAAATGCAACCGAAATGCTGATCAAAGCACGCGATGGCCACTACGGTGTGCCTCAGTTCAACATCAACAATCTGGAGTGGACCAAGGCAGTCCTGACCGCCTGCGAGGAAATGAAGAGCCCCGTTATCCTGGGTGTCTCTGAGGGCGCAGGCAAATACATGACCGGTTTCAAGACCGTTGCCGCCATGGTCAGCTCCATGGTGGAGACCATGGGCATCACCGTTCCCGTTGCCCTGCACCTGGACCACGGCACCTACGAGGGCTGCAAGGCCTGCGTTGAGGCCGGCTTCTCCTCCATCATGTTCGACGGCAGCCACTACTCCATCGAGGAGAACGTGGAAAAGACCAAGGAGCTGGTCGCTCTGGCACACTCCAAGGGCCTGAGCATCGAGGCCGAGGTCGGCTCCATCGGCGGCGTTGAGGACGGCGTTGTGGGCGCTGGCGAGATCGCAGACCCCGCCGAGTGCGCAAAGATCACCGATCTGGGCATCGACTTCCTGGCTGCCGGCATCGGCAACATCCACGGCGTTTACCCCGCCAACTGGAAGGGCCTGGACTTTGAGGCTCTGGACCGCATCCACAAGGCTACCAACAACATTCCTCTGGTCCTGCACGGCGGCACCGGCATCCCCGACGAGATGATCCAGAAGGCCATCAGCCTGGGCGTTTCCAAGATCAACATCAACACCGAGTGCCAGCTGGTCTTTGCTGAGGCCACCCGCAAGTACATCGAGGCTGGCAAGGATCAGCAGGGCAAGGGCTTCGACCCCCGCAAGCTGCTGGCTCCCGGCGCTCAGGCCATCGTTGACAAGTGCAAGGAGAAGATCGAGCTGTTCGGCTGCGCAGGCAAAGCCTGAGCCGAAGCGCATCTCCTGAGCACATTCCCGCCCCATAAATGATACTGCCCCGCTGTTCTGTGCATCACAAAACAGCGGGGCATTTTTTTGTAAGCCAGTCCGCAAAAAGGGGGCTGCTGCACCGGTTTTTCCGTGTGCCGCAGCCCCTCTTCTTTACTGGTTCAATTTTGCAAACGCTTCCCGCACATCGCCGGAGAAGTAGAGCGTACCCAGCGCGCACACGGGGCCGGTGCCCCCAAGGGCGACCGCCCGGGCCACACCGGCTTCAATGGTGGAAGCGGGCTCGGCTCTGCCGCCCCGGGCGCGGATCTGTTCGGCCAGCGTCTCAGCGGGCATGGCGCGGGGGGTATGGGCCGCTACGGTGACGAACTGCCCGGCCAGCGGCAGGAGCAGTGCCAGCATCTCGTCCACATCCTTGTCCGCCATGATGCTGAGCAGGAACACGAACTTCTGCCCCGGAAAGCGGTCCCGCAGGCTCTGCACGGTGGCCCGCATTCCGTGGGCGTTGTGGCTGCCATCCAGCAAAAAGGCGGGCGAATGCCGCAGCAGCTCGAACCGGCCCGGCCAGCGCACCTGTTCCAGACCGGCACGGATGGCGCTGTCCGGGATGTTCCAGCCCCGGCTGCGCAGCACCCGCAGGGCCGTAATGGCCGTGGCGGCGTTCCGGGGCTGATAGCTGCCGATCAGGGGCAGGCGGATGCCGTTCAGGCCGTCAAAATCAAAGGTGACAGCATCCAGATCCCCGTCCTCGATGGTCAGCCTGCTGAGGTCCACCACGGTCAGCGGCGCGTGCCGCTCTGCCGCCGCACGGGCGATGACGGCATCGGCCTCGGGCACACCGCCATAGCTCACCACCGGACTGCCCGGCTTGATGATGCCCGCCTTGGCCGATGCGATATCGGCCAGGGTGGGGCCCAGCTCCTTCACATGATCCATGCCCAGCGCCGTGATGACCGCGCACTCCGGCGGGTCGATGACGTTGGTGGAATCCAGCGTGCCGCCCAGGCCCACCTCCAGCACCACGATGTCGCATTTCGTCTCAGCGAACCAGAGCATTCCCAACGCCGTGATGATCTCGAACTCGGTGGGGATATCGGTCATGGCATCGGCAGCGGGCTTCACACGCTCCACCAGCCGTACCAGCGCCTCGTCCGGGATCTGTTGGCCGTTTACCTGAATGCGCTCGTTGAACCGGTTGATAAAGGGCGAAGTATACAGGCCCACCCGGTAACCCGCCGCCTGCAGGCAGGAGGCCAGCATGGCCGCCGTGCTGCCCTTGCCGTTGGTGCCCGCCACATGGATGAATCTCAGCTGCTTGTGCGGATCTCCCAGTGCGGCCAGCAGGGTCCGGGTGCGGGTCAGGCCCGGCTTGTGCCCTGCCCACTGGACGGCGTGGATATAGTTCAGCGCTTCTTCATAGTTCATTGTGCAATGCCTCGGATCGTTTTATTCTCCAGCAGCAGGCGCACCAGCACGGTGTTTACCGCCGCCAGGACCAGCGCGTTGGGAATGCGGGTCACCAGCACGCTCCACGGATAGTTATAGAAGAGGTGGAGTGCCAGCGAGTTGATGACAATGGAGCCCACCGCATGGCCGGCAAACACACTGATTTGGGTGCGCAGGCCCAGCCGCAGGTTGGGCAGGGCGCGCCAGAAAAGGCCCGCCGTCAGGCCGATGGAGCCTGCTCCCAGCGTGATCAGCGGATTGATGGCGTAGCCGGAAAGGGTGCCGCCGATCATATCGGCCACTGCACCCACGGCAAAGCCCTCCACCGGCCCGAACAGCACAGCGGCCAGCAGGGTGGGCAGGCTGCCCAGGTTGAACCGGACAAAGCCGGTGGAAATGCTCAGCACCCGGGCAAACACGATGCTCATGGCAGTGAGCAAGGCCAGCATGGTGAGCTTGCGGACGGAATTTCTGGAATGGTTCATATCAATTGTCCTCCCCTGTTTCGGGAACTGCGGGGCGGGCAATGCAAAACGCCCTCCCCTGTGACAAACCGCACAAAGGAGGGCGTGATTCAACGGTTCACATCCAGACGGGGCCGCAGACGGCCCCATCTGCACCCAAGTCCATGCAGCAGCGGGATGCAGGCCATGCACCGCGGGTCTTACCTTCGTCCGCAGCACAACTCCCCGTTGATGCGGCACTTAACGCGCATGGCCTTACTCTGTTGATGGTCTTATTATATGCCTTTTTCCGGCCCATTGCAACCACAACTCCCATCATCTTTCCCAATTCGTGGGGCAGATTTTTGGCGGGGTGCACAATTCCGGCCTACACAAAAAGCCCTCCGGTGCGTCTCGTCCCGGAGGGCTTTGGGGTACAAATGGGCTGGTCAATTACTGCACATCGGTCAGCTCAGCCAGCTTGTGGAAGATCTCGGTGTTGTCATACACGCCGCAGAACTTGTCTGCACCCTGGCCACGGGCGTAGAGGTTCACCATGGCACCGGTGTGGGCGTAGGTGGTGTGATCCACACCGGACTTGTGGTTGATGGTGTGGCAGATGGCCATGCTGAAGGGGATGTAGGTGCCATACAGCTCGTAATCCTGCTGGCTCATCTTGCTCTGGCTGGAAGAGCCGACCTTGAGGGTGCGCTCGTAAGCGGTGCGCAGGTTCTCCACCTCGTAGTCGGTCAGCAGCAGCTTGCCTGCGTTGGCGGCATCGGGGTCGGTGGGCAGGGTCAGGCCGAAGTTTGCCTTCACGTCCTGCATAGCGGTCTCAAAGGGAGTCTGATTCTTCACGTAGTTGTTCACATAGGTAGAATCGAACTTTGCGTAGGACATCTTCTGGTGGGCCAGATTGGTCAGGAAGGTATCGTAGTTGGTGGTCTTGTAGCCAATGCCCAGACCGCCGGTCTCGTGGTCAGCGGTCACCAGGATCAGGGTGTCATCGGGGTGCTGGGCGTAGAACTCCACAGCGGCCTGCACCGCGTTGTGCATCTCGATCACATCATGGATGGAGGCAGCGGCATCGTTGGCGTGGCAGGCCCAGTCGATCTTGCCGGACTCCACCATCATAAAGAAGCCGTTGCTGTTGTCCAGCAGCTCAATGCCCTTGCGGACATAGTCGGTCAGCTGCCACTCTCCCGGAGCGGCATCCATGGCGTAGTTCATGGCCTTGCCGTCGGCCAGGTTCTCGGCAATGATCAGGGTCTTGCCTGCCCCGGCCTTCAGGGCAGCAGCACCGGCCTGGGTGGTGACAACGTTGTAACCAGCCTGTGCAGCCACCTCGTGGTTGTTGGGGCCGGTGCCATCGCCGTTCACCTTCTGGAACTCGCCGCCTGCGAAATACTCAAAGCCGGAGTTTGCCAGCTCCACGCCGATCTGATAGTAGTTCTTGCGGGTCTTCTGGTGTGCATAGAAGGCAGCAGGGGTGGCGTGGTCAATATTCACCGTGGAAACAATGCCAACCTTGTAGCCCTTCTGCTTATGGAGCTTCTCCGCAATGGTCTCATAGGGCACATCACGGGTCCAGGGGCACATATTGATGACACCGCTCTCGGTCTTTTTGCCGGAGGCGATGGAGGTGGCGGTGGAAGCGGAGTCCGGGCAGAAGGAGGTGCTGTCGTAGGTGGTCACGCTGCCCACCTCCGGGAACTGGGTAAAGCTCAGCTCTGCCTCGGTGATGGCACCGTTGTTGGTGACAGTGCCCTGATAGAAGCGAGCAGACTGGATCTGGGCGGTGCCCATGCCATCGCCGATGAACAGGAAGATGTACTTGGGCTTCTTCTGGAACAGGCCAAAGCAATTCTCCTCGTCAGCTGCGGTGGAAGCAGCCGGAGCGGCAGCGTTTGCAGCCACGGGGGCAGCAGTCATCAGACCGGCGGCAGATGCCACAGCACCCACTTTCAGGAAGTTGCGGCGGGACATTTTATGTTCTTTCATACGATAATTCCTCTCTTATCCTGAGCCCTCCCGGGCCCTGTTGCAATGTTTCTTGGGAACGGTTCTATTGTACCCGTTCGGAGAAAGAGGGGAAACCATGGTAGGGCAAATCTTAGGTAAACCTTGGGCAATGAAAAACAGGCATTGGTAAAAAACAGGTGGTCTTTGTAAAATCGAGCCTTTCCTGCCCGCGGGCTCTTCCACTCCGTCAGGATTCACCCCGGATCGGTTGCATCCGGTGGGCAAATCGTGTATACTGTAACCCGATTTTTATTTGCGGAGGGAGGGGTGCACATGTCCGTTTTGTGTCTGGGCGAAGTCTGGCTGGAGCTGAACGCCGCCACGGCTCCGGAGCTGACGGAGACGTTCCGGGCGCAGACCGGCGGCTGGGGCGCAGGCTTCTGCCGCCAGTACGCCGCATTGGGCGGGCAGGCGGCTCTGCTGGCCCAGCTGGGAGCCGACCCCTTTGGCCGTAAGCTGGCGGCCCGGCTTGCCCGGGATGGTGTGGATTGCTCCCTGCTCTGCTTCACGGATGCCTTCCCCACGCCGGTGGTGTTCACCGGAGCAGACACCGCTCTGCCCTACCGTGCCCACACCGCCGGGCTGGCCCTTGGGCCGGAACAGCTGGAGGCCGCCCCGTTCCGGGGAGCCTCTGCCTTCTGCTTTTCCTCCGCCGGGCTGGTGGACAGCCCCCTGCGGCTGGCCCACCTCGAGGCCCTTGCCGCCGCCCGGGATGCCGGGGCGCTCTGCTGCTATCTTCCCCGGCTGGCGCAGGCCGCGCCCTACTGGCCGCAGCGGGAGGCCCTGTGCCAGACCGCCCTGCAGTTTCTTGACCGGGCAGACGTTCTCTTTTTAGAGGAGAGCGACCTGCTCCTCCTCTTCGGCTCCCGGGAACTGCGCACAGCCCTGTTTGCTCTGTTCACCGGCCATGTGCAGCTGATCTTTTTCTACAAAAAGGACAGGATTTTTGCCTTTACACGCAGTGTTATGGCTTCTGCCGCAAAAAAAGACCAGAGCCCCGCTCTGGTCTTGTATCGGATGGAGAAAATGATGCTCCCTGTCTCCTCTCTGCCCAGATTAAAGGAATCCGAGCTGAACGCGCTGATCGGATAGCCCCCTGCCGCTGAGATGGCGGCGGGAACCAAACAAAAACAGCCAGCGCCGTGGAAAGGAGGAGAAAGCGGCGCTGGCTGTGTATGAGAACTCCCAAACATTTGCGGCTGTCAGGAGATGGTTGGTAGTCTGTCCACCGCCTTGGCTATTGCCTCGCATCAGCAGGGGACAGTGTTTTTTAAAGGGGCCGCGCCGCCCGGTTTCTGCCGGAGATGCGCGGTTTTCATTGCCTGCATGGCATCTTGGGAGGATGTTTTTCTGTTCCTCCCTGACTGCACCCTTATTGTACAGGATAAAAATGGAGTTTCTTTGTGAGGAATTTGAACAAATTGAAAATAAACGGAGCCGCTGCACATCATTTTGTACAGCGGCTCCGTTTTTTACGCTTTTTCTTTAATTTTCAGCCAGATTACCGGTGTAGAGCTGGTAGTACTTGCCCTTTTTGGCGATCAGCTCGTCGTGGCTGCCGCGCTCGATGATGCGGC
>ERZ827522.1893-NODE-1893-length-15951-cov-6.786676_pt1 | contig 15951 bp, 13 predicted proteins | sample MGYA00519580_ERZ827522 | MGnify/ENA primary metagenome ERZ827522 (study PRJEB31778, sample SAMEA3449340) | human gut metagenome | biome: human gut; feature: human-associated habitat; material: faeces | place: United Kingdom | collected 2010/2012 ... | reverse complement strand
CGGTGACGGGACGCATAACGGCGCCCACGGTCAGGCAGTTGAAGTAGTCGTCCACGAAGATCAGCACGCCCAACAGCATGGTCAGCAGCTGCGCGCCGCAGCGGGTGTGAACGGTCTTCTTGGCCCAGCGGCCGAAGGCCTCGGAGCCGCCGCCCTTGTTCATCAGGTCCACCATGATGCCCAGGGTGACCAGGAACACGATAATACCCATGTTGCCGCCGTCAGCCAGCACGGAGATGATACCGTAATCGGCACCCACCAGGGTCACGATGGTGTCCCAGGGAGCGAACTGGGTGTACAGCAGTGCGCCGACCAGGCAGCCCAGGAACAGAGAGGAATACACTTCCTTGCTGATCAGGGCCAGCACGATGGCCACGATGGGGGGCAGCAGGGACCAGAAGGTGCCGGCAAACGGAGTCTCGGAGTAGACCTTCTCCTCATAGGTGGTGTACTCCACGCCGTTGACGTCCTTGGACTTCTCTTCGGACTTGACGTACTCGGTACCGTCGGCGCCGACGATGGTGTTGCCATCCTCAGACAGCTCGAAGTAGGTGCCGGCCTCGGGGCTCACATAGTAGGAGCCGTCCAGCGCATACTTAGAGCCCTCGCTGTCGTCCGCGGTCTTCAGGATGCCATCCAGGAACACGCCGTCACCGGTGGTGTAGAACGCGCCGTCGCCGACGAAGACAGGGTTCTCCTTGCCCTTGAACTGCAGGCCCAGGATGACCAGCAGGACAATGAAAACACCCAGCGCTACGAAATACGCTATTTTGGTGCTTTTCTTTTCCATGTGTGTGATTTACCTCCTCACAAATTGGTGGTGAATACCATCAGCCGGCGAAACAGCGTATCTGCCCCGCCAACCTCCTGTATCATACCGTCACGCCAAGATATTGTCAAGTTCTTAACGTCATATTCCATTATTTTAACAAATTGTGAACTCCGTTTTCGTCGTTTTTACAAGAGAAACCGGGCGGCAAACACAGCATCGTGTGCTTTTTACGGCAGGCGGCACAAGTCTTTCCGGGTCCGCGGACGCAAAAAGAGACGCCGGTGCGGCGGCACCGGCGTCCCCTCTGTTAAGTAAGAGTTTGTTTATTAACAATTCGTCAAGAGACTTTACAGGAAGAATTCCTTTATCTGACCGTACAGGATGAGGACCATGATCAGCGGCGTGATGAACTTGACGCAGACCTTGAAGAAGCCGTAGCTGCCCATGACATGACCGGACTGCTCCGTCTCTTCCTTGACGAACTCGGGGCCGATCTCCCAGCCGATCATCAGAGACATCAGCAGCGCGCCCAGCGGCATCATAACGCCCTCGGACAGCGCATCCCAGAAGTCCAGCCAGTCGGCAGCCCAGGTCTTGGGATTTGCAATGTTCAGCAATTCCGCAGGCGAGAAGCTGCTGGCACCCAGACGGTCAGCGCAGACCAGGATGCAGCCCAGGCCCACACAGGCGGCGGCGATGAGGGTATAGCTCTTGCGCTTGTCGCCCTTGCCCTCGTCGCGGGCCTTATCCACAAAGTGAGCCACGATGACCTCCAGCAGGGAGATAGAGGAGGAGATGGCGGCAAAGACCACCAACAGATAGAACAGGATGCCGAAGATGGGGCCGAGGCCGCCCATGCGGCTAAACACGTTCTGCATGGTGACGAACAGCAGGGACGGGCCACCCACTGCGCCGGAGGGATCCAGAGCGAAGCGACCGGGCAGCACGCACAGGCCGGCCATCAGAGCCACCATCGTATCCATGACCACGATCAGCAGCGCGTTCTTCTGGATGTTCTCCTTCTTCTGCAGATAGGAGCCGTAGGTGATCATGGCGCCCATACCCAGGGACAGGGAGAAGAACATCTGGCCGCCGGCGGTAGCCAGCACGGTCAGGACGTCGGGTGTCTCCTGCTTGAAGGTCACGATGCGCTGCATGACGCCGTTGATCTCCACCGCGGACATTTTCACGCCATCGATGACGGCGGAGGCGGGAACATAGTATCCATTTTCAGTAGCCCAGCCGGGGGCAAACATGTACTTCAGGCCATCCAGGGCGCTGCCGTGGATCACGTGCTCCACCAGGGAACCGTCCGCCTGGAGCACCTGCACGGTGGCGTCCACACCGTCCAGCGTGCAGGCGCGGATGATGCAGATCAGCAGGGCCACGAACAGGGCAGGCATACCCACGGAGCAGACCTTCTCGATGCCGCCGCCGACGCCGCCGAGAACGATAAGCATAGTCAGCACCACGAAAATCAAGCCATAGATAATGGCCTCGGTGGTGCTGGACATGAAAGCGCCGAACACCGCGTCGCCCAGAGAGGCGCTGGCCGCGTCCGCCGACGCAGCGGCGATGGCACTGGCGCCAAAGCCCGCGCCGAACAGGTCGCCTACATTGAGCACCACATACTTAATGCAGTAGCCGCCCAGAGCGCAGTAGAAGAACAGGATGAAGAACGCGGACAGGATGCCCATCCAGCCCATCCAGCTGAACTTCTTGCTAAGGGCCTTATATGCCGCCACAGCGCCCTTGCCTGTCTTACGACCAATGGCCAGCTCGCCCACCATGACGATGAAGCCGCAGCAAACAGCCAAAATGAGGTAAATGATGAGGAACGTGAAGCCGCCGCAGGCGCCCATCTTATTGGGGAAGCCCCAGATGTTGCCCAGGCCGACTGCCGAGCCGACCGCGGCCATCAGGAATCCGAAATTGGATCCAAAGCCTTTTCTTTCTTCCATTGTTTTCTCTCCTTACAAGTTTCCCCCGCCGCGCCGCGGCGGGCGTGTTTGTATCTTACAGCGAAAAAACCGCCCTGTAAATACAGGCAGGCGTTTCTTAACACGGTGACAGCGGAAATGCGGTTTTTCTTTATCCGTACATTATAAAATTTCCGTAAAGCGTCGGTTCGTGTCGGCAGATATTTTCTCCAAAAGAAACACCCCGCATGTGAAAAAGACCGCCCGCAGGCGGTCTTTTCTTCTCGGTATGTATCAGTCTCCCTCGCGCATACGGTAGCCGACGCCCACCTCGGTGAAAATATACTGGGGGTTGCCGGGGGTAGGCTCGATCTTGCGGCGGATGTTGGCCATATTTACCCGGAGGATCTGATTGTCGGTCTTGGCCTTGGGTCCCCACAGCTCCCGGATAATGAAGTCGTAGGTCAGGACCTTGCCGGCGTACTTGCCCAGCAGGGCCACGATCTTGTACTCATTGACGGTCAATCCGGCGTTCTCGCCGTTCATCAGCACCTGGTGCTTATCGTAGTCGATGGTCAGATCGCCGGTGACGAACTTGCCGGACTGGGCGATCTGGGTATTGGAAAGGGTGGTGCGGGTGTGGCGGATGGCGGTGCGGATGCGGGCCAGCAGTTCGGAGGTGCCGAAGGGCTTGACCAGATAGTCGTCGGCGCCGTAATCCAGGGCCTCCACCTTGTCGTGCTCGTGGTTGCGGGCGGAAACCACCACCACCGGCAGATTGGACCACTTGCGGACAGATTTCAGCACCTCCATGCCGTCCATATCGGGCAGGCCCAGGTCCAGGACGATCATGTCCGGGCAATGGGAGGCGATCATGGTCAGGGCCTCCTCGCCGGTGCGGACAATGATGGTGTCGAAGCCGTTGGCGGTGAGGATCATGGAGATAAAGTTGCTGATGGACTGCTCATCCTCCACGATCAGGACTTTGTCTTTAATCTTCATCGTTTTCTCCTTTCATGGGCAGGGTCACGGTAAATACCGCGCCGCCCTCCTGTCTGTTGTCTCCCCGTATCACACCGCCGTGGGCCAGCACAATGGTGCGGCACACGGACAGACCAATTCCCATGCTGCGCTTGCCGTCACTGCTGCGGTCGCTGCGGGCGGAGCCGTCGAACAGCCGGGGCAGCAGGTGCTGGGGGATGCCGCGGCCGTCGTCCGCCACAGTGAACACCGCGCAGTTGCCCTCGCTGGACAGGGTCACGTCGATATGGTGGGTCTCGCCGTGGATGACGGCGTTCTCCATCAGGTTCACCAGTACCTGCTCCATCAGCAGGGGATCCATGGGCACCATCATCAGTTCATCCGGCAGATGGACACGGATATCCACCTCCGGGTAGTGCTTGTGGGTCTTGGCCACGGCGGACTCGATGACCTCCTCCGCCGGCTCCGGCTCTTTCTTGACCTTAGCCTCCTCAGAGCTTATGCGTGTGATGGACAGCAAATTCTCTACAATGCGGATGAGCCACTGGGCGTCCTCGTTGGTGGATCGCAGCAGCTGCTGGCGCTGCTCCTGCGTCAGTCCGCCGTCCTGCTCCAGCAGAACGTTGGTGGCGCCCACGATACCGGTCAGCGGCGTGCGGATGTCGTGAGACACGGCGCGCAGCAGGTCGGCATACATCTTTTCGCGGTCGGCCTCCCGGCGCACCTGCTCGGTCTGCTTGGCCCGGCTGGTAACGGTGGCGGTCAGGATGGAGATGGTCATCATCACCAGGAACGTCAGCGGAAAGCCCGTCAGCGTAAAGCTGATATGCCAGAAGGGGTAGGTAAAGATGATGTCCACGCTGAACACCCCCACCACTGCCATGATGATGCCCAGCAGATAGCCATCCGTCCAGTAGGCGGTAAGGAACACATCCAGCAGAAAGATCATGGCTACGTAGCTGGTGTCGTTGTGCATATCGAAGCTGCGAAGCAGCAGACAGCACATAACGGCTACCAGGTAGAGTCCCAGTGCTTTCAGCACATCCATGCCGGAAAAGCGCAGACCAGTGGTCCGCAGCAACTGTCTCCGGCGGGCTTGTTTACCGGTCATAGCCGCCCTCCCCTCCTTTTGATGACGTTATTATAACATACATTATCGCTAAGGTAACGCTAAGATATCGTTAAGGTATCACGAATATCTCATTAAGAGCAACCGAAAATAACAAATAAGAGACGGCGTTGGCCGTCTCTTTTCATCTTTGCTGCGCGGGGATCAGGCTTTGCGATCTATGTGCAGGAGGCGTTTTCTGTCGAAAAACACCCATAAAAAAGCAAATCACCACGCTTTCGCGTGGTTTCCTCATCGGTATGCCTTACCGCTGGCTCACTTCCCAGTCGCTGTCGGCAAAGATCATGTCATCCAGGTCACCCCAGATCCAAGTTGTCGTCATAGTGATATCACGCTCCTTTCTTCCATTTTACAGTGTTATTATATGCCGCGGCAGCCCGGATAACAAGGGCAAAATTGGATATTCTGTATAAAGCTTTTGTAAACTTTTATTGCACATTGCACAACACCTATGAGTTATTTCTGTGTAACACTCTTGCGCTGTTGTGTGCTGTATAGTATAATAAAGTGTTCAAGCAGTCTTATGTGGTGAGGTGAGCACCTGATGAGAGAGTTTCACGGCGGCGACTATGATGTGGCCGTCATCGGCGCGGGGCACGCGGGCATCGAGGCTGCCTTGGCGGCGGCCCGGATGGGCATGAAGACCGTCTGCCTGACGGTGAGCCTTGACGCGGTGGGGAATATGCCCTGCAACCCGGCCATCGGCGGCACCGGCAAGGGACACCTGGTCCGGGAGCTGGACGCACTGGGGGGCGAGATGGCCCGGGCGGCGGACAGGGCCTGCATCCAGTACCGAATGCTGAACCGGGGCAAGGGTCCCGCCGTGTGGTCCCTGCGGGCCCAGGCGGACCGGCGGAAATACCAGCAGGTGATGAAGCACACGCTGGAATTGCAGCCGGGACTGACGCTGCGGCAGGCGGAGGTAACGGAGATACGCTGCGACGGGAACGGCCATGCCGCCGCCGTGGTGCTCCGCACCGGCGCGGTGCTGGGCGCCCGGGCGGTCATTCTGTGCACGGGCACCTTCCTGACCGGGCAGACCATCGTGGGCGAGTGCATCGAGTCCTCCGGGCCGGACGGCCTGCACCCGGCCAACGCCCTGACGGACAGCCTGCGGGCACTGGGACTGCCCCTGCGGCGGTTCAAGACCGGCACGCCGCCGCGGATACACCGGGGCAGCGTGGACTTCAGCAAAATGGAGCTGCAGGAGGGCGACCCGGATCCGCTGCCCTTCAGCTTTGAGACAAAGGACGTGCCGGAAAACCGGGCGGTGTGCTACCTGACCTACACCAACGAGGAGACGCACCGGATCATACGGGAAAATCTGGACCGCAGCCCCATCTATTCCGGAGTCATCGAAGGCATTGGCCCCCGGTACTGCCCGTCCATCGAGACGAAGGTGGTGCGCTTTGCGGACAAGCCCCGGCACCAGCTGTTTATCGAGCCTATGGGGCTGGACACCGAGGAGCTGTATGTGCAGGGCTTTTCGTCCTCTATGCCGGAGGAGGTGCAGCTGGAGATGCTGCACACGGTGCCGGGGCTGGAGCAGGCGGTGATGATGCGGCCGGCCTACGCCATCGAGTACGACTGCATCGACCCGCTGGCGCTGCTGCCCACGCTGGAGGTAAAGGCGGTGCCCGGCCTGTACGGCGCGGGGCAGTTCAACGGCTCCTCCGGCTACGAGGAGGCGGCGGTGCAGGGCTTTGTGGCCGGCGTGAACGCGGCGCTGAAGCTGCAGGGCCGGGAGCCGCTGGTGCTCAAGCGGAGCGAGAGCTATATCGGCACGCTGATCGACGATCTGGTGACCAAGGGCACCGAGGAGCCGTACCGCATGATGACCAGCCGGTCGGAATACCGGCTGCTGCTGCGGCAGGACAACGCCGATGCGCGGCTGTGCCCTATCGGGCACGAGCTGGGGCTGGTCAGCGATGAACGGCTGGCGGCGGTGGAGGCCAAGTACGAGGCCGTGGCAAAGGAGATACGGCGGCTGGAGCGCACGGGCATACCCGGTACGCCGAAGCTGAACGCCCTGCTGGCAGAACGGGGCACCGCCGCCGTGGACAGCGGCTGCCGCCTGATCGATCTGCTGCGGCGGCCCCAGTTGACCTATGCGGACCTGACAGAATTCGACACAAATCGACCCGACCTGCCCGCGGAGGTGCGGGAGCAGGTGGAGATCACCGTGAAGTACGAGGGCTATATCCAGCGGCAGCAGCGGCAGGTGGCGGAGTTTGAGAAGCTGGAGCGCCGGAAGCTGCCGCCGGATATGGACTACGACCACATTCAGGGTCTGCGGCTGGAGGCGCGGGAGAAGCTCAGCGCTCTGCGGCCCCTGAACGTGGGGCAGGCCGGGCGGGTATCCGGCGTGTCACCGGCGGATGTGGCGGCGCTGCTGATCTGGCTGCAGACACACGACAAGGAGGCGGACGCATGACGGCACATGAGCTGACCCACACCATACGGAACGATATGCCGGTGTATCCCGGCACGGAGCAGCCCCGGCTGACCACCGCCTGCACGATCGACCAGTGCGGCTACCGGGAGACGCTGCTGCATATGTTCTCCCATACCGGCACCCACATGGACGCCCCGGCCCATATGCTCCGTGACGGTACGGCGCTGGACCGCTACGACGCGGCGAAGTTTGCCGGGCCCGCCGTGGCAGTGGACTGCCGGGGGCAGCGCGCCATTACTCTGTCCCTGCTGCAGAGCTATGACCTGAACGGCGCGGACTTCGTGCTGTTCTGCACCGGCTGGGACAAGAAGTGGGGCACGCCGGGCTACTATGAGGGCTTTCCCTGCCTGACGGCGGAGGCGGCGGCATATCTGGCCGGCCTGCCGCTGAAGGGCGTGGGCGAGGACACCATCTCGCTGGACCCCTGCGACAGCGTGGATTTCCCCAACCACATGACACTGCTGGGCGCGGACTTTGTGAACACCGAGAACCTCAAGGGGCTGGACAAGCTGCTGGGCCGACGCTTCACGTTCGTTACGCTGCCCCTGAAATTTGAGAATGCCGATGGCTGCTCCTGCCGCGCCATCGCTCTGGAGGAATGACAATGGGTAAACTGCGGTTCCTGTTTGCGCTGTGGATGGCAAAGCTGTCCATCCCGGCGCTGAAGATCACCCGCCACAACGGCACGGACTTTCCCGGCAGTCTGGCGGTGAAGCTGTGTCCGGACTTTTTGAAGTATATCGGCAAGCCGGAGCACATCATAGCCGTCACCGGCACCAACGGCAAGACCACCGTGGCCAATATGCTGAACGACGTGCTCACCGCCGAGGGCAAGACCGTACTCAGCAACCGGGCGGGCAGCAACATCATCTCCGGCGTCAGCACGGCGCTGCTGAAGGGCTGCGGCCTGCTGGGCCGGATCAGGCCGGAGTACGACCTGGCGATCCTGGAGATCGACGAGCGCTCCGCGCCCAGGATCTATCCCTATGTGAAGCCGGAGCACATCGTCATCACCAACCTGTTCCGGGACTCCATCATGCGGAACGCCCATCCGGGCTACATCGCGGACATCCTGACCCGGTCCCTGCCTAAGGAGAGCAGGCTGATCCTCAACGCCGACGACCTGATCTCCTGCACGGTGGCGCCGGAGAACCAGCGGGTATATTTCGGCATCGACCGGCTGCCCACCGACGTGACGGAATGCGAGAACCTGCTGAACGATATGCGTATCTGCCCCCGATGCGCCGGGAAGCTGCGGTATGAATACCGCCGCTACCACCACATCGGCCGGGCTGTGTGCGAGAGCTGCGGCTTCCACTCCCCCGACTGCGACTATCTGGCCACAAAGGTGGACACCGCCGCCCACACCATGTGCATACGGGAGGCGGGGCAGGAGTACCCGTACACCCTCATCACCGACAGCCTGCACAACATCTACAACACGGTGACGGTGATCGCCGCCCTGCGGCAGCTGGGCTATGACCACGGCACCATCGCCCGCCGCATGGCGGAGGTGAAGATCCCCGCCAGCCGGCTGTCCGAGGAGGAGATCGGCGGCGTGAAGGTCATTATGCAGATGTCCAAGGACAAGAACGCTCTGGCCTGCTCCCGCAACTTCGACTATATCCGGTCCAAGCCGGGGAAGAAGGAACTGCTGCTGATGATGAACTGCCTGGGCGTGGCCAAAAACTGGTCGGAAAACCCCAGCTGGATGTACGACACAGATTTTGAATTCCTGAACAGCGACGATGTGACGTGCCTGGTCTGCGCCGGGCCGCGGGCCTATGACTACCAGCTGCGGCTGCTGCTGGCGGGCATCCCCCGGCAGAAGATACGGCTGGCCGAGGACGAGTTCGCCGCCCTGGAGCTACTGCCGCTGACCCCCGGCGACGACGTGTATCTGCTCTACGGCGTGGACGGCACGCCCCTGGCCTTCCGGGTCAGGGAAAAGCTGAAGGAAAAGCTGCTGGCAAAGGAGGTCGCGCAATGAAGGCGGAAATTCTGTTTCCGGAGGTCTGCAACCTGTACGGCGATCTGCAGAACATCTACTATCTGAAGCGCTGCTGCCCGGCGCTGGAGATCATAGAGACGGACCTGCACAGCAAACCCCGGTTCCTCACGGAGGATGTGGCGCTGGTCTATATGGGCAGCACCACGGAGCAGGGGCTGCGTCTGGCGGCGGACGCCCTGCGGCCCTATGCCGCGGACATCGCCGCAAGGGCGGACGCGGGACAGCTGATCCTGCTGACCGGCAACGCGCCGGACGTGTTTTCCGCCGCCATAGAAAGTGACAGCGCCGACACCATAGAGGGGCTGGGCATTCTGCCCGGGCGGGTGAAGTACACCATGATGAAGCGGCACAACAGCTTCTTCCTGGGCACCTTTGACGGTATGGAGGTCGTCGGCTTCAAGAGCCTGTTCGGCTTCCACTACGACGCAGCGGAGGCGGAGGGCTGGTTTGACACCGTGCGGGGCGTTGGCCGCACGCCGGAGTCGAAGCTGGAGGGCTTCCGCCGGGGCGGGCTGTACGCTACGGCGCTGATCGGCCCGCTGCTGATCCTAAATCCTCCGCTGTGCAAGTGGCTGCTGCGGCAGATGGGCGCCGAGGACACGCTGGCCTTCGAGGACGCGGCCTTCGCCAGCTTCAACAAACGTGTGGCGGAGTTCAAGGAGCCGGGCAGAGGTTTCCAATACTCGTAAAAAAAGCATCCCCCAACCGGGGGATGCTTTTTTATCAGAGCTTTTCGGACAGTGTTTCGTCCAGGCCCACGCCGTAGAGGTTCTTGGCCGAGCAGCCGGCGCGGCCGCCGCCGGCACAGGCGCAGGCGCACGCACAGGCGCAGCTGCTGGCGCAGGCACAGTGGCTGCCGCCGCCAAATCCACCGCCGCCAAAGCCGCCGCCACGGCTTCCGCCGCCGAAGCCGCCGCCACCTCTTCTGGGCGGTCTGGGCTTTGTTTTGGTGCCCACGCTGCCGGGACGGGGCCTGCCGTCCGGCCCGGCGGGGTACCACAGGTGGTTCACGAACACATACCGGGTGCCGAAGCCGCCGGCGTAGCCGTCGCCCCGGCGGGCGGCGGAGATCAGCACGAGGATGAAAATCACCACGAAGATCATCACCATCATGCCGACGATGGCGTCACCGGTGTCGTCCTCAAAATGCTCGCATGGCACATACACACAGTGGTCGTAGTCGGAGGGGAGATTGTCGGCGCTGTATTCCTCCGACAGCTGGGTGGGCCAGTCGGTGTAGCGCACCTGTATGTTCATTTTGTAGCCGTAGTCCAGATCGGAGGCGGTGATGGTCATGCCGTCCTGCACCGTCACGCTGTCAGCGCCGCTGACCGTACCCTCGGTGAAATCGCCGGTCAGCCCGGCGGGGTCGTTCCAGATGAGGGTCATCTGGCCGATCCTGGCCTCGTCGAACCACCCGGCGGTGTAGTCGTAGTTCACATAGTCGTAGCGAACATTGTCATAGTCCTCAATAACGCCGTTGGTGCTGAGCTGATACATATACTCCTGCACCCACGAGTAGGCGAAGGAAAACGTCTCGTTCGCCTCGTAGGCGCGGTCAAGGTAGACATACATATAGCTGTTATCGAAGTCCAGCCGCTCGATGTTGTCCGTCAGTGCCGCCACGTCCCGGATGGAGCCGTTGGGCACGCCTATTTTCAGCTCCTGCCCGTAGGGCAGCTCCTCCAGCGGCGTCCACTCCAGCTTCACGGTGATAAGCAGGCTGCCATCCTCCGTGTTGGGCGTCACCATAACGCCGTACTGCTCGATGTAGTCGTAATCTGCCCATGCGGTGGCGGTAAAGCAAACCGCCGCCAGTAAGACAAGCAGCAGAACGTGCAGTTTCTTCAGCATAGGGTGCCCTCCTCCCGGTTGCTTTCACGCAGTTGGCACAGCTGCTCCATTTTGGCGCTCTTGGCCCGGATGGCCGCGCAGCGCTCACTCTGCCAGATCTTGTCCCAGTCGTCGGCGAGGATATTACCCAAGGGTTGGCTGCTGAGCCAGCTCTGGCAGGGGATCACGCCGCCGTCCGGGGCGATGGCCATGTTGCTGAGGCAGGCACCGCAGCTGGGCACCAGGGTCAGGCCCAGGGCGCGCAGCGTCTCCCCCTTCAGCCAGCCGGGGCTGGTGAAGTCCAGTTCCATTTCCAGCTCCTCCGTCACCGCCACGGCCTTTGTCAGTACGTCGGTGAGCTGCTGCTCCGTCAGCGCCGTGGCGCGGCTCTCATCGCCCACCGCGCCGCCGGAGGGGATCAGCCCGGAACAGGTCACATAGCGGACGCCCAGACCGTGGACGAAGCGCAGCGTCTCGTCATAGGCGGTATTCAGGCTGCACAGGGGCGTATTCACGGACACGGACAGCCCCGCCGCCACAGCGGCACGGATGCCCGCCACGGTGTCGTCAAAGCCGTCGGCACCCACCAGGGCGTTGTGAATGTCCTTATCATGGCTGTAGAGCGTCACCTGCACACTGTCCAGGCTGGCGTCATACAGCTTTTGGCACAGCATGGGCGTCAGCAGGCGGCCGTTGGTGTTCAGCCGGGTGACGAACCACTGGGCGGCATCCACCAGCTCCACCAGATCGGCGCGCAGGGTGGGCTCGCCGCCGGTGAACGTCACCTGGGGGATATTGGCCGCGCGCAGCCGATCCAAGACCTCCTTCCACTGGGCGGTGGTCAGCTCCGGTGTGTCGGACAGGGGCTGTCCCGCCGCATAGCAGTGCAGACACTTCTGGTTGCAGTGCCACGCGCCGTCACGGGTCATGGCGCTGACCATCAGGTCCATACGGTGGGGCGCGGTCATCTCGGGGGCGTACTCGCCCAGCGTCAGCGGCGCGACCTCCGCCTCCGGCGCCTGCCCCCGGGCGATGGCCACCAGGGACTCTATCATGATTTGCAGGTCCTCCGCCAGACGCTCCTTGGGCGTGAAGGGGTAGACCTTATGGGTCCGGGCCACCGCACCGGCGGCCATGGCGTTCCAGTCGCTCTCGGTGATCTCCAGCCCGGCGAAGGGCTCCAGCCGGTCCATGAAGCAGGAGAGCAGGATGGCCCAGCTCAGGTTCAAGGGCACCAGCTTGCTGCCGTTGAGCAGCAGCAGAAAGGGCGCGTTTTCCGCGTCCTCACGGGGTGGGATCATGTGGATACGCACCACGCCCCGGCCCTTGGGGTCCAGGGTGATGTGCCGCACACAGTTCAGGTGCTGCCGCCGGTAGCGGCGCTCCAACATAGTAGACACAGGCAGTCCTCCTTTATGAAGGCGATGTGGGGATAGATATGTGCAGTATACCACAGCGCAGGGCAAAGCGCAACAGGACGCACAGTGAGGCAGTAGCGGTAACGCTCCGTTTCAACGATGTAACCGTAGTTTTGTGTCCAGCCGCCGCTGATTTTCCTGCCGTGTTCATAGCAGAAACGCTCCATGGCGAAGCCGCCGCTGAAGAAATAGGTGTTCGTCCAATACCTATTTGGTGGACCTGAAGGGATTTCCCCCGCAAGGGGGGATAAACTTCGACTCCCGCAGGCCCACGGCAAAAATAAATCCACCCTTGCGGGTGGTTTATTTTTGCCGTGGGCCTGAAGGGATTCGAACCCTCGACCTCTCGGATGCGAACGAATTAAAAGCTCTGATTTGTATTGATTTTCAAACATTTCCAGCGCTTTCGGCTGGAATGTAAATGGTCTTGTGGCCTCTTTTTCCCGTTGTAACCATGTGTCCCGGAAGCGTATGTGGTACGTGTTGTGGTCACAGGAGATGTGCGTCGATATCATCTAAACGAGGTGGTAATCTACATACGCCTATGATAGACCAAGTGAGGAAAATCGTCAACCGCTTTCTTTGGCAGGGGCAGTGCAGGGAATGGGATGCAATAGACAAAGAGAAACGTCTGAAGACGACGAGTATGGTTAGCCGCCATCTTGTTTAAAACAATTAATCTAAAAGAGAAAGCTATAATTGGATAACTTCTTCCCTTTTAATACTGCAGATATTTGAACACGAGGTCGGTTCTTTCGAAGTATTTCATCAGAATCACAGCAAAGATAAGCACCACACACTCGGCAATGATGCAGGTGTACCAGTTGACGCTCTCGCCAGCCAAGATGGGCAGTCATCGGAGGGTGAGCGTATTAAAGGCCAACACACGGAAGATGCAAGTGTGCTGCCATTTATATTTATTACAAAAACATAAAACTCGGTCGCTGATTATACCGTGTGTATAGAGCTGTGTTTTTTAAAATTAAGACCGGGGCAACTACCTATGCTAACGAAAAGACTGCTGTAGAGCATCGAGAAATGTAACGACGAGTTACCTCGAACTCAAAAAAATCCAAGTGCCCAAAATCTCCATCAGCCAGTGTGGGAAAACACAACCACAGATGCCACACGGCACGGTAAAGCAAAAGAGAAAAAGAACAGAAAATACCGGACCCTATCTCTTGTGAAAACGAAGTGAGATCTGTGGGCACTATTGGTGCGGAACAAACACAATAGCCTATCTATCATTTCGATGGCTTTCGGGAACTGCTGGAGGTGCCGTGCACTTGACTACACATGGTTTCTATGCTATGCTCATCGAGGCCAGCTTATGTGTACTGGTCTGCCGCCTGCGTCCGGCGGCTGAAACACAGAAAGATAAGGAGAGTTTTCAACATGAGTAAATCCCAGCAGAATTATCTGGATCAGGTGGCCCAGCGGCTTCACCTGACAGCAGACGCGCAGAGCGGCATTCTCTTTGGGATGCAGGGCGGCCTGCATATGATGCTGATGCGCAGCACCAGCAACCAGAATTTTGTTTCTCTTGTTTTTTCCCTGACTCACAGCGGACAGGAGCCGGATGCGGCGGAAATCAAGGCTTTTGTCAAGAGCAACAAGCTGATTGTAAACTACTCCATTCGCCGCAGCCGGGTGGAATTTATCCTGAAGCCCCGATTCGGCAGCTTTAAGCAAATTGACCAGCTGGAGCAGGTCACAGGCGAGGTGGTATCCCTCCTGCGCACCGGCGGCTACCAGAGCTGCTGCCAAAATTGCGGGCAGACGGCGGACACGGATGCATGCATCATGGCAGGGGTTCCGTCCCTGCTGTGTGACAGCTGCTATCAGCAGCTGGGCCATAATCAGGAACAGATTCAGCAGGAATCTGCCGGCAAGCCGGAGAATGTGCTGGCCGGTGTGGTGGGCGCTCTACTGGGATGCCTGCTGGGCGTGGGCTGCATTGTGCTGCTGGGACAGCTGGGCTATGTAGCGGCTTTGTCTGGCATTGTGCTGGCTGTCTGCACGCTGAAGGGATATGAGCTTCTGGGCGGGCGTCTGTCCACCAAGGGAATTGTGATTGCCTGTGTGCTGATGCTGGCAATGACCTATGTGGGCTATCGGCTGGATTGGGCCATTACTGTTGCCAAGTATTTTGAGGCCAGTCTGACAGATTCCTATCGGGCTATCCCCTACCTCATTGACGAAGAAATTCTGGACGGCGGCGTTTATACCGGTGAGCTTATCAAGCTGTATGCCTTCACACTGATCGGCGCAATCCCCACCATCATCAGCTCCGTAAAGAACCGGAAGATGGCCAAGGTGACTTATCGCATGCAGAGCCAGAGAGCTGTGAACAGCACTCCGGAGTTCTGATTCTGGGCAGACAAGCGAAAGATTTTAAAAAGATCAGGTGCAGCTTCAAAAGAAGCTGCACCTATAAACTGAAAGTAGACACTCACAAAATACCGGGTTGTCGTAAAACAGTAAAATCAAAAAATGGTGAAAACCTTGTGTTTTCAAGGGGCGGCGTGACGAAAGTCACGCCGTTTTCTTTTTCATCAGCTCATTCAGAGGAATGCAAAAGCCCCGCTTCAACTCGTTGTATCTGACATGACCGTTCTGAAAAGCATGGGAAAGCAATGGGAATGGACATTGCTGCCGGATACCTTCAATAACGAAATTATTGCGCACAGCGTTTCCCCGATTGCAGGGGATAACAAGCCCCATTATCAGAAAATGAAAGCCGATGCGGAAGCCGGAGATCCCGAAGCCATCCGGCGATATGAAGCCACCCTTGCCAAGCGCAGAGATGAGTACCACAAAAAGAAATCAAGACAGGAGGAAGTACCAGCATGAAGGAATTGAAGCCAAGAATCCACGAAAACGGCATCGACTACATTCTCGTAGGCGATTACTATGTGCCGGACTGGAAGCTGCCGGAGGAACACCGTCCCATTGGCAGGTGGGGCAATCTTCACAGGGCGTATTTGAGACAGTTTTGCCCTGCCCTCTATTCGACCCTTGTCCTCTCAGGTGAACTGCACACCTACCTTGCCGATCTGAACGAGCAGGCAACGGAAAGATGCAGTCTTATCATTGAGCAGATGGCAGAAGCCGAGGGCGTAGACGAAGCTATGAAAGCGGAAAATCAGATGTTATGGGTGCAGTCCATGAACTCCATCCGCAGCCGAGCAGAGGAAATCATCATGCATGAGCTGATTTATGATTGACGGTTAAGAGCCGGAAAAAACGCATATTTGATGCTGGGAACGCTTCGGACGAGGAATGTATCGCCGGAGCGTTTTCCATTGAAAAATCTCCGTTTTCTCCAAGTCAAGAGCCGGAGAAAACGCCCGAAAAACACCCCTATAGGGCTTTTTAAGGCCCTAAATGCGTAGGTTGGTGCTTTGTTGCGATATGCTCCACGGTTACGGTG
>ERZ827522.1889-NODE-1889-length-16007-cov-9.132773_pt1 | contig 16007 bp, 10 predicted proteins | sample MGYA00519580_ERZ827522 | MGnify/ENA primary metagenome ERZ827522 (study PRJEB31778, sample SAMEA3449340) | human gut metagenome | biome: human gut; feature: human-associated habitat; material: faeces | place: United Kingdom | collected 2010/2012 ... | reverse complement strand
GCGGGCCGCGGATGCCGGGGATGGCGCAGTAGTGGCAGCGGTTGTTGCAGCCCTCTGCGATCTTTAAGTACGCATAGTGGGCAGGCGTGCCGATGACACGCTTGCCGCCCAGCGGGAAGTCCTTTTTGGCACCGTAGCTTTCCAGATGGTTCTCCCCATGGAACAGCCGCTCCACGATGGTGTCAATAGCCTTGTTGGAGGCACAGCCTACAACGGCGTCCACCTCGGGGATCTCTTCCTCGATCTGGCTGCGGTAGCGCTCGGCAAGGCAGCCGGTAACGATAACCTTCAGGTTCGGGTTCTGCTGCTTATAAGCGCAGGCTTCCAGAATGTTTTCAATGGCCTCGGTCTTGGCGCTCTCGATAAAGCCGCAGGTGTTCACAAGGATGACATCGGCTTCGGCCAGATCGGCCACAGTCTCGTGCCCGGCAGACAGCAGGATGTGCACCATCACATCCAGATCCACCTGATTTTTCGGACAGCCAAGGGAAATACACGCAATTTTCATAAGGGATGATACTCTCTTTCTCTTTTGAGGGATGCTTTTGATTTTGACGATTTAAGGATTTAAAATGCGCTCCGCGTTCGCTTTGCGCATCATCAGCGGAAGAACTATTTTAAATTTTGGGGTTCAGAAACGCCTGCGGGCGTTTCTGAACCCCATTTTCACGGATGGGGTCGTAACGGAAAACGGCATTTGCAGCGCTGCTTTCTGCGAAAGCGCAGCGCTGCGGGCGAGCGCTTGCTCCCCCTTGGGGGAGCTGTCGCGCAGCGACTGAGGGGCTATAAATCGGCGGAGCCGGAAAAAACGGTTAAAAGATCTTCACGCCGAACAGGCGTGAATCTTCAGTTTTTTCCGGTGTAGCCCACTTCTTTGGGGTTAAAAGGGGCGAGCAGCCCCTTTTTCGTGGCTCCAGCGCGTCGAAATCGCTGGCACTTTTCTGGTTCTCTTTTGGTGTCAAAAGAGAACATCCCTCGACAAACAAAAGCTTTCCGGTCAAACCGCAAAGTATCCGGTCACGCCAGAGGCTCCATCCCCGAGGGAGCTGGCAAAACCGTCAGGTTTTGACTGAGGGAGTAAAATTTCCCCTCCCCTGCAATGATTCCCCCCGCTCAACCGTATGCAGTATGGAAAAGGTGTCGAAATTTTGTCCGGCGGCAGAGGGGAGGATGGCAGGCAGACTGCCGGTTTTGGGGCGGAAAAATTGTGCGTTTTGCAGATTTTGACAAAACTTTCGCAAAAAGATTCGCCGCCCCGCTATTGAAAGCACACGCCTTGCGTGTATAATAGGAATGTTAGGAACCCATTGCCCCCAAAGAGGGAGGAACTGTTGCGCCGGGCGGTGCGGCAGAGAAACGGTAGGATAAGATGGAAAAATTCAGTGTCAAAAAACCATTTACGGTGCTGGTTGCAGTCATCATGGTGCTGATGCTCGGCTTTGTGTCGGTCACCAAGATGAAAACGAACCTGCTGCCGGATGTCAGCACCCCGTACCTGATGGTGGTCACCGTGTATCCCGGCGCCAGCCCGGAGCGTGTGGAGAGCGAAGTCTCGGACGTGCTGCAAAACGCGCTTACGGTGCCCGGTGTGGAAAAGATCACCGCCACCTCGGCTGAAAACTACAGCCTGCTGCTGATGAAGTTTGTGGACGACACGGACATGAACAGCGCACTGGTGCAGGTGTCCAACAAGCTGGATCAGGCCAAGAGCGACCTGCCGGATACCGCCCTGACCCCTTCTGTGATACAGTACAGCATGAACATGAACGCCTTTATGACCGTGGCTGTCAGCCGCGAGGGCAGTTCGGTGTACGAGCTTTCTGACTTCATCAAGAACACCATGACCCCCTACGTCCAGCGCAAGGGCGGCGTGTCCAGCGTATCTGCCAGCGGCCTTGTGGAGCAGCTGGTGCAGGTGCAGCTGAATCAGGAAAAGGTGGATGACATCAACGAAAAGTTGATGGAACTCATCGACACCCAGCTGGAAGCGGCACATACCCAGCTGGAAGAGGCCGAGGCCAAGATCAAGGCCGGCCGCGCAGAATACGATAAGCAGTTCAAAAACTTCGGCAATACCGTGTCCAACACGGTCATGGGCACCCTGAGCTCTGATGTTGGCAGCGCCGTAGAGGTGGTGCGCAAACAGGCCGAAGCGCTGCTGCAAAGCGTCAACAACCTGATCGCCGTGGTCAAGGAGCCTGAGGTGCAGCAGGCCCTCATCGAGGTGCAGGCCGGTTTGCAGCGGGTGCTGGACAAGTTCAACAGCACCGGTATGCGGGATATCGACTCTCTGATCGAGATCGTGTCCGAGCTGCGCGATATCACGGATAAGCTTTCCTCTGCTTTGCAGACCCTGCAGAACCGCATCAACACCGAGACCGGCACGCAGGGCGAGGGCGCCGAGGATCTGGTAGACGAGCTGCAATTGCAGGACAGCCTGAACGTCATCTATAAGACGCTGGAGGACACCATCAAGGCCATGGACAACGTGCCCGGCATGATGACCGAGTTCTCCAACGCGCTGGGCAACTTTACCCAGCAGCAGATGGTCGCCTATATGAAATTTACCGAAGCCCGCGAGCAGCTGAATGAGTACGAAAAGCAGCTCAGCGAGGCCAAGACCCAGTACGAGGCCGCCAGGGAAAAGGCGCTTGCCAGCGCCGATGTGACCAAGCAGCTGGATATCAAGACCCTTGCCACCCTTATCTACGCCCAGAACTTCTCCATGCCCGCCGGTTACGTCAAGGACGAAAGCGGCGAGTCGTGGCTGCTGAAGGTGGGTGAGGAATACGACAGCGTGGAGGATATCCGCGGCGCACTGCTGCTCCATGTGGAGGGCTACGGCGATGTGCGCCTTTCCGACGTGGCAGACGTGGAGGTCATCGACAACGCCGCCGACAGCTATACCCGCCTGAACGGCGAGCAGGCTTCGGTGCTGAAAATTTACAAGGACGACAGTTCCAGCGCAGGTGACGTATCTGCCAACTGTCTGGATGCTTTCAAGGAGCTGGAAGCCCAGTACGATGGTCTGCATATTGTGGTGCTGTCCAATCAGGGCAACTACATCAGCATCCTGATCAAGAGCATCCTCACCAGTATGCTGGTGGGTGCCGCACTGGCCGTCGTCGTGCTGGCCATCTTCCTGAAGGACGTCAAGCCCACGCTGGTGGTCGGCGTCAGTATCCCTCTTTCGGTGCTGTGCGCCGTGGTGCTGATGTACTTCACCGGGCTGGACCTGAACGTTATGACGCTGGCAGGCCTTTCGCTTGGCATCGGTATGCTGGTGGATAACTCGGTGGTCGTCATTGAGAACATCTACCGTCTGCGCGGCCGCGGCGTGCCTGCTGCCCGCGCTGCGGTGCAGGGCGCACGTCAGGTGGGTATGTCAGTCGTGGCCTCTACCCTTACCTCGGTGTGCGTGTTCCTGCCGGCGGTGTTCTCTGCCAGCCTCATCCGCAACCTGATGGGCCCCATGTCCCTGTGCATCGGCTACTGCCTGATGGCTTCTCTCATCGTGGCACTGACCGTGGTGCCTGCTGCCTCGGCTACCGTGCTGAAGAATGCCCAGCCCAAAAAGCTGGCATGGTTCGATAAGATCCAGGACGCCTACGGCCGCAGTCTGGAAAAGGCGTTGAAAAATCGCTTTATACCGCTGGCAGCCGCCGTGCTGCTGCTGGTGTTCTGCTGCTGGCGGGTGGTCTCCATGGGCATCGTGCTGCTGCCCACCAGCACCAGCAACGAGGCTATGATCACCCTTTCCACCACCGACACCCTCTCGAAGGACGAGTCCTACGATGTGGCCGGTAAGGTGGTACAGGCTGTGATGGCTGTGGACGGCGTGGAGGAGGTAGGCATTACCCCCGACAACACTGTGGCGGGCATGGATGTTTCCAACCTTGGCCTGCCCTCCACCATCACCGACCTGCTGAACGCCGCCAACGGCTACGGCAAGTATAAGATCAACGTCAAGCTCAACGAGGAACTCTCTTCTGCCAAGATAGACGCCGCCTGCAAGGCCATGGAGGACGCTGTGGCCGGGGTGGCGGACTGCACCGCCACCGTCCAGCAGTACGGCATGACCGACGACCTGACCAGTCAGCTGTCCACCGGTCTGACCATCAAGATCTACGGCACTGACGCCGAGACCCTGACTGCCCTGTCCGAGAAGGTCATGGATATCGTAAACAGCACCGAGGGCTTCCAGAACGCCACCAACGGTCTGGGCGCGGGTGATTCCACCATCATCCTGCAGGTAGACCGCGATAAGGTGCGTGCCTACGGCCTGACCGTTGCGCAGGTGTACCAGCAGATCGCGGCAAAGCTGACCACCACCACCACGGCACAGACCCCTGTTACCGTGGACGGCACCACCATGGATGTGCAGATCAGCAACAATCTGGACCCGCTGACCAAGGAAAACATGATGGATATGACCTTTGAGACCACCGTCATGTCCGCCGACGGCACCACCGCCACCGGCACCTGCAAGCTGTCGGATATCGCCAGCTGGACCACCGGCAACGCACCGGACTCCATCACCAGCGAGAACCAGAACCAGTTCGTCACCGTCACCGCCGAGACTGCCCCGGGCTACAACACCACGGTGCAGGCGCGTGCCGTGAAAAAGGCGCTGGATGCCTTTGCCCTCACCGATGAGATGCCGGAAGGCTGCTCCTTCTCCATGGGCGGCGAGAGTGACAGCGTCAACTATATGACCGACGAGATGATCCAGTGGATGGCACTGGCACTGCCCTTTGTGTACCTTGTCATGGTGGCACAGTTCCAGAGCCTTCTGTCCCCCTTCATCGTGCTGTTCACCGTGCCGCTGGCCTTTACCGGCGGTCTGCTGGGCCTGCTGCTCACCGGCCAGCAGCTGACCATGATCTCCATGATGGGCTTCATCGTGCTGATGGGTACGGTCGTCAACAACGGCATCGTGTTCGTGGACTACGCCAACCAGCTGCGCATGGGCGGCATGGAGCGCCGCGCCGCACTGGTGGCTACCGGCAAGACCCGTATGCGCCCCATCCTGATGACCACCCTGACCACCGTGCTGGCCATGCTGCAGATGGTGTTCAGCGGTGATATGGCCAGCCAGCTGATGAGCGGCATGGCCATCGTCATCATCTGCGGCCTGAGCTACGCCACCCTGATGACCCTGTATATCGTGCCCATCCTGTACGATGTCCTGTTCAAAAAGCCGCCGCTCAGTGTGGATGTGGGCAGCGACGACGATCTGGACGACATCCCGGATGATGCCGCCGAGTTCATCGCGGCACAGGGTGCCGCACAGCCCCAGCCGTAAAAGAAGTTTCTGTTTGGAACACCTCGTATCCTGTCTGTTGGGATACGGGGTGCTTTTTTGTACGGCAGCACCGGTGGTGTTCTATAATTCCTACAAAAAATCCCCTGAAAAATTGGATGCAAATTCTAAAAGGATGCTCACACAAACACGCAAAACTGTGATATAATCATAAATACAGTAGAAAGACGGGGGCAGTCTGCCCGGCCGTGTGTTCCAAAAATCCTTAGGAGGCGATGCCCAATGGCACAGATCCGCTCAAAGCCCTTCGGAGTGACCAAAGAGGGCGCGAATGTAACGGAGTATACCCTGTCCAACCCCGGCGGATTGTCGGTGAGTGTGCTGGACTACGGCTGTGTGATCAAAAACATTATCGTACCGGCCAAAAACGGCCCGGTGGATGTGGTGATCGGCCACGACACCATGGCCGATTACGAGGCGGACTTCCTGTCCCCTTCCAGCACCTGCTGCGGTGCGTTCGTGGGGCGCTACGCCAACCGCATTGAGAATGCAGAGTTCAGCGTGGGCGGCGCGACCTACAAGCTGGAGGCCAACAACGGCCCCAACCACCTGCACGGCTGCTTCAACCGCAAGCTCTACCGGGTCAAATCCTTTGGCGACACCCTGCTCATGGAAGCCGAAAGCCCTGACGGCGAGGACGGGTTCCCCGGCAACCTGAAGATCGCGGTGCGCTATACCCTCACCGAGGACAATGCATTCCGCATGGATTACCGCGTCTCTTCCGACGCGGACACCATCGTGAACCTGACCAACCACAGCTACTTCAATCTGGACGGCGGCGGCGACGTGCTGAACCAGAAGCTGCGCATCTATGCCTCCCGCTATCTGGAAGGCAACAATCAGTGCTGTCCCACCGGTGCCATTCTGCCGGTGGCGGACACGCCCATGGACTTCACTGCGGGCAAACTCATCGGCCGGGAGATCGACACCGGCTTTGCCCAGACCACCATGGTGGGCGGCGGCTACGACCACTGCTACGTCATCGACCGCGCCCGTGGTTCCAGCCAGAGCATCTGCGCCTGGGCCACCAGCGACAAGACCGGCATCAGCATGAAGCTGTACACCACCCAGCCGGGCATCCAGCTGTACACGGCCAACTTCCTGCAGGACTGCCCCAGCCCCGGCAAGGGCGGCAAGCCGCTGCAGAAATACGGCGGCTTTGCGCTGGAAACGCAGCACTACCCCTGCAGCCCCTCCCACCCGGAGTTCCCCTCCACGGTGCTGCGGGCCGGCAAGGTGTTCCGCGCCACCACCACCCTGCGCTTCTTCACCGGCAAGCAGTGCGGGAAACTGTAACGACCCAGAACGGACGGCTGCCGGAAACGGACGGCCGTCCGTTTTCTTTCTCCCATTTGCACAAAGAGGGCCATCCATCCATTTGCGGCAGACAAAAAATGCTTTGAAATCAGAAATTGTAAAATTAAAGATGCAACAAAATTGCATGTAAATAAAAACCGCGTCCCTTGATTCTGCGCAGAGAACGTTGTATTCTTTAAGCAGGCCGGGACGCGCCCGGCCGCAGCTGAACAAGTGATAAGTGAGAGAGGTACTGGACTATGGCAATTTTGGTTTCCGGCGGTGCCGGCTATATCGGCAGCCACACCTGCATCGAACTTCTGAATGCCGGCTATGACGTGGTCGTGGCAGATAACTATTATAACGCTTCCCCCGTGGTTCTGGACCGCGTGAAGCAGATCACCGGCAAGGACTTCCGCTTCTACAATGCGGACATGACCAAGCACGAGGACGTGGAGAAGATCTTCACCGAGTGCCCGGACATCACCGCCGTCATCCAGTTTGCCGCTTACAAGGCGGTGGGCGAGAGCGTGTCCAAGCCCATCGAATACTACTATAATAACCTCAACTGCACCCTGGTCATCCTGGACGTGATGCGCCGCCACAACTGCAAGAACTTCGTGTTCAGCTCCTCGGCCACCGTCTACGGCGACCCCGCCAGCGTGCCCATCACCGAGGACTTCCCCGTGGGTGCCACCACCAACCCCTACGGCACCACCAAGGCTTTCACTGAGCGCATCCTGCAGGATGTCTGCAAGGCCGACCCCAGCCTGAACGTGGCCCTGCTGCGCTACTTCAACCCCATCGGTGCCCACAAGTCCGGCCTCATCGGCGAGGACCCCAACGGCATCCCCAACAACCTGATGCCCTACATCGCCAAGGTGGCGGTCGGCAAGCTGGAAAAGGTCCATGTGTTCGGCAACGACTACCCCACCCCGGACGGCACCGGCGTGCGCGACTACATCCATGTGGTGGACCTGGCCCGGGGCCATGTGTGCGCCATCCGCAAGCTGGAAACGAACTGCGGCCTGTTCATCTGCAACCTGGGCACCGGCAAGGGCTACAGCGTGCTGGAAGTGCTCCACGCCTTTGAAAAGGCCTGCGGCAAGCAGATCCCCTACGTCATCGACCCGCGCCGCCCTGGCGATATCGCTGAGTGCTACGCCGACCCCACCAAGGCCAAGAACGAGCTGGGCTGGGTGGCACAGTACGGCATTGAGGACATGTGCGCCGACAGCTGGAACTGGCAGCAGAAGAACCCCGACGGCTACAACACCGCAAAGTAACGCATGATTTCCAAAAGCCGTGCATTCTCTGAAAAGAGTGCACGGCTTTTTTCTTTGCCGGCCTTTTCTTCTGCCATCTATTGACATATTTCGCCAGTTAGCCTATATTACTATTGTTCGCAAAAGCTAACATTTTTCGCTCAAAGGAGCATGAAATATGACACTGAAAGAATTGCAGATCGGCAAGAGCGCGGTGGTGGACACGGTGGGCGGTACCGGGGCGCTGCGGCAGCATTTTCTGGATATGGGCCTTGTTCCGGGGGCGCAGGTCACCCTGATCAAGCTGGCCCCCATGGGCGACCCCATGGAGCTGCGCATCCACGGCTATGAGCTGACCCTGCGCCTGGATGACGCCGCACAGATCGGCATCATCCCCACCGAAAAGGTCCCGGCGGCCCCCGCTTTGGTGGATGATAAGATGGTGGACCACCCGGGTCTGGGCGAGGGCGGCAAGTACCACATCAAAAAGGGCGAGCATCCCCTGCCGGACGGCACGACCCTGACTTTTGCGCTGGCCGGCAATCAGAACTGCGGCAAGACCACCCTGTTCAACCAGCTCACCGGTTCCAACCAGCATGTGGGCAACTTCCCCGGTGTGACGGTGGACCGTAAGAGCGGTGCCATCAAGGGCCACCCGGAAACGGAGGTCACCGATCTGCCGGGCATCTACTCCATGTCGCCCTACTCCAGCGAGGAGATCGTCACCCGGCAGTTCATCATCGGCGAAAAGCCCACCGGCATCATCAACATCGTGGATGCCACCAACATCGAGCGCAACCTCTACCTGACCATGCAGCTCATGGAGCTGGACACCCCCATGGTGCTGGCCCTGAACATGATGGACGAGATGCGCGGCAACGGCGGCACGGTGCGCATCAACAGGATGGAATCCATGCTGGGCATCCCGGTCATCCCCATTTCGGCTGCCAAGAATGAGGGCGTGGACGAGCTGGTGGACCATGCCGTGCATGTGGCAAAATATCAGGAGCGGCCCGGCCGCATGGACTTCTGCAGTGAGGATGACCACGGCGGCGCGGTGCACCGCTGCATCCACGGCATCATCCACCTCATCGAGGATCACGCCAGGGCGGCGGGCATCCCGGTGCGGTTTGCCGCCACCAAGCTGGTGGAGGGCGACCACCGCATTGAGGAAGCCCTGAAGCTGGACCAGAACGAAAAAGAGATGATCGAGCACATCATCGTGCAGATGGAGCAGGAGCGCGGCCTGGACCGCGCTGCCGCCATTGCGGATATGCGCTTCTCCTTCATTCAGGAGCTGGTGGCCCAGACGGTGGTCAAGCCCCATGAGAGCAAGGAGCAGCTGCGCTCCAACCGCATCGACAAGTTCCTCACCGGCAAGTACACTGCCATCCCGGCGTTTATCGCCATCATGGGTCTGGTGTTCTACCTCACCTTCAACGTCATCGGCCTGTTCTTCCAGAACCTGATGGAAGCCGGCATCGACGCCCTGACCGGTGCGGTGGACACCCTGCTGACCAACTGGAACATCAACGAAGCGATCCATTCCCTGATCATTGACGGTGTTTTTACCGGCGTGGGCAGCGTGCTGAGCTTTTTGCCCATCATCGTGGTGCTGTTCTTCTTCCTGTCCATGCTGGAGGACACCGGTTACATGGCCCGCGTGGCCTTTGTGATGGACAAACTGCTGCGCCGCATCGGCCTGTCCGGCCGCAGCATCGTGCCCATGCTCATCGGCTTTGGCTGCACGGTGCCCGGCGTCATGGCCAGCCGTACCCTGCCCTCGGAGCGGGACCGCAAGATGACCATCCTGCTCACCCCGTTCATGAGCTGCTCGGCCAAACTCCCCATCTACAGCCTGTTTGCGGCAGCGTTCTTCCCGGATTATGCGGGCCTTGTCATGGTACTGCTGTACTTTGGCGGCATCGTGGTGGGCGTGCTGGCGGCGCTGTTGCTCAAGAGCACCGTGTTCCAGGGCGAGGCGGTGCCCTTTGTGATGGAGCTGCCCAACTACCGCCTGCCCGGCCTGAAAAACGTGGCCCAGCTGCTGTGGGAAAAGGCCCGCGACTTCCTGCAGAAGGCCTTTACGGTCATCTTTGCGGCCACCATCGTCATCTGGTTCCTGCAGAACTTTGACTTGCAGCTCAGCCTGACGGCCTACCCGCAGGACAGCATCCTGGCACAGATCGCCGGCGATATCGCCCCGCTGTTTGCGCCCCTGGGCTTTGCGGACTGGCGGGTGTCCACGGCCCTCATCACCGGCTTTATGGCCAAGGAGAGCGTGGTATCCACCCTGCTGATCCTCTTTGGTTCCACGGCGGCCCTGTCGGCGGCTTTGACCCCGGCACAGGCGGCTCCCCTGCTGGTGTTCTGCCTGCTGTACACCCCCTGCATTGCGGCTGTGGCCGCAGTCAAGCGGGAACTTGGCGGCAAGTGGGCCACCATTATGGTGGTGAACCAGTGTGTCGTGGCCTGGGTCTGCGCCCTGCTGGTGCGGCTTGTGGCCGTGATGCTCTTCTGAAGCGAATAAAATAGAAAAAACCGTCGTAAACTCCCCCAGTCATCGCTGTGCGATGACAGCCCCCTCGGAGATGGGGCCTTTGGCGTGACCGGAAAGCGTTCCGCTCTGCCAATGGCTCCCTCCTTGAGGGAGCTGTCGAGCGTATGCGAGACGGAGGGAGTTTTTCTGTTCCGGAAAAACTTGACAACCGTGCAGTGTTGCACTATAATACTTCAAAAATGAAACGTTCAAAACTGAAGAAGGAGATGCAAGCGTGAATCCGAACATGGAATTTGCCATCAAGACCGCGCAGGCCTACAATGCGGTCTGCAAGCCCCTGTGTCAGGAGCTGAAGCTGCCGCAGACGGCCTTTGATATCCTGATGTTCCTTGCCAACAACCCGGACCGCAGAACGGCCAGCGACATCGTGGAGTTCCGCCATATCAAGGCAAATCTGGTGTCGATGAATGTAGACCGGCTGGTGAAGGAGGGGTATCTGGAACGGCGCGCCGTTGCGGGCGACCGCCGCAAGACCGAGCTGCTTTGCACCGAAAAGGCCCGCCCGGTCATCGAGCGGGGCCGCGCGGTGCAGAATGCGTTCTTTGCGCGGCTGCTGACCAACACCGACGAGCCGACCCGGGAGGCCTTTTTCCGGACCATGGAAATCATCGGGAAAAATCTGGACGATATTTTAAAGGAGAATGCATGAGATGAACGTGTTGTTTCCCGTTCTGGTCACCTTTTTTGCCGGCATGGGGGCCGGCCTTGGCACCGGCTTTGCCGGCATGAGCGCGGCGGCGGTCATCAGCCCCATGCTCATCACTTTCCTGCACATGGACCCCTACATGGCGGTGGGCATCGCCCTTTCGTCGGATGTGCTGGCCAGTGCGGTGTCCGCCTATACCTACCATAAAAACAAGAACCTCGACATCAAGAACGGCCTGATCATGATGGTCAGTGTCCTGGCCTTCACGGTGGTGGGCAGCTGGGTGGCCAGCAAGGTGCCCTCGGCCACCATGGGCGGCTTCTCGGTGTTCATGACCTTCCTGCTGGGCGTCAAGTTCATCCTGCGCCCGGTCATGACCACCAAGGAGGCCATGGAGGGGGTCAGCCCCCAGAAGCGTGCGGTGCAGTCGGTGGTGTGCGGCGTGCTCATTGGCTTCATCTGCGGCTTCATCGGCGCAGGCGGCGGCATGATGATGCTGCTCATCCTCACCAGCGTGCTGGGCTACGAGCTCAAGACGGCTGTGGGCACCAGCGTGTTCATCATGACCTTCACCGCCCTGACCGGTGCGGTCTCCCACTTTATGATCGGCGGCGCACCGGATTGGGGCGTCTGGGTGCTGTGCGTGCTGTTTACCCTGCTGTGGGCGCGCATTGCAGCTGTGTTTGCCAACAAGGCCACCCCCAAGACCCTGAACCGTGCCACCGGTGTCGTGCTGGTGGTGCTGGGCATCGTCATCATGGGCTTCAAGCTGCTGGCATAAAGAGAAAATTTCGGAGAACGAAAAACCGCCTGTGCGTCGGCACAGGCGGTTTTGGTTTTTACGGATTTACTTTTCCTCGATGGTGGAGCGCTCGATCACCCAGTCGGCAGCGCGGCGGATGGCCTCGGCGCGCTTCAGAGCGGGGATGTTGGTCTTTTCGCGGATCTCCTCCACGGTCTTTTTGGTGCGCTCGGCACGCTCGGCGATCATCTTGTCGATCTCCTCGTCGGTGGGCACCAGATTTTCCTGCTGTGCGATCTGCAGCAGAGCCATGCGGGCACGGGTGTTCTTCTCGGCACCGGCGTGCAGCTTGGCGGTAAAGCTCTCACGGGTCTCGTGGATCTGGCTCAGATAGCTGTTCAGGGTCATGCGCTGCATCTGCAACTGCTGCTGCACGTTCTGCATCTCCTGCTGGTAGGTGCTCTCCACCAGAACGCTGGGCAGCTCGCCCTCAGCGGCGTCGGCCAGCTTGGCCAGCACCTGATCCTTGGCGTGGTTCAGTGCACCGCCGTGACGGCCGTCGTACAGCTGCTTGCGCACCTTCTCGCGGAACTCTTCCATGGTGTCCACGCCGCCCACTTTCTTGGCAAAGTCGCTGTTCATGGAAGGCAGCTGGCGCACGCACACGTCGTGGAGCTTTACCTTGAACACCACAGCCTTGCCGGCCAGGTCCTTTGCACGGTAGCGCTCCGGGAAGGTGACGTGGATCTCGAACTCGTCGCCTGCCTTGTGGCCCAGGATGCCGTCCTCAAAGCCGGGGATCATGCGGCCGCTGCCCAGCTGCACGGACTGGTTCTGTGCGGTGCCGCCCTGGAAGGCCACGCCGTCCAGCAGGCCCTCAAAGTCCATGTGCACCACGTTGCCCTTCACGGCCGGGCCCTTGTGGGGCACCAGCTCGGCGGCGGCATTGCGGCGGCGCTCCAGCACCGCGTCGATCTCCTTGTCGGTCACGGCGGGAGTGACGCACTCCACCACAAAACCGGTGGTCTGGGTCAGGTTCAGCTCCGGCTGCAGGGCCACGGTGGCGGTGGCTACAAAGCCCTCGTCCTTTTTCACGCTCACCAGGTCGTAGCTGGGCTCGTCCACCGGGTGGAAGCCGTGCTCGGCCAGCGCAGCGTCGTACAGTGCGGGCACGTCCTTGTCCATCAGGTCGTTGATGGCGTCGTACCAGAAGGTGTGCTCACCGCGGTCGGCCTCGATTTGGGCACGGTCGGCCTCGCCTTTTTCAAAGCCCTTGATCGTATAGTTGGCGCGGGTGCGCTCATACACCGCGTTGGATGCGGCTTCCAGTTCTTCGGCGGTGGCGCTGAAGGTCATTTTGCAGACGCTCTTTTCAGGAGTTTCCACGCTTACCAGTTTCATAGGATTTACCCTCCGTGTTGTCCTCTGCAGGGGAATACCGGGCTGCGCACCATGCCCTGCGGCATGTCCGGCCCGGCCCCTGTGTCCCTGCCAGGATGCAATTTCAAACATATAGTAAAGTTATTATAGCACAAGATAGCGAAAAGCGGTATAATAAAAATCATAAAATATGCCATTCCGGTATTTTTGCCCCGCCCTCCCCCGGCGGGACAGAGAAAGGATGTAGATGTCATGCGACTTTTCGACGTTCTGGGCCCGGTGATGATCGGGCCGTCCTCCAGCCATACCGCCGGTGCCGCGCGGATCGGCTACACGGCCCAGAAGCTGCTGGGCGAGGTGCCGGCAAAGGCGGACATCGGCCTGTACGGCAGCTTTGCCACCACCGGCAAGGGCCACGGCACCGACCGGGCGCTGGTGGCGGGCCTGCTGGGCCTGCGCCCGGATGATCCCCGCCTGCCGGACAGCTTTGCGCTGGCAGAGGAACAGGGCATGACCTTTACGATCCACCCGGTGGAGCTGCGCAGCGCCCATCCCAATACGGCGGTGCTCCATCTTACCGCCCGCAGCGGCCGGGAGCTGTCGCTCAAGGCCGCGTCGGTGGGCGGCGGCCGCATCCGGGTCACCGAGATCGACGGGGTGCCCGCCGACTTCGGCGGCGACAGCAACACCCTGATCATCCACAACGAGGACACCCCCGGCTGCATCGCCGAGGTGACCATGTCGCTGGCGCTGCGGCGCATCAACATTGCGTCCATGCAGGTGTTCCGGGCGGCGGTGGGCCGCTACGCGGTCATGGTGCTGGAATGCGACTCCCACATCCCCCACACGCTGGAACAGCAGCTGGCCGTGATGCCGGGCCTGCTCAAGGTCACCTGCCTGAATGTGGACGAGCCGGAAGGAATGGAGGAATGAGCCGTGTCGTTTTTGTCCTGTGAAGAGATGCTGGCGGCCGCCCGCAGCCAGAAGATCACGCTGGCCGAAGCCGTGCTGCGCAGCGACCTGGATGAGAGCCGCCTGACCGAGGAACAAAGCCGTGCGGCCATGCACCACCTGTGGCAGGTGATGCAGGCCACCAGCCGGGAGTACGACCCGGCCCAGCGCAGCCGCAGCGGGCTTTCCGGCGGCGATGCCGCCAAGGTGGAACAGGCTCACAAAGAAGGAAAGCTGCTGGGCGGCGATTACCTGTCCGCGGTGACTGCCGAGGCCCTCAAGACCGCCGAGTGCAACGCCTGCATGAAGCGGATCGTGGCAGCCCCCACGGCGGGCAGCTGCGGCGTGCTCCCGGCGGTGCTGCTGCCGCTGGCCCGCGCCGGAGAAGCGGACGAAGAGGCCGTCTGTGAGGCCCTCTATGTGGCAGCAGGCTTCGGGCAGGTCATTGCAGCCCGGGCCACACTGGCCGGTGCCGAGGGCGGCTGTCAGGCCGAGGTGGGCGCTGCCAGCGCCATGGCCGCCGCTGCCCTGTGCAGCCTGAAGGGCGGCACACCGGAACAGTGCGCCGCCGCTGCCGCCATGGCGCTGGGCAACCTGCTGGGCCTGGTGTGCGACCCTGTGGCGGGTCTGGTGGAAGTGCCCTGCGTCAAGCGCAACGTAGTGGGTGCCGTGAACGCCGTGTCCTGCGCCAATATGGCGCTGGCCGGAGTGGACTATGCTATCCCCTGCGACGAGGTCATTGACGCCATGGGCCGCGTGGGCAGCCTGCTCTCCCCGGACCTGCGCGAGACCGGCCAGGGCGGCCTTGCCGCCACGCCCACCGGCGTAAAGATCGCCCAGCGCCTCGCACAGGAGGACTGATGGGCCCTTTGATATGATATAGAAAAAAGTCCGGAAAGACGCTCTATTCAAAAAAGAATCGAAAAAATTCAAAAAACCTGTTGACAAACCCGACTCTGCGTGATAAAATACATCATGTTCCGACCGGAACGTATGCGTTGGTAGCTCAGCTGGATAGAGTGACTGACTACGAATCAGTAGGCCGGGGGTTCGAGTCCCTTCCATCGCACCAAGAAAAACCAGTACACATTGTGTGCTGGTTTTTCTTTTTGTGCGAGGAAGCAGACCTCGAACAACACTATTTATTATATAAAAGAAAGCGCGATGAATTCTGAGAACTCATCGCGCTTTTTCTCTTATGCGGGTAGTGGGGGTCGAACCCACACGCCTTGCGGCACAGGAACCTAAATCCTGCGCGTCTGCCAATTCCACCATACCCGCGTATTCTTCTATTCTGCAGTTGCGGCCAAACCGCCTTAATATAGTATCAGTTCCGGCGGCAAAAGTCAATCACTGCATTGATATTTCCGCCCTTCACAGCGCATACTATCGCCGGACGATCGTATCATTTTCCATGGCGGAAAGGGGCTTTTTGCCGATGCGCAGATCAAAACTACGCCGCGCTGGCAGCATTGCGGCAACTTATCTTCTGGTGGCCGCGCTGGCGGTGCTGGGCTGGCTGTGGCACAGTCTGCCTGCTGAAATTTTGCTGGAACCCGGCCAGACCCTTACCCTGCCCCGTTTTGCCTATGTGCAGCCGCTGCGCACCGCTGGCTCCCGCAACGCGGCCAGCACGCAGGCTGCGGGCAGCTATCAGGCCACTTTGTCCATTGGCGGGTGGCTGCCCGTCAAGACTGTGCGCGCTCTGGTGGAAACACGTCCGGTGGTAACCGTGTGCGGTACGCCTTTCGGCGTTAAGATGTTCTCCGAGGGCGCGCTCATTGTGGGCTTTTCCGACCTGAACACCCCGGACGGCACCGCGAACCCCGCCAAGAAGGCCGGGC
>ERZ827522.1887-NODE-1887-length-16038-cov-3.302134_pt1 | contig 16038 bp, 12 predicted proteins | sample MGYA00519580_ERZ827522 | MGnify/ENA primary metagenome ERZ827522 (study PRJEB31778, sample SAMEA3449340) | human gut metagenome | biome: human gut; feature: human-associated habitat; material: faeces | place: United Kingdom | collected 2010/2012 ... | reverse complement strand
GATGGCGCAGGTGAATTTGGAAATAGTATCAATGGCGCTGTTGCTGCTGCCGCACGCGGGGAACACCGTCTCAAAGCAGCGCAGAGAATCATCCAGATAGACCTCAACGCCCTCGTTGACTGCGAACGGGCAGACACCGCCGACGGCATGGCCGATTTTCTCCGGCACTTCCTCCGATGCGAGCATCTTCGCCTTCACGCCGAAGCGCTCCTTGAAGCGGTGATTGTTGATTTTGCCATCCTCCGCCGCGACAATCAGAATCGGCTGCTCCTTACCCTGAAACGAGAGCGTTTTCGCAATGCGCCCCGGCTCACAGCCCAGCGCCTGCGCCGCCAAAGCGACCGTTGCGCTGGATTCATCGAGTTCGCGGATGCGGTCGGCAATCCCCTGCGCGGCAAATGCTGCGCGTACCTTTTCGATTGACATGAATTGCGTAATTTCTTCCTGCCATTATGCATCCAGCGCCGCGTCCATCAGCTTTTGCAGCACCACCGGGTTCGCCTTGCCGCCGGAAAGCCCCATTGCCACGCCCATCAGCGCGTTTTTCAGCGTCAGCTTGCCCTTGCGGTAGCCCGCGACCATCTCCGGGTGCGTGTCGATGGCTTTGCGGACGTACTCTGTCAACACCGCTTCATCGCTGATTTGCATCAGTCCCATGCGGGTGACGTATTCCTCCGGGGCTTCGGGCGTGTCCCAGAGCGCGTCTATCGTCTTTTTCGCTGTACCGACGCTGATAAGGCTCTGCTCCGTCATGTCCGCAATCTTCGCCAAGGACGCCGGGTTCAGCGGGATTTTCGCATCCTCGCCATCCAACAGGCGGAACACTTCGCTGATCATCAGGTTCGCCAGCATTTTGATCGCCGTGGTGGACTGCGCCGCCGTTTCAAAGTAGTCCGCCAGATATTTGCTGGAGACCAGCTGCTCCGCCGCGTACGCCGTCAGCCCGTAATCCGCCATGTACGCCGCCTTGCGCACATCCGGCAGCTGCGGCAGCTCCTTGCGCCATCCGGCAATGACTTCGTCGCTCAGCACAATGGGCGCTAAGTCCGGGTCGGGGAAATAGCGGTAGTCGTTGGCGTTCTCCTTGCGGCGCATGGAGGACGTTTTGCCCGTGGTCTGGTCGAAGCGGCGCGTCTCCTGCACAATCGCTTCGCCTTTCTTGACTGCCTCCACCTGCCGGCGGTATTCCTCCTCAATCGCGCGCTGAACGGACGTGAACGAGTTCAGGTTTTTCATTTCCGTGCGCGTGCCGAACGGTTCATCCTTTTTGTGGATGGAGAGGTTCACGTCACAGCGGAGCGAACCCTCCTGCATCCGGCAGTCACTCACGCCCGTGTACTCGATGACCGCCTTCAGCTTGTGCAGGTACGCGACAGCCTCCTGCGGCGTGCGAATATCCGGCTCAGACACGATTTCAATCAGCGGAACGCCGCAGCGGTTGCAGTCGATGAGCGTTCCCTTCTCCGGGTCATGCACGAGCTTTCCCGCGTCCTCCTCGATGTGGATGCGCGTGATGCCAATGCGCTTCTCGCCCGCTTCCGTCTCCACCATCAAGTGCCCGCCGACGCACAGCGGCAGGTCATACTGGCTGATTTGGTACGCTTTGGGCAGGTCGGGATAGAAATAATTCTTTCTGTCCTGTTTGGAGTAACGCGCAATCGTGCAGCCCGTCGCCAGCCCCGCCAGCACCGCGTAATGCACCACCTGCCGATTGAGCACCGGCAGCGTGCCCGGAAAGCCCATACAGACCGGGCAGCACTGCGTGTTCGGCGCTGCGCCGAAGGTCGTCGGGCAGGCGCAGAAGATTTTGGTCTTCGTTTTCAGCTCCACATGAACCTCCAAGCCGATGACCATTTCGTAGCCGTCCATCATCTTCCAAGCCATTACAGCGTCGCCTCCTTGCAGATTTCTCCCAGCGCCTCTTCCAGCGCATAGCCGACCCGGTAGAGCAGCGGTTCGGAGAAGGTCGCGCCCATCAGCTGCACGCCGACAGGCAGCCCCGCGCGGTCAAGCCCGCAAGGCAGCGACAAGCCCGGAATGCCCGCGATATTCACCGGGACGGTATCAATATCGCCGAGGTACATTTCCAGCGGCGACATCGTCTTTTCGCCGATTTTGTAGGCAGTCGTCGGCGCGACGGGCGAAAGCAGACAGTCGACGTCTTTCAACACCGCGTTCAGTTCGCGGATGACGAGCGTTCGCACTTGCAGCGCCTTCTTGTAGTACGCATCGAAGTACCCAGCGGACAGCGTGTAAGTGCCCAGCAGAATCCGCCGCTTGACCTCCGCGCCGAAGCCCTCGCTGCGGCTCTTCAGGTACAATTCCTCCAAATCAGCATATTCCGCCGCACGATGCCCATAACGAACACCGTCAAAACGCGCAAGGTTCGAGCTGGCTTCCGCCGAGGACAGGACGTAATACGCCGGAAGCGCGACTTTCAGCGACGGAATGCTGACTTCCTTCACCGTCGCGCCAAGGCGTTCGAGCGTTTTGGCAGCGTTCATGACGGCTTTTCGGACATCAGCGGACAAGCCCTCGCCGAACATTTCCTTCGGCAGACCGATGCGCAAGCCCTTCACGCCTGCTTTCATCTCGCGGTTCATGGGCGTATAGCCGCGTTTGATGGAGGTCGTGTCGCGGCAATCGTAACCGGCAATCGCATCCAGCACAAGCGCGTTGTCCGCCACAGTCTTCGTCATCGGGCCGATTTGATCCAGCGACGAGGCAAACGCGACCAACCCATAGCGGCTGACCATGCCATACGTCGGCTTCATGCCAACAACGCCGCAGAACGCCGCGGGCTGGCGAATGGAGCCGCCGGTGTCGCTGCCGAGGGAGAATGGGGCTTCATCCGCCGCGACGCACGCTGCCGAGCCGCCGGACGACCCACCCGGCACGCGCGACAAATCACGCGGGTTATGCGTGGGGTGAAACGCGCTGTTTTCGGTGGACGAGCCCATGGCAAACTCATCCAGATTCGTCTTGCCGAGCAGGACGCAGCCCGCCGCCTGCAATTTCTCCCAGACCGTGGCGGAGTACGGCGATACGAAATCCGCCAGCATTTTGGACGCGCAGGTGGTTTTGCCGCCCTTGACGCAGATGTTGTCCTTCACGGCGACGGGAATACCGCAAAGCGGCGACACCTTTTCACCCTGCTGCCGCTTCTTGTCGCATTCATCCGCCTGCCGGAGCGCTTCGTCCTCGTTCAGGCTGATATATGCCTGTATCTTGCCCTCCACCTGATGGATGCGGTCGAGATACGCCTGCGTGACCTCGCGGGAGGTCAAATCGCCGCGCTGCATGGCATCGGACAGCGCCAGCAGCGTCATTCGGGTAATTTTCATGCCTGATTCCTCCCTTAATCGAATGTCTGCGGTACGTTCACGCAGTCTTCGGTGTGCGTCGGCGCGTTGGAGAGCAGCAAATCGCGGTCAAAGGGCGCTGCCGGAATGTCCTCGCGCAGCACGTTTTCCGTTGGAATGACGTGCGCCGTCTGCGGAACGTCGGTCGTGTCCACTTCCTGCAAGGCTTCGGCAAAGCCAAGAATTGTGTTCAGCTCCTCGCCCATTGTCACTTCTTCTTCTGCCGTCAGGGACAGCTTCGCCAGCTCCGCGACGGTCTTAATCGCCATCGTCGGACGCTTTTTCTGCGGATGCTTTTCCGCTTCCGCCGCCGTCGAAACGCCCAATTGCAGCACTTCCAGCTGCTCGGCATCGACAAAATCCGGCGCGCTCGTCATCAAATCGGATGCGTCACGCACTTTCGGGAAGGCAATCACGTCACGCAGGGAATCCGCGCCAAGCAGCTGCATCACAAGGCGATCAAGCCCGAAAGCGAATCCCCCGTGCGGCGGCGTGCCGTATTTGAAGGCATCAATCATGAAACCGAAGCGGGCGCGGGCTGTTTCCTCGGTGAAGCCCAAGGCGCGGAACATCAGCGCCTGCACGTCCGGGCGGTGGATACGAATCGAGCCGGAACCCAGCTCAATGCCGTTCAGCACCACGTCATACGCCTGTGAGCGCACCCGCGCGGGATCGGTCATCAGGTAAGGCAAATCCTCCTCGTACGGCATGGTGAAAGGGTGGTGCATCGCCATATAGCGCTGCTCCTCGTCTGACCACTCGAACTCCGGGAAGTCGGTGACGAAGCAGAAGCGGTAATCCTGCTTGTCGCGCAAGCCCAGCATATCACCGACTTCGAGGCGCAAGCCGCACAGCGTTCGACAGACGGTCTGGAACTTATCGGCGCAGAAGAGAATAAAATCGCCATTTTGGGCATCCAGCGCGGTCAGCAGCGCCTGCCACTGCGCCTTGGTGAAGTACTTTTGCAAAATGGAGTTGACCTCGCCGCTGTCGTGAATGAGAATCCACGCCATGCCCTTCGCGCCGTAACCCAGCGCGTGGTCGGTCAGCGTTTCGATGGTTGTGCGGGTGAATTTCTCTGCGCAGCCCTTGCAATTGAGCGCGCGCACCTTGCCGCCCTCGTCCGCCACGCGCCGGAAAACGGAGAAGGAGCATTCCGCCGCCAAGTCCGTCACGTCGCGGATCTCCATGCCGAAGCGCAAGTCCGGCTTGTCGCAGCCGTAGCGATCCATGGACTCCTGCCACGTCAGGCGCGGGAAATCATAGCCGATTTCGCGTCCCATCACGTCACGGAAGATGCTCTTAAACAGGCGCTCCAAGTGCTGGAGGATATCCTCCTGCTCTACAAACGACATCTCCATGTCGACCTGCGTGAACTCCGGCTGACGGTCGGCGCGGAGATCCTCGTCGCGGAAGCAGCGGGCAACCTGATAGTACTTGTCCATGCCGCCAACCATCAGCATCTGCTTGAAAATCTGCGGCGACTGCGGCAGAGCGTAGAACTTGCCGGGATGCACGCGGCTGGGCACGAGATAATCGCGCGCGCCTTCTGGGGTGGACTTGCAGAGCATCGGCGTCTCGATGCAGGTGAAGCCGTCGCCGTTCAGGTACTTTTCCGCCGCCATCTGCACCTGATGGCGGAAGCGGAGTGCCTTCTGCAACTGCGGACGGCGCAAATCCAGATAGCGGTACTTGAGCCGCAGTTCTTCGCGCACCTTCGCATCCTCGTCCATCGAGTACGGCAGGGGCTGCGCTTCGCTGAGGACAACAAGGCGCTTTGCCAGCAGCTCCACCTCGCCCGTCGCCAGACGCGGGTTATACGTTTCTTCGTCGCGGTGACGGATTTCGCCCTCCACCTGAATCACGCTCTGCATATGCAGCGTTTCCGCATGGTGGAAGTCCTCCGTCGGCAGGAACTGCATATTGCAGACGACCTGCGCCACGCCCTCGCGAGCCTTCACATCCAGAAAAATCACGCCGCCCATATCGCGCCGATTCTGCACCCAGCCGCACAGCGTCGCCGTCTGTCCCATATGCTCTTTGCGGATTGCGCCGCAGTAATGTGTCCGCTTCATGGTCATCCTCCTTGCTTTTTTGCGGTATAAAAAAACGCCTTTCAACCCCAACACATGGGGCGAAAGACTTCTCGCGGTACCACCCAATTTTCCCCGGCGCGCGCCGGAGCATCTCTATCGCAACGGTCGCAAATGACGATTGCGCGAAGCTGTCACGGGCTTCCCCCGTCCGTGCCTACTAAGCAAACGCTTTTCGGGCGGCGGCTCTGAGCTGTTTCTTCCCCGGTGTCCGCCTGCCGCACTCGCACCTGTTCGCGGCTCTCTGCAAAAGCGACTTCCCGGCTACTGCTGCTCTTCATAGCCTTGTGGAGACTTGCGTCTCTGTTGAATTGCGGTTATCATACCATCTTTTCCGGCACTTGTCAAGCAAAAAACATTGGGAAAACAATTGCCGGACACAAAAAAAGGGGCTGATGACCCCTGCAAACGCAGAAATCACCAGCCGGAAATGTTGATTATTCCACCGCCACAATGCGGCCGTCGCCGTAGGGGTTGGCGTACTGTTCGCCCACCACGCCGCCAAGGGTGGTCGTGATGTAGGTAATCAGCACCTGATTGTCAACCATCATGTCCTCGCCCAGCACTTCGCAGCCGTCGAACATGGTGTAGCCGTCGCCATGGCCAAGCAGCATGTAATTGTGGGATGCCAGCGTGTAGGTCTTGTCCAGTTCAAGGGGCTGACCGCCGACCATCACGTTCTTGACGCGGTATTCGCCCGAAACGCGCGTGAACATGCCGTTCTCGTCCTTCTCGGCGGAGGACGCGACGCCCGTGTGAATCTCGTAAGTCAGACCGGAGACCTGCAGGAAGCCGCCGTTTTCGCTCGGCACAGCGCGTGCGCCCCATTCCAGCGCGTCCAGCACCTGCTGACCCGTCACGCGGATGACGCACATGGTGTTGCCAAAGGGATGGACGCTGTAAATGTCGTCAAGCGTAATGTCGCCCGCTTCAATCTGCTTGCGGATGCCGCCGCCGTTGACGAACGCAATGTCCGCGTTGGACAGCGCGCGGTACGCATCGGCGCACAGGTCGCCCAGATTCGTTTCGGCGTTGCGGACGATGCGGACGGGCGTGCCTTCCGCCGTCACCGCGACAGGGTCATTGACGTAGAGCGGCACCTGAGAGGTTGCAACGACGGTTTGACGGATTTCGTCGAGCTTGGCGACCTGCGCCGCCACTGCGTCCGCCGCATCGCCCGTCAGGTTCAGCAGCTTCGGCGCGGCAATGTCCACCGTCCAAGTGTACAGACCAGTCGTCAGCTTGCCATCCTTGGCAATGCGCAGATAGCCGACGGAGGACAGCTTCGTGCCGCAAGCCGCGCGCAGCACCGTCTTGCCCTCAGCATTCTTAACTTCGTTGCAAGCCATCGTTTCGTGCGCGTGGCCGTCAAGGAACGCATCAATACCCGTGGTATGCGTGATGACCTCGGTGCTCATATAGGGCGAGCAGCTTTCCTCAATGCCCATATGCCCCATGGCAACGACGTACGTTGCGCCTTCCGCGCGCGCCGCATCCACCGCGGACTGCACCGCCGCGTAGAGCTTATCGCCCGTTTCATCCTGCATAAAGCCGTAGATGAAGTTGCCTTCATCATCTTGGAAGTAGACGGGCGTGGAGGAGGTAATCGTGTTCGGGGTAGTCATGCCGACAAAGGCGATTTTCACGCCGTCAAATTCCTTGATGACGTAGGGCGCGAAAACCAGCTTATCACGGCAGGGGAAGTTTGCGGAGATGTAGGGGAAATTCGCCTGCTTGGTCAGTTCGAGGAAGTTCTCCATGCCGTAATCAAATTCATGATTGCCGGGGATGGCGATGTCGTAGCCGACCGCGTTCATCAGCTCGATGATGGCGCTTCCCTTGGTCAGTGTGCCGATGGTTTCGCCCTGAATCGCGTCGCCATCATCGACAAGCACCACATGGTTGTCTGCCTGCAGGCTGTTGCGCATATTCGCCACGCCCGCGTAGCCCCAGCCTTGGTCAATGCCGCAGTGGACGTCACTGGTAAAGAGCACCACAACGTCCTTGGTCAGCGCGGGGGCTGTGTCTTCCGCGAAAGCAGCGCCGCACAGCAGCATGGCGAGCATCAGCAGAACCGCAAGAAACTTCTTCATTCGGTTTTCCTCCTAATCGTATTGTCCAGACAGACCTCCCTGTCTTTATCTCCATTATAACGCATGTGATGTGTTAAAATCAAGCAGTTATTCATCATTTTTGCGTAAAAACTTTGCGTTCTATCTGTCCACTGCGCTCCATATGCTCTTTCTGCAAGCGCAGATGCGCCCGAAAGGAGGCTGTTCACCCTTGCGCAGACTCCTTTCGCTGCTGATTCTGCTGATTGTTCTGATTTTTCCGCTCTTTGCCGGGCGCGTGCGGAGCGTCTCCACCGTCTGCGCCATCCACGTTGATGTGGAGCAGAAGATGCTGACGCTGTTCTGCGGAAGTGAAATCGCCGCGCGATACCCGATTGCCACCGGCGCGCGGGATACACCGACGCCGCTGGGCGTATTCCGCATCAACCGGCGCTTTTCGGGCGAGATGGGCGGTTTCGGCACCTGCTTTCTGGGCTTGAACGTCCCGTGGGGCGACTATGGCATTCACGGCACGAACCGCCCGGAGTCCATCGGCACAAACGCCAGCCACGGGTGCATCCGAATGCGCGTCGCCGACGCGGAAGCTCTCTATGCGCGCGTACCCAACGGAACGGTCGTCGTCATTGAATGCGGCGCGTACGGCGAACTTGGCGGCAGTCTGCGGACGCTGAAAAACGGCGACCGCTCCAGCATGGTTCGCGCCGTGCAGCGGAAGCTCCGCGCGCTGGGCTTCTATTTCGGCACACCGGATGGCATTTTCGGCTCGGCGACGCAGCGCGCGGTGGATAAAGCGCGCGAAACATTCAACCTTTCAGCGAACGGGTTAGTAGATTGGGCGCTGTACCAGAAATTAGGGCTGACGCTGTTTGAATAGGAGGGATACCATGAATTGGGATGAAACACGCGATTTTCTCTCCCCCTGCTTTCCGGAGTGCATCCGGGATGAATTGGCGATGCTGCTGCCGGGCGAACTGCGCGAAATCCGCATCCGCGCCGAGCGCCCCGCCGTGTTCGTAACGGCGACGCGGACGGCGAAGCTCGACTGGATTCCCGGTCAAATGCAGGTAGAGGCGCTGACGGAGGCTCTTTCGGGACACAGCCTGTTTGCGCGCGCAGACGAAACCCGGCGCGGCTACCTGACGCTGCGCGGCGGCCACCGCATGGGGCTGTGCGGGCACATCACGCGCAAAAACGGGCAGAGCACGCTGCGGGACATTGCGTCCGTGTGCATCCGCATTGCGGGCGAATGGCGCGGCTGTGCCGATGGTCTCATCAGCCGCTTCCCCGCCCTGTTTCCGGGCAAAACGCCGTCGGTGCTCATCATCGGCGCACCCGGCAGCGGCAAGACAACGCTCCTGCGCGACCTGACGCGGCAAATGGCGGATACGATGTCGGTTCAAGCGGCGCTGATTGACGAGCGCGGCGAGCTGGCGGCGTGCGTGGACGGTGTGCCGCAATTGGACGTGGGCGCATCCACCGACGTATTGGACGGGCTGCCGAAAGCAGAAGGCGTGCCATGGTTAATCCGCTCAATGGCGCCAAACGTGATTGCTATGGACGAACTGTCCGGCGCGGAGGACGCGGCGTGCGTGATGGACGCGTGGGCGTGCGGCGCGTCGGTGCTGGCGACGGTGCACGGCACGGCGCTGGCGGAAACGGCGAATCGCCCGGCATTATCGCCCCTGTTCTCCCGGCGGTGCTTCGACCTGTATGTGCTGCTTTCCAGCGATGGCGGCGGGAAAATCACCGCGCTGCACGACCGCTGCGGCAGCCCGATTCCCTTGTCATGACGCGCCTGCTGTTTCCGATTTGCGCGGCGCTACTGTCCACCCTGGCGGGGCTGCACCTGTCCACGCACCTGCGGCAGGAGGAGCAGCGGCTGGCGCGCTGGGGCGAAATTCTCCAGCACCTGCACCTGCTGATGGCGTCATGCGCGTACTCGCTGCCGGAAGCGTTTCGCCTGTGCGCAGATGGGAATCATCCGCCGGATACGCTATTGCGTCAGCTTGCGGACGCGCTGGAACGTGCGCCGCTGTCCTCGCCGGGCGCGCTGACGGACAGGCTGTGTCCGGCAATCAGCGAAAAGGACATCATCAGCCGAATGATGCACCTGCTCAGCCGCGGCAGCCTCGAAAGCCGACTGCTGGCGGTGGAAAACGCGCGGCAGGAGGTGGCGCTGATGCACGAGAAAGCGGCACGCAAGGCGGACAAGGACGCGCGGCTGTATCAGACGCTGGGCTGGATTGGCGGGCTGTGCCTATTGCTTATCCTGATGTAAGGGGGAAAGTTCCATGCAGCTTGACCTGCTCTTTCAGATTGCCGGGGTCGGCATCCTCACGACGGTCGTGGCGTCGGTGCTGAACAGCTCCGGGCGCAGTGAACTGGCGAATCTGGCGACAGTCGCCGGGCTGGCGATTGTGCTGCTGATGGTCGTGTCGCTTTTGTCGCAATTGTTCACCAACGTGCGAACGATTTTCCAGCTTGGATGAGGGCGCGGGATGGAGACGGCGGGAAAACTGGCGGGCTTTGCGGTCTGCGCGGCATTGGTGGCGCTGATTCTGCGTCGTCTGCGGCCGGAAGCCGGGTGGGGCGTATCGCTGGGCGCGGGCGCAATCGTGCTGCTGGCGGCGCTTCCGGCGCTCTCGGCGCTGGTGCGCGGGATTGCGTCTTTATCCGCCATGAGCGGGCTGGACGACAGCTTCATGCAGCAGCTGCTCAAAATCGCCGGGCTGTCGCTCCTGCTGGACTTTGCGGCGCAGACATGCCGGGACGCGCAGGAGGAAGCCCTCGCGCTGAAGGTAGAGTTCGCCGGGCGGGTGCTGCTGCTCTCCAGCGCATTGCCCGTCTTGCAGGCGCTGTTGTCGCAGCTTGTGTCCTTGCCGCTGTCTTGACGGCAGGCGCATCGGCGGAATCAGGCGAGGCGGAATCGCTTTCCAGCGGCATCAGCACCATCGTATCCGCCTTGGACAGCGCCGCGCTGGAATCCGCCCTCTCCGACGACGACCCCTTCGCGCAAACCGGCGGTTTCCGGCAGACGCTGACCGCCATTGCGCGCGGCGAAATGACCATCGACTTTCAGCAGACCGCCGATTTGCTCTCGCGGCAGTTCTTTTCTGCCGTGCGGCAAAGTCTCTGGCGGCTGACGCGGCTGATTGCCCCCGCGCTGCTCTGGGCGCTGCTGAAACAGTTCAGCGGCAGAAGCAGCGAATGCGGACGCATCGTTGTGCAGCTGTTCGTGTGTGTGTTTCTCACGCAGGATTTGAGCGACCACATCACGCTGGCGGTTGCGACGGTGCAGCAGATTTCCGCTGGGATGCAGGGGCTGCTGCCGATGCTGCTGACGATGATGGCGGCAGTTGGCGGGAGCGCGGGTTCGGCGCTGATGCAGCCGGCGGTGGTGGCGTCGGCAAGCGCGATGACAAGCCTGATTTCCGGCATAACCGTGCCGCTGGCGGTCGCATCGGGGGTATTGTGTATGCTCTGCCATTTGGGCGATGGAATCCGCGTGCAGCGGCCGCTGCTTCCGCCGCAGCAGCCGCCTGCACATCCGCATAATCCTGACCTTCTTCGTTCGCCTGACGCTTCTCCTGATACATCGCCAGAATATCGTCATCCGCGAAGGTCTGGGACACGCGCTTGTACAGCCCGCTGCAATCCCACAGGCAGTTCGTCAGGTCGTACTTGGTGCAGGCGTCAAGGAACGCCGTGTGGTACGCCAGCGTGTTGTCCTTCAGCCCGTCGCTGCACGGCAGCGCGCCGTATTCGCCGATGACCACGCCGTAGCCCGCCTCGGTGAATTTCGTCATCTTTGCCAGCTGCTGATCCATGTACTCATAGTCGCTCACTTTGCCCCACTTGGTGGCGCTCACCGCGCTGGACGCGCCGCAGTACGACCACGGATCGTAGTAATGGACAGAAACCATCAGCTTGCTGTCCACGGTGTCCTTGGGCATCTGGAAGCGATCGTCGCAGGTCTGGTTAATGTCGGTGCTGTAACCCGCAATCAGCAGGAAGCGGGTCGCGTTGTTACCGCCCGTCGCGCGGACGACATCCACAAACGTCTGGTTGATTTCGTTCGTCAGCGCGTACCGCTCGTCGTCGGTCAGGTAGGTAACGACGGAATCGGAGCAGTACAGCGGAGAATTCTCGTCGAAGCGGCCGCCGAGCTCCTCGTTTGCGCTCTCGAAAATCAGGCAATCGGAGTAATCACGGAAGCGTTCGGCAATCTGCTGCCACATGCCCTTGTAGGCTTCCATGGCCAGTGCGCGGGTTTCGGCGCTTTCCGAACCGAACATGCCATACCAGCCGCCATCCCAATGGTCATTGATGATGACGTACATGCCCGCCTTGCGCGCATAGCGAACAACTTCCTCCACGCGGTCCATGTAGTCAGCGTCGATGGTGTAGTCGCCTTCGTAGAGATGGGTGGCGTTGGTCATCCAAGCCACGGGAATGCGGATGGTGTCAAAGCCCGCCGCTTTCATGCCGTCAATCATGGCCTGCGTCGTTTTCGGCTGACCCCAGTGCGTCTCATAGCTTAGGGGCGTGTTCGTCTTGATGCCGACGTTGTTGTCGCAGGCTTCCAGGGTGTTGCCGAGGTTGATGCCGTTGCCCATCAGTCGGGTAGCCTCCAGCGCCGTCAAGCCCTCGCGCATCACGCCGTTATCCACCGCTTCCGCCTCTTCCGCCGACCCTACGCAGGGAATCAGCATCAGCACCGCCAGCATCAGGCTGAACAGGTGCAGGAACCGCTTCTTCATATCCATCGTTCCTTTCTTCTGCGTATTTGACCGCAGCTTCCTTTCAATTATAGCATCAGCGAAATCGTTTTGTCAATGGATATTTGTCTGTCTATCCATATTTTCATGCCATATCTGCCAAATCTTCGGCGGATTTTCGCTGTCTTTTACGAAAAAACGGTTTCGTATCGAAAATTGGTTTTCGTTCGACGATTATCTATTGATTTGAAGAAAAAAACAGCCTCCCGGCACAATCCATGCCGGGAGGTCGCTTGGACGGGTTGATTATTCAATCGTCAGGTAGAGCGCCAGATTTTCCGCCGTTGCGGGCACGAAGGTCACATCCGCCTTTTCGTTCTGCGCGTTGATGACCGCGGTGAAGGCATCTTCATCCGCCGCTTCGCCGTTCACGAAATAGACGACGGTTCCGTTTTCATCCAGCTTGCTTTCCGCCAGCTCATTGTACTGCGCATCGCGGTTCTCGTCCTTGTAGAAGGTCGCCACGCCGGATTCCGCCGCGCTGCTGCTGAAGGAGAAGGAGCCATCTTCCTTCAGGCCAATCATCGCGCGGTAGTAGAAGCCGTACGCACAGATGACTTCATCGGCGCTGGTCAGCACCAGATAGCCCAGTACTTCGCCGTTCACGGTCACATTCAGCACCACGTCGAGCTTGCCGTCGCCGTCCACATCCAGCACAGCGAAGGAATCATAGCCCGCGCCCTCGGTGAACTCGTCGTTCAGGGCATCCTGCAGGGTCTTGTTCGTCTTGTCAGAGGGAACATAGACCTCGCTGCCGCCGTTCAGCACAGCCGCAATCGCCGGCAGATCCGCCGGGTCGCCCACCATATCCGCAACGGGGCTGGCAACAGGGCTGGCGACCGTGCTGGCAACGGGACTCGCGGTTTCCGCCACGGCAAACGCGCACAGCATCATGGACAGCGCCATCATGATTGCAAGGAACTTCTTCATGTTCATTTTCCTCTCTTTCTTTTCCAGAATATTTTCGTTGCGGAGAGCCGCCGCGAAAGTTTCGTTCCATTCTTTAGGAACAAAAAGCAGTATATCACATTTTCGTCCAATTGTCGATGGCGAATTGTAAATTCTATGCGAAAAAATGGTCATAATTTGTCCTTATTCTGCATATCATTCGCTTTTATGCTGTTTTTTTCTTTCATATTCGGCAAAAAGAATGCGGATGAGGCGCTTTTTTCACCTCGTCCGCATTCTTTTCATTTTTGACTTTATCCCAGCAGCATCCGGTCGTTGTTGATTTCGCTGCCGCTTGCTTTTTCAAACATCACCAGCAGGTCTTCGACGTGAATGCGCTTCTTCGTTTCCGCGTCGATATCGAGGATAATTTTGCCCTCATGCATCATGATGGTGCGGTTGCCGTACTCCAGCGCGTCTTTCATGTTATGCGTCACCATCATGGCCGTCAGATGGTTTTCCGCAATGATTTTCTGCGTCAGCGTCAGCACGTTTTTCGCCGTTTTGGGGTCAAGGGCGGCAGTGTGCTCATCCAGCAGGAGGAGTTTCGGCTGCTTGATGGTCGCCATCAGCAGCGTCAGCGCCTGCCGCTGTCCACCGGAAAGCAGACCGACCTTGCTGCTCATGCGTTCTTCCAGCCCCAGCCCCAGCGTCGCCAGCTTTTCGCGGTACTCGTCGCGTTCCTTCGCCGTGATGCCCCAGCGGAGCGTCCGCCCCTGTCCGCGGCGATACGCCAGCGCGAGGTTCTCCTCAATGTTCATCGTTGCCGCCGTGCCGTTCATCGGGTCTTGGAACACGCGCCCCAGATACTTCGCGCGCTTGTATTCCGGCAGGTGCGTCACATCCACGCCATCAATAACGATGCTGCCGCGATCCACCATGAACGTACCCGCGACGGCGTTGAGCGTCGTGGATTTGCCCGCGCCGTTGCCGCCAATCATTGTGACGAAATCACCTTCCGCCAGATGGAGGTCAACATCCGCCAATGCACGCTTCTCGGTAATCAAGCCGGGATTGAAGGTCTTTGCAATATGATTGATATCAAGCATTCTGCTTCTCCCCCTTTCGAGCGCTGCGGGCGGTAAAAAGCTGGCTCTTCCAGTGCGGCACGGCGAGGAACATCGCCACAACCAGCGCCGTGAGCAGCTTCAGGTAGTTCGTGGGCAGACCCAGCCACAGCACCACTTGCATGACGATGTAGTAGATGATGGCGCCGATGGACACGGCGATGAGCTTCGTGGCAAAATTGTGGAAAATCTTGCCAAACAGTACTTCGCCGATGATAACTGCCGCCAAGCCGATGACAATCGCGCCGCGCCCCATGCTGACATCCGCATAGCCCTGATACTGCGTCAGCAGCGCGCCGGAGAGCGCCACCAAGCCGTTGGACAGCATCAGCCCGACGACCTTCGCGCGCCCGGTGTTGATGCCCTGTGCGCGCGCCATGTTGACGTTTGCGCCCGTTGCGCGCAGTGCACAGCCATACTCCGTGCCGAAGAACCAGTACAGCAGCGCAATCACTGCCGCGGTAATGATGAGCAGCAGCAGAATTGGGTTGTCAAGCGAAAAATTGCGCACGTTGCGCAGGGACACCAGCAGGTCATACTTATTCGCATTCACCGCCGTGTTCGCCTTGTTGCTCATGATGCCAAGGTTGATGGAATAGAGCGCAAGCTGCGTCAGAATGCCCGATAGGATGGCAGGAATCCCCATCCATGTGTGGAACACGCCCGTCACCAAGCCCGTCAGCATCCCGACGACGAACGCCGCCACCAGCGCCACCCACGCGTTGCAGCCGCTGATGATGAGCATCGCCGCGACCGCGCCGCCAGTGGCGATGGAGCCGTCCACCGTCAAGTCCGCCACGTCCAGAATGCGGTAAGTAATGTAGACGCCAATGGCCATAATGCCCCATATGACGCCCTGAGAAACCGCGCCGGGCAAGGCGTTGAGCAGCTTCATAATTTCCACGGAATCTTCCTCCTACTATAACGCAAGCGAAGCCATAAGGCGAAATGCCCTATGGCTTCGCAAAATGTATCTATATGATTAGTCCATCGGGACGTAGTCGTCCGGGACGGTGATGCCCAGCGCTTCGCAGATCGCGGCGTTGTACTTCTTGGTGAACTGAGGCGCGAAAGCAATCGGCATGGTGGAAACATCCGCGCCGTTCACGAGGATTTCATACGCCATTTCGCCCGTCTTGTAGCCGAGGTCATAGTAGCTGATGGTCAGCGTCGCGGCACCGCAGCCGCGGCAAATGCCTTCCTCACCCGCGATGACCGGCACTTTCGCCGGCACGACGACGTTGGCAATCGTTTCGCTGTAGGCAGCGGCGGTGTTGTCCGTCGGGATGTAGAGCACGTCGCATTCAGTCGCCTGCTGCGCCATGGACGCAACGTCGTTGGAGTCGGTGAAAGCGTATTCCTTGCAGGTGATGCCCTTCGCTTCCAGCTCCGCCTTCACAACGCCAATCTGATAGGCGCTGTTCGCTTCCGCCGAGCAGTAGAGCAGCGCAACCGTCTTCGCTTCCGGGAACAGTTCCACAATCATGTTCGCCTGACCGTCCAGCGGGGCGAGGTCGCTCGTGCCGGAAACGTTGATTTCCGTGTAGCCCTTCCAGTCGCTGATTTCCAGCGCCGTGCCGTAGTGGGAAATCGACGTGCCGAGAATCGGAATATCTGCCGTTGCGCTGACAGCCGCCTGAAGCGCGGGCGTCGCGTTCGCCATAATCAGGTCAACCTCCGCCGCCACAAAGCCATTGGCAATCATGGCGCAGGAAGCC
>ERZ827522.1879-NODE-1879-length-16124-cov-2.525546_pt1 | contig 16124 bp, 3 predicted proteins | sample MGYA00519580_ERZ827522 | MGnify/ENA primary metagenome ERZ827522 (study PRJEB31778, sample SAMEA3449340) | human gut metagenome | biome: human gut; feature: human-associated habitat; material: faeces | place: United Kingdom | collected 2010/2012 ... | reverse complement strand
TTGTATAAGTAAACTCTATACCCTGACTCAAATCCCAATCCCCATAATTGAGAGCCTGTAATTTTGTTGTGAACTTTTCATTATATTCTAATGCTACTTCGTAGTTATCATCTGTAAGTTTATGTAAATCATTTCTTTGATATTCATCTGTAGCAGATGAACGTCCAGGATTAATTTTGTAATTTGGATTAGATGGTCTTCCATCTGTAAGTCCATCACCACTCGTTGTTTCATACTTACGATTTTCAGAATGTGGATCAGTATTGACAAATTCACTAGCACTTACTAACCATGCTTTTTCTAAATGAATTCTATTTTGTGCCCAAATAATAGGTGTATCACTTCCCCAATTATTGATATGAAAGATTCTTGGTTCCATAACAATTTCATACCAGTCTCTATCCCAAGTTGAAACTTTCATGCTTGTTTTCTGACTTTCTGGTAATGAATCTTTGCCAGCGCCATTTGGATCTGTTGTTCCAGGAGAATAAATCGTTTTTTGCATATTCTTCAATGATGAAATATCATAGTCCCCAAGAACTTTGTTTCCACCACCATATCTTGTATTTGCTAAAGGATCTGTACTACCATCTCCTGGAATATAAACATAACTATCCTTTAAGAATTCCCATTTATCCACATTATCATTTAACTGTGCACTCATACCAATATCATGAAGTAAATAATCCATATCCATTAAACGATCACTATTTTGAATAGCGCGAGGATATACACTTTCGTTAGTATAATTATATGAGAAAGGATAAGCCTGTCCATTACGGGCTCCATAATAAGATAAGTATTCTTCTTTTATCTGATAATATTCTCCAGCACGTGGGAAATAAGCAGGGTGCTGGTCATTTGTAGTTGATAAATCTTTATCTTCATCAACATATACCATTGGTAAATTATCTTTGGCAACTTTCAACTGATAATAGACAATTAAGGTATCTCCAATATTCATTGTAATTGGTTTTCCTGTACTATTATCAATAATAGTATATGTTTTAACAGTATAATGGGTTTTCATTGTATGATTAGCATCAATAATCAAGTCATCAAATGGTTTAGTTCCATTTTCATAAAGCCTACCACTCTCATAAATTGGTTTCCATTGAGCAGTTTTAACTAAGTCTGATTTTTCATAAATCATCTTTCCGCCATAGTCATATGATTCATTATTTTCAATAACATTTTCTCGAATACTATAATTACCAGCAACTGGATTGCCATCAATATCTAACCATTTGAATTGTAATGTACCTGATTCAACACTTACATAATCAGTAGGAATTTTATCATATATTGTTGGATTAATGAGTGTTCCCTGTCTTGCATTTTGAACATCTGATGCATTAACCATTTCTCGATTGATTAAAGTAATCTTTTGCCAATATGTATCCTCAGGTCGATATCCTAACTTTTGTTGAGCAGTCTCATTATAATTCGCACTTGCATCATTTTCTGAATCAAATACTTGTGGATGTAATATCACTTGAGGAACTTCACGATAAATCTCCTCTTCCTCTACCTTAATATCATTTAATACAACCGCTCTTTCTACTGGTATATTTGTTTCCACATCTCCAACCATAACATTTTTTGTTTCAACATGGTTTTGTTGATGATCAATATTAGCTGTGGATACAGCAAGATATGTATCATCCATGACACCACTTGCATCAGTATCTTGACGGATATCTTCATAACGTCCTTCACCTGTTAAAACAACATTATCAAATTCAATGATATCTTTGTATGGACTTCCAGATACTTCATAACCAGAGTAGACATCAAAATAAGTCCAACGTATTGCAGTGATTTGTGCCATTGTATCTTCATCAGGTAAATTGGCATAATCAACTGTCACCCAAGTGTCACTAGCTCTTGTTTTTGGATGAGATATCTTATACTGTACACGAATATCTTTCATGTTATCATAGCCAGCTTTTGTTACCAAATCATCAGGATAATAAATATCTCCACCTTCTGATTTAAGAATTGATACAGTTGGAATTTTTGTAAGTGTGAACCCTCTATATCTATCTTTATCTAAGAAGTCAACTGTCACTGTCTGTTCATCAACAAAATGCATTGTATCATTCTTAATATCTTTAACAGTCAGTGTTGCTCCTTGACCTTCAAATAATCTATCATTTCTATCAAATTTATATTCAATTGTTAATGGATCATTATCATAATATTTTAATGTATTATGCATACGCACATTATACCTTGATTTTGCTGGTAATGATGTATCTTCATCATTTCTTTGATATCTAAAGTATGATATTTTATCAGTATTACTGATATCATTTCTTGTTGTATATGGGTTTGGGTTTTGATGAGTTAAATCCCAACCATTATTACTCATACCACCATTTGTATAATCAGAAGAGTTATATCCTTCAATCGCATATTGTGCATAACCATGTTTTGCTTCAGCATAAATATAAGCATTGGTATTTAAAACTTTATCTTCAAAAGTTGTAGTTAATGTTTTCAATTCATCTGTTAATTGTGTAATAATTTTAACTTTAATATATTGTCCTGGCTGAACTTGTGTTCCCTCACTACCAATGACCAGTTCAATCTTACGATAATGACTGTCTTTTTGATCAGCATTTAATGAATAATCTTTTCCCGCTTGTATATTTTCTAATTTATCACTACCATTAGAAAGCGTTACTGATATATCATCAGCTGTAATGGCATGACCTGTTGCCTTATCAATAATATTTTCACTGTCTTGATCACTTAAAATGAGTTGCCAGCCAACAATTTGTTGCCCTTTTTCAACTTCCATTGTTAAATGATTTCTTTCTAATGGAATTTCTGAATTGTTATGTGATTTTGAAGACAAAGTGTATTCAATATAATCATATGGCATCAAATGGTTGAGATCAACTTCAGTTTGTTTTCCTCCTGATGTCTCTGATTTTTCTACCTTGTCATAAGCAAATAATTCTCCATTTGTTCCACGCTTCTTTGTCAGTTCTGGTTCTAGGATACTCACTGCATTTCGTAAGTTATAATCTATCAGTTTATTGGCACTTGTAACATCGCTATATGTATCAGCATTGTTATCAATTGAACTAAAGACAACTGAACTCTTTTCTACATAATTGTAGACTTGTCTACGTCCAGAAACAGAAGCCACTGAATTTGAATATGGAGAGTATTCATTTCCTGTTTGACCAAATGTTGGTACTGAGTTTGCAGTCCAACTATCATCTTTAAACTCCTGAATAGGTCTATCAACATATGTTCCATCATAGAAATAAGTATATCCATCTGTTTTAGAGGCTGTTAAATATTCTCCATTACTTAAAACTGATGTATCATCTGTAAAGAGTGGATTGTTTGCTTCTAATGTGATTTTAAATGATGCAACATAAGATTTTGCTAATCCATTTTGTTCAGTGACAAGAGAGGTATAATTTTTTCTGGCAAATTCTTCCATGTTAATAACATAACAATTTTGCCCATTGACACTCTTTATCGTATCTAAAGGTATTGTTGTGACGAGAAGATTTAATCCTGATACTTCTAAAGTATCTCCAGTCGCATTAGGTTTAATGACAATATCTTTACCATTAATCCTCATCTGAATTTGTGACATTTTAAACCATTGTCCTTTTTCAGTGCCTGTTGCTGTTTCATCATTTTTGTAAATCCATTGTATTGGAATATATAAATTTCTTAAGCGATAGAATTCATTTAATGCATCATCTGTTACAACCTTTTTAATACGTGCAGGTACACTACGATCTGTTGGATTATTAACTGTCTGATTATAGAGTTTGACACCAAATTGAACATTAGTTGGCGTAATATTTTGTGTTATCTTATGTGTTTGTCCATTAAGCATTTCATAAGAATGCCCATCACTTGTCAGATAGTCCGTAATCTGTTTATTTCCATCAGCAGTAACTGCATCTTTGCTATCAATTGGTGTTTTTCCCATTGCGACAATGTTATGCCCTGCTTTAAACGGAATACGATATCCCATAATATATGCACTATCATATGTTTGGTCTTTATGCGCCCAATCATCAAACATATAACTATTGTATCCAGTATTTAAATCATAATCATGATATGTTTTTGTTGTTGCAGTATTTGTTGCTTGAGCAATCTTCGTAGAATTATTTTCATAAACCATATATGGTTTCACTCTTACGATAATATCATTAGCATTGCCAAGTCCATCAATTCCATTTTGAATATTACCATCGGCATCTACATAATTATAATGATTATTCTTAATCTCTGATAGATATTCTCCATTTCCTTGTATATCCCATAATAAGGCTCTAAATGATAAAATATATTGATGTTTCTTTAAATGAAGAACACCATCTTTTAATTCAGTAACAATTCCTGCAGCATCTTCATCACTCATCTGATCAGCAGAATTATCAAATTGAAGGGTATAATAGTCTCCTACTTTCACCAAATCAGATTTTTTAATAAGAATTGTCTGTTTATTTGTATTTTGTAAGGCTTGTGTTTTTCCTGTTCCTAAAACAAGTTCAATAGCTTTATCTTCATGCATATAATTTACAATTTGTTTATGAAAATCAAGTCCTGTTGTCAATGTTCCACGATATTCATAAGTCTCATCTGGCTCTATTAATCCTAAAGTATCATTTATGGATACATGGTCAGTATAACCAACTCTACCACTCCAATCATCTGGATCTTGACGAACCCAATTTCCTGTAACACCAGATTCATAATTTTCTGATGTCGTATTAAATCCAGCGTTGGCTGTTCTAGATGCTCTAGAGAAATTAATATAATACTGATTACTATCTCCAATTTTAGCTTGAATATTATAATCATTCTTTTCATCTGTTGTCGCACCTTTTAAAATACGATTAAAATCACGCACTATAACCACATCTGCATTTGAGTACAAATCATCTGCTTTGTATTTTGCTGTTGTTGCTCCCCATCCATAAGAATCAGTATGTTGATAATAATTTCTAAACGACCAGCTATTTCCAGATGGCTGTGAAGAAGTTCCTGTCGTTTGACGTTCAATACTGTTGTGTTTACTATCACTTCCAATTATTACAGAAGAACTTACAGATGCTTTTGCTTGTCCTACTTTGTAAAAACGACCAGCAAATTCAAACATATATTTAGTACTTTCATCACTATCATTCCACCATGTTCCATAATCAGGAGTATTAACCTTTGTTTCTCCATTATCTAAGGTTGTTGTTTCTTCCTGATTAATTTTTAATGTAATAACTGCACTTTTGATTGGATTTTTAGCATTATAATTTGTATCAGGAGATTTATAATAATTTTCTTCTTCAGTTTTAAAGAATTGTTCATTACTAAAACTTTCATTATTTTGTAATAGATTAATGCGACCATATCCTGACTCTTCTGCCTGGAAGTGACTTCTGATATCATTCCCATCTATAATATAAGAACTTCCATCACTTCTAGTCACTTCAATAGAATCAATATAATCCTTTGCTCTTTCATCAATTCTTAAATAATAGGCTTCAAAACTCTGTGTTGGTAAAGTCACATTCATTTTTACAGTTGCAGCTGTATTGAATGATGTTGCTTTGATATAATTCATACTTTGATGTTCTTGACCTGACATTGCATCATCACCAGGTAAATTTGATCCTGTATTAAGATATTGTCTAAAATCAACCGCATATGAACCTAATCCTTTATATCCTACTTCTAATTCAGAGTTATCATTCCAATACCCACCATTACGATAACGCATTCTCACATGTTCTCTTGGTGTTGCTGTCTTTGTAAACTTTACATTTGACTGATTATCATTATAGCCAGCAACAATCGTTGTATCATAATAGAGTTTAGATATATAAGCATTTGCAGTATCTTTTGTGTTAACAGTATATTTTGTATTATCTAGCCCACGTAATCCGTCTATATAATGAGTTGCAAGTGTATTTAAAATATGAGATGTATTTATTGGTGAGTCTGCCCAGCCATTTATTTCAAGGAATGGTTTTATATCTAGTCCATCATTTATCACAAATTTCTGCCCAGTCAACATAATAGATTCTAAGCTTTGATCTCCAGCAATATCTTCAATTGGAATAACAAAACATCCCTGTGAGTCTAACTGATATGTTTTCTCACTATTTCCAATTGTATGATTCATAGGATTATATGTCATTGTTATATTTGAATCATCACCAAACAGAGATTGTATTGGTGTTTGCTTTTGTATAAAAGTCATTTTTTCAAATACCCCATATTGTTTTAATAAATCTTCATATATAACAATTGACGTTGGATGGAATCCTCCATCATTGATTTGTGGTAGTTCAATCAATGTATCTACATCATCAAGTATAGATAAAGAACGATTCCATAATTCTACACGATATGTAAAATCTCGAGCATAAGGCACTCCTAATGTTTTTTCATTTTGATCAGTATTCGTATTTTTTGTAATATATCCTGATTGAACATCTCTTTGATAAATATCGTTACTTATTGTTAATTGACCTGATTGTACTGAGAAAGCAGCACTTTCTTGTTTTTTATCATCATCATTATACAATGGTCCAACTGGTTCAAATAATAAGCTTGCTTCTAATCTCTTATCTTGATAATAAGAATTATAAGAATCACTATCCCCATAAACATTAATAATAACAGAATCATTATTAACAATTAATTTTTCAAATTTTTCTGTCACAATACGAACTGTTTTTAATCTCGTCATGACACTAGAAAAAGCACTTGACTCAATAACAATATCACCATGACTATCAATATAATTTGCTAACTCATCTTGACCAATTTGAAATGTTGGTGTCCCATTCGTTGGTGCATCATAATCAAAAAATTCAATATGATCAATAGTCATTGCCTTATCATAACCACTCTTGATCACAATCTTCTCAGTATTAAAGCCCTTAATAAGTGTTTGTCCAGATAAATCAACATTTTTGACACTTAATAAATCTAAAGTCAAATGAACATTCAATGCAGCTGATTCAGATTCGTTACCTATTTTAAATTGATAATAAGTAGGATCTGTAGGGTTTAATGTAGAATTCTTATTTGGAACAATTAAAGGACTATTAATATTCGTAGAAGATTGACCATACCAATTTGCAGAAGCCTCTATTTTTGGTTTAATACGTTGAACCTCTAAAATAGCTTCTGTTGTTTTGACATCTTCCACTATATTTCCTATCTCTGCAACAGCAGGATAATCATTATATAAAGTTGAAAACAATCCATTAAATCTATGAACACCAGTCGCATTTGGAGTTCCATTAATTTCAACATAAGAATTTAAACCATTATTTAATGGTATATTTCCATTAAATTCATCAAAATTAATAATTATTTTCACCAAATGGGAAATTTGAATGCCATTATTTGGTTGCCATGCTGATTGTGGTATAGTTATACTCCCCTTAGAACTATCCAAATACGCTTGTAACTGACTCCATGTCAATTGTATCTTTGTACCTGTTGCGCTATATAAATCAATTGTCTTTATCTTCGAAGAATTTAATAGATCAGGACTCAAATAAATATTTGATGCAACTAATCCTATATAGGCATTATTGCTATTGACTTTGAGAAGACCATCTATTTGAAGATAACTTGGAATCATCATTGAAGTCGTACCAGTACCAACTTCAAATCGAATGGCTGATTGTGGATCAGCTAATGAAACAGCTTGATATTTTTCGCCACTACTATTTGTTAAAGAGTTCATGATATCAGTAACTGTTCCATCTTCTGCCTCATCATGATAAACACCAAATCCACCAATTAAAGGTTTCGCACGTTCCCCATCAATAATAGCTGTTACAGGATCTTTTATCTGCTGTAATTGCTTATCATAACCTGGGACAGATTCTGCAGTTGTATAAGGTGTCCAATTCCACCTTTCATAAAATGTATTGAGTGTATTTTCATATTCTAATAAATAGTTTGTTTTTCCTATAACTGCAATACGCCCATCGAAAGTTTCATTAACTGCAATTCTTTCTTTAAATGAAAATTTGATATCACGTGAAAATTGATAATCTGTATGTGAATCTAGATAGTCTTTAATCTTCTGATCCAGGTCATTTATTTCCCAAATATTCTTATTATCATTTGATGTTTGTGTAACAGTTGCTCCTAACTCCTTAAGAGAAACATACAAATCTCTATCTTGATCATCTATAAATTTTAAAGTTATAAATTCTAAAGGATCACTAGTGGCAGGAGTTCCTCCGTTTTCAGCTGTGGTATGATAAAACCAGTCTATTAAATCTGAACTGTTATTATTCATTTCTATTCTAATACCATTAAATTGATAATGTTCAGGCAATGTATCAACAGCGTAACTGTTAAATACTGGAGTATTACTTGTATTTTTAAAACTATCTAAATAATATGTTTCGTTTTGGCCTAAGTATCCGTTCTTTTTGGTAACAGGACTCTTATTTTCTTCAACATATTTATTATGCTCAAAATCGACTTTTTGTCTAATGAAGCTTGAAGTGACATCACTATCTTTAGACCATGCTAAATCACGGCCACCAAAATATATAGTTTGTTTCAATTTAACAGTATGACTATAGTCACTTCCAAAATTATTAACATATGGAACTGCAACATAATAGCTACGTTCCTCATCTTTCTTTAATTCTCCACCTTTCTCTTTATCAATCTTAACCCCTATTTCTCCTGGCATAGAGTAAATATAATTATACTCACTAGCCATCTTACTTCCTTCATCATCTATACTCCAATCTGAGAGGTCTTTCCCTGTTACATCCCAAATCAGCGCTCCACCTTCTCCATATTTACCACCAAAAGAGAAGTCTCTAGCATGATCACTAATATCAGTATTAGGTACAAGTGACCCTGTTGATGAATCCCACTTCCAAGCCATCATATCTTGTTCTAATACACCACGCCCTGCATTGTTGACACTATTAGGAACTTGAAGCATGAAATGAAAATAATCTATTTTACTATTTGCATCTTCAGAAGTATTTTTAATATTGACCTTATAAACTGCATAATTATATTTATCCCATAACACTGGTGTTGAAACACTTGTTATCTTTGTCTCCCAATTCAAATTTGAATTGACAATATTGATTGCTCTTAAATCTGATTTGTCCTCATTCCCTGATGGAGTAGACCCAGGTTGGATCACATATCCTGTTGGAGAAGGTTCGTTCGTACTTGAATCATAAAAGTTCACATAACTTGCCCCTAAAGCTATAGAAGCAGATGTATTCTCAGGTATAACATTATCTCCCAAGGTAAAGAACTTAAAAGTCACTTCTGGTGTTGCAGATCCTTTAAATAGATTTGTTGGTGTCGATTGAATTTCTAGTTGTTGACGTCGATATGCTTTGGCACCATCTTTATCAGATCCCCATTGTTCTTGATCAGTTGGCTGAGGAACAACCCAGTTTGTTTCAGTTGAACTTAACTTTGCTTCTACCCCTCCAATGAATTCGACATCTGGATTCTGTGCAATCACTTCATTACGATCAAAAGTTTGTAATATAACACCCGATTCACTATAATAAAACCAAGGTAGTTTTAACGTCATTTTCGTCCCTTTAGCATACCCTTCGTTATCATTCCATTCAGCTTTTATTTTAAGATATAAAGACATTTGCTCTCCAGTTGAAAGCAAATAATTCCCAACTCCTGCTGGTTTTAAATTTCCTCCACTTCCATCATTTAAAAATGAAACTGAGATAGCTCTCGCTTCTACGTTCGCAGCAAAAACATCTCGCAAAAAAGATACTGGCAAATATTGTACCAGCATTGCAAGAGTTAAAATAGAACAAACGATTTTTTTGGTCCTTTTTCTCCATTTATAAGATTTACGTATTTCTTCCATGATTTTGACCTCCCAAGTGTATATAACTTTTTAAGCGCAAAAAGACATAGAGCAACTCTTGAATTAAAACGATAACTATGTCCTTAAAATAATCTTCATATAAATTCAGTGAACTTTATCACTTTAGATTCTACATTCTTGATGTTAATGTGACATTTTATAACAAAATATCACATATTCAATTCATAGTTATCCTATTACAATTTAATCATGATAAAGTCATTAAGAGTTCTCATAATTTACTGAATCCATTTACTACATAATTGTTATTATGTAGTAATGTTCAAAAAAAAAGAAATTTTTTGTAACTTGAAAAAATTTCTTTTTTGATTAATATATTTTTATTGTATAAAAATATTGGTATAAATTGGAAAAATTTAAGAATATCCACTTGATTATCCCTCCAACGTCTTGAAAACCTTTACATTTTGACCTATAATGTAAGAGTAAAAACACAATATAAAATAGTAACTACTACATAATAACAATTATGTAGTAGTTTTCTTATGTACTAGTCATTTATGCATAAATTCATCTTTGATAATGAACGCAAGCAATTTTTACCACTCTTCATTGTGTAAATTCTTGTTGTATCTATAGACGTGTGTCCTAATAGAGAAGCAAGAGTGTCTAAATCCTTTTCTAGTTGATAATATGTAATTGCAAATAAATGTCTTAAATTATGTGGAAAGACTTTTTGGCTATCTACCCTTGCATCTTCACATAGCGATTTCATACTACTCCATATATTGCTACGATCCATTGGCTTTCCACCTTTCGTAACAAATATTGGTCCACATTTAATATTTTGTTTTTTACAATAATTTAGTAACAATCTCTTTAATTCAATGGGTAAAATGATTTCTCTTACCTTTCCTTTGTTAATAATGACTGCTCTTCCCTTTTTTAAAGCGTCTACTGTTATGTATTTATGTTCACTTACACGTATTCCTGTTGCACATATCGTTTGAATAATCATGTATAGTCTCTCATTATTTTTTGACTTCGCTGCAAATAATAGCCTTTTATATTCTTCTTTGGTCATTTCCTTATTATCGTCACCAAAAACACTTTTTTGAATTTTATTTAGTTTAACCTGACATTCAGGAATATTTAGAAAAACAAAAAACCTATTTAAAGCAACAAGCATACTATTCACACTTCTTGGTCTATACTCTTTAGCTAGTTTTAATTTATATGATACAACACATTCTTTAGTTATTGTTTTATCTTCTTGAAGGTAATTATAAAAAGTTTGGATATCTCTTATATATTTATTTATAGTTGCTGTACTTTTTTCTTCCTCTATTAATTCTGTTTTAAAACTCTCTATGTTTTTTAATGTTATTGTCTCTTTTCTCATAAATAATCCTCATTAACTTTCTTATTTTCTTTATTATATTTTAGCATAGTTAATTCAAATATTCTCCTGGTAATATTTGGTAATTCCTTACATTGATAAGGTTATATCAATTGAAAAAAAGACTGAATAACAAAAAAGTAACGCCTTTGCATTACTTTTTTTATTTCTTCATTTTAATTGTATAAACAACTTCATCATCTGTTTCTTGAATATCTACATGTGTATTAACACCAGCTTGTTGTACCATTTGAATTGCTTGATCTAAAGTATTCATAGCAATTTTTAGATTTTGGGAAATACTTTTTGCTTTTGGTTTTTGTTTTTTAGGTTCAATTTTTGCTTTAATTTTTTGCTCAGTTTGTTCAACATTTAAACCTTTAGCCATAATTTCTCTTAACATATTATTTTGTTTAGCTGTTGAATCTAATCTTAAAAGCGCTCTTGCATGACGTTCAGTAATATCTTTTCTTCTTACTGCCTCTTGAACAGTCATTGGTAATTGTAATAATCTTAATTTATTAGCAATTGTAGATTGTTTCTTTCCTACTTTTTCAGCTAATTGTTCTTGTGTTATATCTTGCGTATCTAATAATTGTTGATATGCTAAAGCTTCTTCTATAGGAGATAAATTTTCTCTTTGTATGTTCTCAACTAATGCGGCAGTTGCTGTTTGATCTTCATTATATTCTTGGACCATACAAGGAACTTCCTCAAGTCCAGCTAATTTACATGCTCGAAATCGTCTTTCACCAACAACAATTTGATATTTACCATTGTATGGTCTAACAACAATTGGTTGTAATAACCCATTTTGTTGAATTGATACAGATAATTCCTGTATCTTTTCTTTTTCAAAATGTGTTCTTGGTTGTTTTTCATTAGCTTCAATATCATGAATATCAATAAATTTATACATTGGTTCTTTCACTCAGTTCACTCCTCACAATATGTTTTATATTATAACATTATTCGGCATAAAACAAAAGTCATCTTTCTGATATTGCAAAAGAAAACTCCCCTTTTTACACACTGTTTTTTCTTCTCTATTTAAAAAAATAAATAGTTATAACTATAATGTCATCCATTGTATATATGAATACATTATCTTTAAATATTCAATACTAACTCTTTCCAAACTTTCGTTTTATTGACACATTATAGCACAAGTTCATATTAATTTGATGATAACACGCTTAAGAAATCACAAAGCTAACATTTGTAATCAATATATAATCATTATAAAGTAAAAATCAGGTAAGCCACATTTTTTGACTTCCTGATTTTTATTTTATATTACTTTTTTATTTCTTTTATAATATATCATTGCCATTAAACTTAATGAAATCAATATGCAATAGCCTAAGACAAAGTTATCGTCACCTGTCTTAATTTGTTCTGGTTTTGATGTGATTGGTTTTTCATTGACTTGAATTTTAATCAAAGGATTACCTGTACCATATTTGATATCACCTATTTCAACAATTTTTTCTGGTTTCCAGTAATCATCAACACCATCTCCATCCTTATCAACAGCTGGACGATAGTCTTTTGAATCTGCTTTACCGTCACCATCTGTATCTATGTTTGTATCTGGTTTCCATATTCCATCTGAGTTTCCTCCCTCAGTGCTTGGTTTCCATGTTCCTGTATTATCTGTGTCGATATTGATATCTGGATGACTATCTCCATTAATATCTATATTAATATCAGGTATCCCATCTCCATTTGTATCAATATTAATGTCTGGTTTTCCATCTCCATCTATATCAATATTTATATCCGGTTTTCCATCTCCATTCGTATCAATATTCATATCTGGCTTCCCATTTCCATTTGTATCAATATTAATGTCTGGTTTTCCATCTCCATCTATATCAATATTTGTATCTGGTTTTCTATCTCCATTTGTATCAATATTGACATCTGGTTTATTATCACCATTTGTATCAATATTGATATCTGGGATTCCATCTCCATCTGTATCAATGTTAATGTCTGGTTTGCTATCTCCATCTATATCAATATTGATATTAGGATTATGTGTATCGTATTCTAAGTCTTCTATACTGACATTAGTATTTGGTTTCCAGTTATCATCTACACCATCTCTATCTTTATCAATAGCTGGACGATAGTAGTCAACATCACCTTTACCACTACCTTTTGTATCAATATTTGTGTCTGGTTTCCATATTCCATCTTTATTTCCACCTTCACTACTTGGTTTCCAATTGCCTGTATTATCTGTGTCGATATTGACATTTGGTATCTTATCACCATTTCTATCAATATTGATATCTGGTTTGCCATCTCCATCTGTATCAATGTTAATGTCTGGTATACCATCTCCATCAACATCCACATTCACATCTGGATTATTATCACCATTCGTATCAATATTGACATCTGGGACTCCATCTCCATCTATATCGATGTTAATATCCGGAGTTCCATCTCCATCTGTATCGATATTAATATTTGGATTATATGTATCATAATGGAAATTGTCCTCTCCATATTCTACATTTATGTTTGGCTTCCAATTATCATCTATACCATCACCATCTATATCAATCGCTGGACGATAGTAACTCTCTTCTGAATGACCATCTCCTTTTATATCCATATTGGTATCTGGTTTCCATATTCCATCTTTATTTCCACCTTCACTGCTTGGCTTCCATACTCCTGTGTTGTCTGTATCAATATTAATATTTGGTTCCCAGTCATTATCTGTATCAATATTAATATCTGGAGTTCCATCATTATTTGTATCAATATTGATATCTGGAGTTCCATCCCCATCAACATCTATATTAAGATTGTCTATCTTAAGTATTGTCTCATTAGTACTTCCTTTATTATAGTTTCTGTCTTCTCCAATATATTCTATTGTAACAGTTTGTCTTGTCCCTGGTACACAATAACTTTTATCCACATCTTTCCAGTCAATTGAAGCAGTACTATAATTATATTCAGATGGATCATCCTTAGTATGACTTACTAATTTGACAGGATTTCCATATTTTCTACCATTAATATAGAATTGCACATACCCCTCAGGTGAAGCACAGTCAATACCTTCTCCATCAGCTGGAGAGACTTTTGCTTTCAATGTAACTATCTGATCTGGTCTAAATATATCTGGTTGTTCACTCAACCCATCTATTGTTAATTCTGATTTTGTATCTGCTGGCGTAATTTCAGCATATTTGAAATAGGTTCTATGTCCCCAATAAGCATCTTTAAATCCTTGAACAGTAGAATCTGCATATTGTGTAGATGTAATGATCAGTTGGTGTTTTCCCCCACCTGCATTGCTTCCAGAAACAATCTCTGCATTTTCTTCAGGTGTGATACCATCATCTTTTAAAAGCTGAGAACTAATTGCCAGCTTAGAAGCATCACTCAATGAACCACCTAATGGTATTGTTGTTGGAATATTAAGTGCTGCAACTGCATTTTTAATCTGATTATCATCTAACCCTTTCCCATCATATCTTTTTGTTATAAGTCCGTGAGAGAGTCCATCAATTTCAAAATTAACATATTGTTTCAAAAAAACATTACCTGGAGTTCCAACATCTTTAGCAAAAAATGTATCAGTATTAAGAATATCTCCTGAAGACTTATCAATAACATCAAGATCAATACTGACTTCTGACCCTACATTTGTATCAGGTAGCCAAAAATAAAGAATACCAGCATCATCAGTATATGAAGGAATACCATAATTATAGTCTATTCCATTTATCTTCATATCCATATTATCAACAAGTGTTGTTCCAACCTTATTTGTTCCCCAACTACTTAAAGAAATCTTTGTCATAAAGACTTTTGTAGATTTTTCCATATCTCCATAAGCAACTGTTCCTTCAATACTTTTAAATCTCTCTGCTTTTAAAGAACCACCTAAAACAAAAACATTAGCCTGTGATCCACCTAAATGAAATCTACTACTTGGTGCGTTTGGAATAACTGTACCACCAGTCATGATAATTTTATACTCAGTTGAATCTGAATAACTGTAACACCCATCCCCAAAAGCATCACCATGGGTTCCACCATTAGAATAAGTTAATCCACCATTAATTGTTATATTTCCACTTTTACCTTTACCAGTATTAGAATTGACAACAGCAGGAGAAATCGCAGATACTGCAGGGGTTGATGCGGTATGATACCCACCACCAACTCCAGCAGCATGATATGCACCTTTAGCCATTATAACACCACCATTAATTGTTATATTTCCACCAGTTCCACGACTTCCACCGCCTATACCACTTCCTCCATCAGAGGTTGTAGAGCCAGTTGAAGTTGTCGCATTAACAATTCCACCATTAATATTAATATATCCACCATTTTCTGCATCTCCACCGCAGCAAAGGTATTTCCAGTAACAGTGAGTGTCCCAGCATGAGGACTGTCTAATAGAGTGAGACGATCACCTTTTTTTAATTGTGTTCCATTTAACAATGTCACATCATATGGAATCCTTCTTAATTCTGGAATGATATCATTTCCATTTATATCCTTATTAACAATTGAATCATCTATGTATAACGTTGTTGTTTCTCCACAACGTAATCCAGGATAGCGCGCTGCCCCTGAAACAAGTTTATTCGTTGTACTATCTGCCAATATAATATGAGCCATTGACCCTTTTCCATCACCATTTGCATCTGGAGTTAATGTAAATGGGCTATTTGCACTTGTCTTAATATTAACTCCAGCAAATATTAAATTTGCTTTTACATTTTCTGGAATAACAATTCTGTCTGTTGTTGCTGTAGCAGGATTCTTATTTTTTATTGTTAATGTTTGGTCACTTAGTATAGTCAATACACCAGATGCATACCTGTAGTCAGC
>ERZ827522.1877-NODE-1877-length-16134-cov-3.430935_pt1 | contig 16134 bp, 16 predicted proteins | sample MGYA00519580_ERZ827522 | MGnify/ENA primary metagenome ERZ827522 (study PRJEB31778, sample SAMEA3449340) | human gut metagenome | biome: human gut; feature: human-associated habitat; material: faeces | place: United Kingdom | collected 2010/2012 ... | reverse complement strand
CGGAGTGGCAGGTCTATAAGTGGATGCTGCAGGCCCTGTACCGGGAGAGTCCCGCCCGTATCCCCGTGGCCGGCTCCGTGGAGAGCATCTCCCGCATCACCGCCGAGACCCTGTACCGCTGCCACAAGGCCTTCTACACCCCCGCCAATATGTGTCTGGTGGCGGTGGGTGATCTGGACGCCGAGGCGGTGTTCCGGGCAGCGGAGGATATCCTGCCCCCGGAAAGCGGCCCGGATATCCCCCGTGACTACGGTGGCAGCGAGGGAGACACCCCCGCTCAGTCGGAGACCTCCTGCCGGATGGAGGTGTCCATGCCGTCGTTTCTGGTGGGCTTCAAATGCCCCGCTCCCCCGGAGGGCGAGCAGCGGCTGCGCTGGGACATCCTGGGGGATCTGGCCTGCGATATCCTCATGGGGGACTCCAGTCCCCTGTTCTCCCGGCTGTACAGTCAGGGTCTCATCAACGGCTCCTTCGGCAGCTCCTTCGACCTGCTGCCCGGAGCGGCCTACGCCTACGCCGGCGGCGACAGCAACGATCCCGCTGCCGTGATGGAGGCCATTTTAGAGGAGGCCCGACGCCTGACCCATGAGGGTCTGGATCCGGACTACTGGCAGCGGATGAAGCGGGGGAACTTCGGGGCCTCCCTGAAGGGTCTCAACTCCTTCGATTCCATCGCCATTTCGCTGGTGGAGGGCTGCTTCCAGCACTTTGATCCCCTGCGCTTCCCGGAAATTTACGACAGCATCACCCCGCAGGATGTGCTGGATTTCATCCGGGAGCATATCTGCCGCAGCCGTGCGGCCCTGTCCGTTATCTATCCCAAGGAGGACTGATCATGAACGACAACTGGAAATTTTCCGGTCTTCCCTATACCACCCCCGATGTAGAGGCCCTTCAGGCCCGGTATGATGCCCTGACCCAGCGGGCTAAGGACGCCCAAGATCCGGAGGATCTGCTGGAGGTGGTTCGGCAGCGGGATGCCCTCCAGCAGGAGGTAGCTCTCTGCCAGAGCATCGCCACCATCCGGGCCTTCCACGATGTCACCGATGAATTTTACCAGCGGGAGCTGCAGGAGACTCTGCCCCGACTGGAGACGCTGGATACCCAGTCCCTATCCATGGCCATTGCAGCGAGTCCCTACGCTGCGGCGGTGGATGAGGCCTTCGGCCCCCAGCTGCGCCGCCTGCTGACGCTGGACCAGCGGCTCCACACCGGCGGCAAGGAGCTGCAGGCCCGCATCTCCCGGCTCACCGCCCAATATCAGCAGCTGGCAGCCTCCACCAAGTATCAGGTGCAGGGCGAGACTCTCAGCGGCGGTCAGCTGCGCTTTGCACTGACCAGCACCCACCGGGGGCGCCGCAAGGCCGCCTATGACGCCCAGCAGCAGACCGCCGTGGAAAACGGCCCCGTGATGGAAAAGCTCCTGCGGGAGCTGGTCCATGCCCGGAACCAGCTGGCCCGTGAAAACGGCTTCGACAGCTTTGCCGACTACGGCGATCTCAGTATGCAGCGTCTGGGCTATGGCCGGGCGGAGTTGGACGAGTTCTGCCGTCAGGTGCAAAAGTACATCACCCCCCTGTACCTGCAAATGCAGGAGCAGCAGCGCCAGCGGCTGGGGGTGGAAACGCTGCTGCCCTATGACCGGGCGCTGGTGTTCCCAGAGGGCAACGCCGTCCCCGTGGCGGCAGAGGAGCTGCCCAAGGCCGCTGGCCGGATGTATCACGCATTGAGTCCGGAGGCGGGACATTTCTTCGACGAGATGGTCCGCCACGACCTGTTGGACGTGGCAGGCTCTCCCAATAAAATCTCCGGCATGGGCTTCTGCGATATGCTGGGTGCCCCCTGCGGGATGCCCTTCATCTTCGCCAACTGCGACGGCACCGGCTCCGACGTCACCGTCTATACCCATGAGCTGGGCCACGGCCTTCAGGGCTACCTCTCCTACCGCAGCCAGCCGCTGGCGGACTATGTGGGGCTGAGTCCCGATCTGGCGGAGGTCCACTCCAAGACCATGGAGCTGCTGACCCTCCCCTACGCACGGGACTTCTTCGGCCCTCACGCCCCCCAGTTCCTGACGGAGCACCGCTACGACTTCATCAAGGAGCTGTGCGCCTTCTGCTCCATCCACACCTTCGAAACGTGGCTCTATGAGCACCCGGATGCCTCTCTGGCCCAGTGGGCGGAGGAGTTCGACCGCACGGAGAAGGCCTTCGGCCGGGCGCAGAACAACGAGCCGTGGCGGCAGCAGGTGCTGGCCGGCTGCGATCTGTTCACCAACATGGCCATCTATATGCTCCCCCGCTATGTGGTGAGCTACGCCCTCTCCATCGTCTGCGCCCAGCAGCTGAAGGCCGCCTATGACGCCGACCCCGTGGACGGCTGGGCCAGATACCACGCCCTGTGCGCCTCCGGCGGCAGCAAGCTCTACGCCGAAACGCTGGCAGCTGCCGGGCTGGAGCTGCCCTACGCCCCCGGCGTGGTGGAGCGGCTGGCCCGTGAGCTGGCGGCGCAGGCCTGAAGCCACCCCACCCCTTCGAGCGCACGGCGCTCTGCACTTTATCCCAAGGAGGAATCATCATGCAAATTATGACTGACAGCCCCATCCGGTTCCCCGGCCTGTTCGGGGACTGGGCCTTTACCGCCAGCTCCAAGGCGCTGGACATCGGCAACGGCATCTACTGGTACGGTATCCTCATCGCCCTTGGTCTGGTCATCGCCATCTGGTGGTGCATGAACCAGAAATCCAAGTACGGCATCACCGAGGACGACCTGCTGGACAGCGTTCTGTGGGGCATCCCCTGCGCCATCGTGGGGGCAAGAATTTACTATGTGCTGTTCTATCTGGATCAGTTCAAAAACAGCGACGGCAGCTTCAGCTTCCGCAAGGCCATCGCCATCTGGGACGGCGGCCTTGCTATCTACGGCGCCGTCATCGCCGTGGTCATCGTGGGCATCTGCGTCAGCCGTCACAGGGGCTATAAGCTGGGAGCCATGCTGGACCTTGCGGTGATGGGCCTGCTCATCGGCCAGTGTATCGGCCGGTGGGGCAACTTCATGAACCGGGAGGCCTTCGGCGCCGAGACCACCCTGCCCTGGCGGATGCAGCTGACCACCGTCACCGGCCAGCTGGTGGAGGTCCACCCCACGTTCCTGTATGAGAGCCTGTGGAATCTGGTGGGCCTGCTGCTCATCATCTTCGTGGTATCCAAGGCCCGCCGCTTCGACGGTGAGAACACATGGTTCTACTTCCTGTGGTACGGCATCGGCCGCTTCTGGGTCGAGGGCCTGCGGACCGACAGCCTGTACCTCTTCAATTGGACCATCGGTGGCCAGCCCATCCGGGTGTCGCAGGCCCTGAGCCTTGTGATGGTATTCGTGTCCCTCTTCATGCTGTACTACAACATCAAGCTCCATCCCCACAAGCCGGAGGAGCTGTATGTCAACATTGTGGCGGCCCGCAACGCCGCCGCAGCCGAAGCGGCTGCCGCCCCGGCAGCTGAGTCTCCCGCTCAGGCAACTCCCACTGAGGATGCTTCCGCCGAAGCCGTCTCTTCCGAGACGGAGGCTCCCTCCCAAGAGGAGCCCTCCGGCGAAGCTCCGACGGAGGATCCGTCATGAGCGCCGTGCTGTTAGACGGCAAGGCCCTGTCCGCCCGGATGCGGGAGCAGCTGCGGCAGAAGGCCGCCGCCCTGCCCCGCCAGCCGGGTCTGGCGGTGATTCTGGTGGGGGACGACCCCGCCAGCGCCGTATACGTCCGCAACAAGGAGAAAGACTGCGCCCAGTGCGGGGTGCGGTGCCTGAACCACCATCTGCCCGCCGAAGCCACCCAGCAGGAGCTGCTGGCGCTGGTGGAGGAGATGAACCGCCGGGAGGACGTGGACGGGATCCTGGTGCAGCTGCCTCTGCCGGAGGGGCTGGACAGCCGGGCCGTGCTGGAGGCCATCCGCCCGGAGAAGGACGTGGACGCCTTCCACCCGGAGAATGTGGGTCGCCTGATGCTGGGGCTGCCCCGCTTCCTGCCCTGCACCCCCGCCGGGATCATGGCCCTGCTGCGGGCGTATGGCATCTCCCCCGCCGGGAAACACTGTGTGGTGGTGGGCCGCAGCAACATCGTGGGAAAGCCCATGGCCCTGCTGCTTCTGGCGGAGGATGCCACCGTCACCGTCTGCCACAGCCGCACGCCGGATCTGGCGGAGCAGTGCCGCCGGGCGGACATCCTCATCTCCGCCGTGGGTCGCCGTGGCCTCATCACCTCCGACATGGTCAAACCCGGCGCCGTGGTCGTGGATGTGGCTATGAACCGCAATGAGGAGGGCAAACTCTGCGGCGACGTGGACTTCGCCGCCGTAGCGGAAAAGGCGGCCTATATCACCCCCGTGCCGGGGGGCGTAGGCCCCATGACACGGGCCATGCTCATGGAAAATACCGTCTCCGCATCCCGCAGGCGGCAGCGCAAGGAGGACTGACCCATGAAAACAGATATCGAGATCGCACAGAGCTGTACCCTCCTCCCCATCACCGCCATCGGCGCAAAGCTGGGCCTGACGGAGGAGCAGCTGGAGTGCTACGGCCGCTATAAGGCCAAGCTGCTGCCCTCCGCCACAGCGGGCAAGCCCCAGACCGGGAAGCTGATCCTGGTCACAGCCATCAACCCCACTGCCGCCGGGGAGGGGAAGACCACCACCAGCATTGGGCTGGCGGACAGCCTGTCGGCGCTGGGGAAAAAGACGGTGCTGGCCCTGCGGGAGCCGTCTCTGGGGCCGGTGTTCGGCCTCAAGGGCGGAGCCACCGGCGGCGGCTGGGCGCAGGTGGCCCCCATGGAGGACATCAACCTCCATTTCACTGGCGACTTCCACGCCATCGGCACCGCCAACAACCTGCTGGCGGCCATGGTGGATAACCACATCTATCAGGGCAACGCTCTGGACATCCAGCAGGTGACGTGGCGGCGCTGCGTGGACATGAACGACCGCCAGCTGCGGTACATCCTCTGCGGCTTGGGGGGCAAGGGAAACGGCGTACCCCGTGAGGAGGGCTTTGACATCACTGTGGCTACGGAGGTCATGGCGGTGCTGTGTCTGGCGGGAAATTTAGCGGACTTGAAGGCTCGTCTGGCCCGGATGATCGTGGGATACAACGGCCACGGCCAGCCGGTGACTGCCGGCGACCTGAAGGCGGCGGGGGCCATGGCTGCCCTGTTGAAGGACGCCATCCGCCCCAATCTGGCCCAGTCGCTGGAGGGGACTCCCGCCATCATCCACGGTGGCCCCTTCGCCAACATCGCCCACGGCTGCAACAGCGTGGCCGCCACCAAGTCCGCCCTGCGGCTGGGGGACTATGTGGTAACGGAGGCGGGCTTCGGCGCCGATCTGGGTGCCGAGAAATTTCTGGATATCAAGTGCCGCGGATCGGGACTGCGGCCGGATGCAGTGGTGATCGTGGCCACGGTCCGGGCCCTGAAGCTCCACGGGGGCGCCGATAAGACCCAGCTGGCCACGGAGGACACGGCAGCCCTGCGCCGAGGCATCCCCAATCTGCTGCGGCACATCGAGAACATCACGCAGGTCTACGGTCTGCCGGCGGTGGTGGCCCTGAACCGCTTCACCACCGACACGGCGGCGGAGCTGGCACTGGTGCAGGAGGCCTGCGCCGCCTACGGGGCGGAGGTGGCCCTATCGGAGGTGTGGGAGAAGGGCAGCCGGGGCGGCATGGAGCTGGCCTGCGGCGTTCTGCGTGCGTTGGAGCGGGAAAACCACTTCCGCTTCGCCTACGATGCCGCTCTCCCCATCCGGGACAAGCTGCTGGCCCTGACCCAAAGGGTCTACGGTGGCCGCAATGTGGCCTATACCGAGGAGGCCGACCGGGAGATCGACCGCCTGACGGAGCTGGGCTTCGGCGGCCTGCCGGTGTGCGTGGCCAAGACCCAGTACAGTCTTTCCGATGACCCCACAAAGCTGGGGGCCCCTCAGGACTTCATCCTGACGGTGCGGAAGGTGAAGGTCTCCGCCGGAGCCGGGTTCATCGTGGCCCTGACGGGGGACATTCTCACCATGCCGGGTCTGCCCAAGACCCCGGCGGCAGAGGCCATCGACGTGGACGAAAACGGCGTCATCTCCGGCCTGTTCTGATAGGTAACATAACACGATAGAAATAGTAAAAAAGCATCGCATCTGCATAGCAGATGCGATGCTTTTTGTTCTCTTATCCCCTCAGAACAACCGCCGACCCGTCAGGAAGTGGCTGGCATAGTAGCTCTCGCTGAAGGATGTGATCTTCACACAGTTGAAGCGGGAATCGGAGGTGGCGTGGATGAACTGCCCGTCTCCGATGTAGATGCCGCAGTGGGAGGCGGCGCTGGAGGCGAAATCCGCATCCTGAAAGAACACCAGATCCCCCGGCTGCAGTTCCCCGAAGCCCACCGCCATGCCGTAGCTCAGCTGATCCGTGGCCCCGTGGGGCAGATACACCCCGAACCGCTGATAGATGTACATGGTATAGCCGGAGCAGTCAAAGCCGCTGGGAGACGCCCCGCCATAGGCGTAAGGCACCCCCTGATAGGACAGGGCCAGCGCCACCAGCTCCGACGCCGATCCGGAAACCGTTCCGGCGTCGCCGCCGCTGGGTAGGTCGTCGGAGCCGCCGGAAGAACCACTGTCGGAGGAGGTATCTCCCCCGGACTGGGGCCGTGAGGCAGACAGCTCCAGATAGTCCCCGGAGACGTAGCCGCTCTCCCCGTCGTAGTCTACATAAAACCAGCCGTTTTCAAACCGGGACACCGACACCCACGCCCCATTGGGGAGGGATGTCACCGTTTCATAGCCGGTACCGGCCCCGGAACGCAGATTCAGTGCATCCGCCGTCACCTGTCCGTAGCCGGTCAGGCCGGAGGTTCGCAGATCCAGATATTCCCCGGAGAGATAGCCCTCGATGCCGTCGTAGCGCACCTGATACCAGCCGCCGCTCTTTCCCGTGACGGCCACCGTGGTGCCATAGTCCACCAGCGCCAGCGCCTCGGCGTCCCAATCGCCGCTGCGGCGGATGTAGAGGGCGTCAGTGGTGACAGCCGCCGCCAGCACGGAGGTATCCGTCGCCGGAAGGCTCTCCTCCTCCGCTGTCACGTCTGCCGTCGGTTCCGCCGTCTGGGGGGCCGCCAGAGCCGCAGTCTCCGCCGCCTTCAGCTTCTCCAGCGCCTCTCTTGGCACCACCATGCCCAAGTGGACGGCGGGGGAAACCACATTCTCCGGCGGCGTGCGCTCCGTGGTGAGATGTACCGTACACAAAGCCGCCAGCAGGATCACCAGCGCCGCCAGCAGGAATTTTCGTGTCATGCCGGACACCCGCTTATTTCCCGGCCAGAGCCCGCTCCAGCCAGATGGAGCCCACGTCCATGGCTGCGTACAGGCTGTCCTTCTCGGACTTCTTCACCACCCGGTCACGGGACTTCAGGTCGGGATCCGTCAGCTGCAGCTGCACGGACACACGGGTGGCCACGTCCATGTCCTGCTCCTTCTTGGTGTCCAGGATCTGCAGCATAATGATGTACTTGTCCGCCATGCTGCCGTAGTAAATGATGTTGTCGATACGGCGCAGAGGGTGGTTTTTATAGATGAGACCCTCGGTCTTTTTGTTTTCAGCCATTTGAATAACTCCCTTCTTTAATAGAACCATACACTTGTAACCAAATTGTAACACACACCGCTCCCCTTGTCAATTCGCCCGTCGGGAAAAAGCCTGCCGCTTTCTGTCGTCGGGATCATTCCACGCCCTCCCGCCGCTAAATTTTTAGCATCCACATTCATTTTATCTCATATTAGTAAGGTTTCATGATCCCATTTTACAGCGATTTTCGCATACACAGCGCAGATAGTGAAATCCTTTCCGCCAAATCCCCCATAGTTTCGTCACGTTTTCGTCACATAACAGAAAACAGCCTCTCTATACGCTAAAAAGTGCTTGCCAAAAAATGGCAGTTGGTGTATAATGACTAGAGATTTTCAAAAGAGGAGACCTTGCCATGTCTGCTATGACTGCTTCGGAGCGCCGCCAGCAAATCGCCCGGCTACTTTCCGCATCCCAAGCGCCGATCAGCGCCACGACCCTTTCCCAGGAGCTGGGCGTCAGCCGTCAGATCATCGTGGGGGATATCGCCCTGCTGCGTGCCGCCGGTCAGGAGATCACCGCCACCGCACGGGGCTATGTGATCCCTGCGCAAAATGGCCTGCTGCGCCGCATCGCCTGTATGCACTCTGCCGGGGAGACACGGGACGAGCTCGACGCCATGGTGGACTGCGGCTGTACCGTGGTGGACGTCATCGTGGAGCACCCGGTCTACGGGCAGCTTACCGCTCCCCTGCACCTGTCCAGCCGTCTGGACGTGGATCAGTTCATGAAGCGCATGGACGGGGCCGCCCCCCTGTCCCAGCTCACCGGCGGCGTGCATCTGCACACCCTCTCCTGCCCGGACGAGACCGCCTATGAGCATCTGCTGCAGCTTCTGCGCCAGCGGGGCTTTCTGGTGGAGTGACCACCGGCCCTAAAAGAACGACCATTTCCCCTTTTCCCGGCGGAGGCCCTCCCTCCGCCGGGAATTTTTCTGTTGACAAATGGAAAAGAGCCGCTATAATATTGGGAAGTGGTCATGTGTCAAGACACCAAAGTTTACCAATAAGAGAGGGACACTCATGAACAAATTCAAAGCATTTCTGGCCCGGAAGAACATCGCTTTCTCCGCCAAGCGCTACTTCATCGACGCCATGGGAGCTATGGCGCAGGGTCTCTTCTGCACCCTGCTGGTGGGGACCATCCTCAACACTCTGGGGACGCAGCTGCACATCGGCTTCCTGACGGAGAGCATCGTCACCATCGGCAAGGGCGAGGGGGCCGTGGCCTACACCATCGGCAGCCTGTGCTCCGCCATGGTGGGCCCCGGCATGGCGGTAGCCATCGGCCGGGCACTGGAGGCCCCGCCGCTGGTGCTGTTCTCCCTGATCCCCGTGGGCTTCGCCACCAACTCCATGGGCGGAGCCGGCGGCCCGCTGGCGGTGCTGTTCGTCACCATTCTGGCCGCCGAGCTGGGTAAGGCCGTCAGTAAGGAGACTAAGATCGATATTCTGGTGACGCCCATCGTCACGGTGCTGGCGGGTATCGGCTTCGCCGCCCTCATTGCCGCCCCGGTGGGCAAGGCCGCCTCCGCCGTGGGACAGGCCATCATGTGGGCCACGGAGCTCCAGCCCTTCTTCATGGGGATCATCGTCTCCGTGGTCATCGGCGTGGCCCTGACCCTTCCCATCTCCTCCGCCGCCATCTGTCTGGCGCTGGGCCTGACGGGTCTGGCCGGCGGCGCCGCCGTAGCAGGCTGCTGCGCCCAGATGATCGGCTTCGCCGTCATGAGCTTCCCGGAGAACCGCTGGGGCGGTCTGGCGGCGCAGGGACTTGGCACCAGTATGCTGCAAATGGGCAACATCGTCCGCAATCCCCGTGTCTGGATCCCCCCCACGCTGGCCGCCGCCGTCACCGGCCCCATCGCCACCTGCGTCTTTGGGCTGCAAATGAACGGCCCCGCCGTGTCCAGCGGCATGGGCACCTGCGGGCTGGTGGGGCAGATCGGCGTATATACCGGCTGGGTCAGCGACGTGGCCGCCGGACTGAAGCCCGGCATCGGCGCCATGGACTGGCTGGGGCTGGCGCTGATCTCCTTCGTGTTGCCGGCGGTGCTGACGTGGCTGTTCGCCATGCCTCTGCGGAAGTGGGGCTGGATCAAGCCCGGCGACCTGAAGCTGGATCTGTAATCGTTTTCTCCGAAAAAGAGGGCTGTGGCATTAGCCAAAGCCCCGTAAGGATGTTTTTTGAAAGGGATACGGTGTAACCCCGTTTTCGGGGTTGCACCGTTTTCTCTATTAGGCTGTAAGCCTGTATTCCTGCGGGTTTGACTGTATTTTCTCCATCAGGCTTTTGATCTCGTCCTCTGTGGGAATGTCAATCAGTCCGATGGCTGTGAAGTAGATGTCCACCTTCACAGAGCAGTGACCGCTTGACTTGTCGTTGTTGTGAACCTCAATCCTCCGTATCAGCGAGTTGACAAGCGTTGGCGTCAGCTCCTCAAATGCCGTGCTGCTTCGCAGGACTTTCAGCAGGGTTTTCAGGTCAAGGCTTGTCTGTTCTATACTGACAAGCCTTTTCTCGTCCTCATCGACCCTTTTGACAAGCTCCCTCTGCTCGTTTTCGTAATTGATCGACATTCTTGCATAGCGTTCGGCTGAGATGTTGCCGAGGACCTGATCCTCATAGATGCGCTCTATCAGCTTGTCAAGGTCTTGAATACGCCGCTTTCCGCTTTCAATGGAGGACTTGAGCCTGTTTGTTTCCGTCCGCTTGGATACGATGTCTTTCTGCGCCATCAGGTATAGAAACACCGGTTCATAGCATCTAACGAAGTCCGCCAAGCTGTTGATAGCTTCCAGCACGATCTTTTCCAGCACTACATTGCGGATATAGTGTATCTGACAGTTTCCTCTGCCGCTTTTGTAGTTGGCGCAGCGGTAATGCTCCTGATTGGCGTTAAGGCTCTTGGCGGCACAGAAATGGAGCTTTGAACCGCAGTCCGCACAGAACACTTTGCCGGAAAAAAGGCTTGTCCTACCCGTTGCTGTCGGACGGATGCGGTTCTCACGAAGCTCCTGTACTCGTTTCCAGGTGTCCTCGTCGATGATGGCAGGCTGAGTGTTCGGGATGATCTGCCACTCGTCCTTTGGATTATACACGGTCTTGTGAACCTTGTAGCTGACCGTGGTGGTCATAAAGTTCACGGTACAGCCCGTGTACTGCTGATTGGCAAGAATACCGGCGACGGTTTTCTGATCCCAAGCGTATGGGTGGGTATACTGCTTTCTTGTTTTTCTGCCAAGCGAAGCGTAATAGGCTGAAGGGATGAGAACCTTTTCCTGTTCAAGCTGCTTTGCGATCTGTAACGGACCCCGACCGTCAAGGCAGAGCGCATAGATTTTGCGCACGACTTCTGCTGCCGGTTCGTCTACCAGCCAGTCCTCCTTATCCTGTGGGTTCTTGAGATAGCCGAATGGGACGGAGGAACTGACCCGCTTGCCGTTTGCCGCCTTGTTCTTCCATACCGCACGGATTTTCTTGCTCGTTTGAGCAGCATACCACTCGTTAAATATGTTGTTGAACGGCATCATCTCCGTGCCTGTTTCCTTGAGGGTATCTACATTTTCCTGAATGGCAATGAACCTGACGCCGAGGGTCGGGTATTTGATTTCAAGATAGTTGCCCACATCAAGATAATTCCTGCCAAAACGACTGAGATCCTTTACGATGATGGTATCTACCAAGCCCTGTTCCACCAGGTTCTCCATTTGGATGAAACTCGGTCTGTCGAAGGTCGTCCCCGAAAATCCGTCATCCGTGAAAAACTGAGGGTTCGGAAAATTATTCCGCTGTGCGTATGCAAGTAAAATCTCCTTTTGATTCGATATGGAGTTACTGTCGCCTTCCCGCCCATCGTCTTGAGAAAGGCGGCAGTAGAGCGCCGTGATTTTGGTTTCGCTTTGCCCTTTGATATAGTTTGCTGTTGCCATTGTCATATCTCCTTTCCGACAACCGGGCATTGCAAAGGCGCTATTATTTTACTGTGCCTTTGCATTTTCCGCAATTATGCGATTCCACCGCATCAATCAGCAGTTTCAACTCCGGCAGAGTAAATAAATGACTACTCAGGGAATAGCGGTTCTCACGGCTTCTTTCTTCTTCAATATCAATGCCAATATCACAGAGCTTCGCAATATCGCCCGGTATTGTTTTTCTGTCGCAGGAAATGCCGTTGCCCTTCAGAAAAGCGAGGATGTCCGCCGTTGTTGCATAATGCTCGGCATCCGTGTTTTGCCAAAGGTATTTCAATATGTATAACAGTCTGCTCTTGGATTCTGCCATAGCGTCACTCCTGTTGTTTTTTGCGGAAGCCCTTATTTCTTTGAGCTTCTTTTCAGCTCGTATGTCCCGCCGACCGTGCCCTCGCCACCGATCAAGGTAAGGGTATTTCCGTCAACGGTAAATTCATATTCGGAATCCCGCACCGACTCGTTGACGTAATCGATCATGAGCTTGTTGCCGTCGATGGTATAGGTGAAATCGTAGGATATGGAGGGCAGCTCCATTGCGCCGCTTCCGCTGCCGTCAAAGGAATAGGTGGTCGTTCCGTCGAACTCCCATGTGCCTGCAAGTGCGTCCGTGCCGCCGGAGCAGCCTTTTGCCAGCAGTATAATGCCAACGATGATTACCGCCAGTGCGGCGATCGCACCGCAAAGCACCATACGGCGCTGCGTCTGTTTTTTCTTCCTTTTTCTGATTCTCTCTACCGTTCGATCTGACTCGTTCGGGAATCGTCCCGGCGGTTGTTGCCTGACGGGGCGGTTCGATTGATAATCCTGCATATTCAATTTTCAAGGTTCACGAAGCGGCTCCCGATTGTGGTTGGGAAAGAACCCCTTCACTTACTCTGAATAAGGAAGCGATTTTTGAGGGTGTTTTTCAAAAAAGTTGAAAGAATTTTTCGGGCCCCTTGGAAAGCAAAAAAGCCGCCCTTCCGAGAACGGAAAAGCGGCTTTGCGTTTGAATGATTTACTTGTTCATATTTATATAGTATACTGTGGTCAGGCTTATGGAAGGAGGGCAAGAGCTATGACGAACGGCAGCAACAGAAGCAAAGAGATAATAAGCAGGCTCGGTTTGTCCTCCCGGACTTTTTGCTTCATAACGAATTACGGTCAGTTCAGGCGAAAACGGGGATAGTACAGGGCTATCCTGATTTCGCGCAGGGCTGTTCGGTGAGCAGTTCTGCTTTTACTTTATATATGGGAGATGATACACGATGATTTATTTTACGGCAGACACGCATTTCGGTCACTACAATGTCATCCGGTTCTGCGACCGTCCCTTTGCCTCCGCCGAGGAAATGGACGAGGCGATGATTCAAAACTGGAACGATAGAGTGACCGGAAACGATACGGTATATATTCTTGGGGATATGTTTTTCCGCAGCACCAATGCGGAGGAAATCCTGAAGCGGTTAAAGGGCAAGAAGCGTTTGATTGTTGGAAACCACGATGGCTCGTGGATGACGAAGTTCGACTACGCAAGGTACTTTGCCAGCGTGGATAAGTTTTTGGAAACCTCGGACGGAAAGCGCTCTTTAACGCTATGCCATTACCCGATGCTTTCGTGGAAGCACGCGAAGCGGTCATATATGATCCACGGGCATATTCATAATGATACGAGGGCAGACTTCTGGCCGCTGATTGCCGCACGGGAGAATGTTTTGAATGCCGGTGTGGATATAAACAGCTTTAAGCCTGTAACTTTTGATGAGCTGCTGGAAAACAACCGCCATTTCAAGGAAAACTCTTTGGCGGAAAGCTATACCTGAAATGAAAAGAGCCGCTTACTCCGATTGGGAATAAGCGGCTCGAACTCTATTCAGATGTATACGACCTTCAGCTTTTTTCGCTTTGCGCCGGTCAGCTTCACCAGCACATCGTCAACGGCGTCCGTGTATTTGCCCTGCCGGATAAGCGTGTTTTTCAGGTCTATGAGGGATTTGATAACCTCCGACCGTTCCTGCTCGGTCAGATAGATATGATACTTCTGTTCTTTCATTGTCCGGCACCTCCTGACGCTTCCATTATACTCCGGCAGTTGCAAAAAACGCAAAGATGCGATTATATTATGTATGTATTGATAGCAATAAGGCTCCAACCCTTGCCGGTTGAAGCCCTGTTGCTGCCTTTGCGAATGCCACTTTTCTGTTCGTTTGAAATTATCGCCTTAGTGGGCTGTGGCATTTGCCACAGCCCTCTTTTACTATTTCGTCAAAACCGCAGCAGCAGCTCCCGTGCGATCTCCTGTCCCTGCCGCAGATAGATGCGGGGTACCCGCTTGCTGACGGCGCAGGTCAGCTCATAGGGGATGGTTCCCGCCTGCTCCGCCATATCGTTGACGGAGTTGTCCGGCCCGAAGATCTCCACCTCGTCCCCCACGTCCACGCTGGGCCGATCCGTCAGATCGATCATGCACATATCCATGCAGATGCGTCCCCGCTGGGGGGCAGGCCCCTCCGCCGTCATCATCTGCCACCGGTCGGACAGGCACCGGAAAAATCCGTCGGCGTAGCCGTAAGGCACCACGCCCATGCGGGTGGTGCGGTCCGTGACGAACCGCCGCCCATAGCTGACGGAGGTCCCCGGCTCATAGACCTTGATGGTGCTGACGGTGGTTTTCAGTGTCATCACAGGCCGCAGGCCAAGCTGCCCGGCAAATTCACCGCAGCCATACAGCAGCAGCCCCGGCCGCACCATATCCAGATACGTCTCCGGCCACCGGGCCACCGCCCCGGTGTTGGCGCAGTGCCGCAGGGGGAACCTCCGTCCCAGCCGCTGCTCCACCGCCCCGATGACCCGGCAGAACAGGGCGAACTGCCCCCGTGTATAGGCGTCGCTCTCCGCAACCGTCTCATCGGACACAGCGAAATGGGTGAAGATACCCTCCGCCTCCAGTCCCGGCAGGGTGCAGGCAGCACAGATGCCCGCCACCCCCGTCTCGAAGTGGTCACCTCCGCACAGGAAGCCCAGCCGGGACATCCCGGTATCCACCTTGATGTGGACCTTCAGCGTGCCGCCGCAGCGCACCGCCTCGGCGCTGTACTCCAGTGCCTTGGCTTCGCAGGTCACCGCCTGCGTGATGTGGTAGCGCAGCAGCTCCTCCACCCGCTCCGGCGGCGTATGGCCCAGAATCAGAATGGGCATATGGATACCCCCGGCCCGCAGCTCCATGGCCTCGTCCAGACTGGACACCGCCAGATAGTCCGCCCCCAGCTCCTCCAGCACTCGGGACACCTGCACCGACCCGTGGCCATAGGCGTCCGCCTTCACCACGCCCACGAACCTTGTCCCCGTCCGCCGCCGCAGTGTTTGATAATTATGCGCCAGCGCATCCAGATCGATCTCCGCCCAGGTGCGCCTCAGTGTGGATTCCATGTTCGTTCCTCCTCTGCCCCGCAGGGCCAGATATCTTGCCTCTCATGATACTACATCCCGCCGGAAAAATCTATGGGCAGAACACCGAAAAGCGGGGACGGTCTCCCGTCCCCGCCGCCGTTACTTCCTCCGGCAGGCCGCTGCCACCAGTCCGCCCAGCGTCACCAGCGCCAGTACGTTGGGCAGCACCATCAGCTGGTTGAATAGATCCGCCAGCTCCCATACCAAGTCGTTGGACAGGCACGAGCCCAGAAAGATGAACCCGATGGCCAGCACCGAATACACCCCCACGGCCTTCTCCCCCAGCAGCCACGATACGTTGAGCCGCCCGAAGAAGTTCCAGCTGAGGATGGTGGAAAAGGCGAAGAACAGCAGGCACACCGCCACGAACATACTGCCTGCCCGGCTGCCCAGCACCGTGCCGAAGGCCAGCTGCGCCATGTTGGCCTTGCTGACGCCCTCCGCCGCCCCGGCGGAGAGGATGCCGTTTCCTGCATACAGGGTGGAGATCACCACCAGCGCCGTCATGGTCAGCACCACGAAGGTATCGATGAACACACCCGTCATGGCCACCACTCCCTGCTCGTGGGGATGCTTCACCTTGGCCATGGCGTGGGCGTGAGGTGTGGAGCCCATGCCCGCCTCATTGGAGAACAGCCCCCGCTTGACCCCCTGACTGACGGCCATTTTCAGGGCATAGCCCAAGCTGCCGCCGATGATGGCGTTGGGGACGAAGGCGTAGCGGAAGATCATCCCCACCGCCTCCGGCAGGTACCGGACCCGGCACACCAGCACCACAAGTCCCCCCAGCAGATACAGCGCCGCCATGACCGGCACCAGCTTCTCCGTGACCCCGGCAATGCGCTGGATGCCTCCCAGAAACACCACCGCCGCCAGCACCGCCACCACGATGCCCACCGCCCACGACGGCACACCGAAGGCGGCAGCGCAGGTCTCCCCGATGGAATTGGACTGCACCATGCACCCCATGAAGCCCAGCGCCAAGATCAGTGCCACGGCGAAAAAGCCCGCTAAAAACGTGCCGAACCTCCCCGGAAAGGCCCGCTTGATATAGTACACCGGCCCGCCGCTG
>ERZ827522.1871-NODE-1871-length-16222-cov-7.223851_pt1 | contig 16222 bp, 8 predicted proteins | sample MGYA00519580_ERZ827522 | MGnify/ENA primary metagenome ERZ827522 (study PRJEB31778, sample SAMEA3449340) | human gut metagenome | biome: human gut; feature: human-associated habitat; material: faeces | place: United Kingdom | collected 2010/2012 ... | reverse complement strand
GCATCGCCGCCGGGGTCGCTCCGCTGGGCCAGAGGGTGAGAGGGGTGTTTCGACTCCCCCCTCTCTCCCTCTGGACACCCCTCTCCCCGCAACGAGAAAGGGGCTGCTCGCCCCTTTCAGACCCCAAAGAAGTAGGCTCCACCCGAAAATACTGAAGATTCACGCCTGTTCAGCGTGAAGATCTTTTAACCGTATTTTCGGCTTCCACCGATTGGAACGCCCCTCAGTCGCTGCGCGCCAGCTCCCCGGTGAGGAGCGTTGCCGTAAAAGGCATTTGATTTGCTGCGCTTTGGCCGCAGGCCAACAGCAGCCGATGCCACTTCCCGTAACGTCCTCTCCCGTGAAAAAGCAAATCCGGCGGGGCCGCAGCCCTGCCGGATTTGCAAAATCTAAAATAATTTTTCTGCTATTTATGCCCAGAGCAACGCGGAGGGCATTCTAAATCGTTTGCCTTCCAGAGAACAGGCCACTTTCCTTAACGCCCATCCGTGAAAAAACAATCCCGGAAAATCCGCAGATTTTCCGGGATTGCATATCTTTAAAAATAATTTTCCGCTGATATTGCCAGAGCAAAGCGGAGGCAATTCCAAATCGTCCTGCTTACTCCGTGATCCGCCCTGCCGCGCTGGTCTCCAAGACCGGGTAACCGGTGCGGGTGCAGCGCACGGCGCAGCGGGCACGGCCGCCGGTGGTGCAGGTGAACAGGGTCAGGTCCCAGGCGTCCTCGTCGCTGGCCGTGATCATCTTGTCGATGTCCGTGGGCTGGATGGTCTCCACGTTGGTCACCTCATAGCTCCAGCGCTGGCCGTCCATGTCGGTAAAGTACACCTCGCTGCCCAGGGCCAGCCACTTGATGGGGCTGAAGTGCTTGGCGTAGTTGTGGGCGCAGACCACCATGTTGTCAGCGTAGGTGGAGCCGCTGTAACGGCCCGGGGCCACCTTAAGGCCGGCGTAGCTCCACTCGCTCATCACGGGCAGTTCCAGCCCGATGGACGGGATGGACAGGTAGCCGATGTAGCCCCAGCCGTCGATGTCGGTGACGGTCATCTCCTGCTCCGGGTCCAGCTCCGGCTGGACCACCGGCTCTTCGTCCTTCGTCTTGTCCTCAATGGTCTCGGTCAGAGTCTCTTCCAGCTTGCCCAGGGCGTCCTGCGAGGCCTTGTCGGCGCGGTTGGCGTCCCACTGGTTATAGCCCAGCAGGGCCAGTGCGCCCAGAATGAGCAGGATGCCCACGATCATGCAGGCGCGGCCGATCTTCTGCTTTGTGTTCATGCCAGCATCTCCTTCCGGTCCAGCACCCAGCCGACGGCAAACAGCAGCACGCCGCTGCAGGCCATGAACGGGATGGGCCAGTTCAGCTGGCCGCTCTGGGGCAGTGCATTGCCGTCCGGGCGGCCCGGCGCCACCGGGCTGTCCGGGTTGCCGGGGGCCACGGGGTTATCCGGGTTGCCGGGGTTCACCGGGTTATCCGGGTTGCCGGGCGACACCGGGCGGTTGGGGTCGTTGGGGTCCACCGGCATGTCCGGGTTGTCCGGCTCATCCGGGGTGCCGGGCTGGGTGGGCTTGTCCGGCTCCGAGGGCTTCTCCGGCTCGGACGGTTTGTCCGGTTCCGAAGGCGTGCTGGGAGTTTCCGGTTCGGGCGGGGTCACCTCCTGCGTGGGCGCGCCCACCTTGGGGGTGGCGTCCACGGTGTAGAGCCAGCCGCTTTCGTCCGCCATGGGCAGCGACACCAGGAAGGAATTGATGGCCTCGTAGCCCTTGGAGTTCTCGGTCTGCACCACGAGGTACAGGCCCAGCGGCAGCGCGTCAAAGGAGACGATGCCCTGCTCGCTGATCTTATGGGTGGTGCCGGCGGCGCGGGCGGGCAGCTTGGCTTCCAGCCTGGAAGCCAGCGTGCTGTCCGTCAGGTCGCCCAGCGCGATGCCGCAGCCCGTAAAGTCGGCGGTGTACACAAAGTGCAGGTCGCCGTTGGTGCGGGCCACGTCCGCCACCTTGTACACGGTGAGTGCGCCGCCCCGCAGGGGGACGTCGTTCTGGTGGTCGTACAGGGTCACGTCCATGCTGCCGGTGCGGCTCAGGTCGATGTTGGCGCTGGCCGCGGGGGCTGCCAGCGCGGGCAGTGCACAGCACACGGCCATGCACAGCGCCAGCAGAAGAGCGGCGAACCGGTTGTTTTTGTTTTGTTTCATGGCTGCTCACTCCTCCTCGTCCTGTTTCCGTTTGCGGACCAGCAGCAGGGCTGCTGCAGCGGCCAGTGCGCCGCCCAGCACCCCGAAGGGTGCCGTGCCCATGCCGCCGGTGGACGGCAGCTCGTAGCCGGTGTAGACATAGTTCTGCACTGTGATATTGCCGGTCTGCACGCCGTTGTTGTCAATGTACACGTTCCAGTTGCCGGTGGTCACTTCCTCCACCAGGTAGTGGTACGCATTGCCCTTCTCGTCCTTCAGGGGCAGCTTGTCCCCCGACTCGGACCAGGTCCAGTTGTTATCTGCGGTCAGGTCGGCTTCGTCAAACGGCGTTTTGTATGCGGGGTCATCGGTGTACCGCCACACCTTGATGTGGATGCTGTCCACCGCCGGTTCCACCGGCTGTTTGGTATCCTGGTCCAGCCAGAGCTTGCTGACGGTCAGCTTGCTGTACACGTTGCTGTACTCAGCAGTGGTGGTGCCGGCGTCGCTGCCCACCTGCACATTGCGGTTCAGGTCCACCGTCTCGTCATTCACGGTCAAGATGGTGGTGCCTTCAGCCACGCCTGTGGCATTTGCAAAGGCCTGCTGCTCGTTCTCCGCGCTGGCGTTCTTGCGGAACAGCAGGTAGTGCGGGGTGGCATCCAGCTGATAGTCCGTGGGTGCTTTGGTCTCCACGAGCTTATACAGCACGTCCGGTTTCAGGCAGCTTGCAGTCTCACTATCCAGCACAGCCAGACTGGCCTGACCGTTTTCGTCCGTGGTCAGGGTGCCCGTGCCGTTGCCGGCCCACTTCGTCCACTCTTTAGTCTCTTTGTTGTACTGGTAAATGGTGAACACCGCGCCCTCCAGCGACACGCCGGAGTAGCTGTCCTTCTTGCGCAGCACGAACTGTGCGGTGGTGGCCGTTGCATCCGCCTTGACCTGGTAGGTGATGCCGCTGTCGCTGGATTTGCTGCCGTTGCTCAGGGTCACGGTGTTGCTCACCTGGTAGCTGGCGGCAGCACTGCCATCCTTCACATTGCAGTCATACACAAGGATCATGGCCGCCATATTGGGGATCTCCATATGGAGCCAGCCGTTCTTGTCCGCTTCCAGGATGCGGTACATGTTGCGCGGCACCTCTTTGCCGGTGGTCACGCCGACTGTTTCGTCGTAATTGTAAAAATACAACTTGACCGAGTTGACATCGCCGGTGGCGATGGCACCATTGGTGGTGCTGATGTTATCCCACAGCTCGATCTTCTCCGCTCTGGTCTGCCCGGCCGACAGATCCTCGTGGGCCGGGTTGATGACCACCTGATAGTGCAGCTTCCGGTCGTTGCCGGTGTCCTGCCAGCCGGTCTTTTTCACCTGCTCCACATCGCGGGTGACGGTGGTGGTGGTGGTCTCGGTCAGCTCGCCCCAGGTGGCGGTGTTGGTGTAGGTCAGCTTGCCCACCGAGGGGTTCTTCCAGCTGGGATCGTCGCTCACGCTCACTTTGTACTGGATGCGGATGCGGTGTTCCTCCTGCCCCGACTTGTTGTAGTTGCTGATTTTAATGGTGAGCCGCCGGGTAGTTTCGTCATACTCTGCCGTCGCCCAGTCTACTTTTTTATCCTTGATCTTTACAAAGTCGCCCTCATCCAGCGCGATCTTGACATTATCCACCTTGAAGCCGACGTTTTCCGGCAGGGTGTCGGTAACCGTGATTTTGTCCCTATCATCGGCGGAGGTCTGCAGCACCAGCTGGTAGTGGAGGTTGTTGCCGCTGAGGTCGCTCAGCTCGAAGCTGTTGCTGCCGGTCAGATAACCGGTCTCGTCGCCGCTGCTCTTTGCGGCCACGCCCTTTTCAAACTGCTTGTAGCTGCGGTAGGTATCGGTGTCCGAGGCATCGCCGCTCACGCCGTGGATATGGATGGTGTTCTTATAGGTCCACACCTCACCGGTGGGCACGTCGTCGCGCTCCTCGTGGGTGGGGATGCCGGTCACCGAGATGCTGCGCACGGGGTTCTGGTCGTCCCCGGCTTTCACATGGATGCTGAAGCTGCGCACACGGGTGGACGAGTTATTTGCGTCCACCTCCTCGGTACCGTTTTTCTGTGCATAATAGGTCATCTCGATGGTGTTGCCCGCCGCGACAGCCTGCGCATAGGTCAGCCTCGTGTTGTCGTGCATGGTCAGGGTCAGATTGGCCTTGATGGCGTCATCCAGCTCTTTTGCAATGGCATAGTGGGTGTTCTCTTTTGTCTCGCCTTGGTCGTTCTCAGCGTCGTCCAGCACATCCCACAGGGTAAACTCCGCTTCACCGGCCTTGTTGGTGGCCGAGAGGTTCCAGGTGGGCGTCTCGCCCCTGGTGGCAATGGATTTGCTCAGGCTCCAATCGCCCTTCCCGATGTTCACAGTATCCGAGGCCTCAAAGGTATGGTTGCTCTTGGTCAGGATCTGTGCCTTGTTGGTCACCGAGCCGCCGCCGATGGGGGTGGTGGTCTCAAAGGTGATCTTCAGCTCTGTTCCACTAAACTTTTTCGGGTCTGCCGGGATGGTATAGCCGTTTTGCAGAAAATTCTCTGCCGATATCGTATCGTTGCCTACCTTTACATCCCCTACGATTTTCACACCGTCTGGCAAGTCATCTGTGATCTTGCAGCCCTGCAGGAGATAGGACCCCAGGAAAGAATGGGGTACCTTTACAGTGATCGTCCACTGGATGCGGCCTGTTTTGGGGTCGTACTCGCCTTTCTTCTCAATGCGAGAGGTTTTACATGTGTACCATGCGTCAGCCGCATCTTTTACATTGCGCCCTGCCTCGGCTTTCGCCGTGTTGTTGATGATAGCGACGCCGTTGGGCATCTTGTCAAAGTCCGCATAGTCCCGCTGAACGTCGTAGTTCCAGATGTACTTCTCTCCGGCCTCCAATGCAGGCAGCGGAGCAAGGACCACCTGGGGGTTGCCGTTGCCGTCGGTTTTCAGTTCATGCGCAGGGACGTCAATCTCCGTTTTTGTGCCCGAAGCATCCACCTTGTAAAGTTTAAAGGAGTCTACCAGATATTTGCCGCCCTTCAGGTAGTCGCTACGGTTTTCGCCATTCCTATTCGTGTTCAGGGTATCCGTAAGGATCACCGGGTCTTTGGTGCCGTTGGTGGTCTCCACCGTCACCTCATAATTATTTACAAAGGTGCCGTCCTTACGGTTCGTAATCAGCGGAGACCCACTCCCTTTGCTGATCTTTATATCTGCCGTTTTCTTCTTGATGGTCAGGATGCAGTCGTCCTTGAATTTGATCTCCTTCTCGTCCTCAAAGTTGTCGGCGCTCGCCGTAACGGCGGCCTTGAAGGTACCGGTGAATGTCAGGCCGCCCTTCTCGTCGGTGCCGATGAACTTTTCGTCCGTAAAGGTCAGGGTCACTTTGCCGTCGGTGTCAACGGTAAAGCTGCCCACGACCTTTGCATTGCCGGCCTTGTCCTTGTCGGACTCATCCACGATGTTGCCCGTCACCACATCCGGCATGGGCAGGCCTTTGGGCAGCTGGTAGGTCAGGGTATTGTTGGTGGGCGTCAGCACACCGGCATTCACGGTATACTTCAGGTTCACGCGGACGTGGGTGCCGCTGTCCACGGTCACGCTGCCCGCGCCGATAGACGTCCATGTTTTCCCGTCGGTCGTCTTTTCATAATTGACATCCGTGATCCAGGTGTTCAGATCATGGTCGTCCCCGGCAGCCAGCAGGGCGATGCCGCAGGGGTCGGCGTCACCCACCCAGTCCACGGTAGCCCCAAAGCCATCCTCATCTTCCAGCAGTGCATAGCTGCCGTCCAGCTCCTCCTGGGAGCCTGCCGGGTCCTCCGGGGCCGCAGCGGTGGTCTCGGCGGCATAGGCGCCGGTCACCGAGATGACACTGGTCACGTCGGACATGGCAACGGGCACCTCGGCCACCTTGCCGTCCACGTTGCCGGAGATCACGGTCAGGGTCCCGGCGTCGGGGTCCACGGCGGACACGACGCCCACCGTCTCGGTGGTCACGGTGCGGGTGTCCACCTGCGGCTCGGGAGCCGTGAGCTGGGCGGCGGTGTCGGGGTCCTCGTCCAGGTCCAGCAGGGCGATGCCATAGGAGCTCTCGTCCACGGCCACCTGCTCGGTGGTGAGGGTGTTGTAGATGACGATATCGCCGGGCCTTGCGGTGGAGCCGTCGGCGTCGGTGAGCCACTGGGAGCCGCGCAGGTCACTGTGCAGGGCCATCACGCCCGCACGCTGGGGCACCACCGTCTGGGGCACACCCGCAAAGTGCAGGCAGTAGGACAGGAACATCACGTCCCAGGCGCCGTAGGGGTTGCCGTACCAGGCACCATAGCGGGAGTAGCCGCGCAGCACCTGCTGGTCCTCCACATCCAGCTTGAAGTTCTTGTCGCTCTGCTGGTAGTCCAGCTGGGACTTTGCCACGGTGAGCAGGTCCTCGGCCCAGTTGCCGTTCAGGGCCACGTTGGCCGCGGCCTGCCATTCCTCGGCAGTCTCCACGTCGGCCTGGGTATCGGCCAGGCACTCCACGGTGTGGTGGTGCTCCGGGATGGTGCACACCAGCTCCTCGGTGTAGCAGGCGTCGGTGTGGTGATGCAGCACCGGCTCGTCCGGGGTGGTCTCGGCCGGCTCAGTGGGCAGGTCCACCACGGGGCGGCTGGCAGGCATTTCCTGATAGGCGGGGTTGGGCTCCTCCACCAGTTCGCCTTCGTCCAGGCCGCACACCAGCTCATACTCGGTGGTGTAGCAGCTGTCGTCGTGGATATGCTCGAACTCGCCGCAGATGAGCGCACCGTACTCGTCAAAGCAGTCGTCGGTGTGCTCGTGCTCTTCCTGATAGCAGGTCAGCACCCGGTGCTCCTCGTAGCAGGCATCGGTGTGCTCATGGGGCACCCAGATGGTCTCCGGCTCGGTCTGCACCGGCTCTTCCGGCTCTTCCGGCTCGGCCGCGCTGTAGGCGGACACCGGATCGGCGCTGCTGTCCGAAGAGGTGACGGGCGTTTCCGGTTCGCCCTCCTCGTAACCGCAGGTGAGCACTTTTTCGTAGCAGGCCGCCGTGTGCTGGTGCTCCTCGTAGCCGCAGTGGTAGTCGGCAGTCATGGAGATGCCCACCCCATGGAGCTGCCAGTTGACGAACAGGGTGGTGAGCAGGGCCAGCACCAGCATCAGGGCCACATAGCGCCGGGCCTGTACATGCTGCCTGCGGAACCGCTCGATCAACCCGTTGATGATATCCTTCATAGTAAACACGTCCTCTTGGTTCGCTCTGTGCCCTGGCAGCCGCACACCGCTGCAGGCCCACAGAAGGGTCCGTTTATCATTTGTGCAACAAAAGCGTCACAAAATTTGTTCGATACATTGTTATTATATCATTTTAGGGCGTTCATTTCAACTCAGGGGGCGTGCTTTTCCGGCAAAAGAATGCACACGATGCGCACCATGCAAGGGGTCAGGGGCAGCCACAGCACCGTGCAGCCCAGATTGAACAGGGTGTGGGCGTTGGCGATCTGCCGGGCCAGCACGGCGCTCTCCGGCCCGTGGGGCGAGACCAGCCGCACCAGCGCGGTGAACTGGGGCAGCAGCAGCCAGCACACCGCCGCCCCGGACAGGTTGAACAGGGCGTGGGCCGCCGCCAGACGCTTGGCGTCCCGGCTCTGCCCCACCGATGCCAGCACCGCCGTGACGGTGGTGCCGATGTTGTCCCCCAACAGCACCGGGATGGCTCCCGCAAGGCCCAGCAGGCACCCGCCGTCCGGCCCGGGGCGGTCGGCCGCCCGCTGCAGCACCGCAATGGTGGCGGAGCTGCTCTGCACGGCAAGGGTCATGCCCAGCCCTGCCAGCAGGCCCAGGCCGGGGCGGTGCCGCACCTGGGCCATCCACTGCCGGAACACCGGCCCCGCTGCCAACGGCTCCATGGCCTCGGCCATGACCGCGATGCCCTCAAACAGCAGACCGAACGCAAACAGCGCCTGCCCGGCTGCGTGCAGACGCCCGCGCCCCGCGAACCAGAGCAGCAGCCCCGCCACCAGCAGCAGATACCGGGCATCTTCCAGCCGGAAGGCCAGCAATTGCGCGGTGACCGTGGTGCCGATGTTGGCTCCGAACACCACCGGCACGGCCCGCTGCAGGGTCAGCAGCCCAGCCCCCACAAGGCCCAGCACCAGCACCGTGACCGCCGAGCTGCTCTGCACCACCGCCGTGACCGCCGCCCCCGTGAGCACCCCGGCCAGCGGGTGGGCCGTGAGCCGGGCAAGGGCCTGCCGCAGGGTGTCCCCCGCCGCCTGCTGCAAAGCGTCCGTGAGGGTGTCCATGCTGTATAAGAAAAGTGCCGCCCCGCCGAACAATTGCAGGATCATCCACAAACGCTGTTCCATGCCCGATGCCCCCTTTGCTTTATGTGTATGCGGGACACAAACATTTGTGAACTTTTGTGAAACAATCCCTGCAGGGGGTTGCAATCCGGCCTGCAAAAGCCTATTATTATCAAGCGTTAACAGTTAACAGCTGTTAAGCAATTTTTGAGAGGAGGGATCGCGTGTCTGAGGAATCCACGTTGAGTTTCCGTGGGCTTTGCCGCTACATCCACCGGCTGAGCAAAGCATCCAAGGCCGGCATGAAGGCCGCTCTGGCCGACTGCCCCAAGTGCCACTTTCCCATGCTGGAAGGGCTGCTGGGCTGCATTCGGCTCCATGGACAGGACGGTGCCGTTTATATCTCCGATCTTGTTCAGGAGCTTCATCAACCGCTTCCTGCCATTTCCCGCACGGTGCGGCAGATGGAGCAGGACGGCCTTGTGGAACGCTTTGCCGACCCTGCCGACCGCCGCAAGACGCTGGTGCGTTTCACGCCCAAGGGATACGAGGCCTGCCGACAGTGCGAGGCTGCTCTTGGGGACTACGTTTCCAGTGTCATGGCCCGGCTGGAGCCGGAACAGCTGGCCCAGATGGAAGCGCTGCGCGGCGCGCTGATGGAAGCCATTCTTGCGGAAAATGCTGCGCGTACCACCAAACCGAAGGGAGAACCAAACCATGACAAAGATCTTTAAGCAGCTGGCCCGTCACTGGGCCGTCTGCCTCGTGGTGTTCGCACTGCTGTTCGTGCAGGCGTACTGCGATCTGTCGCTGCCGGACTACACCAGCAAGATCGTGGACACCGGCATCCAGCAGGGCGGCATCGAAAGCCCCCTGCCCGACACAGTGCGGCAGAGCACGCTGGATGCCCTCTCGCTGCTGATGCGCGAGGAGGACGCCGCTGCCTTCCAGAACGCCTACACCGCCGACGGCGATGTGCTGCGCCTGCGCACCGACCTGACCGCCGACGAGCGCACTGCACTGGAAGATGCTGTGACCACGCCGGACATCGTACTGTATCTGGCAGCCGCCCAGGTAGCCAACACCCCCGCCGGGCAGACCGGCATGGGCATGACCGGCCTTGCGGACCTGCAGGCCTCCGGTGCCGACCGCAATCCCGACACGGAAACCGAGACTGTGGCCCCCACGGCGGAGGACCTGGACACCGTGTGCGGCCAGTTTGCCGCCATGAGCCAGATGCCCGGCTTCAGCCGCGACGCCGTGCAGCAGCAGCTGACCGGTGCCATCGGCCAGCTGGACGACACCGTGGTGGAGAACCTGAAGAGCCAGGCTCTGCTGCTGGTGGGGCTGGAATACGAGGCCCAGGGCATTGCCCACGATATGCAGATGCACTATTTATATAAGGTAGGCGGCCAGATGCTGGCCCTGACCCTGCTGATGGTGGCCGTGTCCATCGCGGTGGGCTTCCTGGCCTCCCGGGTGTCCGCCGCCATCGGCCGCGACCTGCGCCGCGAGACCTTCTCTGCCGTCATCCACTTCTCCCATGCGGAGATCGAGAACTTCTCCACCGCGTCCCTCATCACCCGCACCACCAACGACATCCAGCAGGTGCAGTTTGTCTGCGTCATGCTGCTGCGCATGGTGGCCTATGCGCCCATTCTGGGCATCGGCGGTGTGCTGCACGTCATCGGCAGCCGCTCGGGCCTTTCCTGGATCGTGGTGCTGGACGTGGCTTTGCTGCTGCTGCTCATCCTCTTCCTGATGAACATGGCCATGCCCAAGTTCAAGATCATGCAGACGCTGGTGGACCGGCTGAACCTCGTCAGCCGCGAGGTCCTCACCGGCATCATGCCGGTGCGTGCCTTCAGCCGCGAACAGTTTGAGGAACAGCGCTTCGACAAGGCCAACAAGGACCTGATGGGCACCCAGCTGTTCACCAACCGCGCCATGGTGGCCATGATGCCCTTTATGACCCTGATCATGAACGGCACCAGCCTGCTCATCGTCTGGTTCGGCGGCAAGGCCATGGACAACGGCACCATGCAGGTGGGCGAGATGATCGCCTTCATCACCTACACCATGCAGATCGTCATGTCCTTCCTGATGCTGGCCATGGTGGCCGTCATGCTGCCCCGTGCCGGTGTGGCCGCAGACCGCATCGACGAGGTCATCCGCACCAAGGCCACCATCCACGACCCGGACGAAGCCGACGCCAAGGCCGCAAAGGAGCACAAGAACTGGCAGGGCGTGGTGGAGTTCCACGACGTGAGCTTCCGCTTCCCCGGTGCCGACAGCGACGCCCTGGAGCACATCAGCTTTACCGCAAAGCCCGGCGAGACCACTGCCATCATCGGCTCCACCGGCTGCGGCAAGAGCACCCTGCTCAACCTGATCCCCCGCTTCTACGACGTGACCGGCGGCAGCGTGACCGTGGACGGCATCGACGTGCGCCAGATGCCCCAGGCACAGCTGCACGACCTGCTGGGCTATGTGCCCCAGAAGGGCGTACTGTTCAGCGGCACCATCGACAGCAACCTGAAGTTCGGCGGGGACCACATCACCGACGCCGCCGTGAAAAAGGCCGCTGCCATCGCACAGGCCACCGAGTTCATCGACGCAAAGCCGGAGGGCTACCAGAGCCCCATCGCACAGGGCGGTTCCAACGTGTCCGGCGGCCAGAAACAGCGCCTGTCCATCGCCCGTGCCATTGCCAAGGACCCCAAAATTTATCTGTTCGACGACAGTTTCTCGGCTCTGGACTTCAAGACCGACGTGGCCCTGCGCCGCGCCCTGAAGGCCCAGACCGACAACGCCACCGTCCTCATCGTGGCACAGCGCATCTCCACCGTGCTGCACGCAAACCAGATCCTGGTGCTGGACGAGGGCCGTCTGGTGGGCAAGGGCACCCATGCCCAGCTCATGGCCAGCTGCCCGGAGTATCAGGAGATCGCCCGCAGCCAGCTGAGCCAGAAGGAACTGGACCTTGAACCACTGAATACGGAAAAGGAGGGTGTGTGATATGCCAAGACCCGGACGCATGACCACCGAGAGCGCCAAGGACTTCAAGGGCACGCTGCGGCAGCTGATCGGCACCATGGGGCACTACAAACTGCCGCTCATCACGGCCATTGTCTTTGCCATTCTGTCCACCATTTTTAATATTGCCGGACCCAAGGTGCTGGCCAAAGCCACCACGGCCCTTGCCACCGGCTGGATCGCCAAGCTGCGCGGCACCGGCAGCATCGACTTTGTGTATATCGGCCGGGTGCTGCTGTTTTTGCTGGGCATGTACCTGCTGAGCAGCGCCTTCAGCTTTATCCAGGGCTGGCTGATGACCGGCCTTTCCCAGAAAGTCTGCTACGACTTCCGCCGCCAGATCAGCCAGAAGATCAACCGCCTGCCCCTGGCCTACTTTGAAAAGCGCACCGTGGGCGAGGTGCTGTCCCGCATCACCAACGACGTGGACACCCTGGGCCAGAGCCTGAACCAGAGCATCACCCAGCTCATCACCAGCGTGACCACCATGATCGGCGTGCTGATCATGATGCTGTCCATCAGCCCCCGCATGACCCTGATTGCCCTGCTGATTTTGCCGGTCTCCCTGGCACTGGTGCTGCTGGTGGTCAGGTTCAGCCAGAAGTACTTCAAGGCCCAGCAGGCCACCCTGGGCGTGGTGAACGGCCAGGTAGAGGAGATCTATGCCGGCCACAACGTGGTCAAGGCCTTCAACCGCGAGGCCGTGGTGCTGAACGACTTCAACGCCGCCAACGACAAGCTGTACGAATCCGCCTGGAAGAGCCAGTTCCTCTCGGGCCTGATGATGCCCATCATGAACTTTGTGGGCAACCTGGGCTATGTGGCGGTGGCCATCGTGGGCAGCATCTTTGCCGCCAACGGCACCATCACCATCGGCGACATCCAGGCCTTCATCCAGTACGTCAAGAACTTCACCCAGCCCATCCAGCAGCTGTCGCAGGTGTCCAACATGCTGCAGAGCATGGCCGCTGCCGCCGAGCGGGTGTTCGAGTTCCTGAACGAGCCGGAAGAGGACCAGACCGCCGACCCGGCCCGCCGGGCAGACCCCGCCTGCATCGACGGTCAGGTGACCTTCGACCATGTGCGCTTTGGCTACACCCCGGACAAGACCATCATCCACGACTTCAGCTGTACGGTGAAGCCCGGCCAGAAGGTGGCCATCGTCGGCCCCACCGGCGCGGGCAAGACCACCATGGTCAAGCTGCTCATGCGCTTCTACGATGTGGACGCCGGTTCCATCACCCTGAACGGCCACGACGTGCGCGACTTTGACCGCAGCGCCCTGCGCGAGGGCTTCGGCATGGTGCTGCAGGACACCTGGCTGTTCAAGGGCACCATCATGGAGAACATCCGCTACGGCCGTCTGGACGCCACCGACGAGGAGGTCATTGCCGCCGCCAAGGCTGCCAACGCCGACCACTTCATCCGCACCCTGCCCGGCGGCTACCAGATGGAGCTGAACGAGGACGCCTCCAACGTCAGTCAGGGACAGAAGCAGCTGCTTACCATCGCCCGCACCATTCTGGCAGATAACCGCATCCTGATTTTGGACGAGGCTACCAGCAGCGTGGATACCCGCACCGAGCAGCGCATCCAGACTGCTATGGACCGCCTGATGGAGGGCCGTACCAGCTTTGTCATCGCCCACCGCCTTTCCACCATCCGCGATGCCGACCTCATCCTTGTGATGCGGGACGGCGACATTGTGGAGCAGGGCACCCACGACCAGCTGATCGAGGCCGGCGGCTTCTACGCCGATCTGTACAACAGCCAGTTCGAGGATGTCGTGGATTAAAGCACCTGTTATCGCAATATAACTGCAAAAAGAGCACCTGTTGCCTTCCTTTCTGAGGACAGCAGGTGCTCTTGCTTTTTTATTCCTCCACCGGTTCCAGCTTCAAGCCGAACAGCTTTTCCGCAAGGGGCGGCAGCTGCCGCTGCAACGCGCGGACATAAGCCATTACCACCGGGTCCTCGCGCTTTTGCCCCAGCACGATGCCAAACCGGTGTCCCCTGCCCCAGTCCAGTACCCGCACAAAACTGAGGTCCGGCCTGCGGTAATAGACCGCCGGGACCATCTTGAGTGCCGGGTCACCGTAGGCTGCACTGCGGATACCGCCCACCGGCGTAAACTCCACCCCTCGATCCATTCCCTCCTGCAGCAGGCTTGTTTCGTAGACAGTCTGGTACATCTCCTTGATGGGCAGCCAGCGGTATTGCAATGCCTGTTCCAAGGTCAGTCTGCCCACCGGCATATCAGCGGGCGGGTGGATGGGGATGCAAAGTTCTGGCATATAGAACAGCGGCACAAAGGTAAGCCCCTGCGCGTAGAACTCTGCACTTTCCAGCTGGAAGGAAAGATCCATCTCCCCTTTTTTCAGGCTGCGCCAGACCTCGCTGCGGTTGGCGCACTGTCCCAGAATAGGCGTGTATTGCAGACACAGCTCGCTTGTCAGGGAAAACACGTCATACACGAACATCCGCATTGCCTCATGACACCCTGCGATGATCAGATGTCTTTCCGGCGGTTTTTCCTGCTGCTGCACCGCGCGGGCATGGCACACTGCCTGCTGATACAGGGCTATCAGCTGCTTTGCCTTGGGGTAAAAATCCTGTCCTGCCGGGGTCAGCACCACCCGGCGCGGCACATGCTGGAACAATTCAAACTGCAATTGCCCTTCCAGCGTGCGGATCTGCTGCGAAAGTGCCGACTGTGAAAGATACAGCGCCTCTGCCGCCGCAGAAAAGCTGTTCAGCTCCACGATCTTTACAAAGCCTTCCAGTGCGCTCTCGTTCATGTTTTTCTCCCCCTGCAATACATTAGGTTAGCCTAAATTATAATATAAACAATATGAATTGTAAACAGCACCCTTCTACGCTACAATTGTTAAGGATTCGGCAAAGTGCCTTTTACTTTGCTGCACGATAAGAAGGAACACAAAGAAGAGCAAAAAGAAAGAGAGCGTACCTATGAACAAGATCTCCCGTAAGGGCTTTATCAAAATTGCCGCTGCCGCCGCCATGAGCGGTGTGACCGCCGGTGCTTTGGCTGCCTGCAATGCCGCTTCCGGCTCTGCTTCCGCTTCCACTTCCGGTGCTGCCGGCCAGTACATCCCCGGCACCTACGAGGGCACTGCCGAGGGCATCTCCTCCACCGTCAAGGTCACCATGACCTTCTCCGACAGTGCCGTCACCGACGTGGTGGTAGACACCTCCGGCGAGACTGCTTCCTACGGCGCTGCCGCTGCCGATGAGCTGCGCGAGCAGCTGATGGCTGCCGGTTCTGCCGAGATCGACGGTGTTTCCGGCTCTACCGTCACCTCCAATGCCGTGATGAAGGCTGCCAAGAGCTGCTACGCACAGGCCAAGGGCGAGGCTGTGGTTGCGAGCGTGCAGCTGCCCACCGGCGACGAGAACGACTGGCTGGGCACCGAGCCCGACATCGACGAGGCCGCCATCACCGAGACATGGGATACCGATATCGTCATCGTGGGCGCAGGCAACGGTGGTATGTGCGCAGCCGCTTATGCTGCACAGAACGGGCTGGATTTCCGCATCATCGAGCAGAATTCTTCCGTCATGGAGACCCGTCACTGGTATGGCACCATTGATAGCAGCGAAGCACAGAAAAAAGGGATCGCTCCGGTTGACCGCGCCGAGCTGCTGAGCGAGATCTCCCGTTCTATGGGCGGTCGCTGCGACCAGCGCGTGGTCAAGACCTGGATCAACGAATCCGCTGCCATGCATGATTTTGTTTCCGGCATCCTGGAAAACGAACCTTATAACTATGTGTGCAACCTGACCGCCGGCGATGAAGCCAAGTGGCCGGATGACACACAGGTGAGCCAGAGCAAGCTGATGTTCCCTGTGCAGCAGGTCGATTACAGCAGCGCCGAAAAGCCCCGCAACGTGGTGTTCCAGGAGTACATTGAAAGCAAAGGCTACAGCATCGACTTTAACACCGGCCTTGCCAAGCTGGAAAAAGATGCCGATGGACGCATCACCGGCGTGATCGCCCAGAGTACCGAAGATGACCACTTTATCCGCATCAACGCAGCCAAGGGCGTGCTGCTGGCCTGCGGCGGCTATGCCGGCAACCCCTACATGATGGAGCAGCTGGACCCGCTGGGCACCAGTGTGACCACTGCCTGCTCCTATACGCCTGCCGACAAGGGTTACGGCATCCGTGCCGCCATCTGGGCAGGTGCACATCTGGATGCAGAGCCCGCTCCCGTTCTGTTCGACCGTGGTCTGGTAGCACCCGGTGTGGATGCCGGCTATGCGGTCAGCGAGAACGCCTTTGGCGGCAAGGCTTTCCCCGGCACTGTGGGGCAGTACAATCCCGGCAGCCAGCCGTTCCTGAAGGTCAACCGCCATGGCGAACGCTTTATGAATGAGAGCCAGGAGTACGACAACGCTTCTCACGCTTCCTTCCAGCAGCCGGGTCACGTTTATGCCATGATCCACGATGCAAACTTCCGCAGCGACGTAGATCGCTTCCACACCATCGGCTGCTCTGCACTGACCCGTTACATCCCCGGCATGATGGAAGCTCAGCTGGAGCAGTACGAGGGTGAGGGCCTGATCATGAAGGCGGACACCATTGAAGAGCTTGCCGACAAGATGGGCTTTGCCGGTGCCGACAAGGACAACTTTGTAGCCACCGTTGCCCGCTACAACGAGCTGTACGACAAG
>ERZ827522.1868-NODE-1868-length-16253-cov-3.707556_pt1 | contig 16253 bp, 9 predicted proteins | sample MGYA00519580_ERZ827522 | MGnify/ENA primary metagenome ERZ827522 (study PRJEB31778, sample SAMEA3449340) | human gut metagenome | biome: human gut; feature: human-associated habitat; material: faeces | place: United Kingdom | collected 2010/2012 ... | reverse complement strand
GAAGACCAAGCAGTTCGACATCGGTCTCGACATGGCGTTCTTCAACAACCGCCTGATGATTACGGCCGAAGGCTATATCTCCAAGACGCGCGACCTGCTGCTCACGGTGCAGACCGCTTCGGCGACGGGCTACACCAGCCGTTACGCCAACATCGGCAAAACCTCGAACAAAGGCGTCGAGCTGAGCATCGAGAGCCGCAATATCGTCCGCCCCAAATTCTCGTGGACGACCAACCTCACCATCGCCCACAACAAACAGAACGTGGACGACATCGGCAGCGAGGATTTCGTCACGGCGCTCTCGTCGCCCGGCAACAACCCCTACATGATGTACGGTTACGTCAAAGGCTACCCGCTCAACGCGCTTTGGGGATTCAAGTACGGCGGCACGTGGAAGAGCGTCGAGGAGTTCGAGCGCAACAGCGTGACGAACACCTACGTTTCGGCGCTGGCGATCAACAGCGACGAAGCGTCGCGCAAAGCCGCGCTGGGCATGCCCCGCTACTACGACATCAACAACGACGGCTCGCTCAACAACGACGACCTCGTCTATCAGGGCAATGCCGATCCCGACCTGTACGGCGGTCTGCAGAACAACTTCCGTTTCGGCAGGCTCAACGTCGGCATCTACTTCACCTATTCGCTCGGCGGCAAGATCTACAACTACTCGGAGCTTTACATGGCCGGCAGTTCGATGTCGAACCAGTACCGCTACATGCTCGAAGCGTGGCATCCCGTGCGCAACCCGCAGTCGAACCTGCCGCGCGCCGGTGCGGTGGACGCGCACGTGCCGAGCGACCTGATGATCTACGACGCATCGTACATCCGCCTGAAAAACATCACGGTGGGTTACACGTTCGACCTGAGCAAGCGTTCGAAGTTCATCCGCGACATCACGCTGAACCTGAGCGCCGAAAACCTCCACATCTGGAAAAAGTACAACGGCTTCGACCCCGACGTCTCGACCGACAGCAGCGATTCGGCGCTGCGGCGCGTCGATCTGGGCGCATACCCCAAGCCGCGCACCATCGTGTTCAGCATCCAGCTGCGTTATTAACCGTAATCCGAGAACATTATGAAAACAAAATACATCTTGCTGATTCTCACGGCGTGGCTCACGGCGTCGTGCTCACTGCAGGAGGACACCGAAGGGTTCTCGACCCCCGGCGACTTCTATAAGACCAAGACCCAGTGTCAGTCGGCGGTGAACTCGTGTTATATACCCCTGAAAAATCTCTACACCTACAAAATGATGATCGCCACCGAAGGCGTCACCGACCTGATGTACATCGCATCGGGAACGCAGGACGCGCAGCTCGACATCTCGCCGTCGCAGCCCCGCTTCGGCGCCGACATGTGGACCTACGGCTACCGCGGCGTCATGTACTGCAACATGGCCGTGACGGGCATCGAGAACTCGCCGATCGACGAAAAGGACCGCAACAGCCTCGTGGCCGAAGCCAAGGTGCTGCGCGCGTTCTACTACTACCTGCTGACGAGCTTCTTCGGCGACGTGCCCTTCTACACGGACGACGTCTCCGACCACGAAGTGCTCGACCGCGTGGCCAAACTGCCGCGCATGTCGGCCGAGGCGACGCGCACCGCGCTGATCGAGGACCTCGAATCGTGTCTGGGCGCACTGCCCCTCATCCGCACGAGCGAAGCCGCGGGCAACCGCGCCGGAGCCGCCATGGGCCACATGCTCATCGCCAAACTCGCCATGTGGAACAAGGATTACGACAAGGCGCTCGAAGCCATCGCCGTGCTGGAACAGATCTACGGCGACGACCTCTCGGTCTACCCGGTTTCGGATATTCCGTTCCGGATGAAGAACACGCCCGAATCGATCTTCGAAGTGCAGCACACCTATACCGCCGGCGGACTGATCTACACCTCGAACGTCGCCAGCATCTGCATGCCCTATCCGCGCAACAGCGACAACATCTACTCGAACGTGGTGATCGAGGAGCTGGGCGACGCCGCCACGACATGGTCGCCGCTGCGCCCCAACAGCTTCTTCTACGGCAACCTCATGCCCGAAGGCGGCGAAGACCTGCGGCGCGACATGCAGATAATCACCGAGTGGAACGGCGTGAAGTTCACTTCGGGCGACGCGATCGTCACCCGGCCGTTCATGGGTCCCAAATTCTGGTGCCCCGACCTTCAGGCCGCCTACGACTCGAACAACTACAAGGTCTTCCGCTATGCCGACGCCGTGCTGATGGCCGCCGAATGCTACTGCGCCCTGCTCGACAAGGACAAGGCCATGGAGTACCTCAACAAGGTCAAACGCCGCGCGGGCATCGCCGAATACACGCGTTTCCGCACCTATCCGCTGCTGCTCAACGAGATCCAGAACGAACGCGGCCGCGAGCTGCTGGGCGAATTCCAGCGCAAGTTCGACATGGTGCGCTGGGGCATCTGGTACGAACGCACGGCGGCGCTTTCGGACTATGCGAAGGTCAAGACCTCGATCCAGCCCTGCCACGAATACTACCCCATCCCCGACACGGAGGTGATCTATTCGGGCGGCGCTTTGGACAACAACGAATACAAGAAGTACGGATTCTAAATCAACCGACATGAAACCGAAAAACAAAATATATCCCCTGCTGCGCATGCTGGCCGTCGCACTGACCGCCGCACTGCTCGGTCCGGGCTGTCAGAAGGACTTCAAATGGAACGAGCCGCTGGCCGTCACCCAAAACGGACTCAACCTCACCTCCCCGGCCGGTTCGACGCGCGTCACGGTCTACTCCACGGGGCGCTGGAAAGCCGAAATGGCCGAAGGCGCATGGGGCGAAGTGAGCGAGGTGTCGGGCAACGGCATCGGCGACTTCCTCTTTACGTACGAAGCCAACAACGGCGTGTCGCGCCGCGCGCGCATCCTCGTCAGCGGCGAGGGCGAAGAGCAGGAGATCGTCCTCACGCAGGCCGGCGCGGTCACCGAACCGACGCTGGCGCTCGCCGAAACCGAATTCGAGTTCGTGCGTCTGCCGCGCGAACGCGTCCAGATCGGCGTTACGACCAACATGACGCAGGCGCTCGAATGTATCCTCATCACGGCAACCGACGTCACCGACGCGGAGAATCCCGCCGAAGCCGGCTGGCTGAAGGAGATCCGGCTCGAAAAAGACGCCGAGGAGAACATCGTGCTGGTCTTCGGAATCGACCGCAACGACAGCAGCAGCGACCGCAAGGCGGCGATCCGGCTCGAAATCCCCGATGCCGACGGCAAGATCCTCGCCCAAGCCGAAGCCTCCGTCGTCCAGACCACCGACAATGCGACGGTCGTTTTCAAGGACGAAGAGACGACCGTATCCGTTCCGGGCGACCAGCACAACCGCAGCGCACTGCTGACGGCCAACTTCGACGTCGATCCGGCGCACTTCTCCTTCGACATCGCGTACGACCCCGCAGGCACGCAGTGGATCACGGACGTGACCTTCAGCGAATCGGCCGTATCGTTCATCGTTGCCGAGAACACGGGCGACCAGCCCCGTTCGGCCAGTCTGAAGATCACCTACAAGGACACCGACGTGGAGTGCAGCTCGACGCTCCGGCTGACGCAGGAGGTCAAGCAGCTCTCGATCGCCGACCTGCGCGCCATGATCCCCGGAGCGGAAGGCGAAGTGGAGCTGACGGGCGAGAAGATGCTCTCGGCCGTAGTCATCAGCGACGCCGGCAACTACAACATGGAGACCAACCCCAACCTGACGGACACCTCGATCGACTTCTCGGTCAACGAGAAGACCGCCTACATCGAGAGCCTCGACGGTCAGTACGGCCTGCGCATCGTCACCAAACTTCCGGCCGACAACATCCTGAAACGCTACAGCTCGGTACAGCTCTCGATCAATGGGCTGAAGCTGGTCAAGGAGTCGAACCCCGAACGCTATACGCTCACGGGCTTCACCAAAGAACATGTCCTCAACCAGAACGCCGGAACGGCCGCCGACCTCCCGAAGAAGGAGAAGCACATTTCGGAGCTTACCGACGCCGACATCTACACCTATGTGACGCTCAAGGAGTGCGAATTCATGCTCAACGGCGGCGCCTACATCAACGTCCACGACGGCTACTGCTACAAGACCGACCTCAACACGCAGGGCGTGCTTGATCCGCGCTTCGACTGCGCCGTCCGCGGCGTGATCGACAGCCGCGGCGAGAAGATCAACATGGTGCTCAACACGCAGGTGCGCTGGCGCCGCAAGGGCGACGGCGTTCCGGCCGGCTCCGGCCCCATAAGCGGCATCATCGTCCACACCAAACTGCCGCGCTACGGCGTGAAGGGCGACGTGGGCACCTACCAGATCCGCCCGGTCGAGGAGGCCGACATCGCCTTCTCGCGCGAGGAAAGCACCCGCAACTACTCGACGCTCGTACGCTGGGCATGGCCCGGCATGACCACCAACGCCGGCATCAAGCAGCACGCGGACGGCAGCATCGTTCCCTATCTGGGCGAAGGCCGCATGTTCTCGTCGGTGAGCAACAAGCTCAACACGTCGGCATCGGTGGCAGGCGTCTCCTGCACGCTCGACTACAACACCTTGGACTACGCCAAAGGCATCAAATCCCCGGCCGTGCGCTACAACGGCATCTGGTGGAACTCGTCGCGCAACGAGGGCGAATGGGTGGCCTTCAACTTCTCGACCGAGGGCGTCAGCGGCTCGTGCATGAAGATGATCCTCTCGGCCGCACTGGGCAACCTGAGCGCCGCCACGATCGTCGCTCCGCTCTACTGGGACGTCTCCTACTCGCTCGACGGAAGCACCTTCACCCGGTTCGACACCGTGCCCATCCGCACGCTCGTCTACTGGGCCGGCCCGCAGTGGTACGTTCCGGGGCTTTACGAAGTTGACTTCGACCTGCCGTCGGCCTGCTTCGGCCAGAAGGACGTCACCATCCGGCTGCAGGCCGCCAGCAAGGTGTGCGGCAGCACCACGGGCGAGGACAACGGCACGACGACGAAGACCTACGTCTATTTCCGCTTCGGCGACGTTTCGGTCAAATATTTCTAACCACGTAAAAAACGCAATCATGAAATACGCAAAGAGATACATGGCAAAGATCGGCTCGGCGGGCATCCTGCTCGCGGCGCTGGCCGCGACGGCCTGCATGGACCACGGCGACGATATTCCGCTGATCGAGCTGGGTGCGGTCGAGAATTCGTTCACCGTCAACGCCACGGCGGGCCACGTCGACATACAGGTCTACTCCAACCAGCCGGCCGTGCTGTCGTTCCTCGACGACGGGGCCTCGTGGGCCGACCTGAGCGACACGCGCCTGCCGCTCGACGGAAAATTCTACATCGACTACGCCGACAACACGGGCTTTCCGCGCATGACGCGCGTACTGATACAGAGCGCCGACGCAGTACGGTCCGACACGGTCGTACTGCGCCAGCGGGGCGCCCGTGTCCCCGCAATGGCGTTCGAGGGCGGTACCTCGACCAACGTACCGGGCAGTTCGGGCGGCAAGGCGTCCGTACGGTTCGGCACCAACATCGCCCCCGACGAGCTGACCTTCACCACGCAGTACGACGCCGGGGAGGAACCCGCCGAAGAGTGGCTTTCGGAAATCGCGCTCCAACCCGCCGGGGAGGAGGAATACACCTTCACTTTCGACTACGCCGGCAACGACACGGACGAACTCCGCACGGCGACGGTCACCGTCTCCTACGTCAACGGCTGGGAGGAGACCGAACAGCTGACGCTCAACGTCATCCAGCGCACGAAGAACGACATGCTGGGACACGACATTTCGTTCGCCGAACTGCGCGAGAAAGCGCTCACGGTCTCGAAAGTCGATGAGTACTGGCTGCTGGAAGGCTACGTCGTCAGCGACCGGGATTCGAAGAACGCCAGCAACAACCCGATGCCGACCGACATGAGCGTCGATTACAGCGGATGCGAGAAGACCGTCTACCTCGAATCGCCCGACGGCCGTTACGGTTTCTGCGTCGAAACGGCCACTCCGGAGGACAACGCCTTCACCCGTTACGACAAGGTGAAAATCCTGCTCAAAGACGCCGAGCTGGTCTTCGAACCCGATCCGGACCGCTACATGATCAAAGGCATCCGCTCGTCGATGATCGTCGAGCGCGTGACGGGCAACGACGCCTCGGTGCTTCCGGTCAAGCAGAAATACATCTCGGAGCTGACCGACGAAGACATCTACACCTTCGTGACGCTCCGCGACTGCGAATTCGCCGTCCGCAAGGGCTCGCTCACCCCCGTGCACGAGGGCTATACGCTGGCCGACGCGCAGGGACGTCTCAACATGTACCCGCGGCTGATACGCGACAACAAGGGCAGCCTGATTCACCTGCTGACCAACACCACTTGCCCCTACCGCCGCAACGGCACCCGCCTGCCCTACGGTTCGGGCGAACTGGCGGGCGTGATCGTCCACGAGCGTTTCCCGCAGTACGAGTACGTCGATACGGCGGACGATCTGGCCAACGGCATCATCGGCTCCTACCAGATCCGCCACATGTCCTTCGCCGACATCCGCTTCGCCGAAGACCGCTCGCAGAGCTTCTCGGAGACGCTGACCGAATACAGTTACGTCAAGGGCAAGGCCGCGGCCGCCGACGGCTACGCCTACTGGTATCCGACGTGGGGCACCAACGGACGCTTCACGCAGACCGCCTCCAAGTCAGCATACCCCAACGGCGTCTACAATGCGGCCTGCTGGCACTACTTGGGCTGGTGCGGCACGGCGCGCGGCACGGCTCCGTTCCGCAGCCACATCGGCAACGACGGCTATTCGGGTTTCGGCGTCATCCTCGAAGACGGCACCAATTACGCCGTGAAAAGCACGGCAGTCAATACCGACGGCAAAGGCACCGACCAAGCCAACTGGCTGGCGTGGGTGACGACCTACTGGTGGAACGCTTCGACCGACCGGCCCTATGCGTGGGTCGTGGAGTTCTCGACCGCCGGGATTTCGTCCGACCGGGTATCGCTGATCATGAGCGTGCAGAGCGGCCGCGCGACACTCAACGCAGGTCCCTACTTCTGGAAAGTGCAGTGGTCCGCGACGGGCGATTACGAGAGCGACGAGGGGTGGTTCGACGTCGAAGCGGCGCAGACCGCGCCCGACGGCAGCGCCTACACCTTCACGCAGCCCGACTTCCCGGTATTCGCCACGCAGCGCAGCTGGCAGCTCCCGGCCTATAAACAGGTCGAAGTCCCGCTGCCCGCCGAGATCATGGGCCGCGAAAAGGTCTGGCTCCGCATCCAGCCCGCCAGCCGGCTCTCGTCGGGACTCGGTTTCCTCGACGGCCCGATGGGCTACAACGCCGCCGGAGCGATGGACTACTTGGCCGTACGCTACAACAGATAACCCGAACTCCAAGATCTAAAAACCAAAACAATGAAACGATTCCTATTTTCGATAGCTCTGTTATTCACCGCTCTGGCCGGATGCTCCAACCACGAAGGCGAATCCGCAGCCCCCAAAAGCGAACTCAACGTCATGAGCTACAACATCCGCTACGCCAATGCGAGCGACAAGGGCGACGCGGCGTGGGACGCCCGCAAGGAGGCTTCCGTCACGATGATCCGCGACGTCAAGCCCGACGTGATCGGCATGCAGGAGCCTCGCTTCTCGCAGGCGCAGTATCTGATCGGCGAATTGACCGAGTACGAGCACTACTATCTGGCCCCCGATGACAAGGACTCGCAGCACCGCAATGCGGTCTGGTGGCGCAAAGACCGCTTCGAGATGCTCGCCCAAGGGTATTTCTTCCTCAACGAAAAGGACATCACCCAGCCGATCAAGGGCTGGGGGCACAACCAGTTCCGCACGGCGTTGTGGGTCAAACTGCGCGAGCGCAGCACCGGCAAGGAGTTTTTCTTCTTCAACACCCACCTCGCGCACCGCGCGTCGCCCGTCGAGGGCGGCGATATCGATCAGGTGGCGCGCACCGAGTCGGTGAAACTCATCGTCGAACAGATGAAGCAGATCGCGGGACGCTACGCTCCGATCTTCGTCACCGGCGACATGAACGCCTCCTACGCCGCGGGCGACGGCCGCCGCACCTGCCTCGACGGCTTCTTCGAATTCATGTGGTCGGCGCGCGAAACGGCGCCCGACGGCGAAGCCGACGACGTTTACAGCTACAACAACTTCGGCGAAGGCACTCCGCGCTTTACGTGGAACATCGACCACATCTTCTACCGCAAGGTGACGCCCGTCCGGTTCCGCACCATCAACAACGACGGCTACGGCGTTCCCTACATCTCGGACCACTTCCCGATTCTCTTCACGTCGGAATTCTGATGAACACTGCATGCGGGGCGGCTCCGGCCGTCCCGCACGCATAAAATCCCGCAACATGAAAAAACTGCTGTTTACGCTTCTGTTCTGCGCCGCGGCTGCCGCCGCAGCGGGCAGCGAACCCGCGGAGCTGAAACTGCTCTCCTACAACATCCGCTACATCGGCGCGCCGGGCGACGAAGGCGACTTCGCGTGGGACGCCCGCAAGGAGGCTTCGATCCGCATGATCCGCGACGTGCGGCCGGATGTCATCGGCTTTCAGGAACCCCGCCGCCAACAGGTCGCCTACCTCGTCGAACAGCTGCCCGAATACGGCCACATCGAAATGGGACGCGACTTCGGCGCCAAGGACGATCCCGGCGAGCATCTGATGATCATGTATCTCAGGGAGCGATACGAACTCCTCGACCACGGCCACTACTGGCTGAGCGAAACGCCGGACGAAGTGTCGCAGGGCTGGGACGGCCGCTGCCGCCGCGTGACGGTGTGGGCGCGCCTGCGCGACCGCGCCACGGGGCGCGAATTCTGCCTTTTCGATACGCACCTCGACCACATCGGCAAAACGGCCCGGCTCGAAGGCGCCCGGCTCAACGTCGAACGGATGCGAAGCATCGCCGGCAAACGCACGCCGCAGTTCATCGTCGGCGACATGAACGCCACGGCGGGCACGCCGGGCGGCGTATGTCTCGAACCCTATTTCAAATGGCTGAAATCGGCCTGCGAAGAGGCTCCCCTGACCGATCCCCGGCCGACCTATCACGGCTTCGGCAAGGCCAAACCGCTCCACATCGACCACATCTTCTACCGCTGCGCCGAACCGCTGCGCTACCAGCTGCTCGACAGCACGGGATACGGCGTGCAGTACCTCTCGGACCACTACCCGATCGTCTGCACGTTCCGCTTCTGACCGGGCGGCAGTGTATACACGACAAAAACCGCAGAAACCGTTTTGTCCGGTTTCTGCGGTTTTTCATTCCGGACAACGCCCGAAGAAAATTGGGCCGCTCCGTCCAATATCGCCGCGCGGCAAACACGCACGCGCTCCGGATAATCCGCCGCCCGCCGTTCCAGCCAACCCGCCGACCGACTAACCAACCAGCTAACCGACCGACCGGCCAACCGGCCAACCGGCCGCAATTCCGATCAAGGGCGGTCGAAGGCGGCCGAAACCGGTCGGCACGACGCCGTTCGCGCCCCGCCGCTTAAAATTCGACGGTGATTCCCAGCGTCGGGATCAGCGTCCCGCTCTCCTGCCTGATGTATTTCATGCGGTAACGCTGTTCGGCGGCGGGCGCTTCGGGATTCTCCACCACGCCCGTGGACATCAGCACGTCGGGCTGGCGCAGCTTGCTGCCCGTTACGTTCTGCAGGTCGATATAAAGCCCCAGCATGCAGTGCCGGAAATAGAAGGTCTTGTCGATGCGCAGGTCCAGCTGGGCGAAGGCGTCCAGCCGCCCGTCGTTATAGCGCGCATAGTCGTAATAAGGCCGCCCCTGCGCGTCCCATGCCTCGACCAGCGACGATTTTCCGACATCGTAAGGCGTATAGGGCGTTCCGCCCACGGCGCTCAGGCGCGCCCCGACGCTCCAGCTGCGCGGCAGGTCGTAGGTGCCGCTGAGGTTCACGACGAAACGGCTGTCCCACGCCGAAACGATATAGGGAGCCGCTGAATCGCGGCGGTATTCGCTGCGGAACAGCGTGACCGAACCCACGAGATTGACCTTGCCGGGAATCTGCCAGCGGGCCATCGCCTCGACGCCGTAGGAGCGTCCCTCGGCCGACGAGCGCAGCTCTTCGTTGCCCACCACGCCGTAATCGTTGCCCTTGCAGGAGAGCGGAATCCCGTCCGCGACCGAAAGCGGAATATCCCCGTACAATTTGTAAAAGCCCTCGACCGACACGATCTGCCGGTCGCGCAGCCGCCATCCGGCGCCTGCGCTGAAAGCCCCGACGCGCATATAGTGCAGGGATTTGTTCACCCACGCATCCGCCTCCTTGAATCCGAGCGCCGTATAGGGCGGCAGCTGGTAATAAAGCCCCGCGCTTCCGCTCAGCGACCAGCCCCTGCCGAGCCGATAGCCGACCGAAGCCCGCGGCGAAAGCTGGTGCCAGAGCCGGGCCATGCGCGGCGAGTAGTCGTTCCCGTCGGCGCGCAGGCCGAGCGAAGCCGTGAAACGCTTGTCCTCCGAAGCGTAATCCGCCCCGGCGAAAAGCCCCCAGCCGACGATTCCCAGCCGGGTCCGGTAATCGGACAGCAGCGTCTCGTCGGTGAAAAGCCGCTGGAACGTGCGGTTCGTATAACTCGAATAACTCAGCTCCGCGCCTTCGCGCACCGTCCAGCGGCCCAGATAGCTGCGGTTTTCAGCCCGCAGCGTGGTTTTCTGCTCCACGGAACGCAGCCGCAGGGTGAGGTTCTCCTCCGAAGAGTCGTCGTTGTCGCGGTATTTGAGGTTGCGGTTGTTCAGGTAAGTGTGGCTCAGCGTGACGGTCTGCACGTGACGGCCCGCATAGTGCCGCCACGACGCGCCGACGGTAAAGGTCTCCTGCCGAATCCGGGGCAGGTAGCTCAGCAGGTATTCGGCGTCCTCGCCCTCCTCGTCGAGGTTGAGTTTCATGTTGTCGAAGCCCGCCAGCCCCAGCACCGTCAGTTCGTCGCGCTCCGAAAAGCGCGTCTTGACCTTGAACTGTCCGTCGATATAGTTGGGCAGGAACGGCAGGCCGATCATCTTGAAGAGCAATTGCAGGTAGGACTGCCGCAGCGAAAAGAGGTAGGAGGTTTTCCCGCCGATATGTCCGCTGCCGCTCAGCCCGACCTCCGACGCACCCAGCGTCGCCTTGAAGGTCTGCTTTTCGGGATTCCCGTCCCGCAGCCGGAAATCCAGCACCGAACTCAGCGCCCCGGAACGGTCGGCCGGGAAAGCGCCGGTGTAGAAGCTGATTTCGCGGATCAGGTCGGCATTGACGATGCTCACCGGACCGCCCGTGGCTCCCTGCGTGGCGAAATGGTTGATATTGGGGATCTCGATGCCGTCCATGTAGAATTTGTTCTCCGAGGGGCCTCCGCCGCGCACGATCAGGTCGTTGCGATAGCCCACGGGCGAGAACGACACGCCGGGATAGGAGCGCACGATGCGCGAGACGTCGCGGTTGGCGCCGGGACTCTTTTCGATCTCCCGCAGGCCGATCACCTGCAATCCGACGGGACTTTCGGCCGTGGCCCGGAACGGCGAAGGCACAACGGTCACGGCTTCGAGCTGCGTGGCGTCCTCCTCCAGCTCGATCTCGATAAAGGGCGTGGCCGCCGACACGATGTATTCCGGCGTAACGACGCTTTTGTAGCCCACCGACGAAGCCGACAGGCGGTGAATGCCGGGCCGTACGCGCCGGAGCGTAAAGTGTCCGGCGGAGTCGGTCGAGACGCCCTGCTGCTCCTGCCCGACCGGCACGACCGCCGCATAGGCCACGGGGCGCCGCGTCAGACGGTCGATGACGCGGCCGTTTACGGGATAGCCGCTCTCCGGCGTTCCGGCCGCCGCCCGCGTGCAGGCAAGCAGGGCAGCGAAGGCACATATGATTCGTAATCCGAGAGACATCATATGGCAAAAGTACAAAAAAAGTACAAAACCGTTCCGGTTTTCCAGCGGCTTCGCCCGGCAAATTCCCCGGCCGGTCCGCGAAGACTCCGCGGACCGGTTCCGCACGGCGCTCGCTCCAATAAAAAAGCCGTTTTTACCAACCGGATGTTTCGAACATTATTAATTCGATAAGCGAACAAACCGCAGCCAAGAAAAAAATCGGCGGTTTTCTTGGCCGCTCCGCAAAACGTATTATTATATTTATATATAATAATAAAACCGCCTGCAACTTTTTCCGCCGGAAAAACACCTTGAAAAATTTCACAAAAAGCTTGTATTTCAGCATATTATCTTTTACCTTTGCAAAACCATTACGACAGTGCCCGTCACTGCCGCGCCGTGCAGCCCCGTTCTTTTCGGAGGGTGTACCGGTTTTTCGACGCAACACCAGACAGACCACATTCCGAACCGGACAAACCGGTGAAATTGCAGCGCACGACACACGCTGTCCTCCGGTCGGTTCCATATGCTTTCGGAGGTCTCTGGCCGAAAATGTCTCACCAGTCGATTTATATAAAAATAAAAAGTTATGAGAAAGCAACATTACACAGCCGAAATTCCAGTTTCCAATCCCTACAACATTGCCGCGTTCGAGGATCTGGTATCCAATATCCAAGCGGGATACAACGAAGAAAAACGACTGAAGAACGCGGCTTTCGAATTCATGATCGACCGGGGGATTTATCTGGAATTTCACGAATGGCTGCACGCTCCCGAACACAAGGAGCACGGCAGCGACGTCATGGGGCGCTTGCGCATGTGCATGACGGGCAGCCGACTGACGAAAATTTTCAGCCGGTAACGGCCCTAAGACCGGATTCCGATACGACGCAACCGAGGCTCCGGCTCACACAGGACGAAAAAACCACTCCCAGACAGGGAGTGGTTTTTTCAAATCGGAAGGACGACCGCTTCCGGTCACTGCAGATAGACCCCGATGTTTCCGCTGATCTGCTGCAGCGATATTTCGCAGAGCTTGGTATTGTACTGCGCCGTGAGGATGCGCTCCTCGGCGTCGAGCAGGCTCTTCTGCGCCTCGCGCATCTCGATGCCGGGCAGATCGCCCAGCAGGTAACGCTCCATGGCGATCTCGTAGTTCTCGCGGGCGGCGATCAGATTTTCGGTTTCGAGCTGGATCACTTCGAGGTTGTTGCGGTAGGCCTGCCAGAAATTAGACAGATTCGCCATGAGCGACTGCTCCAGCTGCTGACGGGTCAATTCGGTGTTTTCGATCGTGATCCGGGCGTTGCGCTGCTCGCGGCGGCGGTTGCCGTCGAAGATCGTGAATCCCAGCTTCACCCCGGCGTTCAGCCCCAGCGTACCGCGCGACTGAGTGGCGCCGTTGCCGAACCGGTTGTAGGTGTATCCGTACCCGGCGGTCAGGTTCAGATAAGGGTAGAAGCGCGAACGGATGCTTTTCAGGTCCAGTTCGGCCAGCGTGTTGTCGTGCCCGGCCAGCAGCAGCGAAGCGTTCGCAGCGCGCGTTTCAGCCTCCAGACGATCCCATTCGAGTGTGCTGTTCACCTCGATCAGCGAATCGCAGATCGAAAGCCTGCCGTTGAGATCGTCGTTGGCCAGCAGTTCGTTGATGCGGATGCGCGATGCGGTCACCAGCTCGTGCTGGGACATGTATTTCGAACTGTCTGCATTGAAATCCACACGCGCCTGCAACAGGTCGAGACGCGAGAAGCTGCCGATCTTGAACCGCTCTTCGGTAATTCGCAGCCGCTCGCGCGAGAGCTGCACCGCATAACGGAAATTACTCAGGCGCAGGGTCTGCTGCACATAATTGTAATACTCGGCCGTAAGCGTGGCGACGAAGTCCTCGATCGTGATGCGGGTCCTGAGCGCCCCCATCTGCTGCAACTCCTGCAGCCGCTTGTAGTTGGTGCGGATGCGGAATCCGTCGAAAAGCGTCCAGTTCACCGCAACGCCGGCGTCGAAGGTCTGATCGTAAATGCCGTTTTCGGTCACGGCGTCCCCCTCGCGCGGAGTCGTGCGCTCATTGTCCAGCGCCCCGCTGTAGCCGGCCGTCAGATCGACGCTCGGCAGCATCCCGGCATTGGCCGCCGTCGCGTCGTTGTCGCTAATGCGCTGCTCGTTGCGTATGATGCGGACATCGTAATTCTGCTCCAGTCCGAGTTCCAGACACCGCTGCAGGGTCATCGGCTCGCCGCACTCCTGCGCCGCGGCCGCTCCGACAGCCCCCGCGGCCAGAACCGTTAAAATCAGTCGTTTCATTTCGCGTTCTTTTTCGTTTTTCGGATCCGGTCGGTCGATACGTAACTGTAAATCGCCGGCACGATATAAAGGGTCAACAGCGTCGAAACCACCATGCCGCCCACCACGGCGATACCCATGGCGATACGTCCCTGCGCACCCTCGCCCGAAGCCACCGTCAGCGGCAGCAGGCCCAGAATGGTCGAAGCGCTGGTCATCAGAATCGGGCGCAGGCGCTGCAGCGAAGCCTGCTCGATGGCCTCCCGCTTGTTCAGCCCCGCATCCTGCTTCTGGTTGGCGAATTCGACGATCAGGATACCGTTCTTGGCGACCAGACCGATCAGCATGATGATGCCGATCTGGCTGAATATGTTCATCGTCTGCCCGCCCGCATACATGAACACGAGCGCCCCGGCCAGGTACACCACGGCCAGCAGGGCGACGATCACGCCGAGGACGATAGCGAAAATGCCCAGCCCGAGGAAGGGAACCTGAATCTGCGAAACGTTGTAAGTACCGTTCGATACGATGATCATCGACACGAACAGCGGCGCGATGAACGTGGCCAGCGAATTGAACGTCTGGTTGACCGTCAGGCGCGTCGCGGCCGTTTCGGGCGGTCCGAGTACCAGCACGTACGGATTCAGCGCCACCTGAAGCAGCACGATGCCGACGGCCACGAGAAACATGCAGCCGAGGAAACCGTAGAAGCCGGCCTCGACGCCGAGATAATTCAGCGCCATGCCGAGCCCGATCACGATTACGCCCGCGACCAGCGCCGTCTTGTATCCGATCTTGCCCAGCAGCCATGCGATCGGAATCGACAGGATATACGCTCCGTAGAAAGCCGTGTTGATCAATTGCAGCTCGACGTCGTCGAGCGGGCTGAACGCCTTGTTGCAGAAGGCGATCATCGAGTTGTTCATCGTCGTGATGAATCCCAGCAGGAACATCAGCACGACCATGACGGTCAACGCGAACGTGTAGTTCGGTTTCTGTGAATTGGTCATAGTTCGTTTTTTTAGGTTATTTGGTTTGAGTGCATGCATAATCGTAGGTTCCCGTCTCCGCTTGCCGAACCGGCCGCGCCCGGACATTTCCGGAATCGCCGTCCGGCATGCGGGCTCCGGCTACCGGGGCTTCCGTCACGCTCCGGCGCCGGAATTCCGTCCGGCGCGCTACAACGTATCGAAGCGATAGACGATCCTCTGCTCGTAAATTTCCCCGGGACGGAGCACGACCGACGGAAACTCGGGCTTGTTCGGACTGTCGGGAAAGGCCTGGCACTCGATCGCCACGCCGTCGCGGTTCCGGTACTCGTGTCCGCTGATACTTCTCGGGCACCCCTCGAGCCAGTTCCCGGTGTATATCTGTACTCCGGGCTGAGTCGAGCGGATCGTCATCCGCCGACCGCTCTGCGAATCGTACAGAAACCCGAAATCGGTCAGCCGGCCGGGTTCCCACCCGTCGATCGCCCAACAATGATCGTACCCGTAGCCGAACCGCAGCGGCTCGTAGTCGGCGTTTATATCGCGTCCGAGCGGCTTCGGTTCGCGGAAATCCATCGGCGTCCCCTCGACCGGCGTCCTGCGACCGGTCGTGATCTGGTCCGCGTCGGTCTCCAAAAAGCACGATGCGTTGAGTTTCAACACATTCTCGAGGGCGCCGCCCTCGGCCTCGCCGCGCAGGTTGAAATAGGCATGGTTGGTCAGGTTGACCACCGTCGGGGCGGACGTGCGGGCATAAAGCGTGATTTCGAGTTCGCAGTCGTCGTTCCAGTCGTAAACGACCTCGGCATCCAGATCGCCCGGATAACCTTGGTCGCCGTCGGGACTCAGCAGCGAGAAGACGACCCTGTCGGTTTCGACCCGACTGTCCCACAGCTTGTTGGCAAAACCGGCATCCCCGCCGTGCAGATGGTGTCGTCCGTTGCAGTTCCGCGTCAGGCGATACTCCTTGCCGTCGAGCGTAAAGCGGGCGAAGCCGATACGGTTCGCGAACCGGCCGGGCGTCTTGCCCATGCAGGGCCCGTCGTTGAAATAGCTTTTGAAATCGTCGTATCCGAGCGCCACATCGGCCATGCGGCCTTCGCGGTCGGGCACGACGATCGAA
>ERZ827522.1848-NODE-1848-length-16441-cov-5.809594_pt1 | contig 16441 bp, 18 predicted proteins | sample MGYA00519580_ERZ827522 | MGnify/ENA primary metagenome ERZ827522 (study PRJEB31778, sample SAMEA3449340) | human gut metagenome | biome: human gut; feature: human-associated habitat; material: faeces | place: United Kingdom | collected 2010/2012 ... | reverse complement strand
CGGGATTGGTCAAAATCGTTTGACTATTAGCGGCTAAAATCGCCCGGCGCTAACAAAGCCATCCTTAATCGCCACCAGATAAATGTTCCTCGAGATTTTGTCGAAGAGGGGCTGGTGTTTTTCAAGGAATTTGACGATAGCGTCCATAACACATCCTTTCATGATTCCCGGGCACACAACGATTTATCCGGACTCAACCGTCGTCGTCCCCGTTTGTATCCACTTATGTAAGTGAATACGTTCTTGTGCGAAATGTAATATCATTTGCGCGATTTGTCATAACCAATTCTTTTTCCGCTTTGTCGATATGTCAAGAATTCAAATACTTATTCGGTGAACGGTAGTTGATTAATATAATGTTTTCCCAGCTAAAGGCTATTTTTTCCGAGCAGTACAATAAGTTTGCAACCGTTCACCGATTGGATATAACATATTGAATATATTGTTGTAACAATATTAGAGACAATGTCACAAGCCTGTCGTTCTAGTCAAAGGAAGTAACAATGCCCAAACGATTACTGAACATGTCCGCATCCGATTTTGCCGCCACGTCACCCATGGATCTAAAACAGGCAATTCTGGCTTCCGAGGGACGTACCATCATGGCGGAAAACGTACCCTCTTCCCAATTTCTCGGCGGCGTTACTAATGCAGAAATCGAACGTGCCGCAGGTGCCGACCTGCTTCTGTTTAACGCGCTCGATGTGTTCGATCCAGTTATTGCCGGTATTCCAGATGATCTCAATGAAAACCCGGTCACTTGGGTGAAGCGAGCATGCGGAAGGCCCATTGGCGTCAATCTGGAGCCAGTTGATAACGAGGCAGAGATGTCTGAATCCCGAACGGAAATCCCCATGGGTCGTCGCGTCTCTCCCAAGACCTTAGAAAAGGCTAACGAACTCGGATTTGATTTTATCTGCCTGACGGGCAACCCTGGAACCGGCGTCTCCAACGATGCAATCGCCCATTCGATTAAACTCTCCAAAGAGCATTTCAATGGCCTGGTCATAGCCGGAAAAATGCATGGAGCGGGCGTTGCGGAACCTGTCATGACGCTCGAAATTGCGCGCAAGTTTGTTGACCTCGGCGTCGATATCCTTCTCGTGCCAGCCCCCTACACCGTCCCTTGCTTCCAAGAAGCAGACCTGCGCGCCATCGTAGACTTTGTACGATCCCACAACGTAGGCAAGTCAATTGAAGAGAAGGTTCTCGTCATGGCGGCGAACGGGACGAGTCAAGACTCCTGCGACAGCGAGACCATTAAGAAAATAGGCCTTGCAGCAAAAGCAGCCGGTGCTGACCTCCAACATATCGGGGACTCCATGAACGGTATTTGCCTGCCCCAGAATATCTTCACGCTCGGACAAGCCCTTCGTGGATACAGGCATCAGATCGTCATGCTGAGCCGCTCTGTGATACGTTAAGGTTACCTTGCCCACGTTACATCCCGACTGAGGCAACCATCAGGTATAACCAACATGCAAACTGAGGCTCTAATGCTCGATACACACGAAAAACGGCCACTCTATTTACAGCTCACCGACGCGCTGCTCAAGCAGATCGTCGATGAATATCAAGCAGACGATAAACTTCCAACAGAAATGGAACTCTGCGACGAATACGCCGTAAGCAGAACAACCGTCCGACTTGCCATGAGTGAGCTGGAGCGTCGTGGAAGTATCTATCGAATCCAAGGTAAGGGGTCGTTTGTTGCACCGAAACGCGTTAGCGAGCTCAATTCACTTTTAGACTTTGACTTTGCAAGCCATTGCGATGGCGTTGATCCGGATGCCATCACCAAACATTTCGGCGGCCTCACATCAGGTCGTCCAATTTCCGTAATGATGCTCCAACAATTTGGATGTCAAAGTCGCGATGAAATTCAGCGTCTTGAATTGACCTACGAACTTGAAGGCAGCTTCATAGGCGCTGATACGTTCTTCATTTCAAAGTCGCGCGTTCCGAATAACCAGTTAGATTTTCAGGCATTTAGCAGAATCATGGACGACTTGTCCAAGTCTATCCAATCTGTTAGGGAAAGCTATAGAGCACGTCAGCTTAGCGATTCCGAAGCCAGTAATTATGGTGTTGCAAAACTTCCGGTCATCGAACTGACTCATTATGCTTACGACTCCGGAGGCAAACTAATCTCAATTGTCTGCCGCACCGTCTTAACTGGGCGAATCCCTTATCAAAACTTTATTTTCAAGTCCTAATGTTCTTTTTCTTTTGTCTCGATCTGTAACACGTAGCCGAGTTTTTAAGTCCTAACCGTTACAGATCGAGACAAACGGAATAGGCCGGGTCAAAAATCTCAATCTGCAACATCTGGTTGGTGGTTTCACCCCTACCTGTTACAGGCTGAGACGATTTGATAGTGGAATCCTCATTTGCGCGTCATATCGCGTAGCGCTGACGCGCTGGTTTCCACAATGACAGGAGGTAAAAGTCCTCCCGCATCGCCTGTTGGCAATCCCGTAGCGTTAGCTAGCAAATGACCTGCGTGTGTTCCTCGATGGCGGCACGATCCTCGGCGGTAATACCCGGCTCGCACACCACGGCGTCCAGGCTGTCCAGGCGGCAGAAAGTGTAGAAGTCGCGTTTGCCGATCTTGCTGGAGTCGGCGATCAGATAGCGCGAGTCGGCCTTGCTAAAGGCGAGCTGCTGGATACGGCCCTCGTCCATGTTGGACGTAGATACGTCACCGTCCAAGATGCCGTTGGCGCCGATAAACGCCGCGTCGATGCCCAATGCACGCAGGGTATCCTCGGCCGTTGGTCCCACAAAAGCGGCGGTGCGGCGACGGTACATACCGCCTACCAGGCACAGGTCACAGTCCTCGCGCGCCTCGAGCAGGTTAAAGACCGAAAGCGAGTTAGTCACGATGCGTAAGCGAAACGCCGGCAGCATCGAGGCCATCTGCTCAACCGTGGTGCCCGTGCCCAAAAAGATGGTCGAGCCTTCCTCGATAAGCTCCACGGCGCGGCGCGCGATCTGCAACTTTTCCTCGGCATGCTTGGTGCGCTTTTCGCTGTGCGAATACTCATGGCGCAGCATAGCGTGTGGACGGCCCTGCGCACTGCGGGCTCCGCCGTGCACGCGCTCGATCTCGCCCAGGCTCGCAAGCTCCTCAAGGTCACGGCGGATCGTCATATCCGAGACACCTAACGCATCCGAAATCTCCTTGACCGAGACCGTGCCCTGCTCTTCGAGCAGCTGCCGAACCTTATCCTGTCGCTCCGCTTTAATCACGATGAGTCCTCGCTGTTCCACGCTCACGTCAATTCAAACAATAACGAACAAATTGTATCAGACTCACGCGCGTCAGAAATGAACGCCCGCACAGCTCCAATCATCACTTTTTTGAGAAAAATACCCCCTGCTTTAGTGGGGTGTAGTGATAATCTCGCCTGTTCGCGCTACAGTTTGTCGGAAATACCTCGATGTTAGGAACCAAATGATCACTTCCGAGCTTTTCGGCACCGCGCCGTGCGGTACCCCCGTTCATCGTTACACCCTCAACGGGCCCGAGATCTGCGTTCGCATTATGGACTATGGCGCCACCGTGTTGGGCATCGACGTGCCCGACATCCCCGGCAACGTGCGCGATGTGGTGCTGGGCTTCGATAAGCTCGAGGATTACTTTGACAACCCCGCCTGCTTTGGTGCGACCATCGGACCTGTGGCCAACCGCACTGCAGGTGCCACGATCACCATCGCCGGCACGGACTGGCATATGCCCGCCAACGAGGGCACCAACAACCTGCACAGCGATCTTGAGCATGGTCTGCACAAGCGCGTATGGGACGTTAAGCTCGACGAGGTCCACAATGCCGTGCGCATGACCACCTCGCTTGAGGACGGTGAGCTGGGCCTTCCCGGCAACCGCACCTTTACGGCTGTGTTTACCGTGACGTGCACCGGCCACTTCCGTATCGAATACGGCTGCGAGAGCGACCGCGCCACGTACGTGTCCATGACCAACCACACGTACTTTAACCTTGCCGGCCATAACGCCGGAATGGACTGTGAGCACTTCTTTGTTGCTAACGCTGCCCACTACCTGCCCATCAACGAGCAGAATATCCCCACCGGAGAGATCGCTCCGGTCGAGGGCACGCCGTTTGACTTCCGTGAGCTGCGCCCCGTCGCGCCCGGCATGGAAGCCGACGATCCGCAGATTAAGCAGGCCCGTGGCTACGACCACTGCCTGTGCATCGATGGCTATCAGTACGGCCGTAATCTGCGCCGCGCGATACACGTCGAGGAGATGTGGACCGGCCGTGAGCTGGACTATTACACCACTGCCCCGGGCGTGCAGCTCTACACCGGCAACTGGCTGGGCGACGAACACGCCAAAGACGATGCCAACTATAGCTGGGGCGCCGGCTTTGCCCTCGAGGCAGAGATGTACCCCGACACGCCGCACCAGCCGCTGTTCCCGCAGGGCATTGTGGGCCCGGGTCACCCATACAGCAATGTGATCGAATACCACTTTATGAGGCACTAGGCCCACAACGCGACATATTGCACAGCAACGCCCGCCGGCACCACCGCCGACGGGCGTTTTTTCATCTTTTGGGCTCAATTTCGCTGTGACTGTATGAGTGACATATCAAAACTATGCCCATTTACTACGTTTAGCCCGGGATGCTCGACCATGCACCGGTTTTTGCTAAATTCGCGAGCCGCCTACCTGCGGTTTTGTTTTTCTCAAATTCGACATGCTCGGCGATAGCCGATCAAACGTAGTAAATGGGCATTGTTTTTGACAGGCAGCATCGCACGCGTCCCTCGCAAGGGCAAAATGATTCGTTTTTCTCCGTCCCCAAGGGATCAGTTGAACAGATTGCCGATGGGGTCGGGATTGGAGCTGGGGAGATAGCGGATTTCTAGTTCTATGCCGAGCTTTTGCAGCTCTTTGAAGGTGGCGACATCTTCGCCGTCTACGGCGACTGCGGGCGTTATGGGGTGCTTGCCCTCCCCTGCCTGCATATGGCCAATGCTGATCTTGGTGATCGGCACGCCACCCTTAACCAGCGCGAGTGCATCGGCGGGTGAGGCCACCATGATCAGAATCAATTGGCGCGGCGTCGCGGTGTTGATAATGTCGATGGTCTTTTGCACCGAGAAGAACCGTGTCCAGACGCCATCGGGCGTGGCCACCCTCATAGGGGCCCACTTGCGAGCGTCCGCCGCGATCTCATCGTTGACGATTAAGACAAGGTTGGAACCCACGGCTTCGTTCCACAGCTCAACGTCTTGCCCGTAAATGAAACGGTCATCGATACGCGTGAGAAGGATCTTGGGTTGAGCCATGGCTGCCCCATTCTCTTTGAGACCCGTAAGAGCAAGACATCACGTCTCCAATATTAGTGCATTTAAAGTGAGAAAAGCCGTCAGAACCCTTGCGCGGATGTGCGATGTCCCGTATCATAGACAGCCGTTGACGCCTCAGTTGCGTCATCACATGGCCGCCAGCGTAGCTCAGTTGGTAGAGCACCGCTCTCGTAAAGCGGGGGTCACCGGTTCGAGCCCGGTCGCTGGCTCCATTGCACAAGATAGCCGCCTTCGGGCGGCTTTTTTGTTGCCGATTTATCGCACAATGCCAATCCAAGCACAACGCCGCCGGCAACTCCCCTACTCAACAACAAGCCCCGCCAGCCGCAATCCCCAAAGGAACCGCGATCAGCGGGGCCTAAGCGCGCTCCTCCAAAGGAAAACGCTCACAACACGAACAGCTCAGCCGAGCAGCTCGTTACTCCTCCCAGTAAGCGTCTGCAAGCAGCTTAAAGCAGATCTTCTTGACCGGCTGCGCGCCATCGCCCGGGAACTCGAGCGTGGGCATGTGAGGCTCGCCGGCAACGAACAGCGCAAACTTGTCGTCAGCAAGATCGCCGGCGATCGAAGCGTCGGAATCGACCAGATCGTAGTCGTCCTTCTCGTCAAACTCCTGGACCAGCGTCAGGCTGCCCGTGGCGACCTTAAAGGCCTCGCGACCCTCGACGTCGATCTGCAGGTCGTGATAGCGCTGATGCGTCTCGTAGTGAGCCTCGGCCTCGGGACGCGTCGTGGGAGCCATGACGTTCGCAAAGACCTTGTCGCCCAGAATCGGATGGCTGCCGACCTCGAGCTCCGCCGGGTCGTTCTCCTCGAGCCAGTCGATCAGCACGTCGAGGCCCTTGAGCATTCCGCGATATTCCTCGATATCGCCTAATGCACCGTAAATCATCTAAATCCCCTTTCGGATCGTTTCCTTGGCGGCTACTCGATAAACGCGTTACCGACGCTGTTGCCGCCCACATACGTCTCGACCAGGGTAAGGTCGGGATTGAACACGACAACGTCGGCGTCGCGCCCCGACATAATGCTATCGCACTTGTCGTCGACATGAGCTAGCAAGCGATGCCGGGGCCGACGCCCAAGCTCCTACAGCTCGGTCACGACAACGCCGTTGTAGACCTCGTCCCAACGGTCCATGACCAGATGGCCGGTCATAGGATCCATGGCGTTGAGCTTGCCGCAAGTGTTGGCGGTACGCAGCACCGTCTCGTCGTCTGCGCCAGCAGCGATGGCATGCGCGAAGCCTGCGATAGTGGAGTCACCAGAGCCCGTTGCGTTAACGGCCGGGATATCGGGCGTCTTTGCGCGGAACGCACGGCCATTGTGGAAGCCAACGGAGCCGGCAGCGCCCATGGACACGACGACCCAGGGGATATCGGAGAAGCGGGCATCAGAGGCGAGCGCGGCGCGGAGCTCGTCCACATCGTCGGTGGTAAAGCTCGTGCCCAGAAGGCCGTTGATCTCGGTCAGGTTAGGCTTGACCAGCTCGGGCTTAATTTCGGACTTAAGGGCGGCCTCAAGCGAAGCACCCGAGGTATCGAGCAGCACCTTGGCGCCGGCGTTCTCGGCAATGCCCGTAATCTTGGCATAGTAGTCTGCCTCGACACCGCGGGGCAGCGAACCCGAAATGGTGACGACGTCGGCCTTGCCCGCAAGCTCGGTAAACTTGGCGGTAAAGGCATCGAGCTCCTCGGGGGCAATTGTCGGGCCACTCTCGAGCAGCTCGGTCTGGTTGCCGGCGTGGAGGATGTTGAGGCAAATGCGAGTCTCGCCCTTGATGGGCACAAAGTCGTTGTTAATACCGTTGGCGTCCATGAGCTCAGCCATGTAGGCGCCCATGTGGCCGCCGAGTAGACCGGTTGCCACAACGTCGTCGCCCAGCTGACCCAGCACACGGGCCACGTTGAGGCCCTTGCCGCCGGCGGTCTTTTCGGGCGTCACGCGGTTGACGTCGTCGATAATGAGCTCATCGAGCTGATAGCGCGTATCGACAGACGGGTTCATCGTAACGGTGAGGATCATTTTTAGCTCCTTATCTCGCAGGCTCCTTATGCCTCGCGATACGAGTCGACAAAACGGAATTACAGAATCTCAATCGTGAACGAGCGGACGATGTTCTCCTTGGGCTTGGCGACAAGGCAGCCGCGCTTATGCTCAAGTACGTCGTCCTCATCGGAGCAGGTCGAGAGGCCGCCCCAAGGCTCAACTGCCACAAAATCGCCCTCGTGCTTACTCCACACAATGAGATACGGGAAGCCCTCGAAGCTCAGGCGAACGCCCTTGTCCTCCCCCTTCTTAGAAAGCGTGACCTGGCGGCTCTCGAGCACGTCAAAGATGGTCTCCGCAAAATCGAAGAGCTCGTGCGACAGGGGCAGCGTCTTTCCCACCATGGGGTTCTTGGAACGGTTTGCCACGTCAATCAATCCGGTCGAGGGCACGGCGGTGCAAAGCTCCGCAGCCTCGTCTTTCTCAAAGCGCAGCTCGTAGTCCGTATAGGCCTCGCCCTCATCGAGCGGACACCTGAAGCCGGGATGACCGCCGATAAAGAACGGCATGTCCTCGGTTCCCTCGTTGGTCACCTCATAGGAGACGCGCACGGCGGTATCCTCGAGCGCATAACGAGCGACAAGCTTAAACGGATACGGATAATCACTCAGCAATGCGGCGTTATCCTCCGAAGCCAGGCACATCGCCAGCTCGTTCTCGCCTTGGCTCAACAGCTTCCACTCCTGTTTGCGCGCAAACCCGTGGCGAGCGAGCTTTACATGATGCCCGGCAAATGTCATGGCGCTGTTGTCGCGCAAGCCTCCGCAAATCGGGAAGCAAATCGGTGCCTGGCCGGACCACACGGCGGGATCACCCTGCCACAAATACTCGCGTCCGTCAGCCTCAATCGAGGTAAACGAGCCGCCGGCCGTGGAAACCTTGATAGAAATCGAATCGTTGGAAAGAGCGTATTCCATTATCCATCCTTTCGAACAACTGCTTTTTGCTCGCAAGAACCCGTCTCGGCCCTGACCAAAGGACAAACCCGCACGTTCATCGATGCGTCCGGTATCCCCGCCATGTAACGGGGTACCATACAGACATTGATGCAATTACAGCTGAAAGGCCTTCTTATGCGAACCATCATCCTCTACGCCTCGCGCCATCACGGCAATACGAAAAAGCTCGTGGACGCCATCGTCGAGGCGCACCCCGAGATCGATACCCTCGACGTGAAGTCACTCGGCAAAAACGAGTACCCCAACCTGCACGAATATCATCTAATCGGCGTCGCCACGGGCATCTATTACTCCGAGATCGACAAAGATATGGCACGCGTGCTCACCAATGTGCTGCAGCCGCAAGACAAGGTGTTTGGCCTTATGACCTACGGTGGCAAAAACAAGTGGTACGGCAAGGATATCGATGGCATCTGCCGCATGAAGCAGGCCATCTTTATGGGTGTCTACGGCTGCCCCGGTTTTGATACGTGGGGGCCGTTCAAGCTCGCCGGCGGTGTCCAAAAGGGACACCCGACCGCCGAGGAAATTAAGGGCGCCGTCGACTTCTTCGACAAGATCGAAGACGAGTATGGCGACATCATCGTCGAAGAGTACGCCAAGCGCGAGAAGCGCCTAGCATACGAGAAGGAGCATCCTGCAGGAGGCCTGGTGGCCGGCGTTAAGCGCACGGCAAAGAAGATCGCTAACAAGCTGTAACTGTGAAGGTGCTTTTGAGCGTTCAACCCATACGGCGGGTCCGAGCAGATTCGGGCCCGCCGCCTTTTTCTATCGTTACTCGGTAAAGGCGTTGCCGACGCTCTGGCCGCCAACATACGTCTCGACGAGGGTAAGCTCATGGTCGAACACGACAAAGTCGGCATCGCGACCCGGCATGATGCTGCCGCACTTATCCTCGATGTGCGCGGAGCGTGCCGGCACCTCGGTTGCCATGCGAATGGCGATATCGGCGCTGGCGATGCCCCAGTCAACGATGTTCTTGACGCCCTGGGCAAGCGTGAGCACCGAGCCGGCAATGCTCTTGCCGTCGGCGAGCCAGCACAGGTTGTCCTTCATGATGACGTCCATACCACCACTGGTGTAGCTGCCCTCGGGCATGCCACCGCAACCCAGACAGTCGGTGATGAGCACCGTGTGCTGCCAGCCCTTTGCCTGCAGCAGCGCCTTGATGGCGGCAGGGTTTACGTGCTTGCCGTCACAGATGATCTCGGCGTAGGTCTCGGGCGTGGACATGGCGGCGCCCACGACACCGGGCTCACGGTGATGCAGCCCGCGCTGACCGTTATAGGTATGCGTAAAGCAGCTGGCACCGGCGTTGATGGCGGCGATGCACTCATCGTAGGTGGCGTCGGAGTGACCGATGCTGGTCACCACACCCTTGGCATTCAGAGCAGCCGCATAAGCAGCGGCACCGTCGCGCTCGGCCGCCATGGCGCTCTTAACGATGCGACCACCCGCAGCCTCCTGCCACTGATCGAAGACCTCCTCGGAGGGATCGATCAGGTAAGCGGGGTTCTGCGCACCCACGTGCTTCATGGTAAAGAAGGGGCCTTCCAGGTAGATGCCCTGAATGCGGGCACCGCAGAAGTCGGGGCCGCGACCCTCGTCCGCCTGAGCGATGGCGGCGCAGGCGTCCTTGATCTGCTCGACGCCATCGGTGAACGTCGTGGGCAGCCAGCTGGTGGTACCGCGACGGGCGAGCTCGGTCGAGCTGATATCGATGCCCTCGGGATCGTTATCGGTAGTTGAGTGGTTGTAGAAGCCATGGATGTGAGTATCGACCATACCCGGTGCGACCCACGATCCCGTGTAGTCCTTAATCTCGCAAGAGGGCTCGTCGGCCTGCCAGGCGCCAAAGACGCCATCCTCGACCATAAGATAGCCGCCCAGTTGCGGGCCTGCCGGCAAGAAGAACTTGTCAGCCTTAATTGCGTACGTGCTCATATGCACTCCTCGCTTCTAAAGCAGTTGACTGTGGTGATGCTTATACCCAGCTCACGTAAAACAAAAAGCGCCCGCCCGCCGTTATGAGCGGACGGGCGCCCTTACAGGGGGACGCAATTAAGCGGTGAAGGGGTGAATCGTCACGCCCTTAACCACGCGGTTGACCGTGCCAGTGGGGCTCGGCGTGTCGGGCGTGTTGCCCACGCGCACGGAGTTGAGCAGGCTGATAGCCTGGGCAAACATCACGAACGGCAGAGCAAGGTAGCCCTCGGGAAGTGCCTCGTAGCCCTTAAAGGTGAAGGACTCGCCCTCGTAGACGGTGGCACCTTCCTGCTGAACGGCGATGGTGTGCTGAGCGATTTCGTCGCCACCGATCTCGTTGAGGATGTCGATGTCGTACTGACGGGTGTAGGCGTCGTTGTTGACGAACACGAAGACGAGCGTCTTATCGTCGACGAAGGACTTAGGTCCGTGACGATAGCCCATGGAGGTATCGTAGGAAGTAGCGACCAGACCGTGAGCGAGCTCAAGGATCTTGAGCTGGCTCTCCTGGGCAAGGCCACCGAAGGAGCCAGAACCCAAGTAGGTCACGCGGTTGAAGTCGCCAGCCAGGTAATCGGCGATCTCGGGCTCACGGGAGATGACCTCCTCGCCCATCTTGGCGATGGTCTCGACCCACTCGGCCTTCTGCTCGTCAGAGGCAGTGTCAAAAATAAGGGTGGAGAGCAGGGTCATGCAGGAATAAGAACCGGTCATGGCGAAGCCCTTGTCGTTGGCGCGCGGAATGAGCAGCGTCAGCGCGTTGGGATCATCGGCAGACTCGACGGCGAGCTTGCCCTCGGGAGCGCAGGTGATGTTGAGGAACTTGACGTTGTGGACGAGCTCCTTGGCAACGGCAACGGCGGCAAGGCTCTCGGGGCTGTTGCCAGAGCGGGCAAAGGAAACCACGAGCGTGGGATCCTCGGCGCGCAGGAAGTCGCGCGGGGCGCTCACGATGTCGGTCGTGGCGATGGGCTTAAAGTCGTAGAGATCAGTGTTGCCAGCGTGACGCAGGTACGGGGCGCAGGTATCGCCAACGTAGTCGGACGTACCGGCACCGGTGAAGACAACGGACAGACGACCCTCGCCCATAGCGCGAGCCTCGGCCAGGAAGGCCTCGATGGCCTCCTTGTTCTCGCGATAGATGTTGAGCGTATCACGCCAAAGCTCGGGCTGCTGAGCAATCTCGGCCGTGGTGATCTGGGCGCCGAGCTCGGTGAGCTCCTCGACACTCTTCTCGAACATTTCTAATACCTCTCTCTAGAAGTAATCCTCTGACGTGCAATTATACACTTCGGTTGGTTATCTGGTAGTAACCAGTTAAATGCAAAGAATCACCATATGGAAACGATGCGAGCACTAGTTACTGCGCTGGTGGTAAACCTTGTATTTAAACTGATCGGCACGAGCAACCGAGAGTGTGTACTCCACTACCTCGTTTGACTCGTTATACGTAGTCCTGACCAAATCGAGCACAGGCGAGCCCTCGACAATTCCCAAAAGATGGGCATCGGTGGGACGGGCTATGCTCGCATAGAACTCCTCTTCGGCCACGCGAATCTTTTGCTGAAAGTCCTGCTCAATCACATCGTAAAGCGGCTTACGCTCCAGCAGCGGTCGCTTTAGGGACAGAAATTGACGAACCGGTAGATAGCTGCGTTCGACCATCATGGGCATGTTGTCGGCAGAGCGAAGGCGCTTGAGCTTAAAAATGCGATCACCGATGCGCAATCCCATATGCTCGGCCAGATTCTTATCGGCCTCCATCTCGCAAAACTCGAGAATCGTGGTCTCGGGTTCTCGACCCATCGCGCGCATCTGCTCGGTAAAGCTGTAGGACTGCATAAGATTGGTTGCTTTTGCCGAACGGTCGGTCACAAAGGTACCGCGACCGTGCTGCCGAACCACCAGTCCTAAACGCTCCAGTTCCTGCAGAGCCAGGCGTACCGTAGTGCGCGAGAGACCATAGCGCTCCGAAAGTTCGCGCTCGGAAGGAATCATGTCACCGGCGCGATATTCATGGTCAATCTTTTCGGTCAGAATATCGACCAGCTGATCGTACAGCGGTTGCTTACGCGCTCCGATCGCCATCCTATCCTCCCTTTTGCTCGAATTCGGCTAACTACCTAGGGTGTTATGCATTATCTGTCTGCCACACCCGAATCATTAAGAAAACAAAAGCCGCGCGCTCTTTCGAGCACGCGGCTTTTAACATACACATGGCTTAAGGGGTCGGGGTGTGAGCCGCGTAGGGACACACCCCTCAAGCTAGAGCCTTACCAGATGCTCGGCCAGAGACCAAGCGGGCCAGCGCCCAGGATGCCAAGGACGAAGAGCAGGAGAATGCCCTTGGTCGGGGTCCAGCTGTGCTTAGCGAACATGTAGTAAAGCAGCAGCGTAAGCATAAGCGGGACGAGCTTCGGGACGATGGTGTTGAGGGTGTCGGCAACAGAGAAGTTGACCGGATCCTCGGTAACGGTGCCGTAGGTCACGGACTCCATGCCGTTACCCAGATCGGTGACGCCGCACTCGACAGCGTTGCCGTCGGCATCGGAAGCGGTAAGGGCGTTGCCGTCCTTATCGGTCATGGCGATGGTACCGGCCTCAGCGGTCTCGGTATCGATGCCCTCCATACCGGTGAAGTTCTCGGCCTCCTTCTCGGAGACGATCACGGTAGTAGCGGAGAGACCACGGGTGGTGCCGTTGGGGATCTGGAGGTTGATCTGGGTGCCACCCATGGTGACGACCAGGCAACCGACGACGAAGACGCCCATGATGGAAGCGGCACGCGTGAAGGCCTGCATGTTGGCGGTCAGAGCGTCAATAGCGCTGGTGCCAAGCTTGTAGGACCAGTTCATGAGCCAGAAGCGCAGAGCGAACTGGACGACGTTGAAGATCACCAGGAAGATGATCGGTGCAGCGGCGTTGCCGTTGATGGCCATGTTGGAGGTGATGCCGGCCGTGATAGGCACGAGCGTCAGCCAGAACAGGGCGTCACCGATACCACCGAGCGGGCCCATTGCGGCGACGCGGACGGCGCGGATCGTGGGGATGTCAACCTTGTTCTGCTCGAGCGAAAGCACGATGCCCATAACAAAGGTGACAAGGAACGGGTGGGTGTTGAAGAACTCCAGGTTGTGGCTCATGGAAGCCGCGAGGTCGTTCTTGTTGGTGTGGATCTTCTCCAGACCGGGGATGATGGAGTAGAGCCAGCCAGCGGCCTGCATGCGCTCGTAGTTGAACGATGCCTGCAGGAAGCAGGAGCGCCAAGCCATCTTGTTGAGGGTCTTCTGGTCGAGCTGCGGAGCAGGAGTGAGATCCTCGTAGTGCTCCGGGATCACATACTCATTAGATGCCATCTTCGAAGTCACCTCCGTCAGAAACAGCTGCACCCTTCAGCTCGGTCTGCTGCTGGAAGTCCCAGAAAGCGATGCCGAAGCCGATGAGAGCGAGGATGAGCAGAGCAGGGGTTGCCAGCGAATCGTTGGCAACGGTGATGAGCGCGAGGCCAAAGCCCATGAGGAAGAAGCCCCACATATCGCGGTTCATCATAACCTTGAGCAGGACGGCGAAGCCGACGAAGCGCATCATGCCGCCTGCAGCGGACAGACCGGTCTGCAGCCAAGTCGGGATGGCGGAAGCGATGGTCTGACCAATGGTAGCGCCAGCGATGAAGAACAGGGTGACGACGACAGCGAAGATCAGGCCGAGCAGAGCCATGGCGAAGTAGTTCAGGCGCTCGATGCCCTTGGTGTCCGCGTTGTGAGCCATGTTATCGGCCGTGGACATAAGCGGGGACATAAGCGTGAAGACCAGGGTAACGCCGAGCTGGCCAAGCAGAGCGAACGGAATGGCGAGACCGACTGCCGCGTTGGGCTCGAGGCCCGTGGCGATAGCGAGAATGGCTGCCATGATGCCGCCGATGACGGCGTTAGGCGGCTGAGCGCCTCCGATCGGCATGTTGCCGATCGTCATGAGCTGATAGGTACCACCCACGAGAAGACCGGTGTTGAGGTCGCCAAGGATAAGACCGATGACGGCGCCGGTGACGATGGGCTGATAGAGAGACTCGAGGAAGTCAAACTGGTCGATTGCCGCGATGAACGTGACGACGAAGACCAGAGCGATCTGGATGATCGAGTATTCCATCTTGCTCCTCCTTTCAAAATGTATGTACGCACTTTGGATTTCACGTACAGAACGTCAGGGTTTCACTCCTGACAACGTGGATCACGAGGATTACGAGAAGAGCTTGCTCGTGTCCTCAACAGGCGTGCTCGGAACGCGCCTGATCTCCAACTCCACCCCCAATTCCTGCAGCTCTTTAAACGCAGCGACATCCTCGTCGTTAACTGCGACGGAGGTGGCGACTTGGCGCTTTCCTTCCGACATGTGCATGTTGCCGATGTTTACCTTCTTTATAGGCACACCGCCCTTGACGAGCGTAAGCACGTCTTCCGGTGTTTCGGCCACGATGAAGATCTTCTGGCGCGGGCTCGCCTTGCCAATGACGTCGATGGTCTTCTGCAGAGAGAAGAAACGCGTAGCGACGCCGGCGGGAGCGGCCATCTTCATGAGGTTCTGGCGCATGGTGTTGGACGCCACGTCGTCGTTGGCGACGAGGATGAGGTTGGAGCCCAGGGTGGAGTTCCACTGGGTGGCAACCTGACCATGAACCAGTCGGTTATCGATGCGGGTAAGAAGAATGTTGGGTTCTGCCATGTTGATCAGCTTCCTTTCGTTATTTGCTGACGACAGTTACTTGATCTCCTGAATCGCGTAACGCGAAACATCTACGACGGCTCCGGATCGGACTTTGATCTGGACCTTCTCGCCTTCGATGCCTTTGACGGTTCCGTAGATACCGCCGGCGAAAAGAACCTCTTGACCCGGCTTGAGCTCGGTGTGCAGCTCCTTGAAGTACTTCTGCTTCTTCTTCATGTTGATTTGCGACCAGATGGTGTAAATCAAGCCCATGATGACAAGCAGGCCTAAAAGGGCGACCGAGGAGCTCAGGACGTTGGCTCCGAAATCGGCCATTAGATGCCGTCCTCGTCGCCGAAGATATCCTCTTCGTCGGAGCCGGCAACGGATGCGACCGTCTGGGCGGTGATGCCCGTCTGGCCAACGGTCACGGCCTGCTCGCCAAGCTCGGCGAGCGTGGCGTTGCCGCGGAGGAACAGAAGCTCAATAACCATGGGAAGGTTGGTGCCGGTCAGAACCTCGACGTTGTCGACATCCTGGGCAATCATCATCGCCTGGTTGAACGGGGTGCCACCAAGCAGGTCGGTAAAGACGAGCACGCCATCGCACTCCTCGCGCATGGCGGTAATAGCGGCGCGGAGATCCTCACCGTAGGAAGCAGCCTGGTCGCCCTCAAAAGGAACGACGGTAAAAGCGGGCTGGTCGCCAGCAACCATAGCGATAGCGCTTGCGAGGCCGGGTGCGAACTGTCCATGACCGGTAAGAATAAAGCCAACCATTCAAATTTCCCTTCCGAAGGTGTGTACGATCTGAGTCCGATGATTTTCGGAAGCCAGCGGGCGCTCGCCCTTAAAGCTTCTTAGAAAGCGTACTTTGAAGACCAGTGGTTTCTAAACTGGTAGTAACCACGTGACGTGTTGTTGTCACTATATCACCCCAGAAGAGGTCGCTTTCGTTGATTCATACGGTAAAACGTTTTTGCACCGCTCACGGTGATAAATCGACCGTTTACCGGTCGTTAACAATTCTACCTGCGGTTTTGAAACCGTTCCGAAATGCTTTGGCAAAAGATCGGATCTTTTCCTGTGTCTAAACAACGCAGGGCGGCTAAAAATAGCGTGTAGAAAAATTGCAGGTCATTGTGAAGATATGTGAATTGGTCTTTTTGACTTAATACCAGTTAGAACCAGTTTTGAGATTATCGGTGAACGGTAGTTTTCGACCGTTCACCGGTCACTTGCAATCGTTTGCAGTTGTTTTCCCAGATGAATTAGGGAAACGCGATGGAACGCTTGCGCGGGCGCGAGGCCTATCCTATTGATTTCGGCAACAAAAAGCCCGCCAGAACGTTGTGAACTGCGCCCCAAATCTTGGACGCCCTAAATAGCGACTAGGCCGCAAGGGCC
>ERZ827522.1828-NODE-1828-length-16635-cov-4.591556_pt1 | contig 16635 bp, 21 predicted proteins | sample MGYA00519580_ERZ827522 | MGnify/ENA primary metagenome ERZ827522 (study PRJEB31778, sample SAMEA3449340) | human gut metagenome | biome: human gut; feature: human-associated habitat; material: faeces | place: United Kingdom | collected 2010/2012 ... | reverse complement strand
CTGCCGTTTTTTATTGCTCTTGCGCGCGGATGAGATTCTTGTAGAAATCGACCGCGCCTGGCAGGCAGCTGTACTCGATGTTCTCATTGATGCCATGCATGCCCTTCATCTGCTCCGGGCCGTAGATCACGGGGGCGAAGCGCACGCAGCTGTCGCAGATCTCCTGATAGAAGTGTGCATCCGTCGCGCCGGTCATGACATAGGGGCTGACGGGCAGGCCGGGGAACGTCTCGCCGATGACCCGCTCCACCTGGCGGAACGCCTCGCCGTGGATGTCCACGGGCTCGGAGTAGTCGTTCGTGTGCACGACCTCCATCTCCAGACCGTGCTTTTCGGCGAGCCGGCGGATGATGGCAAGGCTCTCCTGCTCGCCCTGATGCGGGATGAAGCGCATGTTCGCACCCAGCGTCGCCTCCTGCGGCAGGACGTTGTACGCGTCCGAGCCGGACTGCATCGTGAACGCGATCGTCGTGCGCAGCATGGCCCCCGCCTGCGCCGACACGCGCGGCAGCACGACCTTCATCAGCGGGGCAAACAGCCAGAGGTTGCCCATCACGAGCCGCAGGCCGAACGGTGCATACGGCGCCAGACGCGTGAACATGGCCGTGACCTCGGGCAGGAACTTCTTGCGAAACGGCGCGTGCTTTTCCACATCCGTCACGAACGCGGACAGGCGCGCGATGGGGGTGTTCGCCGTCGGGGCGCTGGCGTGACCGCCGGTGCTGCGGGCGGTGAACTTCACGTCCGCCTTGCCCTTTTCGAACACGCCGACCATGGCGAAGTTGCCGGGGATGCCGCCGATCGGCTCGGTGATGATGCCGCCGCCCTCATCGCAGACGAGAAACGGCCGCACGCCGCGGCGCTTGAGCTCGGCGACGAGCTTCGGCGCGCCGTCGCCCGCCCACTCTTCCGTGCAGGACGAGGCGATGTAGACATCGTTGGCCGGCTCGTATCCGGCGGCGAGCAGCTCCTCGACCGCCTGGAAAAACGCCATGACCGAGCACTTGGTGTCCGACGCGCCGCGGCCCCAGACCTTGCCGTCGGCAATGTCGCCGGAAAACGGCGCATGCGTCCACGTGCCCTCGGCGGGCACGACATCCTGATGGCTCATGAGCACGATCGGACGGTCGTGCGCCCGGCCCGGCCAGTAATAGAGCAGATTGCCGTCAATGTCCGTGCGCGCGAGCTTTTCATGCACAAGCGGGAAGAGCTCGGCCAGCAGGGCATGGAAACGCTCGAACTTTTCCGGCTCACGGACATTGGCGTGCGACGTGGTGTCGCACCGGATCATGGCCGAGAGCTTCTCGGCGTAGGCCATGGCGCGGTCGGGATCCGGCTGCGGCTGATAGGCGGACGTTTTTCGCGGTGTGAGCGCAGCGTGCACCACAGCTGCCCCCAGCGGGGCCAGCGGTGCGAGCGCGAGATAACCGGGACGGAATTTCATTTGACATCTGCCTCCTTTTTCTGCTTGCGGTATATGCTGTAGGCAATGCCGATGGCCAATGCGCCGCTCGGAATGATCATGAAGCTCGTGGAACCCGTCAGCGACGGGACGAGCATGAACAGCAGGCTCATCACGACCAGCGGAGCGACGGCGACCTGCACGTTCTTGCGGAAGTACTGATACGCCATCGCGCCGAAGAGCGCCGGGACAACGTTGGCAAACGCCGGCTGGAGCACGGGGCTCTGCAGTACGGGCTGCAGCGGCACGAGCAGCGCCACGCCGAGCGCGAGCACGACGATGGTCACGAGCGAGCTCGTCGCGATCGAGAGCGTCGAGATGATCTCGTTTTCGGCCGTGCCGGTCTTGGTGCCGACGATATCGCGCGCGTTGACCGCGCACGGGATCTTCATATTGATGAGGTTGCCGGTGATGAAGGCGAGGTAGCCGCCGCCGGCGCCGAGCATGGGCGTGTAGATGAGAAACTCCGCCACACTGCTGACCGTCCACACGAGGCCGACGGACAAAAAGCCCTTGGCCACGGCGCCCATATCGGGCATGGCGCCGAGGAACGTGCCGATGAGAAACGGCGCGCCGACGAGCAGCACGAGCGTGACCGCGCTCACGATGCGGCCGAGGACGTGCGTCCGGCGGTTGAACTGTTCGAGATATGCTTTGCGTTCGGTTTCGTTCATGATGTCCCCTCCTTACAGCCGCACGAGCACGGCCGCCGCCATGCCGATGAGCATACTGCCGGCGATGGAGAAGCTCTCCAGCCAGGCCATGTTCTTTTTCTCCGCCAGATACACGAACAGCGCCATCACCGCCGCCGACACGGCCACGACGATCAGCGGCGTCCAGTCGCCGGTGCAGGTGAACAGCCCCTCGCCGGACACGAACGCGCCGATGTAGCTGCCGATGTACGCGCACACAAGGCCGATGAACATGGCCGTCATGGCGCTGTCGCCAAAGCCGACGCCGGAGGCAGACCTGGCCCCGTCGTTGCCAAGGCGCTTGAGGTAGCGCTTATTGAAGAAGATCGACAGGATCATGCCCCACATGATGCAGATGCTCATAAGCAGGGCGATCGTCGTGAAGCCCTGCGGCGTCATCTCGGCGGCGGACAGGGCGTGCATGCCGACCTGCTCGGCTGCGGCCTGGGCGACCTGCGTCTCATAGTGCAGCGCGCCGATGACGGACAGGCGCAGCCACGGCCACGGCGTGCCGAGGCTGCCGGACAGGGCGATGACGCCGAACAGGATGCCCACGCTCGGCAGGACCGAGAACGTGGCGCTCGACGTGATGGCGCGCTTCATGCGCGCGGGGTCAATGCCGATGGCAAGACCCGCGCGGTAAGAACGCACGAGGAAAATGACGCACACCACTGCAACGAATGCGATGATGCCGCCGCAGATCGCATACATGGGTACGCTGTTGAGCTGGGCTAAGATGTTGTTCATAGACGTTTCTCCTCTCCGGCAGGTGCCGGTCTCTATATGGAAAAACCCGCATGGCAGCGCCATGCGGGCTTTTCACAGCTTATTGCGCGCCACCGACCGGCCCGGACACGGCCGGGCGGATGTTGGATGCGGTCAGATAGGACTGGAACAGCAGCATGCCCGCGATGGCCGCCAGCATGAGCTGCTGCCCGCCGGTGCGGTCATCCGGCAGTGCCGTGATGCACAAAAAGGCCGCAAACTGGCTCCAGAAAATGCTCCGGGTCGCCTTCGGGCGGCCGTAGGCAAAGCCGGCGAGCTCATAAAACGCGATGAGCGCGGCACACAGCGCCAGGATCTCGACCGCATAGGCGGAGATGGTGGGGTTGATGATGTTGACCTTATAGCTCACGATCAGCCAGAACACAAGCAGCACGATCGGCATGGACGCACACACGACGGTGCCGGAGGTTGTCTCCCCGTCCCCGATCGAGAGCATCTGCCAGATAAACGCCGCCCCCGTCACGATCGTGAGCGCAGCCAGCACCCGCTGCAGCCCGGGCGACGAGAGCGTGCCGGAGCTGATCATCAGCCAGGCGCCGCCGACCGCCAGCAGCGCGCCGAGTACGACGCCGCCGATGGTGCGCACGCGCGGCGCCGCGACAAAGGCCGCCGGAAGCGAATCCGGAAAGCTGGTGTGCGGCTGGTTTTTCATCCGGAAGCAGACCACGGCCAGCACGACCGCGGCGATGACGATCATCAGCGCGACGGCATACGGCCAGATGCTGCCGCGCACGGCGAGGCCGGTCTCAGCTTCAAAACAGACCTGATCCTGCAGCCAGCGGAAAAAGGTCCCGAACGCTGCCAGCACAGCCGTGCAGCAGCAGATTACCCAAGCATTTTTGCGCATAACAAACTACCTGTCCCAATACATATTGAATAGACTTATTTTATACTGATTTCCCCCCTGCGTCAAGGCGCAAAACGCCCCCGCAGGGCAGAAAGGAGGCGGCGCGCGTGCGCAAAGTTTTCCTGTTGTCGCTGCTGCTCGTGGTGCTCTCGCTCGTGATCCCGTTGCTCGTGGTCACGCTCAGCCCCGCGCCGGAGCCTGCGGCGCAGCCCGTCCCGTCCGTGACGGCGTCGGCCGCCGTCGCACCCGACAGCGAAACGGCCATCACGGCGCTCAGCGGCGGCGCGCTCGTCGAGACGACGATGGCCGACTGGCTGCCCGGCGTTGTGGCCGCCGAGATGCCCGCGTCCTTCGCGCCCGAGGCGCTGCGGGCGCAGGCGGTCGCCGCGCGCACGTACATCCTCCAGCGCGTGCGCGGCGGCGCGGCCAACCACCCGGAGGCCGGCGTCTGCGACCAATACACCTGCTGCTGCGCGCGCAAGGACGACGCCGCGCTGCGCGAACAATGGGGCGCAGACTACGCGCGCAACATGGCGCACATCCGCCAGGCCGTGACCGACACGGACGGGCAGTACCTCACCTACGGCGGGCAGCTCATCCGCGCGGTGTTCCACGCCTCGTCCGCCGGGGCGACCGAGAGCAGCGCCGCGCTCTGGAGCGGCGACGCGCCGTATCTCGTGAGCGTATCCTCCCCCGAGACGGCGCAGGACGTGCCGAACTACGTCTCGATGGCCGAGATCGCGGCCGACGCCGTGCGCGCGGCCGTACTCGACCGCTATCCGGACTGCGTGCTCGGCGACGACCCGGGCACATGGTTCGGCACGCCGGTGCTCGATGACAGCGGCCGCGTGTCAAGCATCCCCGTCGGCTCCGAGACGCTCACGGGCGCGCAGGTGCGCGCGCTCTTTTCCCTGCGCTCGGCGGCGTTTTCCGTCGCGTACGGCGGCGGGACGTTCACCTTCACCGTCACGGGCAGCGGCCACGGCGTCGGCATGAGCCAGTACGGCGCGAACGTCATGGCCCTGCGCGGCAGCGGGTATGCCGACATTCTCGCGCACTACTACCCCAGCACGACGCTCATCCGTGCGGAGGGGTAGACGCAAAAAAAGAGACGTTCTTTGAACGTCTCTTTTCTTTGTTTATCGTGCGTTTACTTCTGCATCGTGGCATCCGTGTACGTGTTTTCGTCCACATAATAGACCGTCACATCCGCGGTGGCCAGCAGCACGCCCTCGGCGTTGAACACTTCCGCCACGGCAAGACCGGTCGTGCGGCCTTCCTTGACGACACGGCCGTGCGCCACGAGCTTTGGCGTGTCCTTGGCCGGACGCAAGAAGTGAATACTGCTGTCGAGCGTCACGGTGATGCGCCCGCCGGTGCGCGCAGCGACGCCGGTCGCCACATCGCAGAGCGTGAAAATCAGCCCGCCGTGGGCCATGTTGAGCGGGTTCATGCCGTCCTGCGTCATTTCGACCTCCACGACGCTGGTGCCTTCGCCGACCTCGGTGACAACGACGTGATTGTGCGAATTGAAGCCTTCAAATTGATTGTAACGAAACGGATCGAGATAAATTGCCTTGTTTTCCTCCTGGGTATTTTGTGCCATGTTGGGGTACGCCTCCGTCCAGATTGCATTCAGGGGGTTATCGTACCACGTTCTCGCATTTTCGTCAAAACAATTTTTCCGTCGCGCACCTCCGCCGTTACGACATCGCCCTGCCGGAGCGTGCCGTCGAGCAGCATGCCCGCCGCCTGGTCGGCGATCGTGCTCTGGATGGCGCGGCGCAGCGGCCGCGCACCGTACACAGGGTCATACCCCGTCGCCGAGAGCGCGTCGAGCGCCGCATCCGGCACCTGCAGCTCCACGCCCGCGCGCTCCATGCGCGTGTTGACCGTGCCGAGGAGCTTTTGCGCGATCTGGCGGATGTTGGTGCGTGTGAGCTTGTGAAAGACAATGATGTCGTCCACGCGGTTGAGAAACTCCGGCCGGAACGTCTTTTTCAGGTCGGACATGACCATGCTGCGAATCTCGGCGTCCGTGCGCCCGGTGCCCTCGCCCGTCTGCTGCGTGAAGCCGAGGCTGCGGCGGCTGTCCGTGATGGCCTTCGCGCCGACGTTCGAGGTCATGACGACGACCGCGTTGCGGAAATTCACCTTCCGCCCGAGCGAATCCGTGAGCTGGCCGTCCTCCATGACCTGCAGCAGGAGGTTGAACACATCCTCGTGCGCCTTTTCGATCTCGTCGAAGAGCACGACGGAATACGGCTTGCGGCGCACCTTTTCCGTGAGCTGGCCGCCCTCCTCGTGGCCGATATAGCCCGGGGGCGAACCGATGAGCCGCGAGACGCTGTGCCGCTCCATATATTCCGACATGTCCACGCGGATGAGCGCCTTCTCGTCGCCGAAGAGCGCCTCAGCCAGCGCGCGGCAGAGCTCCGTTTTGCCGACGCCGGTCGGCCCGAGGAAGAGAAAGCTGCCGATCGGCCGGTTCGGGTCGCCGAGGCCGACGCGGCTGCGGCGGATCGCGTTCGAGACCGCGTGCACAGCCTCCTCCTGTCCGACGACGCGGCGGCGCAGCGACGTCTCCATCTGCAGCAGCTGCTTACTCTCGCTCGAGGTGATGCCCGCGACCGGGATGCCCGTCCAGAGCGAGACAATCTCGGCCACATCCTCACCCGTCACGGCGCGCACGGGGCCGGTGTGCGTCTGTTCCCACTGACTGCGCAGCTGCTCGAGCTCCATGCGCAGCTTCTGCTCGCGGTCGCGCAGGCGGGCCGCGCGCTCGAAGTCCTGCGCGCGCACGGCGCTCTCCATGTCCGCGGTCGTGTTCGTCAGCTGCATCTCCAGCGCGTGCACCCGCTCCGGCTGCACGAGCGCCTGCATGCGCACGCGCGAGGCCGCCTCGTCCACGAGGTCGATGGCCTTATCCGGCAGCCAGCGGTCGCCGATATAGCGCACGGAGAGCGTGATGGCCTTGCGCAGCGCGTCGTCCGTGATGTGCAGGCGGTGGTGCGCCTCGAGCCGCTCACGCAGGCCGCGCAGGATCAGCAGACTCTGCTCGGGCGTGGGCTCGGCAATACGCACGGGCTGAAAGCGCCGCTCGAGCGCCGCGTCCTTTTCGATATACTTGCGGTACTCCTCGAGCGTCGTCGCGCCGATGATCTGCAGCTCGTCGCGCCCGAGCGCGGGCTTGAGGATGTTCGCCGCATCGATCGCGCCCTCGGCCGAGCCCGCGCCGACGATCGTGTGCAGCTCGTCGATGAAGAGGATGACGTTGCCCGCGCGCTGCACCTCGTGCAGGACACACTTGACGCGCTCTTCAAAGTCGCCGCGGTACTTCGTGCCCGCGAGCATGGCCGTCAGGTCCACGCTCACGATGCGCTTGTTTTGCAGGTCCTCGGGCACGTTGCCGTCCGAGATGCGCTGCGCCAGCCCCTCGGCCACCGCCGTCTTGCCGACGCCGGGCTCGCCGATGAGCACGGGGTTATTCTTGCTGCGGCGCGAGAGGATCTGGATGGCACGCTCGATCTCCCGGTCGCGGCCGATGACCGGGTCCATCTTCCCGCCGGCGGCCAGCTCCGTGAGGTCGCGGCCGTACTGGTCGAGCGTTTTCGTGTCGACGGCTCGGCGCGTCTGGGACCGCGGCGTCGACTGCTGCGGCCGGGGCTTATACTCCGGCCGGCCGAACACGTCCATGATGTCCGTGTAGATCTTGTTCAGGTCGCCGCCGGACGCCACGATGATGCGCGCGCCGGCGCTGTCCGCCTCGCGGAGGATGCCCATGAGGATGTGCTCTGTGCCGACATAGCAGTGGCCGAGCCGGTTGGCGTCCTCAGCGGCCAGCTCGATGACGTGCCGCGCCCGGGGACTGAGCCCCTGCTCAGGCGCGCCGGGCACGCCGCGGCCGACCGTCTCCGTGACCATGCGCGTGAGCACGGCGTCCGTCAGCGCGTTGTCGGTCAGGATGCGGGCGCCGAGCCCCTCCCCCTCCCGGATGATGCCGAGCAGGAGATGCTCCGTGCCAACATAACTGTGCCCCATGCCCATGGCCGCATCGTGCGCTTTTGTGATCGCCGTGGATGCCCGCTGTGTAAACCGTTCGCTGCCGCGCATAGATCGTTTGCCTCCTTCGCTGGTCATACGCCTCTATTATTGCCCGGACGGCACAAGGAAACTGCCGAATCCGGGAAGCTGATTTTTATTATTTCCACCCCTTCCTGTATTTTAATCAACACGCTTTTCCGAATTTCGAAAATGACGGTTGATTTTTCGGATTTTTGTGCTACAATGACTCCATGCCAGAGGAAGAGAAGTCTGGTCAAAAACATAGGAGGTAATTACAATGGCTTTTGTTATTGGCGACGATTGCGTCATGTGCGGCACCTGTGCTGCGAACTGCCCGGCTGAGGCGATTTCCGAGGGCAATGGCAAGTACGTCATCAACGCGGACAGCTGCATGGAGTGCGGCACCTGCGCTGCGAACTGCCCGGTGGGTGCGATCTCCGTCGACTGATTCGACCGAGAACAACGCAAACGGATGAGGCGATATGCTCCAGGCATATCGCCTCTATCTATTTCAAACGATTTCCGCGGAAGGAGCGTGTGCCATGCCCCCCTGCGTACAATATGACGATCTGTGGCCGGGCGGCCCGCGGTTTGCGCGCTCCGGCGCCGGGTTCGCCCTCGGTACGGACAGCGTGCTGCTGGCCGATTTTGCAGCCGACCGCCGCGTGCGCCGCTTTGCCGATCTCGGCTGCGGCGCCGGCGTGCTGACGGTGCTGCTGCTGCACGCGCTGCCGCAGGCGGCGGCCGTCGGCGTGGAGCTGCAGCCGGACGCGGCACAGCTGTGCCGCGGCAATCTCACCGCCAACGGTCTGGACAGCCGGGCGGAGATCCTCTGCGCCGACCTGCGCGAGCACCGCGCGGTGCTCCCGGCCGGACAGTTTGACCTCGTCGTGGCAAACCCGCCGTATTTCGCCGCGGGCAGCGGCTATACCTCGCCCAACCCCGTGCGCGCACACGCGCGCGACGAGCGCACCTGCACCATGCAGGACATCTGCACCGCCATGGCCTATCTCACGCGCTGGGGCGGCTCTGCCGCGCTCGTGCACCGGCCGGAGCGGCTGAGCGAGCTGCTGTGCGCGCTCACGGCCGCTGGGCTGGAGCCCAAGCGCCTGCGCACCGTGGCGCGCACGGCGGACGCTGCGCCCAGTCTCGTACTGGTCGAGGCGCGCCGCGGCGGCAAGCCGGGGCTCAGAATCCTGCCGCCGCTGGCCCTGTGCGCGCCGGACGGCACGGACTCGGAAGAGATTCGCAGAATTTATCACAGGAGGGCATGACTATGAGCGGAACACTGTATCTGGTCGGCACGCCGATCGGCAACCTCGGCGACCTGTCCGTGCGTGCGCTCGAGACGCTGCGCAGTGCCGACTTCATCGCCGCCGAGGACACGCGCGTGACGGCGAAGCTACTCAACCATTTTGAGATCAAAAAACCGTGCGTGAGCTACTACGAGCACAACAAATACGCCAGCGGCGAGAAGATCGTCGCCCGCCTGCTCGCCGGCGAGACGTGCGCCCTCGTGACCGACGCCGGCATGCCCGCCATCTCCGACCCCGGCGAGGACATCGTGCGTCAGTGCGCCGAGCAGGGCATCGACGTGCAGGTCATCCCCGGCCCGTGCGCGGCCATCGCGGCGCTGGCTGTGTCCGGTCTGCCGACGCAGCAGTTTTGCTTCGAGGGCTTCCTCGCCGTGAGCGGCAAGACCCGGCGCGAGCACCTCGATCGTCTGCGCAATGAAACGCGCACGATGATCTTCTACGAGGCGCCGCACAAGCTGCTGCGCACGCTCTGTGACCTGCGCGACACGTTCGGCGGCGCGCGGGAGATCACGCTCGCGCGCGAGCTCACGAAGCTCCATGAGCAGAAGCTGCGCACGACGCTCGACGGTGCGGTGGCCTACTTCACCGAGACGCCGCCGAAGGGCGAGTTCGTGCTCGTGCTGCGCGGCGCACCCGAGCGCTCGGAGCCGGCCGTCACGGCCGAGCAGGCGCTCGAGATCGTGGCGCACTACCGCAGCGAGGGCCGCGCGCTCAAAGAGGCATGCAAGCTTGCCGCGGCGGACACCGGCTTCGGCAAAAATGAGCTGTATCAGATGGTGCTCAACGCCTGAGCGACTGCTCACGATAAAAAAAGTCCCCTGACCGACGGTCAGGGGACTTTTTTGCTCCGTGCTCAGAGCTTCTCGTTCATGGCGCGGATGCAGTCGGGGCAGATGTTCTTGCCCTTGTAGTTGATGATGTCTTTCGCGTTATCACAGAAGATGCAGGCCGGCTGATACTTGCGCAGGATGATGGACTCGCCATCCACGAAGATCTCGATGCGGTCTTTTTCCTCGATGCCGAGGGTTCTTCTCAGCTCGATGGGGAGCACGATACGGCCCAGCTCGTCAACTTTTCTAACAATACCTGTAGACTTCATAGTAAAATGCCTCCAATACGAATGGGATAAATGAGAAGGATTCAATCAATCATTCATTTCAACACTTGCATTATACCAAGCGTTGACAAAATGTCAACAAATTCGCGCGAACTTGTCCAATGAATTGCGTTTTTCTACCATTTGCATATTTTGGCACGCGCCAGCATAATCTGTTTTGTGAATAATCACCGAAAATATAAAATTTTTTAAGAAAAACATGAACCAGAACGGAATCCGTACTTCGTCGTGCCGTATATGAAGAAAATCCGCATATTTCAAGGGGGGTTCAGGGTATTTCTTCCGCGTGAAAGGCCGATAAGCAGCTGGGATACGCACGCATTTTTTCAACAAACGGCATCTGGAGCAGCAAGCAAATGGGGAAAGGGTGGAATTTTCATGGCATTGACCTGGGTCTGGGTAGGCATGGTATGCATTGCGCTGATCTTCGGCGCGGCGACCGGACAGAGCGCGGCCGTCGGCGCGGCGGCAGCACAGGGCGTGCAGCAGGCGGTGACATTCTGCCTGACGGTGGGCGGCATGATCTGCCTGTGGTCGGGCGTGATGGAGGTCATGCGGCGCAGCGGCATCGCAGCCGGGCTGTCGAGACTGCTGCAGCCGGTGCTGCGGCGGCTGTTTCCGCGCGCGTCGCGCGATGCGCAGACGCTCGACGTACTGAGCATGAACGTGAGCGCGAATCTGCTCGGCCTCGGCAACGCGGCGACGCCGGCCGGCGTGCGCGCCGCGCAGGCGATGGCGCGTGAGATCCGGGGCGACGCGGCCAGCGACGAGCTGTGCCTGCTGGTGGTGCTCAACACGGCGTCCATCCAGCTGCTGCCGGTCACAATCGCCGCAGTGCGCGAGGCTGCAGGCGCGGCTGTGCCGTTTGACATTCTGCCGGCCGTGTGGGTAACCTCCCTGTGCTCGGTCACGGTGGGGCTTCTGACCGGGAAAGGACTGGCGCGCATATGGCGGTGAGCGATGTGCTGGCGCTGACCGTCCCGGCGCTGCTGGCCGGTGTGGGGCTCTACGGCGCGCTGACGGGGACGGATGTCTTTTCCGCGCTGACGGCCGGGGCGCTCGACGGACTGAAAACCGTCGTGCGCATCTTCCCCGCCCTCGTGGCGCTGCTGGCAGCCGTGAGCATGCTGCGCGCCTCCGGGGCGCTTGACGCGCTCACGCGCCTGTGCGCGCCGGTGCTGGCGTGGCTTGGCATCCCGCCGGAGACGGCGATCCTCATGGTCGTGCGGCCGGTCAGCGGCAGCGGCGCGCTGGCCGCGGCGAGCGACATCATCGGCGCCTACGGCCCCGACTCCCGCATTGGCCGCACCGCCGCCGTCATGCTCGGCTCGACCGAGACAACGTTCTACGTGCTGGCCGTGTATTTCGGCGCCTGCGGTGTCCGGCGCAGCCGCTGGGCCATCCCCGCCGCCATCGCCGCCGACCTGACCGGCTTTCTCGTGGCCGCCGCGCTCGTGCGCTGGATCTGGGGTACATAGCGCCGCCGACAAATTGCACAAAAGCATCTATCCGGACTGATATTTTTTTGACAAAACGCCTATTTTGCAAAAAATCGCACTTTTCACTTTACAACGCTGCACGAATGTGTTATAAAATAATCACGTTAGTTAATAAATTAACCCAGCGTTCTTCCGATTTCTTTCTTTTCTCTTCTTATTTTTGCTCTCTCGACAGCAGCGTGTCGCCACTCTCCGGCGGCACGCTGTTGCCGTTTCCGGACGGCAGCAAAAAAACGCCCTCCCCCGCGTATGCGGCGGGAGGGCATTGCATGTTCAAAATCCCGATCACATTTTTTCCGGTGCGGTCACGCCGATGATGCCGAGACCGATCTCAAGCACGCGGCGCGTCGCATCGGCCAGCTTCAGGCGGGCGTCGCGCACGGCGGGCTCCGCGTCCTTGATGCGGCAGACATTGTAGAACCGGTGGAAGCGTGCAGCCAGCTCCGTCACGTAGCGGTTGATACGGCTGGGATCGTAGTCGCGCGCGGCGAGGTGGATCTCCTCCGGGAGCATGGCGAGCTGCTTGATGAGCTCGCGCTCCTGCGGTGTTGTGAGCAGAGCCGCATCCACATCCGCCGCGGCAGGCACGGCGCAGCCGGCCTCCGCCATGGCGGCGAGCAGCGTACAGATGCGCGCGTGCGCGTACTGGACGTAGTAGACGGGGTTTTCGCTGTCCTGCCGGATGGCGAGGTCGAGGTCAAACTCCAGATGCGAGTCCGGCTTGGCGTTGAAGAAAAAGCGGCAGGCGTCCACGCCGATCTCGTCCATGAGGTCCGCGAGCGAGAGCGCCTTGCCCGTGCGCTTGGAGACCTTGACGATCTCGTCGCCGCGCATGAGGCGCACCATCTGCATGATGAGGAAGTCGAGCTTGCGTCCCTCAAGGCCGAGCGCGGGCGCGCGCATGGTCGCAGCGAAGCGGATGGCGTGGCCGTGGTGGTCGGCGCCCCAGACATCGATGACGCGGTCAAAGCCGCGCTCGATAAATTTGTTGCGGTGGTAGGCGATATCGACCGCGTAGTACGTATAAAACCCGTTCGAGCGGCGCAGGACCTCGTCCTTGTCGGCGCCGAGGTCGGTGTTGCGCAGCCAGAGCGCGCCGTCCTTTTCATACGTCAGGCCGGCGTCCACGAGCAGCTGCACGGTCTCGGCCACGTAGCCGGAGCTGTGCAGGCTGCTCTCGAGGAACCACTGGTCAAAATGAATGCGGTAGCGCTCAAGATCGCGCTGCATGCGCGCAATGTTATACGGCAGGCCGAAGGCCACGAACGCCGCGCAGCGCTCGGCGCTCGGCACGGTGAGGTACTTGTCGCCGTCGCGCTCGTAGATGAGCCGGGCCAGCTCCTTGATGTCGTCGCCGTGGTAGCCGTTGTCCGGGAACACGACGGCGTCCTCCCCCTGGATGAGCTGGAGGTAGCGCGCCTCGATGGACTTGCCGAACAGGTCGACCTGATTGCCGGCGTCATTGACGTAAAACTCGCGCCAGACGTTGTAGCCCGCGCGGTCGAGCACGGACGCGAGCGCGTCGCCCAGCACGCCGCCGCGCGCGTTGCCAATCGTCATGGGTCCGGTCGGGTTGGCGGACACAAACTCCACCATGACCTTCTCACCGTGGCCGTCGTCCACGCGGCCATAATCCGCGCCGGCTTCGTCCACTGCGGTCAGCACGTCCTGATACCACTTGTCGGACAGGCGGAAGTTCAGAAAGCCCGGCCCGGCCGCCTCGACGGAGGCAAACCACGTGCCGTCCAGGTCCATGTGCGCGATGAGCGCCTCGGCGATCTTGCGCGGGGCCATGTGCATGGTCTTGGCCGACGCCATGGCGTGGTTGGCAGCAAAGTCGCCGTTGGCGGTGTCCTTCGGCTGCTCGACGGAGCCGCGCACATCCGCGCCCTCGGGCAGATCGCCCGCAGCAGCGGCGCGCAGATATGCTTCCCGGATGCACGCATCCACGGCGGCGCGTGCCTGTTCGATTCGATTGGCCATAATCAGTTACCCTCTATTCTATAATAGTCTTATTGTTCCCGGACGGTGATCTTCAGCTGGTTGCGGTTGGCGCAGGCGTGGTCAAAATCCACGACATACAACAGATCCAGCACCCCGCCGTGCTCGCCCAGTGTGGAGCGGTAGCGCTGCGTCTCCAGCCCGACCGTGCTGGTGCCGTACGGCGTCTGGTACAAAAACGTGTTGCGCGCGCCGGGGGCAAAGACCATCCGGCTCATGACAGTGCCGGTGCGCTTGAGCACGGCGCTCGACGGCGTGAAGGTGATGGTCGTGAGCGTGCCGGCCATGCCGGTCAGCTCGCTCTCGGGATAGGTGAGCACCCCGCAGCCGTCGGTGCAGGTATACTCCCCGTCGGTCGAAAACTGCACCAGCTCGTCCGGCTCCTGCTCGAAAACATCGGCCTGCGAGCCCTCGATCGTGATGACGACCTGCATACGCCGCCTCCTTTGCATAACAGTGCGATTCTATTATCATATACTGTTTTGTCCAACTTCGCAACAGAAAAATGGTGTAGAATTTCCCGCCGCCGTTTGCTATAATGGTAGCATAAGCGCATCCGCCGCCGACCGCTGCGGATGCCAGCCATTTTTTCGGGGGCACAGGCTCCCGTCGGGAGGGATGACCGGATGAACATAGAACTCACCGACAAGGAGTTCCGGCGGCTGCTGGATCTCGTCTACATCGGCAACTGGATCCTCAACTCCACACGCGAGAAAGACCGGTTTGAGGATTACGATATTTTGCAGGAAAAGCTCTTTGCGCTGTGCGCCAAAAACGGCATGAACGCGCTCATTTCCCGCTGGCAGGGGCACATTTTCCCCTCGCCCGCTTACGAAAACGGCGGCATTCATGAGGCCATCGCCGACTATGAGGACGCCGTGTTTTTCGACATTCTGGCCGAGGAGCTGGCGCGGCGCGACCTTGGCTGTCTCGACAGCGAGCCCGCCGATTATACCGAACTCAACGCACGCATGGACGAATACATGGACGAATTTGAAAAGTCCGGCGTGGAAAATCTGGTGCTGGAGGCATGAACACACGCACCATCGAAACGCCCATCGGCCCGCTGACGCTCCAGGCGGACGAAGCCGCCGTCACGGCCATCCGCTTCGGCGCGGGCGGCGCGCAGGATGCCTCGCCCCTGCTCGACGCGGCCGAGGCGCAGCTGCGGGAATACTTTGCGGGCGCGCGGCGGACATTTGACCTGCCGCTCGCCCCGCACGGCACCGCGTTTCAGCAGCGGGTCTGGGCGGCGCTGCGCGCCATCCCCTACGGCGAGACGCGCACCTATGGCGAGCTCGCCGCCGCCATCGGCAGCCCGAATGCCAGCCGTGCCGTCGGCATGGCCAACCACCGCAACCCGATCTCAATCGTCATCCCCTGCCACCGCGTCATCGGTGCGAACGGCACGCTCACCGGCTATGCCGGTGGGCTGGAGGTCAAGCGGAAGCTGCTGGCGCTTGAGGGAATCAACATTTTAAAATAAAATAAAGTACCCGCGGCGGGCAGCAGAACCAATGCGGAGGGACAGAGGCACGATAGATCGTGACGAAGAACACGCCTGGCGCCACAGTCGCTGTCGGCGATCCGGCGCAGATCATCCGGTATCCCGACACCAGCCGCTTCGCCGATAAAATGCAAAAGGCTATTTTCAAATTAACAACAAGCGTCTCCGTGCGTTCCGCGCGGAGGCGCTTGTTTTTGCATAGTTTTGCGCGCGCGCGGCCATACTGTGCGCAGGAGATGAGAACAATGCGCATGAGCAATGAAGAATATGCGGCGTTTGTCGATTCGCTCTCGCCGCGCTCGCCCATCTGGGGCGACCTGCTGCGCGCGGGACTGGTCGGCGGCGCGATCTGCGTGGTCGGCCAGGCGCTGGTGAATCTGTATGAACACTGGGGCGCATCGGCGACCGTGGCGGCGGCGTGGTGCTCGATCACGCTGGTGTTTCTCGGCGCGCTGCTGACGGGGCTTGGCGTTTACGACGATCTGGCGCGGTTCGCCGGGGCGGGGTCGCTGGTGCCGATCACGGGGTTTGCAAACTCCGTCGTGTCACCGGCGCTGGAATTCAAGACCGAGGGCTTTGTCACGGGCACGGCGGTCAAGATCTTCACGATCGCAGGGCCAGTGATCGTCTACGGCATCAGCGCGAGCGTGATCTATGGATTGATCCTGGCCGTCTTTGGACTGGCCTGACAAGGAGGAACGCAAGATGAAAGAAGATAAACGCGGCGGGCGCAAGCCCGCACCGGTGCCGACCGGGCACGACCAGCGCGCGGCGGCGCGCGACCACAGTACCCCGCACGGTAACCGGAAAAACGATGCCATCCCGCCGAGCAAGGCGCATGCGCCGGACGGCATCTCCGGCTACTGGGGATAAAAATTCCCGCCTCAATGGGATCGTTTGCTTTTTCCTGCGCATGGCGCAAACCGAAAGGGCGTCGATGATCGGCGGTCACTTCCAACAGGCGCCCGCTCCCGTGGAAAATTTCTGAGCAGCGGGGGGGCTTGAGGGAAGCGAAGCGCCCGCCTCGAATGGAATATTTCGCTTTTTTGCTGCCTGCGCATAGCGCAGGCGCAGAAAAAAAGCGGCCGCTGAGGAATCAGCGGCCGCTTGCGGGATTTCCTTAGAACTCGGTCGTAACCGGTTTGCGGGTATGGAACTCATGGAGGACATTGTACAGCCAGCCAACGAGCTTCATATCCAGATTGAACTGGTACACGGTGAACAGAGCGCCGGAGGTAGCCAGCAGGATGGTGAGAAGCTTCTTCAACAGTTTCATGTAATCGTCTCCTTACTTCTTGGCGAGACCCTTCTGGCGAGCGTACTCGGCAGCACCCAGAGCGCCC
>ERZ827522.1816-NODE-1816-length-16716-cov-4.181202_pt1 | contig 16716 bp, 7 predicted proteins | sample MGYA00519580_ERZ827522 | MGnify/ENA primary metagenome ERZ827522 (study PRJEB31778, sample SAMEA3449340) | human gut metagenome | biome: human gut; feature: human-associated habitat; material: faeces | place: United Kingdom | collected 2010/2012 ... | reverse complement strand
TGCCCCGAAGATGGTGATCGCCATGCTCAATGCGAAAAAGAATCAAATTTTGTGCGTGCGCGGAAACTGCGATGCGGAAGTGGACCAGATGGTGTTGGAATTCCCGATTCTGGCGGATTACTGTATGCTCGACCTTGGAACGAAACTGGTGTATGCTACACACGGGCATCTGACATCGGCAGAGCAGTTGCCGCCGCTTCGGGAGGGCGATCTGTTTTTACAAGGGCACACTCATGTGCCGATGAATGAGGTAAAAAACGGGATTCGCTGCATGAATCCGGGATCGGTGTCGTTGCCAAAGCAGGACAGCTGGCGCGGATATATGATTCTGGAAACAAATCAGGCGGTCTGGAAAGAATTGGATGGAACGATTCGGGAAATGGTTGAAATTTAGTTTTTTTGCAACCTTAAGAATTTCATCATCCGGATTTTATTTTTCCTTTATAAATTTTAGGACATTTTTAGGAACTGGACATAACGAGGACACATTTATTCGGTATTCTATTTTACGGATAGATGAATGACTCACTATCTCCCCCCTCATATAAACACAAAACGGCAGCCCTCCTATCCTGGCTGCCGTTTTGTGTTGTCGTTTTTCAAAAGAATCCGCCTAATTGCCTTGACGGTATATGGGAATCCCGTTAATATATTCAAAGAAAGAAATGTCCGTGACTGTTTCAAATACATGTAGAAGAGGAAGAACCGATGAAAAATTGGGAAGACGTAAAAATTGCACCGGAATTTAATGAACAGGGCGTAGCCTGTTATCGGCTGACCGGAGCTGATTTTTTGAATGAATACTATATTATTTCGGAGGCGGAGACGAGAAAGCTGCTCAACACGCCGGAAATCGTAGGCTATGAGGTCTATAACTGCCTGATTTCTTCTACCTCTCAGATGCTGTATTATCTGAAGGAGCAGAAAAAAGTGACGACGGCAAATATCCTCTCCATCCTTAGGGGTGCGTTGAACTATCCGCTGGAAGAAAGCTGCTACCGGGAGCATATCCGTGTGCATGATATCAGCTTTTTATCCAGTGAGCGCGTGTTTGAAAACGAAGAAATCGCCGGATTGGAAATCAAATACAGCAAGCTGACGATGGTGCCGGACAGCACGCTGATGATCGGTGATATCATCGCAAGCGGCGAGACGCTGATCCACTGCCTGCGCTATGTGACAGATTTTTACCGCGAGCACGGCGCAAAGCTGCGCAACATCATCATTTTTACGATTGGCGGTACAAAGGGAATCGATATTTTAGAAGACCTGACCCGCGATATCCGTGAGTTCTGGCCGGAATTTGAAGGCTTTATTACGGTATATTATGAAGGAATTTTTGCAACCTACCAGGACAAGGGCGTTTCCGGCATCAATCTGCCGGATGTGGACTTTTACTGGAAGGGCGGCATCGTTGCACCGGAGTTTCGACGGGAGACGCTGTCCATGTGCAGCCCGCTGTTTGAAAAGTGCATCATTTATGACGGTGGCGCAAGACGATATGAGATCCACGAGCACGTGGAAGAGGTGCTGGAGTTCTGGGAGGGCATCCGGGAACGCGCAGATCAGATCGATTTTCCGAAGCTTCTGGAAGAAAAGCTCGGCTATGAGCTGCCGATCGGCTATGAGGACTGGATTGCGGCAAACCACTACGGCTTAATCCGACCGGAGGACGCCAGATGGCTGTATCGCCAGGAGCAGGGCTATGTCGAGAGCATGAAAAATGTGACGGTGAAGGAGCTGGCGGAGCAGAGAATTGCAGAGTTCACCGGCGCGCTGAGAAAATATATTCTGTAGGGAAATCGCGGGCACGCATCGCGTGCCGGAGCGTCATGGCTTTTGTGGGCGAACGCCGCATTGCATTAAAAAAGCGTGCGGACAGTGAACGAAATGAAATAGGGTTGCCTTTTTTATAGGAAGAGGATTACCAACAGGCTTTTGCAGTCGAAAGATTGCAGGAGCCTGTTTCTTATGCGCTACAGTTCACCCGCGCCATTCGCAAAAGCGCATCTTCGATGCTTACCGCTGCGCTGCAGGTCTGTTATCATGCGATAACAAGCGCTTCGCGCGGATCGCACTGCGGCGGATTGGAATCCTGTCGCTTACGCGACCCGCCGCAGGCGGAGAATCCTGCTTTGCAGGATTCTTTTTGCTCATAAAATGGCGCTCCATTCGAGCGCTTCTATGCGCGGATTTTCGTGCGAGCACGAAATCCGCTTACAGAAGTGCTCGAGTGAACTGTAACGAAAATATTGACATCGTCGTATTCTTTTTATAAAATGAGACTGCATGTATTATGAGACTGACGGTATCATCCAAAAGAACTGCGAATCAGGCAGCAGGGAGGAGTAAATATATGGGGAAAAGAAATCGGGGAAAACAGGCGCTGGGGATTTTTCTGGCGGGATGGATGGCAGCGACATCGGTAGACATTTCCGCTTTGACGACGTATGCGGCACAGGCAAAAGCGACGGGCGAGCCGGAGAAAACGGTTGTCATTACGGAATTTGAACCGCTGGCGGATAAGATTGCAGAGCAGACGCTGAAGGTGGGCGCTTCCGAAAAAGAAATCGTCCTGCCGGATACGTTGGACGTATGGGTGAGCGCTGCGGCAGAAGAGACGGAAACAGGGGAAACTGAAACTGAGACGGAAGCTGAGACAGAAACGGAAACAGAGACTGAAACCGCGACCGCGACCGAAACGGAAAGTGAGACAGAAACGGAGACCGCGACGGCAACCGAAACGGAGATCGAAAGCGCGACAGAAAAAGCGACAGAAACAGAAACGACTGGGGCAGAGAGCGTGACAGAAGAGGGAACAACGACCGGAGCAGAGGATGCAGCTGCGGCAGGCGCAAACGAATCCGGAACGGAAACTGCTACGTCGGGCAAAACGAAAAATGACGCAGGCGCAGCAGAAGCGTCGGAACAAAGCCACGCGGGCGCAGGTAACAGCGCAGCCGAATCCTCAACCCCCGTGACGGAGTCTGCCCAGCCGCAGTCGGAATCGACCGGCAGCGCAGCGCCCGCAGAAACCGCGCAGGAATCGGAAAACGGCATCGCATCCGCGGCGGAACAGATTTTTGCAGCATTTTTGCCGATGCAGGTCTATGCGGCAGAAAGCAAGTCTGCGGAGAACGAAAAGACCGAAGCGACGGCAGCGGCAGGAACCGCGGAGAAAGCCAAAGCGTCGGAGGCAGGGACCGCTGAGAAATCCACCGCGCAGGCAAACGCAGAATCCGAGCAGCCGGAGCAGCGCAAGCAGCTCACCCTGACGGACATCACCTGGAAGATCAACGCGAAAGAAAGCGACGGCGACAAATTCGACAGCAGCAAGAAAAACGAAGGCAAATGTTATGTATACGAACCTGTCCTGCCTGAAACGGACGCGGACGGCAACAAACTTGTCATGGCGGATGATGCAGAGCTGCCGCAGATTGCTGTTCTGATCGGCGGTCGGAAGGTGCGGGCCCTGAGTAACGAAGTGATCGATATCGCGGACGTTGAGCCGACAGGTTCCAACGGACAGATCGTGATCAATTCGGAAAATCTGGATGACTGGGACAACAAAATCCTGACCGGCAGCGTGAGTTCGTCCGATTTGAATGACAGCGCAAAAGGTATTGTGGTCGACGGCGTGACGCTGAACCTGACGATCCGGGATCTGAAGATTGACCGGAAAAATTTCGGCAGCAATTCGATCTCTGCGATCTCCCTGATCAATCAGGCGACATTGAATCTGACGCTGGAGGGCGACAATAGCTTGTACGGTGCATACGGCGGCGCTGGCATTGGCGTTCCGAGCGGGACGGTGCTGCATATCACGCAGGAGAGCAGCGGCAGTTTGTACGCAAAAGGCGGAAATATGTTCGGCGGCGCGGCTGGTATCGGAGCGATCAGTCCCGGGCTGGATCTGAATTATTCGTCCAACCCGCAGACGCGTTCCTGTGGATATATTAAAATCGCAGGCGGCACGGTAAAGGCGGAGGGCGGAACGTATCGCTTCCGCGGCAGCGACATCAGCGGCGGTGCAGGTATCGGCGGCTCTTATGGCACGAGCGGCGGCATGATCGATATCATCGGCGGATCAGTAACGGCAATCGGCGGAATGTTTGGAGCAGGTATCGGCGGCGGTGGAAACGGCAGCGTCGCACGGATTACGATAGACGGCGGAACGGTGGTCGCAGGAGGTACCGGAAAAGGAGCCAGACAGCCCGCTGCAATCGGGCGTGGTGTTGATACGAATACGATGGGCGACAACGTGCTGCCCTGCGGTGTGATTGCGTTAAATGGCGGTAACGTCACCGCAAAGGGAAATATCGGATACGGTTATGTGGAATCTGATTATTATCCGACCGGAGAAAATGCGAAAGTGACAGTTTCCGATCAGGTTTTCCTGACGCTGGACGGAGAGATCAAAGATGGCGGCAGAAATACGGTAAAAAATTATGAACTGAGCTTTACCGTTTTTGATACTGCATTTGCAAAAGCTAAGACGGCAAAGGTGGAGCTGGATGGCAGCCTGGTTCAGGAAAAGATTGCGGCGAAAATGACGATGCCCGGACAGGTAGCGTTTACCCTTTCGTTTGTGCACAATGCATTTTCCGGCGAAAAGACATTTACTGTGACGATCGACGGGAAAACCTATGAAGCAACGGTTGATTTTAAAGCAGATCAGACGGAATATGACCTGATGGCGGGCAAAGAGCTTTATCCCGTGTCTCTGGAATTTTATGACGACGCGATCAAAGAGGACGTTGAAGTAGACGAAATTTCGATCAAACAGAACGGTACGGCGCTGGAAGACACAGAGTTTGTGCAGCCGGGAAAGATCGAACGGGTAACAGACGGCGTCGGAAAAATGATGATCTTTCTCCCAGTGAATGACGGAGCGACAGAGATTACAGTCAAAGCGTCTGGAATCAACGGGTCGAATGCGATGACCAAAACCGGACTGACGGTCGGAAAGAACGGAATCACCACAGTTTCCATGTGCGTCGGCAGGGTGACACTTTCTGCAAAGGAGTCCAAAGTCAATGCAACAGACGTAACTATTTCGGTTGAATCGAACGTCATGACCTGGGATCTGTATATGAAGCGAAGCAATGATCAGGTGATCGATGATCCGAAGGTAATTATTTCCGAGGATACAAAGTATGAACAGACTGCGCAGAAGGGTGAAGTGCATCTGCAGAATCTGACTGCAAACCGCAATTATGGATTTTATATGGTTGCAAAGCAGGGCGATCTGGTTTCGAACATTGTGGATGTCCATTTCAACACGCCAAACGGAGCGAGAGTGTTCTGGGAGAACGACAGCAGCATAGCTAAGAAATATTATGAAGGATTTTTTAATGCGATTTCTGATGCAGAAAATATCAGCCCGGACGGATTTACGATTCAGGCGATGGGAATCGCTAACTGGTCAGGCTATCTGACTCTGAGAAAATCCTGTAAGCTCGATTTAAACGGGCAGAATGTCACGATGAACGGAACGAGTGCGTGTTCGCTGGCACTTGCAGAAGGAGTTTCTGCAGTGCTGACAGACAGCGCGGGCGGCGCAGAATATCATAACAGTACAATCGGTGGTTCCTATTCTCTTTTTAACATGAAAAGTAATTCCTCTCTGACGATTCAGGACGGCAGCTATTATGATTATAAAGAGCTTCTGAAAGGAGAGAGCGAGTCAAACCGCACGCTGACCATCGAAGGCGGTTCTTTCCACGGCGGGAACCATATCGACATCGGCGACGGCAAGGTTGTGCTTTCCGGCGGAACCTTTTACGGCGGTCTGTCTGTAAGCGGAACCTGTGAAATCAAGGACGGCTACTGTGTGAAATATTTAAGCGGCAGCAACAAAGGAACGTATACGGAAACGCTGCCGGGTAGGGGAGACGACATCGAAATCGTTCCGCTTCCGGCGCTTAGAGGAGATCTGGATCTGCAAATCGGAAACGGTATCTCTTCTTCTGCAAAGGTCGGAACAGAACTGAGAGCGACTTTTACGGATAAAAGCGATGGCGATGGAGCCTATATTTACACATGGTATCGTGTAGACGGGGATCAGGAGGAAGTAATTCAGACATCTTCCAGTGCAACAACGTGGAAATATAGTACCTACTCGATCAAGCCGGCGGATATTCGCAAACAGATTTACTGTAAAGTGACGAAAGAGAAAACCTCTGGTTCGATAAAATCGGAGAAGACCTATCCGGTCATCGGATATCCGATCGAGGGCGCGACCATCACACTGCAGGAAGGTACCTGGAGATATGACGGAACCGAACAAAAGCCTAAGGTCACAAAAGTAATGCTCAGCGACGGCTTTACAACCCTGACGCAAAATGTAAGCTATAGCGTTTCCTATGAAAACAATATCCATGCGGGAACGGCAAAGGTTATCATAACCGGTATCGGAATTTACGAAGGAACTGCAGAAACGACTTTTACAATCAACCCGAAGGCTTTCTTTGGGACTGATTTGAAAATCGAGATCGTTGGAAATCCGGATGAAAGTCCTTATGAATACACCGGAGCGGAAATCCGCCCGGAGATCGTTGTAAAAGACAGGGATCAGACCATTCCGGAATCACAGTATACGGTTTCCTATAAAAATAATGTGAATCCAGGAACAGCGATCATCTATATCAAAGGAACAGATGATGGGGATTACTACTTTGGCGCGAACAACAACTATAAGTATTTTACCATCGTTCATGACCATGACTGGACCTATAGTGCAAACGCGTGGACGATTCTCATGGAGTGCCAGAAAGAAGACTGCCCGCAGAGGCGCGCTACGATAGTGCTTTATGTTGATGATTATGATCCTATAAAATATAACGGAAAGACGCAGGATGTCGCGACTGTTTCGCAGTTTCCCTCCGGTATATACCCGGGCAAGATAACGAAGGAATACACCGGAGACGGTCTGGAGAACGGTCTGCCGAAAAATGCCGGAAGCTACACGGCAACCATGTCGATCGAGGAAGGCGGTGTGACATATACAGCAAAGAATAATTTTGTAATCGAAAAAGCAGATACACAGATCGGAACCGTGACGGCAAACGAACTGCAAAATACGCTCGACGTGGATCAGGTGCAGCTTTCCCGTACAGATACGACAATTCCGGGAACCCTGAAATTAAAAGAGGGCACAACGCTGCAGTACGGCACGCATGACTATGATTGGGTATTTGAACCGGAAGACAGTGTCAACTACGAAACGTTAGACGGAACGATAAGCATTACGGTGAAGGATACGATTGCGCCGTCGGCGAGCTGGAAGATCGGAGAGAGCGGCTGGAGAAAATTTGTCAATACAATTTCCTTTGGTTTCCTCTGCAAAAATACAGAGACGATGGAAATTGCGTTTGAGGATGCAGAAAGCGGCGTTGCGACAAAACAGTACTACATCGCAGATCAGAAATTGACAGATTATTCCGGTGTGGAATGGACGGATTATACAGCGCCGGTCGTTTTACCGCTCGGACCGCGCAGAATTGTGTATGTCCGGGTAACAGATAATTTTGGAAATGAGTCTATTTTAAACAGCGATGGTCTGACCGTTTATCAGGAAAGCACGCTGAATAACTCAGAGTTTTCGTATAGCTATAAAGAAGGTCAACCAAAAGCTATCATGATGGCTCTAAATGGCAATGCCTTTGCCGAGGTGGTGGATGACAGGGATAAGCCTCTTAAAAATACTGATTATGATATGAGCAACGACGAATTACTGACGTTTAATCCTAATTTTCTCGACAGCCTCAGCGTTGGAACCCATCATTATAAAATTGAGCTGTATCCGCAGGGAAATCAGGGCGTTGCAAGACTCTCCTATAATATTACGATTATCGTAGAAAAAGCGAAGCTGCGCGTAACAGGTGCCATAGCGACAGGCAGAACGTATGATGGAAGCAGATTTGTGGATGTGACGGATGTTGTGTTAGAGAATCAATCCGGCACCAGTTATTCAGGGGTTTCGGTCGATACGAACGGTCTGCAGGGAACCCTGGAAAAGGCGGATGCAGGAACGTATCGGAGCGTAACGCTGCCGACGCTCACCCTGGCAGGGGCAGAAGCGGATAGCTATGAACTGATTCAGCCGGATGGTCCGGTTGACCTTCGTGGTGGAGTGACAATTTCCAAAAAGGCAGCGCCGGTCATCCAGATGGTGGATAAGAGCTATGTTTATACAAAGGATATCGAAGAAGCGATTGATCTGACCCAATATCTCCCGGCAGACTGTGGAGAAGCTGTTTTTGGACCGTGGAACCATGGATCAAGAGGGTATGAATATTATAAGGTTCGTCCGAAGATAAATGGAAATATCCTGTCCTACACAGCCGGAAAGACGACCCCGGAACAGATGAACCTTGGTAAGCGCGGAGAACTTGTGGTTCCGGTACAGATGACAAACTACGAGGACACAGAGATCAAATTTACGCTGTGCTTGCGCGATCAGACCAATGTAATTTTAAAGCCCGGCATGGAAGTTCGGCTGAAAAATAACGTGCTGACCTATGGGGAGCCGCTGTCGAAGCTGATTTTTGAAGAGGCAATATTTACGGACGAAGCCGGAAATGTCATTGAAGGCACGTTCGGCTGGCCGGACGGCAGCTGGGTACCGTATGCCGGAATCCCGGTGGGCACATGGCAGTTTAAACCGGCGGATGCTGAATATAAGTCAGTCTACGGATCGGTGGATATCGTGGTCAATCAGGCAACGCCGACCGTCGGAACGCCTGCCAGTGTGGCAGAGAGAACCTATGATCCGACCAAGGCGCTGGAAGACAGCGATCTGACCGGTGGAGTTGTAACGGGCGTAGACGGAACGGCTTTGGACGGGACATGGAGCTGGAAGCAGTCCGGGATTGTTCCGACTGTGAAAAACAGCGGATATGAAGCGGTCTTTACGGAGACGGGAACGAAGAATTATAAAGCCGTCAGCACGACGGTTGCAGTGAAGGTGAAGAAAGCAGAGCCGGTCATTGTACAGAATCCGACGGCTGCAGAGATCACCTGGGGCGAAAGCCTTGCAGATTCTGCACTGAGCGGCGGCACGGTACAGCACAGCGTTTCCGGCACTGCAGTGAGCGGAAGCTTTGCGTGGAAAGATGCCACAATCAAACCGAACGTTTCGGACAGCAATCAGACGGTGTATACCGTGGTATTTACACCGGACGATACAGAAAATTACGAAATAACAGAAACAGCCGTCACGCTGAATATCAGGCGTGCGGGCAATACGCCGAACCTCCCGGCAAACCAGATGGATGTAACGTATGGCAACAAAAAGATCAAAGACGTACAGCTGCCGGACGGCTGGGAATGGGCAGACGCAGATCGGGAAACCGAGCTGGTTGTCGGTACAGCAGTGGATGCAACCGCTGTTTATACCGGCGAAGGACATGGAAATTACGAGACAGAAAGCGTCGTGATTGCGATCACACGCCTTGCCTGCACCCATGCAAATACCGAAGTGCGCGATGCAAAGACCGTCAGCTGCGGCGTAAACGGCTACACCGGCGATACGTACTGCAAGGACTGCGGCATCCTGCTTCAGAGAGGCAAAACAGTCGCAGCGCTGACACATGACTACCGGGAAACCTATATCCAGCAGCCGACCGACTACGCGGACGGGTATAAAATCTATACCTGCAGCCACTGCAGAAACAGCTACACAGTGGATATCCCGAGAGAGTCGGGCAGCGGCAACGGTACTGGCAGCGGAACCAGTGCAGGCAATGGCAATGGCGGCAACAATGCGAATGGCGGAAGCAGCGCTGGCGGAGCAAACACCGGCAATGCGGGCACAACCGGCACAACCGCGGGCAACGGCGCTACAGGAACAGGCAGCACGGGCGGCGCGAGCGATGGCGGCACCGGAAATGCAGCCACCGCCGACCTCCCGTACCTCAAATCAGACAGCAGCAAACGCGGCTGGGATGCGATCGAAGAAATCTTAAAGGATGCAAACGAAGGCGATACCATCGTAATCAAAATGAACGGAACGGATATCGTACCTGCCAGCGTGCTGAATCAGGCAGCCGGAAAGGACATCACGGTTGTTTTTGAACTGGACGATGGAACCGGCTGGAGCATCCATGGAAAAGAGCTGACAAAACAGACAGACGATCTGAAGCTTTCGGCGAAGAACAAAGCTTCCGCATGGAAAGAAATTGCGGACGTGGAGGCTGAGATCGGCGATGCGGGTAGCGCAGACGGCAGCGCGAACAACGGCACAATCGGCGATTCCAGCAGTCAGAGCGGCGATAGCAATGCAACCGGCACTGACGCTGACACATTGACGCCGGATGGCACAGACGCGGCAGCAGACGGCAGCACAATCGGCAGCAACGCAGAGAACAGCGCGAATCGGCTGGTCATCCTGTTTGCAATCGGCGGAATTGTAATCGCGGCCGGAGCGGGCACCGGAATTGTACTGCTCGGCGGAAAGCGCAGAAAACGCGGAAACGGAACGAAGCAATAAGCAGGGAGTGCAAAACAAAACAGAAAAACAAAACAATAGAATGCATACTTGGGGAACACTATTGTTGGGAAGCAAAAGAGCAGGACAGGAAATTCATCGCAGGATTTTCTGTCCTGCTTTCTGTACAATTGACAGAAATGTAAAATCTTTATAAAATAGAAAGAGACTTTGTGTATCAAAAACAGTACGAGGGAAAACGGTAAGACGTGTATCGCAATCGGACCATGCAGGAAATTCGGTGCGAAACGTCTGCGGAATGGAGAGTTTGGTTTATGGGGAATTCAACAAAAGACAAAATAGACGAGCGCAAGTTAAAGATTTTGGATACTGCGTTCGATATTTTTGTGGAAAAAACGATTGAAGTGGTCAGCATGGGGGAGATCGCGGAGGCAGCAGGCGTCGGGCGCGCGACGCTTTTTCGGTATTATCCGAGCAAGCTGGAGCTTGTTATCGAGGTCTGCGGCAAAAAATGGAAAGATGTGTTTGATAAGCTGGATGAGAGCCGCCCGATTTCTTCTGTCGGGGAGATTTCCGCGCTGGATCGGCTGATTTTTACGCTGGACAGCTATATCGAAATGTATCAGAATTACAAAGAGCTTCTCTGTTACAACGATAATTTCAACCACTATGTATCCCGTGTTGGAAGGGACAATGAGCATCTGGCTGCGTTCCATGAATCGCTGTATTCCGTGAATGTCCGTCTGCACAACATGTTCGAAAAGGCGAAGGAAGATAAGTCCTTCCGAACCGATATCCCGGAGGGTGAATTTCTGCGGGTTACGGTTCAGACGATGATGGGAGCGGGCGAACATTATGCCAAAGGATTTATCTGGGGTTCGGAAAAAGGGCGTGATTATACGCCGGAGCTGCTGCGCATCAAGGAAATGATTTTAAATTATGCGACGATGGGTTGTTGAAAATGGATTTGAGGGTATTGCGGTATTTTCTGACCGTAGCGAAGGAGCAGAGCTTCACCAAGGCGGCAAGACAGCTGCACATCACGCAGCCAACGCTTTCCAGACAGCTCGCCGCGCTGGAGGAAGAGCTCGGAACAGCGCTTTTTGACCGGAGCGGGCACAGCATTACGCTGACGGAAAAGGGAATTTTATTGAAAAGAAGAGCCCTGGAAATTATCGATCTGGAGGATCAGATCGTGGAAGAGTTTAAGGGCAGCGAAGAGGTCATCGAGGGAAAAATCACGATCGGCTGCGGGGAGTTTGCCGCGGTGGAAATGCTGGCGGAAATCTGCAAAAGCTATCAGCAGAGCTATCCGATGGTGCAGATCGCGTTGCATACGGGAACGGCGGATACGATTTTTGAAATGATGAACAAGGGGCTTGTGGACATCGGATTGTTTATGGAGCCGGTCAACACCGAAGGGCTGGCTTATATCCGGCTGCCCGAAAGCGACTGCTGGGTGGTCGGGATGCGTCCGGACGATCCGCTTGCGCAAAAAGAAGTCATTACAAAAGAAGATCTTTTCGGGCTTCCACTGATTTTGCCGGAGCGCATCGGCGTGCAGAGCGAGCTTGCAAACTGGTTTGGAAAAAATTTGGCGAAGCTTCGGGTTGCATTTACGAGCAACCTCGGGACGAACGCGGGCGTGATGGCGATGCACGGCCTGGGCTACCCGGTTTCGATCGAAGGCGCTGCAAAATACTGGGGAAAAAGCCGCCTGATCCAAAAGCATCTGTACCCGGAGATCAAATCGGGCGTGATCATGGCGTGGCGCAGGAATATTCCGTATTCCCAGGCGGTGCAGAAGATGATCGAAAAAATGCAGGAATTTGAGGCATCTGAGATGTCGAAAAGGAGGAGATCATGAAAAAAGACTGGTGGAAAGATGCGGTAATTTATCAGATTTATCCCAGAAGCTTTCAGGACAGCAACGGGGATGGAATCGGAGATTTGCAGGGCATTATTAAAAGACTGCCTTATCTGGAAAAACTGGGTATCGATGCGGTCTGGCTTTCGCCCGTTTACCGTTCTCCGATGGACGATAATGGCTACGATATTTCCGATTATCAGGATATCGACCCGATCTTCGGAACACTTGCGGACATGGAAGAGCTGATTGCAGAGGCGAAAAAAAGAAACATCCGGATTATTATGGATCTGGTGCTGAACCATTCCTCAGACGAGCACAGGTGGTTTTTAGAAGCAAAAAAGAGCAAAGACAATCCGTATCACGACTATTATGTATGGCGCGACGGAAAAGAGGGCGAGCTCCCGAACGATATGAAGGCATGCTTTGGCGGCTCCTGCTGGGAATGGGTGCCCGAAGTGGGGCAGTATTATTTTCATCAGTTTTCTGTCAAACAGCCGGATTTGAACTGGGAAAATCCGAAGCTGCGCCAGGAAATTTACAATATGATTTTATGGTGGATGGATAAGGGCGTTGGGGGCTTCCGTTTGGACGTCATCGACCAGATCGCCAAGGAGCCGGATCAGAAAATCACCCAGAACGGTCCGCGTCTGCACGAATTTATCCGGGAGCTGAGCCGCGAAACGTTCCAGAAGGGCGCGCTGATCACGGTCGGCGAGGCATGGGGCGCGGATGTGGAGCGTGCGAAGCTCTACAGCAACCCGGACGGCAGTGAATTTTCCATGGTGTTCCAGTTCGAGCACATTCATATGGATCAGCTTCCGGGCAAGGAAAAATGGGATCTGTCGCCGCTTCGGCTGGTGGATTTGAAACAGGTTTACAAAAAATGGCAGACCGGTCTGTACAATTGCGGTTGGAACAGCCTGTTCTGGAATAATCACGATCTGCCAAGAATCGTGTCCCGCTGGGGCAATGATAAAGAATATCGCGTCGAATCTGCAAAAATGCTGGCGACGGTGCTGCACGGCATGCAGGGCACGCCCTATATTTACGAGGGCGAGGAGCTTGGCATGACAAACGTGGGCTTTACGGACATCAGCCAGTACCGGGATATCGAGACGATGAATATGTACCGGGAGCGCAAGGCAGCAGGTTACAGCGAGGCGGAGATTTTAAAATCCCTGCAGGCGAAGAGCCGTGACAACGGGCGGACGCCGATGCAGTGGAGCGATGAGGAAAATGCGGGATTTACGACCGGGACGCCGTGGATTTCGGTCAACTCCAACTATCACGAGATCAACGCGGAAAAAGAGCTGGCAGACTCGGATTCCGTATTTTGCTATTATCAGAAGCTGATTCGCCTGCGCAAAGAAAACCGCATCTTTTTGGATGGCGCGTTTACCCTTCTGGCAGAGCAGGATCAGCAGATTTTTGCCTACACCAGAACGGATGAAACCGAAGAGCTTCTGGTCTGCGCGAACTTTACGAAAGACCCTGCAGACGCGGGTGTGATGGAGGCGTGGAAACAGGCGCATCCTAACGCAGAGCTTCTGATTCACAACTATAAAGAAGCGCCGGGCAGCACATTAAGGCCGTATGAGGCGGTAATTTACCGGGCATGATGACGCACTGTGAAAAATTTTCCGGGCGGACAGAGCGCCGGGAGAATGGAGATTTTTATGGAAACAAATCAAGAAATCAGGACGGCGACGTCCTCCGATCTGGACTGTGTTGCGGCGGTGGAGGCGGAATGCTTCCCGGCGGCAGAGGCGGCTTCGAAGGAAGAATTTGCAGAGCGGATCGCAGCATATGGCAATCATTTCTGGCTGCTGTTTAAAAACGGAAAGCTGGTGTCCTTTGTGGACGGTATGGTGACGGATACGCCGGATCTGGCAGATGAAATGTATGAAAATGCAGCGCTGCACGACGAAAACGGTGCGTGGCAGATGATTTTTGGCGTCAATACGATTCCCGAATGTCGCAAAAAAGGCTACGCGGGTCAGTTAATTCGCTGTGCCATTGAACAGGCAAAAAAAGAAGGGCGCAAAGGGCTTGTCCTGACCTGTAAGGACAAACTGCTCCATTATTATGAGGACTTTGGCTTTGTCAACGAGGGAGTTTCGAAATCGGTACACGGAAATGTCGTTTGGTATCAGATGCGCCTGACGTTATAAAAATTTAACAAATAATTTTCTAAAATTCATGATTTTTTGACAAAATTGTTGTATACTGATGATTGTGAAACGCAGAAAAACAGATCACTCAGAAATGAGGAGTTTTATGAACGACGAAGAATACTACAATTTTGTGAGGCCTTATGCGGATGCGATGCAGATGCTCCTGACCCGGCTGGATGTGCTTAACCACAACCTTTACGGTAAGTCAGACAGCCGCCCGATTCATTACATCCAGAACCGGATCAAGAAGAAAAAGAGCCTGGAAGAAAAATTGATCCGGCGCGGAAAAGAACCGACCGTAGACAACGCTAAGGACTATCTGCAGGATATCGCCGGTGTCCGTATTATTTGTTACTTTGTGGACGATATTTATAACCTTGCCAAAAGCTTAAAGCGGCAGGCTGACCTGATCGTGATCCGCGAACAGGACTACATCAAAGCGCCGAAACCAAATGGATATCGCAGCTATCATCTGATTGTCGGCGTTCCGGTCTATTGCATGGATGGGATGGAATATTTTCCGGTAGAAGTACAGCTGCGGACATTATCGATGGATTTCTGGGCAAGTATGGAACACCGCATTTCTTATAAAAAAGAACGGGCGGATAAGGAGGAGCTGACAACAGAGCTGTTAGGCTACGCAAACCAGCTGCAGGAGATCGAAAAGAGCTTCGAGAGTCATAATGAAATCGGTAAATTAAAAGAACCGGAGAAGCCGGAAAAAGAGTTGGCAGAGCCGGAAAATACGGATAGTCCAATCATTTCATAACGAAAAGGAGGAAACTTTAAGTAATCGAAATCATTTTCAATAGTGATTAAATGTGTTAAAATATACTCATGGAGGGCATTGTTATGAACACATCTAATATCACTAATTACAAACCAAAAGATTTTGCTGAATTATTGGGTGTCTCAGTCAAAACGTTACAACGTTGGGATAGAGAGGGGATTCTAAAAGCAAATCGAACTCCAACTGATAGGCGTTATTATACTTATGATCAATATCTTCAGTTTAAGGGCATAAATACTGAAAACGATAATCGTCAGATTGTTATTTATGCCAGAGTATCTACAAGAAACCAAAAAGATGATTTACAAAACCAAGTAACTTTTTTACGTCAGTTTTGCAATGCTAAAGGTATCATTGTAGATCAATGTATTGAAGATTATGGAAGCGGGCTTAACTACAATCGTAAAAAGTGGAATCAATTATTAGATGAAGTAATGGAACAAAAAATCAAAACTATTATAGTTACACATAAAGATAGATTTGTCAGATTTGGCTATGATTGGTTTGAAAAATTCTGTATGAAGTTTCATACAACCATAGTGGTAGTGAATAATGAAGAACTATCACCGCAAGAAGAACTTGTACAGGATATTGTATCCATACTTCACGTTTTTTCTTGTAGATTGTACGGCCTTCGTAAGTATAAAAAACAAATAGAAGGGGATGCGGAAATTGCTAAAGAGCTTCAAAACGGAAATAAATCCGACAGTCGAGCAAAAAATCAAGATCAACAAGACTATCGGCACTTGTAGATACGTCTACAACTTCTATCTCGGTCACAACAAAGTTTTATACGATAAGGGTGAAAAGTTTATGACCGGCAAGAGTTTTAGCGTATGGCTCAATAATGAGTACATTCCTAATAATCCTGATAAAATATGGATCAAAGAAGCATATTCAAAAGCTGTAAAAAAATCTATTGAAGATGGATGTACTGCATTTACAAGATTTTTTAAACACCAAAGTGCTTTTCCTAATTTCAAAAGGAAAGGTAAGTCTGATGTAAAAATGTATTTCGTAAAGAATAATCCTAAAGATTGTAGATGCGAGAGACATAGGTTAAACATACCCACTTTAGGTTGGATACGCATGAAAGAAAAAGGCTATATACCAACAACTAAAGACGGATGGAAAATCAAAAGCGGTACAGTATCCATCAAAGCAGACAGATATTATGTGTCAGTTCTTGTAGAAATTCCCGACGCTAAGATTGCTGATAATAGTAATGACGGTATGGGAATTGACCTTGGTTTGAAAGACCTGGCGATTGTTTCTAATGGTAAAACTTATAAAAATATCAATAAGTCAGCAAGAGTTAAAAAATTGGAAAAGAAATTGCGCAGAGAACAAAGATGCCTCTCACGCAAGTATGAAAATTTAAAGAAAGGAGAGTCCACTCAAAAGAATATACAAAAGCAAAAGCTCAAAGTAC